>Ga0153944_1000083_pt1 | contig 38777 bp, 49 predicted proteins | sample TSNJ028MetaG_FD_104703 | JGI IMG/M metagenome (GOLD analysis project Ga0153944, IMG submission 104703) | Attine ant fungus gardens microbial communities from New Jersey, USA - TSNJ028 MetaG | ecosystem: Host-associated > Fungi > Mycelium > Unclassified | place: USA: New Jersey, Wharton State... | reverse complement strand
AGAGTTGAATTTCGTATCCTGAGTTTAATACTCCTATCGCTCGTCCACTCAAACTTGACTTGTGACAGAGCTTCAACCGTCGACAAGATGCCTGTTGGTCCAAGGGATGATAAACATATTAAATGATATCTCCTTCAGTAGTAGGGTTCAAAAAACATACCCTCCTTTCCAATATTGAAAGGAAACGTCTTGAAAGGTTGGCCTCCGTTGCTTCCCTGCCTTGGTGGCGCACCTGGATTAAAGAAACTAATGAAGCTTGCACCGACCTTCCACACCAGTGCAACGCTTTCCTCCATTGATAGAGTCACAAGCCTTCTGCCGTCTGGAGAGAAACCTAATGCAGTAATGGGCTTCTTGTGGCCTTCTAGTACGAAAAGTCGAATCGCAGTTCTTAAATCATACATAATCACGGCGCCTTCGTGCGTGCCAACAGCAAGGCGCTGTGTTGACATGTGGAAATCGACTGTTGGGAAACTAAGACATTCTACCATATATATGGTGAAGTTGAAAGAACAGGCAAGAGCGCACGTTTTAACCACATGACCAATGATCTCTGTAGCTGTGTCTAGGACTGCCTCTCTGTTTGTTGTGCTATTGGGATCCAATGACTTCACAACGGCTTCTATGAGTCTTGGTAGGTTCGGCTGAAGCACTGAGGGTTGCTGGACATTTTGTGAGCGTCGCTCAAGGCTCGACGATAAGCTGCGCACCTTTCGAATCAGAAATACAACAATCTGCATCACGGACCTGCGATGCTCAAGTGTAGGAGGGGTGAGAATGTCCAAACCCAGGGTTGACATGAAAAGTTGAGTGTTTTTGGTCGCAATGGACAAAACAGCAGCTCGGGCCTGCGCACCAACGTTCTGGGATAAGACATCATTTTTGCGCGAAGTAGTTGCGAGCGTAAAGAGGGAGCGGAGGATCTCCATCGAGTCAATGTAATACTGCCATACATGAAATCCTCTGGAGCAAAGATCAATGGCAAGGACCCGATAGCTCGATTTATCATCCAGGAGATAGAGACTGATAGATTTAGAAATATCTCGTAGCACCCTGATAAAGTTTCAGGAACGAACGAAGGTGACAGAGGGTCAAAAACATCGTACGGAGCTGAGATGAAACTGTACTTCTCTGCGGCAATGAAGCCACAGACGAACAATGATAAAGCAGCTGTTAAGGATTCTCGCTCTGAAGGTAATTGGAGACAAGGGGCTAGTAAAATGCCCTCAATTCAGAGAAGATAGTCAAGATAAAAGCACGTACCATAATGTTGCCAGTGCTCGAGAGTTGAAATGGCTTCCTCATCTGACATGGAGAATATGCTTGCATCAAATACAATACGGATAGCTTGCCGTAATTCGTCTGAGGGGCCAGTCAAGCTGATGTACGATATGAGAATTATTCTGATCAGCTCACTTGATCCCTGAAACCATAAATTGGCGAGATAGGATAAACTCGGCGGTTGATACGCCTCACCGACATATTTGGATAATGATGTTGTATAAAAGTTGATTACACTATTTGCTACTTCTGTATGCTCTGTTACACTAGTGATAAGCCACGTCGGAAGGACAAAAAACACATTCGCACCTTCAAAGAGGGCTATCACTTTAAGCACAAGCACTATGCCCAAGAGCCTGGTGGCAGTGACATTGCCTGAAATACACCACACCTCACTGGACGTTTTCGGGCTAAAGAATGAGATAGACTCTGCCATCGCAAGTCCAACTGAGGCGCCTGATTCACCAATGCCCAATCTTTCCTTACACATTGAGTCAACATCACCTTGTAAACCCGAAGTAATGAGTACAGAGAGAACGATACGGAGCTGATCCAAGCTCTTCAAGATTGCACGCGTTTGATCTCGACTTGAACTGATAACCTTTGCAGCGGCGATCGAGTCGGCAACGAAACGCTCGGTTTGTAGCGAAAGAATTGAGACTGATATTACATATCAGATCAAAAGGCTATCGTATTATCTGACAGCGCACCAGCATCTGAAGCCATCGGCAGCGGGGCAGGGATGTCCCAGACGGCAGACGTTGAGAATTTTTTAACCAGATCCCTATAGTTATGGTTTTTATCGTTTCAGAAATCATCAACGAGCAGCTTACATGCGTGTCCACCCCCCTTGGTCCAGCATTTCTTGAGCTTTCTCCAAGCTCATTGATCTCCAGAACTCTTTCGTACGCACATCCCACAGTCGACAGCGACGGTCAGCATATATGAGTAGTAGGTTATGTCCTCCAAGACACAGCGATTCAAGCTTTGCTAGCGCGCCAGGAATGAGATACAGGCTGAAAAGAGTTGATTCCTGCTGACTATGAAAGAGAAACGGAAAAACACACAGCTGGAACCCATCAACACCGATGACAGCAATTGCACCATCCATGGCAATACATAATGCGCATCCATGTAGCGGATTTTCTTTCTCTTCAGGAAACTGAAGAACCTTGCTGAGAGCTGTGTTGAATGCAACCCATCGTGCACACAGCCCAAGGTTACTACAATCACTATATTAGAGCAATAGCGTAAGAGTTGATTAATAGATGTACTTCGAGTTCCAGATCGCAACTGAGCCATCGTCAGCGCCACCAAGAATGTACCTCTCCTTCGTTCTGAAGTTGGAAACAACGTGTAAACTGAGAATATAACCGTCCAGAGGCTTGTCAGACATTTTGATAGGATCGTTTATAACATTGTACGGCTGGCACATCTGTCCGAACGACCAAAGCCTCAGAATACCATCGGCTGCGCACATGTATGTTAATACGAGGTAGAGAAACAAGATTTGGAACCTTACAGCCACCAGCAAGTATTAAATCTGCATCAAGTGGAAAAAGCGCCGTGTTAATGACATGCAAGGCCACAGGTATGGGAACGCTCAGGAGCGTTCGAGGAACGATTTCAATACTAGTCCCAGCATCCCACGTATAAACATAGACATGGCGACAACCAAGTGAGTCGTCCGAGATACTTATGAATTCCGACGTCGAGGAGAAACATGAAGCATCCCAGCACTCTATGGTGATTGTCCTCTCAAGATTTGAGCTAAAAACCAATGTTCAGCTGGCCCACGAGGACAGCACACTGCGATCACTTACTAGTAACGTATCTTCGTAGCTAGGAAAGCTGTGTCGTTATTTGCGTCCACACACTGTAAACTATAGATGTCAATCCGGTCCTGAAGCTCCTACTATAAGTAATCCACTGATCTCGAGGAAACACAATTGCTCGCCTCAAACAACACTGCATACTGATGATCATCTAGCCATTTAACATTCATAACTTCTTGCACAGGATCTCGGTACAAGACCTGAAAGCTTCCTGCACATTCAACAATCTGATTACTGTCTCAGTCACTGAGCAGGATGTAGAGATGCAACTTACGATCAACTCCGTCTCGGTCCAGACAACTCCAAACAAATCATGCTTGCCAGGGTAGAGAGTAAACCCGCACAATGGCGTGTCGAAGGATAGTTGACCGAGTACCTGAGGATCACCCAACGACACTTTCATGTTGATTTTATTCTCATGTAAAGGTAGATAGTCCGATGACATAGCCTTGAGCTTAAAAGGATTGGATATATTCGAATGGGCCGAACCCGAGTCGGGTCCAGGTGAAGCTGATGCTGGTAATTCAGGGAGAACTTCTAAGTTACGGGCACACAAGTCACGGTCTGCATCAATGCAGAAAATGAGATTCCGACCTGTAGATGTTTTAGACATTCCTGTAGATCGGAAGGGTGAGTACTCATGCATTTACCGTCAGGATTTGTCAGAATTTCCATGCTGTTGAACAAACAATCAAGTTCCCAGCTCCCTAAGAATTCGAGCGTAAATTGTGTCGGACGAGTTTCAGTTCCCGACACTAATTGGTACATCACTGAGAGGGTTCGATCTTGAGGAACATCTTCCGCGTCAGACATACTAGAGGGAATGCCTCCGGGGATGCCTCCGTGGTTGAGAGCGGATGCAGTGATATAAGTCGTCTATCCAGAGACGTGAGGCATTGATACGCAGTTTCGTATACTTGGCTATATACCTGCTGCATGGAACTGACTTGAAGATTTCGCCAAGCATAAGTATCGTTGAGTGAGTCACGATCCTTGGGTTTCAGCTGTTCTTTGGAAAGACCGTCCTTAGTTTGGACACAAGTCAAACACTGTCCATCTGTTAGGGAAAACAGATAGAGAAATCTGAGAAGGTCGAATTTATCTCAGTGCGACGCGAAGAATGAGGACTTCTCACCCCGACTCCTGAAGTACGATACAAATGAAACTCTCCGTGAGAATAAATATCGACTTGACTGCGTTTCCTGATCCATTGGTACAGGGAATGATGTGATACTGCAAGTCTAACTCATCCAATATTTCCGTACCCGGCTCTCTCGGTGACGCTGGAGTAGAGAAAAGTCTGGAATTATTGGGAGGCGGAAAGTTTATCAGAACTTTAGACAATTCCATCCTTCGCGTCAGAGTGGGCTCAGTGGGTGGGAAAGTAGGCGGGGAAGGGGGCTTGATGGATATTGCTCTTTCGGAAACCGTGTCAGAAAGAGTCCTAGTGCTTGGGTTTTTCCCTTTCAGCAGATCTTTGAGTTTGTCTGCTTCGTCTTCGAAGTCAACATAGTTCTTTGGGGCTTCTACACGTTCAGCACTGATGCCAGATACGACTCTAGCCCTTGGGGGAACGAACAGAGGTGCAGCACTTGTTGAAGGGGACGCGGAACGAGAAGTCTGATGTTTTGTTGTAAACATTAACGGTAGGGGCTGACAAACCGAAGGCTCAACAACATCTAAAAGTGAGGTGGATGGCCTTTTGCGAAAAACATACAAAGTCCCATCCTCACAGCCCACCACAAGGCCTTCATGGCTTTGATCCTGCCTGTCTAGCGTTCGTGTCCATGTTTTTATTGATGTAGGCTTTCCTTTGAGGAAATCGTCCATGAGTAAGTCTGTAGAATCATTTGTATAGTCGGCTTTGTGTAAGCGACGGGAGCTGGGAAAAGATAAAGGAAGGGAGAAATTGGACATTGTCAATAAACCATATTGAATCAAGAATTGTCTTTGGGATCACGTGATGTATTTAATCTTATCAAAAAAAATGGTTCAATTCAGCCAGTGGTCGATCACAAATTTTCTCACTTATGAAAGATCGGGTGATGGCCCTCAGCTTTTCTCCGCCTTTACTGTCCCCACCTGCATCCTCTCTTCGTGGATCTAGATTCAAGATTGAGGACGAGCAGTGCAATAATGGGGGAAACTCGTTGTGCATTTACCAACGAGTTTCCCCCATTATTGCACTGCTCGTCCTCAACTCAACAAGAGGTAATCAAATCGTTCAGCTGCATTTTTCTACACCTGTCATGTCATTCGACTTGTCTTTTCTGTCGACATGCATCAGCTCCTGTGCCTACGCTTCGTGTATCGCGCGGACGCAAGATAAACTAAGTCTGTCTAAGACCTGGGGATCGATACACGACGTAACAATGCAGCATGTTCCCGAGCAACATCTGATCTTAGGCCTTGGGCCTCGAGAAGAATGCCATTTCAGGTGCGTCCTAGCTTGAGGGTGAATAATTGCAACAGTCTAGAACGATCCATAAATTGACTGGGCAGTTCAGGTCCAATAAAGCCATGCTAGTATCTTGGCTGTGATCTATCTTTGAAGTTACCACAATAAGTCTTGTGATACCCTGGGGCGATACGGAAACAGAGAAGATCAATTATCCTGTCGACACATCTTCAGGATGAAATGCCAGTCACATCTCGAATTTCTCAAGATATCATTTCACGCAACATACAGGAAAATCTCAAGCAGCTGGTTTTTGAGCCTTTCATCTTTGTTATTCTGTAGCTCAACTGACTGCTTGAGTTATACTAGAGATAAAAAAACTTCTCACATTGTACATTTGACTGTTCAGATTTTACCTTCAACGGGCTTTAGGAGAACTGTTCGACGAGAAGACCACCTTACTGTTGCCGTCGGGTGAACAGTCATGTCAGAGAAGACTTTTTCTCCTGAATCAGACTAATCAAATCTTCAACGATCATATACATATTGCGATCAAATCGTAGTACCTTGGAACTCGGCTATCCGGAGTATTTACTTAACAAACCTATAGTTTCTTCTCGATCCTCCCTGAACATTCTGCTCGAGGATGGTTTCACGATAGCCGGCCTCTGGACACCGTCGACCCCTGTCATGGCCAACATTCCTTTTCTCTGGAGTAGATCAACGATCCTCTGAGCATCCTCCTGTACGTCTTTGGCAGTCAACCTATACCGCTTCGGCGTAATTCCAGTTCCAAACGTCCTCGTAACATGATTCGCACATAGCATGACCACCATGATATTGACTAGGTGCATCGGCACAAGCGAAAAGACAGTTGACCATATCAGTTGCAAATTCGTCTGTTCAAACCTCGTCAAGGGGCCTTTACACCCTGGTAACGGTGTTCTTGGATAACAAGTCCTGCTAAATGTGCCTCCATGATTAGGATTGGACCATCCACAACACCTGAGCGAGTCTTGAATGAGCATGCGACCGTATGGCGTGTAATACTGACTCCAGGACATGTCGAGTTTCTGGTCAAGTGCAAATGTGGCGCGTTTGTATGTCGTGTAACCGATAGCACACATCGAAATAAGGCATGGCCATAAAAGAAGAGCATATATAGCGATGATAGGTCTTGAAGACAGGAGGGTCCCAATGACCCCGACGAGAGCAGTGAAGACGAGAACAGAAGAGGCAAGGGTGATGAGGATGAGCACGTCGTTGTCTGAAACATACATCACATCTGCATTGTGCCAGACTGGGTAATGGAATAAACATTAGCTGCGAGGCGCCACCGCGATTGAATAATGGAGACCCACTGCGGAACCAAATCCCTATAGCGCAGGATAAACCCGCAATCCCATAAACCAATACTGATAACACAGAAAAAAGCAAACAACACTTAAAGCCCGTCCATTGACTGAACCATTCAAAGCCCAATAGTCCATTGCCACCACCAATTCCATTTTCAAGTAAGACTGCATCTACAGACTTCTTCAGTTCATCATTACCCAGCCTTCCGGTGCTCTTGAGGGGTAAAGGTTTCGGCCATTTACTTGTAAATTTGTCAGGAACACCAAGCCCAGACTTCGGTAAGACATGACCCAAAGACGAAGCAACCGTGGCAGAACTCGAAGCAGATCTGGTGGTGTATACAGAATCCTCCGATTCAGTCCTTGATTTCTCTGGTCTCAAAACCACTTGTTGAACGTCCAAGTATCTCTGGGCATCCGGAAATCTTGTAGGAGTTGGGAGCACATTCAAGGACATGGAGCCTGACCCCGAACACATAGAGGGTGTAAGAGGAACTGTATCCAGCCCATCGTGATCCGTAATTTGACTATAAAAAGAGCCAGTATAATCAAGTTGCGAATTTCTAGCTTGAAATACGTCAGCGAATGGGTCCTGTTCGAAACTACCATTGTCTTCATTGTAAGGAGAAAGCTCAACTCGGGGACTCGTCCGTCTGCGAAGAGAATGAAGATCATCGTATTCACAGGGATTCCTTCGTGATCCATTGTTTAAATAGTTCGCCATGAAGGTCGAGGTTGTGGAGTAAAGCGGTAGACGAGAAAGGCCTAGCCATGGGTCAGCCACATTCAGATATTGGGTAACATGGTCAAGTCTTTGAAAAGAATCCATGATTCATCCAAATACAAGCGACTATACAAATCTTGTCTTGGATTCGAATCTGCACACGCTGTACTTGATAACAAAGTGAGCGAGAGATATGATACGGATTCGAAAATGATGATATGTCTGCAACGAGAGTCCATAACCAAACCAAGCTGACATCAAGTCCATGAAGCAAAATTAATAATGTAGTAAGTTCGAGAAGGGGTAATATCGACGTTTACTGTCGTAATTCATTCCGGGGCAAGCGATGAATCCTTTTGGACAGCAGAAAGAATCATGAACAGGTGTCACGCGCTATTTGTAGGCAATTCCCATGGACAATCGGCGTCAGCGACTTGAGTGGACACCATTGGACTTCCTGGAAGTCCAAAAATATCGAGATGAAGCACAAGTTGGAACTGCATAGCTACCACCACGTCAGATAAATCGTCACAAAATAATACAAGACCACTCACGGGGACGGGTCCCATTTGCATAATTGATCTTGTTTCTGCATGCATTGTACCAGTTGTTCCCTGAATGGCTCAGCTGGTCAGACAGGATCCTTATACAGATAATTGTCAAGGAAAATTACTCACATGTCTGATCGGTATCATTAGTTGCAATGTATGTAAAGTTCAAAGGCAGCATCAGTTCAGGAAACTGCTTCGGGGGAACTATCTGATCATGGAGGAGATCACCCGTACCCACTTGACGTCCGGTGGTGAGGTCGAAAATGGAAGCCCGTATGTGCTTGAATGTGATGGGCACGAAGTTGCTGCCCGTATCGAGCTCCAGTGAAGCAAAGGCTGGAAAGGAAAAGTTTGCAGGTGCTCTTGAGAATCCATACGACACAGTCTGGGCCCATTCTCCTGTTGCGTTCACAATCGGTGTCCGGTTATTAAAAGAAAAGGATGGTACTCGAGGAAAACAAAAAGCTAGGATGAGCCCAATTCTTGACGATCATGAAACAAAAACACATTAGGTTGAAGGAAAAGAGAATAATCAAGATGAACTCACACAATGCACAAGACAAATATGAACCATACAAATACTTTCCTTGTACAGTATGACCCACACATTCCCCGTTCGCCCCGGTTCCATTGTTTCCACTTCTCTTTCCTCGATTCCGATTTCTTTTCACGCTTTGCGCGTTTAGTCATGTCGTGCAGTTCAGCTTTGCCCCATTCCGGCCCGAGTGCTGGCACAGTGACCATTTCCACTTGTGCCTGATTTGACTGCCCTTCGAGCTCCATCTTCGGAGACGGTGTCGGAGGTTCCAATGGCTGATATCTGTCTGTCGGTTTAGTCGATCATGCCAGGAATTCTCATGAAACAGCTCGCACTCACCCATTTGAGCTTATCGTAGTAGAACCAAAGGCCGTACTATACCTTGGCCCTGCATTGTTAAAATCCGCATAGACATCCCATACTTCTTCTTCCTCGTCTCGTCCGCCCTTAAGCGGTTCTTCTCTTCCAGGATAGAATGTACTTGAGTTATAACCACCAGAGGCTTGACGTCCTCCAAGCCGATTTAACTCAGGAGTGAAGAATGATGAGGCATCATCTCGTCCTGGCCGCTCAGCAGGACGGTGGTTGGGCGGAAAATCTTGATTCAGTGCATCCATTGAACTTTTACGTCCCCCGTAGAAGGAAGATACAGTGGATTTTCGATCTGTATCCATGAGACAGTGGGAAAAGATATAGGCGCTAAGGACAACGACCGAACAGCAAGCCGCCCGCACGTGGATGTGTCAATCACCGTCATAACAAAAATCGATAAAATCATATGCTACCCGGTTCTTTCCCATCCACTACTCTCGTCATCTGTAAGGGCATCCTTCGCACTGATGTGATTATGGATCAGTGGCTCTTCTGCGCTTCCGATGCTCGTGGATCTTGTGCAATTAATCTCGCAGCTGAAAAGCTGCCGTGTTATGCTTCATCTTTGTTTTCCACTGGATCTGATTCCTTATATCGGGACTCCGCTAGATGAAAGACATACCGCTTGGTATTCTCCATTCCCCCAAGGACTAGCTGTTTCAATGTCATCTCGTCCATTCATTGATGGTCTTATTTTTCCTTGAGAAATTCCCTATTGTCGCACGGGGCAATCACGCAACTGTAGAAACAAGAAGGGGATTTGAGGAACTCAATGCCATCACCGCTGAAGTCAAGTAGAAATATGGTCATGAGATTGACTTGGTCGTAAGCCATTCGCTCGTCGGATTTCGATAAACAAACAGTCAAAGGAAGGTTTTTGCTTGGATCAGCGTTACTGCATGCAGGTGAGCATCTCTCGAGAAATTTCAATCAAAACTCGGATATCCTATCATGCTCTGCAAACGCCATTTGCTCACCCTTGCTATCATTTTTCTGCCTCAAACTCTTCCGATTCGACATAGTATATGTCAACTTGTCGGCACAGATCATGGTTTAGCATTCTCTCGTCAAATCATTCAGACTGTGATCAGTAGAGCATGTATCAGACCAAGTTGTCCATCAAGTTTGCAAGATGCAACAAATTGATTTGTTGACACAATGGAAACAGCTCCTTAATTTGTTTTTGAGGCACCTCAGCCCAGATAACAGAATTGTACATGCCGGTAGTAAGACAATGTACATAGCTCACAACTTGAAGCCATTATGCAGGGGGACAACACCAAAAGCAGATCCTCCCTTCCCGAACATCTTTCTTATGTCTCCAACGAGTTCTTCTGGGCGTTCATACGCAGCAAAGTGCCCGCCTTTCTCGTGTTCAGACTCAAATACAACATGTTTTCTCCTTAGCCAGCTGAGAATCATCAGTTATATACATTGGGTTTCCATGACCCTGACTTACTATCGAGGCATGACGACGAGCTCCTTCGGAAAGAAGGAATATCCAGTCGGAATATTGACTGCTCCTGGTTCCCAAGAATTTCCTCTGGATTTCATGAACTCATAGTAGATTCTGACCGAGGCAGCTGGGCCTGAACGTGAGAACCAGTAGATGGAGATCCAGGTGAGTACTAGAAGGAATTCAAATAAACATTCGTCAGTCAGTCTTGTGCAGTTCTGATAGTCGGCTCACCTTCGTCATCCGTCCACGGATAGTCATCAGTCCAGCTCAGCAATTTCTCATAAATCCAACCAAGCAATCCAACGGGAGAGTCAGCCAGACCATAGCCGAGTGTCTGAGGCTGAGTAGACTGCTGCATGAAATAGCCACGGCCTTCTTTGTCGAACCATTTACTGCGTTCCAGACCTGCTTTCTCAACAGGCGTCAAGCGAGTTATCAAGTACTGTAGTAATAGCCCAGGTCGACTCCACAAACTTGGGGGTTGAGCCCTTTCACAGAGTCAAAACACAATCAGTAGGAGATTATTGGTGGGCTCACGTAGGCATATTCGTGTGCCATGCTTTGCTATGCGTTCCTCCGTATTTCGCCGCAATGGTTCGTGTGATCTACATGCCAGTCAAACAAGTAAAAAAAGAGCAACAATCAAGACTCAGACTCACAATTGACCCCCAATCACCACCCTGTGTCACTGTTGTCGAATCATGTTAGTGCTTTCCTATCATGCCAAACAAGTTCCACGAACCGTACTCATTGTAACCGAGAGCCAGCATCAATTTGTGTGATATCTGGCCAGTTCAGTATACCGAAACTCTTAAAGTTCTAAGTATATATACTGACTTGCGCGTATTGATCAATGGCAAACCCTCTCTTCCTGGGAGCTTCTGAGAATCCATAGCCTGGTAAGCTTATGGCTACCACATGGAAACTCGGATAGTCGGGTGACTCCTGGATTAGCAAAGGTAGTATCTTCCTGACTTCATAGAAACTACCGGGCCCTAGAGACGACACATAAGTGAGAAATATCGGATAAAGAGGGGTGAATAGGTGTCACTTACAGCCATGGACGAACAAGAGAGGTACAGCAGAAGCCACTGAGCTCTTCTTGTGAACATAGTGTACATTGAGCAACCCAAACCCCTCAACCTCAATATCACACGTGAATTGGGGTAACTCGTCATTAAGTTGTGCTTCATGCTTCCGCCAGTTGTATCCATCCTTCCAGTACGCCACCAAGCGCTGGATGTCTCGTAAAGGCGCACCATAATCACGACCGACATCCTCGAGTTCATCCGGAAATCTAGTCAGGTCGAGTCTCTTCTTGAGATCGTCGATATCCTGATCAGAAATAGCAATCCTAAAAGGCGTTTCTGTCATTTTGGGGAATGAAAGAACAAGGGTGTGAGTAGGCGGTGTGAATAAGCATTTGTTGCTTTATATAGGTACGGTGGCTCCTCATATTCTTTTGATGCTGAGTAGCAATTTACATGTGATAAGGAGATCTTGTCCCATGGCATTACTGAGTCTTTCAGTATCAATACACCACTGCTTATTGCAGAAATCAAACAAATATTACTTCGACTTCGACGCAATCTATCAGATCCTATTCATCTATCAGCGGGAAATGCGCGACTAGCCTGACCGAACAACTGATAAAGTAACTGACATAGTGTCTGTGCTGCACCCCACAGATAGGATTCCAGCCAGAAGACTCAACAAAAATCATACAAATTGAAATAAGATCAACTCAGGCCCCAAGGCAGGCTATGAAAGAACCCTGTGAGTCTGAGCAATAACACAAGGAGAGAAAAGCTCCGCATTTAGCACTAATCACATTGGGAAAGAATACGATAACGAGGCAAGCCAAATCAACAGACTAGTTCTCACTTCCTGACGCGCTTTCTAAGTGTGACATTATATGTCCCAAACTATAGGCCAGACAATGCTTCGGGTCAATAAAGCGTGCGTACACCCAATGTCAGTTTACGATACACACTGATTGACTTCATGTTAGCACATTCTCATCGTTTGGGAAAAGCAACTCACGGTCATGGGCTGAGAAGCGGTGTTCATGATCAAAGCAACAATCAACCCATAGAGACCCAAGACCTCAGCGAAAATGAGGATGAGGATCATACCCACAAAAAGTCTGGGCTGCTGTGCGGTACCCCTTACACCAGCATCACCGACAATGCCAATGGCAAAACCAGCCGCAAGACCTGCGAGGCCAACAGAAAGACCAGCACCGAGTTGTACAAAACCCTTGGCAAGCGACATTGACACGGCCACTGTTATGGATTGCATGAAACAACATGACATAACAGATTATTTCCAGTATGGGGCGAGAGACGTAGAAATAGTAAATCAGTCAATAGGTGAAATGATAAATTGAAAGAATTACGTACAGTCACTAGCAATGAGTACCGAAACGACGAGGCCATAAATCTGTTTATGTATGAGTAAACAGTATTCTTAGGCAGGTAGTGTCTCACAGCAATGATACCAGCCATGATAACCGGGACGACACACTTCATCATCAAGTCCGGTCGAAGCACCGACATGGCAGAGATACCAACACCAGACTTCGCGGTTCCATAACTGATATACATATATCGTTAAGCGAAAGTTTGCAGATGGATGTAATTTGGAATCAAGAAAACAGAATGAATAACCGTACCCGTTCAGATTCAAAGGATAGTTACTCACCTAGCACCAATACCTGACAAGCAGAGTGACAGACACAATTAGCTGTCCCACCTCCTACTCACAAGTCAACTTACAAGTGAAGACAATTGCACTGGTGCAGCCCTGATATTTACAGCTCACTCAACCTGCAGCAAAAGGTGTCACTGGCACGTACCATGGCACTAAAGAAGGGAGCGTAGGTGGGGCACAAGTCGGACATTATGAATCAATGAGATAAGTGGACGAGAAATAGTGTTGAGAGCCAAAGAGCGGACAGACGAGCGGACAGACACAACAGTCAACGTAACGTAGCTACCATAACCGGAGGGCTGACGGGCGGAGTTCCAATTCATACCTGTGCCGTTGGCCGAGCTTCGGCGAGGCCCGGTCGCAGCCACTGTCTACAGCCCCGTCTACCTCGACTCCTCCGGCTCCTTTCTTTGATTTTTGATGCGGTGCTCGGTTGCAGTCCACAGTAGAATACAAGTACCTTACATGGTTGCTTCAGGAAACCGAAGTTCCCCCTTCATTAGCTATGAAAAGAAAGAGAAACAAAAGAAAGAACTATATAAACAAAGGTTACTTGTAATCAACCAACGGAAGTAATTGCTCAGAGAGAACTAGTGATCAATCTACTTCTACACTTATAGGGCGGGAAAGGTCTTAGGACGTATTCCGGCTGGAATTTTTGTGTTCTTTGCATTGTTACTGACTTTTGAGTGGAGAAACCATTTAGCACAGTCCCAGGGGTCAATTCTGTTGTTTGAAAAGAAAGCCCTATTTGACGACTGCTAGAGAATGTACTTGCCCTGAGTGGATGGACAGACAGACAGATCTTCTGGCAGATGTCAAGGAATCTGTGATGGGGATGATGTGGGTACTGAAGTTTGTAGCCTTAGTAATGCTAGTCTTCTCGCGAAGAGCTCCACATCTTGTGGCTTTTCCTGCTGGCGCTCTGGACGACGATACTTGCTGCCCTGATCTCTAACTATATGCAAAAAATACTGTTTGAAGATTCCTATCTGGAATGAGGCTAGCATCCATAATGTTCATTCTATCAAGATTTGCCGAGTATTGGTTTCGTTTACCTGTGTTGGATGCATCGCATGGGTGAAACGCTCTATGATCTCAAGAAGTCTGCATCATGGACGTGCTTCCTCATCAAGAGAATTGAATCGCTCTGTTAACTTGTCGAGAGACACGTCCATCCAAAAGAGGGCTTTTCAAGTGCCTTAGTTGGGCATTCGTGAGGAACGCTATGGGACGGGGATGAGGAATGGCACCTTTTGAGTGACGATGACTGAGTAGAGCAGTGAGAGCATGCTGTTGAGGAAGGGTCACTATCCTAATACATGCCCTCTCGAATAATTTCTTTAGATGGAGATGAATGGGGATGATACCAGCAATGACCTCGACACCTCTGGTCAGTGAGGTGTGGAAGACTCCTGGATTCCAGCCTTTTTTGCATTTTGGCTAAGAGTGCCACTTGAGTCTGTCAGCGCACCCTCAAAAACAACAATCGGATCCGTACGTTGTAATGACACACATTCTGTGTATAGGTCTTTTTTGAAAGGGGAGACGGCCTCTAATTGAATCGACTCCATCATAAAGACTGCTGAATACAAATAGAAAGGATAAAATAACAGACATTAAATTTGCGATATGTACAGCAATAAGGCCTAAAAGCGAATGAATTGAAAGAACGTGAATGAAACAGAGAAAGAGAGTGGCAGAAAATGGAAATGAATGACAGTCCTTCGAGAGACATCTGGAAACGAACATGTAAAAGAGAACTAGGAGTCAAACTGTTTGAGCTCATCAAACAGTAGTGGAATTTGCAACAGATGGCCGCGAATCTGTATTAGCACCTTCTGCTACTTCATCACTCGGCTGGTCCTCACCACGAGTAGCAGCTCTCTGTACGGCAGTATAAGCAGGCGGAAGCTCGATAGTTTCCGCCTCTTCTGCCTTGTCTCCAACCTGGGGCGGTAGCCCAGCATCTTCATGCTGCACGATATTCACTGGTCGCATTCTCATTGGCCCTTTCCTACTTGCACTGGTAGTTGTACTTCCAGCAGCCCATCCATATCCATAAGCACTCGCACCGCTGCCTACCCCAAGTAAATCTGGGGTATCACTTCTCGTGAACGAAGTGCCACTTAAAGGACGGCCAGAAGATGAGGCGCCCCAACCAGTGTGCGACTGGGCATCCGTTGCAGCTGTCGTAGCTGCATCGGATGTAAACGTTGGGTCAGGGACCATGAAAGGTTCGGGAGTATAGTAATCCAGTTGGTGCTGCTGCTGGTCATTAGGGTGGCGTCGATGGTCGTCGTCCTCATCCTCGTCATCTCCGTGTAGCAGATCCATAGGTCGCTCCTTCAGTACTGTGCGTCGTCGTGTGCGTCGTCTATAGAAGAACAGACCCAGTAATAGTGAAATTATGAGCGCTAACCCCCCGATAATTCCTCCCACGATGGCGCCTGTATTCGTTCCGCTAAAATTATTAGAAGCGGTTGAACCAAACCGCCCAGTAGATAACTAGATACTCACCCACCATCTGTACCACTTCCAACGCTACTACTCACACTCGTCGGCATGCCAGCAGGACTTCCGGGTGTCGAGCTCGGAGAATTTTGGCCCAAACATGTCGAGTTGTTGGCAATACCACTACTCACGACTGAAAACACACTCCCAGCGGTTCCATTGCCCCGGTTATCACCACCAACTAACATCAGTGTCGTCCCTCCTCTTACATTGGTCACCCAAGTAAATCCTGTGCCCTGCTCTGGCACTTGTGTGATTGGGCCTGCAGGTATCGCAAAGCTTTGACCGCCGGGGATCACTCCCAAGAAGTTTGGTATTCTAAAAGCCGAATAACCAGGACACGAAGACACAAACAGGACGCGTAAAAATTATTAATGAGTCTATACATATGCTGAGATGGTCATCACGTACCCCTGAACCTTGGAGGGATCCCACCACATTCGCATAGCTTGACACTGCACAACCTGATTTGGAGGTTCAATTGAGAACACGAAATACGGCGAGACATTCTGCGTAGCATCAAAACACGACGAGTCCGACGATGTACCAACTTGCATAGCTACGCTTGTCCCGCCCGTACCGAAACCAGAAGCATCGCTGACCTAAGGAAACAAGTTAGTCCACATCTGCTCCACATTCATTCAGGGTTCATAGATCCCGAAAAGAAGCATCATCGTGAAAGCAGGAATCAAAGCATAGCTCCTAATATTAAGCAGTCGCTGAAGAAGCGGGTAGGGTACCCCCAAGGAGCAAGGGCTCGGGGAGCAACGCTGCCCGCATATGGCAAACCAACGACACAAAAATGAATTCACTGAATTCTGGCGCCCGATCGGGCTCAGTCACGCGCGTCTCCCGGCACGGTCAACTGAAACCGTTGTGTCCTAGTTTCAGATCAAAACATGGTAACAGGCAGAAAAACAAGTAGAACCAGCTGTTGCCATTGCACCCAAGCTCACATCCATCAAGGTCTGGCGCATCAATGGTGATTGGAGGGGCAACGTTACCATAGACAGCAGACCTGCACCGCAGCGCAGCACAACTGAGATCTGAATACTACGGGTGATAGACCGCCGAGAAATAATCCTAACCAAAGACGAAGAACCCCGCTGTACGGATGAGAGACGGCTGTTGAGCTCACCACAGCAACAAATTGTGAATTTTCAGGGTAGTTGAGCATCACATTCCCATTTCTTGCGTCTCCGGTTGCGAAAACAACTTCTTGTATTCTTCTAGCCTCTGTGTTATTTGGCAGAGGACTCGGTCCGAAAGGGATGATAAGTATGCGAAATGGCGGTTGCCCATCACCCCCAATCAAGTCTATTGTCAAATTTTGACATTGTTGAGGATTGTTGCGGAGATTCCAGGTGTAGGCACTGGCACCAGGTACTGTAGCTACTAGTGTAGCTGCAATGACCAACCAGAAAGTGTATGGTAGCGAGGTCGTCACAAAATTCGAAGGTCGTAGCAGCTGCAGACTATCTGCAGAAGGTAAGGTCATTGTATGGCTAGCCGCCAAGTGATCGTGACGAGAAAGAAAAGAATAGAAAAGAACGGAAACTATCAATAGCCGAGTAGCTCTTTGGATGTCACACCTCTTGTCGTAACGAGGATCATAATTGTCAAACAATTTCCCACATTGATGTAACATCACTGCAACCCTTTTTTCTTTTTTTTAAAATCAACATCACTGCAACTTGAAAAATGGTACATTATCATTATCTTCTAAATTTGAATGATATCCTTGTGTATTCCACTATTGACCGATCGGAGAGCATGAACCGAAGGCACCAAATTATGCTTCATCACCCAACTCTTCTTCCTCAGCAATCAGCTTTTCAACTTCCAAAGCAGCCATGCAACCGCTTCCAGCGCTGGTAATTGCTTGTCTGTACCTCTTGTCTTGGACATCACCAGCAGCAAATACACCTTTAATTGAGGTCTGTGTTGTGCCAGGAACAGTGATGATATAGCCGTCAGGATCCGTTTGAAGCTGCGAGCGCACGAGAGCCGTGGCAGGCTCATGACCTGAGAGACCGAAAGTAAGTGAATTTATGTTCAGGGAGACCATAAAAAACGCACCAATTGCATAGAAAAGTCCATTGACGGCGAGATCACGCTCCTCGCCGTTGAGAACATTCTTAATGCGAAGGTTCTTCAAAAGATCACCATCGCCTTGGCACTCAACAGTGACAGTATTCCAAAGCACGGTCTAAGATAGCAACGTCATACTAGAATACTCCTAGGTGCTCTTAAGATGACAAGCTCACAATTTTAGGGTTGTTGAGCAACCTCTTCGCCATGATTTTGGACGCACGAAGCTCTCCACGGCGGACAATGACATACACATGCGAACCATACTTTGTCAAATCTAAAAATAAATTGCATGCCTCCGTCAACACCAAAACTTCGTCTACCGAAGGATCGACTCACATGTAGCCTCTTCAGCGGCAGAATCACCGCCACCAATGACCGCCAGGGGCTTATTCCTAAATATTGGCACAGCACCGTCACATACTGCACAGGCACTGATACCACTTTGCCAGTATGTTTGTTCTCCCTTCAATCCCATTCTCTTCGCACTCGCTCCAGTCGCAATAATGATGGTATCCGCTGTTTCTGGCTCTGCATTTTCCTGCGTTTCCCTCCAATACATGAATGGGCGTGCTGATAAGTCTATTTTCGACACAGTCTCTGTGATGATACGCGTTCCAAAACGGACGGATTGTTCACGGAATTTTTCCATAAGTTCAGGGCCAAGAATTCCTGCAGGGTAACCTGGAAAATTCTCAACTGAGACGAAACTGCATTAGAGATCGCTTAAAGGTGAACTGAGATTCTGGTTCTCACCATCAGTGGTTGTCGTGAGCTGTCCACCGGCAGCGAAGCCATTTGCCATGAAACCCTCAAACATGACGGGGTTCAAGTTGGCACGAGCAAGATATATGGCAGCAGTATGTCCCGCAGGCCCAGATCCAATGATGACCTAGAAATACCAATACCCATAGAGGTGAAAACCTGATGAGTCCAAATTTAGGTGCGCTATGGTCTGATTATCTTCCTACCACTTTCGAGTGCATCTTCTTACTCCTTTCATTCTTCCTTGGTGGTGCGATAGTTGGCATATTAAGATTTATTATTGCTGGAGGTGAATCAACAGATGAGCTGGCCTGAGGTTTGCGGAGAATATTAGGCGCAAGAGCAATTGCAGAAAGTCTGGAGAAGCTACTGGTGAAAGAAGTACGGAAGAAGAAGTGGGACAGAGTGATAGAGTGGAACAGAGTGATAGAGTGAAGAAGTGGATATAACTTTTTTCTGGATATTGTTTTCCGATAATCCTTACTCACCTTTGATCATGTGACAAAATTTGCACGTGTACGTGCTCATCAATGTGGACTGGTGTGGACTGGACATTTTCGCGCCTTGTCTATTTACTCAGGCCCAAAGCTTGGACCTCTTGTCACCAGTCCTTCCCTCATACCAGTGCTCTGTATTACGTCCGACACATTTATCCAGCTTTCTGTCCCTATTTACAGAGAATTCTTGTACACTCTATGCTCGAGCTTAAACCTCCTATTTATGAGGATGTCCAAACAATATACTTCAGCTATTTTTATTCGTAAACGCCGAGGCATTTCGCAGAAACAAGGTCGGCTAGCTTTACTCCTCGGGGATTCTATGGCGACGTAGATAGATACACTGATGAACTTTGACGTTTCATTTTGATAATATCATACATATGTGTTTTTGGTCTGCATCTGGCTGGGGTCCGCTTCTATACCCGAGGATAACGTATTTTAACAAGCTCACAACCTCAAATAAGCTTACCCTTTATTTCACCCTCTCGGGATAGCCCATAGTGATGTATACAGAAAATATCATATAGTAAGTAACTGGGCTATTGTACATACACAGTAAATTAAACCTAGTAGAAGAACAAATTATCCAACAATCCAATGAGTTTTAGTCTGCGCTGAATCCACCCGAGATGCACATCAGATCGTGAAGAGTAATCGTAAGCGTGAATGAAGTAGATGTAGCAAGTGTGCGGATCGATGAGTCTGACTAGTAGTTATTCGATATGCTCACTACCCGCCCACCGTCCACAAGTAGTACAGCTCCACTCATATAGCCACTGGCTCGGCTCGCCATATAGAGAATTGTTCCAGCCATGTCCTAAATCAACAGTTCAGTTTTTGAGATATTCGATGAATGGAACATAATGTCTTACCTCTTCAGTTCCCACTCGCTTGAGGGGAACTGCACTTGCTAGAACTGCAGGGTCCAATTCTTGGCCAGGTGTGGGGGAAGTTGTCATTGCTGTAGAATTCACATCCCATCAATAAAGACGCTATATATAAAGTCTTAAAATCATATTATTCACCGGTGGGCCACACGCCAGGGGCGAGCACATTGCTCCTGATTCCCCATGGCGCTAGCAGATTTGCCATTAGTTTACCCAAATGTGTGCAGGCACTCTTTGAAAGGGTGTAGGAAGGTGAAAGTACTTTCGAATCAATTCTGAAGGACCCGGAACTTGAAATCGATATCACTTGCGATGTGTGATATGGTGGTCTGGAATAACTCTCGCCGAAGGGTACTGCGAACCCAGATGATGCTGAGAGATCTGGCGGCGACTCTGAGGGTGTTGCGTCACCAGAACTGGAATGTGAAACTGATGGCGATGGCCCATTCTCAAACCTTCTTCTCCTAATATTCCCTTGGTGCAATAACTCCAGAAATGCAACAGTAGTATAGTATACAGCGGTGCTGTTTGTTCTGAAGGTCTCCTCCCAGTCTTCCATTGTACCAGTTTCCCAAAGTGTGTTCTGGAATGCCTTGATACTTGGTGTGGCAACTCCAGGATGACGAAGCGAGGGAGAATGTGGAGGTGAGGGTGGATCATTTGATACAGGTACAATAGGTTTGGGAAGAGGGTGCTGATAGATATTTCGAGCAACCGCTGCATTGTTGACCAGTAGGTCAATGAAGCCATGTCGAGCCTTCACTACCTCGACAATGGATAGGAGACTCTCTTTCCTAGTGATGTCTCCCTCTAGAGGAATAATTTTTCCGAATCTCTGAGTCGGAAGAACAGGTTAGGATACAAATAACCTAGAGCTCTTGGACATACGCTGTTTTCGGCGGCGGCCTTTCTCAATACGTCACCTCTTCGACCCACAATGTAAACAGTTGCACCGTTACTTTCAAGGGCGGAAGCCATAATAAGTCCGATGCCTGTCATAAGTATATTACGCCGATCAGCGTTCTTTTCTATCCGTAGGTAGACCGCCTTTAAGTGGATTCTCTTACCTGATCCTCCGCCAGTTATAACTGCAACTACGCCCTCAACATTGAAAAGATTTAAAAGGCTGAACCTATGCAACGACGTATGATCAAAGCGTGGCGTGGCGGAATCTGGATCCAGTAAGCCCTCTCCTAACGTAAATGAAGGATCGCACGAAGCCATGGAAAGTGTCCCGGTAGTGTACACTTCAGAGGGTGTGTGGAGAAGTGCGGGGTCGAAAACTTAAGAAGAGACGTAGAAACAGAACAACTGTTTCAGTGACAAGTCCTGAGCACAAAGAGAAAGTCAGAGGGATGTCAAATCGTCTATATCCCTTCGAAGCGTTGGCCGTCAAGACGTCAAGCTTCAGACCGTAGAAAGTTGAAATGGTGATGGAATTAATGACAAGAAGGACTTGAGGTAATGCGGTGCACCGTTTATATGGCAGAAACAGGCCAGACAGGGACACGTTAGACGCTTCTGTAGTGATGATACAAGGAGGCGCCAGGGCAAGAATCGGACAAGACTCTCAAGAAGACTTTTATAGAGTGGTCCAGGAACAAGTATCCCGTCCATCCATTCTGAGTTAGCATGTGGTACAATTATAATAAAGCTAACGGTTTCTGTTCCGCAGATGAATCGAGATACATATCGTCAAGTTGGATTTTCCGATCTGAGCATCCTCTATTCTACACTTCAGAATATATTAATCACATAAAGGTCAGGATTTCGGCCGGTCAGCCAAAGGGGCATGATCAACTCTGTTACGTCTAAGGGTATTCGAGGTCCTAGGATTCTTGCAAAATAGCCGGAAAACTTTTTTTGCCGGCGGCCAGTCCGAACTTCTTGCGTCATGTTGCATGACAGTTTTTGATCGACAAAGTAATGTTCTAACCCTGAATGACTCGAATGATTCATCCACTTCAAACTTTCGCCCCCTCTTCTTGAGAAAGGCAATCTTCATCTACATTATAAGAAGACACGGATCAGACTACGATTATACATTGCATGTAATATTTTTCCATCTCACGTCTAAAACCAACGCGCCCAAGTAGCTAGCTTGCATTACCTAGCCTTCTATTCATCTAGCCTCTGAAGTTTATCTACTTGTTCAACTCACACCACCATCAGTATCACCTCGAAAAGGATCTAAAAGTTATTTCCAGTCATCCAGCGGCCACAATGCGCTTCGGTGTCAAACGGCCAAAAGTTGGTTGTAAGCTGATTGTTCGGGTCAACGTAGCGTTCTGGTTCTGCACCGACAGAGGAGAAACAACGTTTCACACGAGTTTTGTCGGATCTGAATTTTCGTTTCCCAGTATGTCCTGGCTTCCTGTTTTCATCTTCTGCAGGCTTCAATGATGCGCTCCTTATATGGATCGGGTACACTGGACTGAGTGATAAGGATCGCCGCGCTCGGATAGCCTAGTCTAACATCAAATTGCATCTCTGCATTGTAATACTACAGAGTTGAGAACAAGAGAATCAGGTCTTCTAGATCGATATCGATTACGATGTGAACAAGAGCTTGGGAGAATCGAAGGGTGCTGACTTTCAAGATTTGTGCTTCCATGCACCTGTTCTTCGGAAGTCAAGTTCGCGGACGAGATCTTGAGACTTTGGAAGAACTGGCTTTTGTTCTTGTGTCTAGGCATCTGTCAAGCCTGTGATTATTCTAGTTGGCATGAAGTGATTGTACATGTGCTCTTTTTTCTTTTTTGTATGCTCTCTGACATAATCACCGACATGACATGAGAGAGTACATCCGTCTTATGGCCCAGACGGCGGAGATTTACAACAAGGAATTGCTTAGGTGAACAACATTGAATGTTCATTGACCCCCTTTATATCAACTCGTCCAACTCGGGCTAGAGAAAGTCCACCTTTTTTCCCTTTGAAAAATTATCATAAACCTGATTGCAGTTGCAGTCCGGTTGATCTATTACAAATGTAGAAGGGGCTTTTGAGTTTGAAGGGGACAGGGGACAGTGGTGCGAAGAGAATAGACTTTCTTTATATTTGACCAGAAATATCATTTAAATTTTAGCAAAAGGAGAGAGAGAGATCCTCCAAAAAATGTCTACTCAGAAAAATTTACACTATAAACTGATAAGGTATTAAAAAGAAGTAAGCCCAGATCGTTTATGTAGTAACAGACAAGGAATCTGCTTGCTAGGTGAATAAAGCATCGTGTGTCTTCAACTGATAGAGTAAAAAGGAACACTAGCATCTAACTTGGAGGTCTAAAAATCCAGAGTCTCTATACTCAATTTGTTGAAAAGTCTGAGCTATTCTCGTCGGGGAGGCAATCCTAGATCATCCAAGGGTAGTTGATGCATGGGCAAGTCACATATCACCCTTTCATTGCGATTTTACTGAATACCCCCTCCGCGTAAATTTCTAGTTCGCACTCCATGTGATTTGCAGACCATTCCTTGAGATGGTAGTACGACTCCAAACAGCATCGTTAGCCTGAATGTCCTGAAGGATCCATCACCAAAATAACCGCCTCCGGCAAGTCGGTGAATTTGTAGATGCTAGAGACATCCGGTAGAGTCATGGCTTCCAGGATGCCTTTCTAGATGACAAGCAGCTCAGCATCAGCCAATGAGCATTCATCTGTTTGCCAGAGAGTATATTTTCTACAAGAAAGGCTGATTTTACGAGACTCCCTATATAAGGAGTTGGAAATGCATGGGTAAGAAAAACGTCGTATGAGACTTGACACTCCACGGCATATTTGATGCAAAGTATAGCCTGGATTGGTTTCGGCTATATTTTGTCCTCATAGAATACCATGGCTGAGTACCAAGCTTCGACGGATAGATATGAACTGTGCCAACTCCTGAGATCTTGATCAGATTGTGCTACTTTCATAGTTAAAGGTCCGAAGATTAACCTTATAGTTACTCAGATTCTGCAACCCCAGTCACCTACGAGATAACTAATAGCAGTCGGAGGAAGGTCTGAGCTATGGGTGCAATGAGAGGTTTAGACACCTGAAAATCAACTTGGGAGATAAAAAAACTCTGTGAGTTATGACAGAATATCACAGCTATGAGTTCTCTCAGAGTCGTCTGTACTCTTCATACACATAGATTCCTGCTGCTTTCAGAACAAGGTACAGACCAATTTGGCATGTTCGTGTGAATGGCTTTATCACAGACCGGGCGTCAGTCTGCAGAGTGGGTATACGTAGCTTCTAGCCTCGACTTGACGTATTCTCCAGCAGTGACCACGGGATATTTAGCTGGAGTCCCAGGGGACACGCAGGTCGGTATAGGCTATTGGTCCGTGACATCACAGATGTCAATTTGTCAATTTGTCTATCTAATAAGCATGATTCACTGACCTCGAGAAGAACGTCATAATCTGATCCAAAGAAGAGTGGGATCGAGTGGCGTTCGAGTCCGGAACGGTTGATAACACGGTGAATTGTTGACTGAAAGACATCATCTAAGGAATGAGGTAATTACAATGTGAAGTGGGAAGCCTCATTTGCGATACTCACTTGTCCATCGGGAAAATTGGTCCCCGAGGCTTCAAATTTGAGTGGTATCGCTCAAGCTGCCAAGTCTATCTTGGACTCACTTTACAACAACCGTTCCTAGTATGGGAACGGCATCAATCCACTTCCCAGAGGTGTTTTGGACCTGAAGTCCACCCGCCGGGTCTTGCCACAAGATTGTGAAGCACTAGGAGTCCGAGGTGAGTGAAACATAGTTTTCCGAGGAGAAGAGAGAGGTGCGAAGCAAGCAACCCGAGCACCACTTGACCTAGAGCCACATGCACAAGAAGAGATACTGTTGCAACTTCAAGGAAACTACACCTACCTCGTAGCTAAGGATGCCCGTAGTCATAGCGGAGTTAACAACCGTAAGACCGGCTAGATGGCTAGATGAAGCGTTCAGGTACAACTCACTCGGTATGGGAGCCAATGCCAGTTTGACGACCATCATGGGGGTCCAACTTCGTAGATGGTTGAGGAGGGTAATGTAACAAGCGCACTATTGCAGCAGACCTCAGCGTCTATAACGAATGTTAGATTACTTCAAAATGATGATGAGATCAGAAGCACAACAACAAGACAGTACGAGAGTAGGCTAGTCAGGAGCCTGGTCCAATTAATCTTACTCACCTTGTCATCAAAAAATGTTTCCGGGAGATCTAACGCCAGAGCAAAAAGTGGAAACAATAATTTCCCTAGTTTCAGCGCTGAATGACTGGCCACAAAAGAATCAGACACGAATCCAGATACATTTCGAAAGTGGTGGCGTCCAGCAAGCGAGGAGCAAAGAGAGATGTCCACGTAGATGCCCAATGGAACCGCTACGATGCATCGTGCATGAAGAGCGGAAATCATCCGCATCAAGGCCGCAAAATCAGCCACCGTCGGATGACTCGCAAGATCCACTACAGGAGGAGAATTAGAGACGTACTAATATGCCAAGACCGCCGCTCTAAACTCCGGCAAAACTTCAGAGTCAGGCCAGACATTTCTACCCGTCATCACACCATCATCACTGACTGCCGTAGCGAAATTCGACCAAGTGGTATCGTCTTGCTTGATCTCCGGTTCCCAACCAAGGTCGAATCCTTCGTGTAGATCACCTAGACTCTGTGGATTGGTGTTTTCACTCAAAAGTGATGTATAGCCTTTAAAGTTAGGGGACTTGTGGATATCAAGCTATAGACAGGCCATTCATTTGATCTGAGCAACACGATGCGACGCCTCCTGAAGAGATGGCCCACACGCACCTTCATCTTCTCCTGTTCTGATAGGGAAAAAAAGCTCTTCCCAGCATTTATAGCACCTTCTATCAGCCCTTGTGGTATACCATGATTTTTGACTACGGGTTCCGAGAGAGACCATAAACCGTAAATCTTTGTCCATCTATGCTGAGAACAAACTTACGATAAAAGAATCCGACCTGTAGAGTGGCCACCAACACACCATGGTTCTGAATTTCAACGCCTTCTATTTCTTTCTAAAGTTCTACTCACATTGATGCAAGCATCCCTAATCAAATGGGCCAACTCTCTCTTCACCTCGGGATCCCGACTTGTTGCATTTTTAAAGTCTCTAAACCCAGCAGTTTATCTCATGAGTTTATCTCATTGACATGAACCTTGTCCCCATAAAGCCCGCCAGAGATAAACTTAACATCAAGGGTTAAACACAGTGCTGGGGAATAGAGTTCCCCTTATCCCTCATGACCCAAAGGCCTCAAAGCGACTCTCTTCTTTCGAGCCACCCCGAGAGAAGCAAGACCCTCGAACAGTGTTATGCTCGGAAGTTAAGGGCAAACAATGTTCTATAGGAGGAGCTTACGGGCGGATATACTAACATAACAGGGATCTCCTCGAAAGAACTGTCGGTCCTTCGAGCAGTCAAGAAGAAATCGGGTGTCGATATGGGAGCATGTTGTGCAGAATCTTGTGTCATGGCGTTTCTCCAATTCGGTGGCTGATAGGAGGAACTAGGTTGATAGCTCCGGAGCGCTGAAAGCCGAAGACCCAAAAACATTTTTGAACACGCTGTTTTATTGACATCATCAGACGTTTATTTGATTCCTGTATGCCCTTGTTTCGAATTGATACCTCTATTTCGAACCAGCATTCAAACATAGACAACAGGGCGATACTAGAAAAGAATCTCAGCACGTATTAATACCACTATGTGGACAGATGTAAAGTTTTGCAAAGGCAGCAAATATGATTATTCAAGAAAATAAGTCCTTTATTTCTGTTTCCATCTAGTCTGGTGTCGTTGTGGGTTAATTTGCCAGATCCCGAGCAAAATGGAAGAAATCGACACTAGAACCGTTGACACCATACTTGTAGATCTAAGAAAGATGGTCAACAGTGTCGTTGAGACAGAATATGGAGACATACGAAATGAGAAGACACCCAGCTCGAGAACAGTGCTCTCTGGTACGACTCGGGCAACCTCTTCAAGAGGGCATCCAGGCCAATTTCATTGACGAGTGTTTTAGGAATAGCGCGGCGCATGACACCGCGTCGACTTGGCTCGTCGTCGAATAAGTCCGAGTTCTCCAGCTCTGCTTGCAAGTTATTAAGAGTACTCGACAGTTCGTCTGAGATCTGCGTTCGGGGCTTAGCTCCGCCGAGGCGGGCATGTTCGCGCCAGATGCATTGAAACTCGGAAGTGGCGTTCTCAGCGATGATTGCCTGGATATCTTTGACATAATTCTGGTAGAAGGGTGAAGGCTTGCTATCCTTGAAGATCATGAAATTCGTATAGTCCTCATTTGACAGGGCTAATCCAGCTAGTACTTCCAAAGAGGAGCTCGTGACACCACCTGGATCTAATTAATACCGATGAATATGTAAACGTGCTTCACTTACCCTTGTTTGCACTTGAGTCCTTGAAGAGGATAACTTTGCGCTTCTCAAGGTGGAGGCGAGCTTGCTGCGTAAAGAAGAGATTTGCACCCTCAACAACGTACTTGAAGTAAGGCTTGCCCTCAGCATCAAAAAGGGCGTTCATGTTGGAGATATTGATAGCTTCCGGTCGACCGCCACATGGTACGAAGAGATCGGCCTTGTACCTCAAATGAGCACCATTGCGGAAGTCAGTACCATCTAGCACGATTTCACCAGCTGGGTCAAAGCCGGTGTTAGCTTGGATCTAGAAAATCAATACATCACAAACTCACAAGGCAATTTAATGTCGTGTTCCTCGACTCTGACGAGATATCCTTCTTTGCTGAGTTTCGAGGTGTCGAAATGGCTGACAGGAACCCGAAGTTTTGCAAGCCGGACTAGTTCAGCACGATTGATGCCAACAGGATCGTGTAGCACACCACTACCATCGATGATAGCAACTGTCTTATCCGAGGACAGGAGGATCTCATCTGAACGTCGATCAGAGTCAGAAGCGAGATGATTTACTATGTCAAGGCTTACTGGACCCCATGTCACCATCAGGGCCACCGGTCTGCACCTTGGTAATATCCTTTTCCCTGAGTCCAAGTTTACTATAGATACCGAGGACGTATTGTCTGATGGACAACGAGGTCATTCCATAGGTGTCGTGTGGAACACCACCCAGGTGCTCTGCACTCTTTCCAGTAGTGAATGACTTCCACCACGTCTCAGCACCACGCTCCCGCGCATGCACTGAAGATACATATATATATGAGGACAATTACTAGTTCAATGATCAACGAAAACTTACAGGCTGCCCAATCCATCATGTCGGCAGTTCCCTCGTCAGGACCAAAGAACAAAAGCTCAGGTTTACCGTAAAGATCAACAAGAGGCTCCTTGATCCCAGGGGTTTGCCCGGGAATGAGGAGATCGATGATGGCCTAAAGAAATTCTCTCTTGAAACGATGAAATCATGGCTAGTGAATCAACGCTCACGTCAACATATTTCTCGAAGCAGCGCCTTGGACGAGCACCGAGCGAAGGTAAAATAGTACCCTTGGCTCCTCCTTCCGGTATATCCTTATTCTTGAGCGACTGGGTTGCAGCCAAGTTGTAGTTTTCGTCAAATAACATACGCTGGTTGATAGAGTAATTTCTACGCCTGGCTCAGTATCCATGAAAGATGTAAGATCACGTATCACTCACTCCCTGTTCCTCGACATGACGAGACGAATGCCACCTCGAGCGACATCACGGAAACGGATGTGGAATCCACGGAAATCGTTGCCAATCACGAAAAACACGCCAAAAGGTGTCTTAGGATATTCGACCTCGGGCAAAAACTCAGGAGTTAGGCGGAAGGACAAGGCAACCTTGGTCGACTGGTAGAAGTTAGTCTTCAGGACATGCCTAGGCAAGAGTCAAGCTGTGAATAGGGTTATGAAGTGGAAGGGACTGACTTGTTGAAGATGAGGAAGCTCTCAAGAACCTGGAGCTCTTGTTTATTGGGAACACTGCGGCGAATCTTATCGTATAGTTCCTCATCCGATAGTGGTTGAACTGTCTGCAAGCGTTGGTAAGAGAGAGTAGGACTGTCCCGTCGTGTGTATATCAGCTAAACATGCTCTTTGATTTTAAGGATACTTACCCAATCTTAGAAGCTTCGGCAATTTGAGGATAGTGGATCATCGCAAAGTTGACGTAAAGCAGACGGATCTATAAGAACGTCAGCGCCTCGTTCAACAAGGTATATACCTAGGACGAACCAAAAGGGGGTGGGCCTGAATGGCCTGAGCAATGCTTTCTCGCGTAAATGTTTCTTCACGGAACCTTCGCTTGATGTTATTCAAAACTTCAGCATGGGCGGGATCAGTTTCGTCCAATACATTCTTGAGCTGCAGATACGCAGGACCAAGGCGATTGCAAAAATGTTGAGCGAAAATCCAACCACAATCTGGAGTTTCCTGTAAGCTATCAGGCACAAGTAAGATCAAAAGAATCTTACATGCATAGGTTGCCTCTTGGACTGCATGACTTTCAGGGGACTTGGGTAAGAAGAATGGATTATCTGGAAGACAGAAGAGGAGCGAAGCCTCCTTCATGACTTGATAAATTGAGTGCTCAATGGGAGGTGCCGGGGAGTTCGGAAGAGGGTTGAGATAAATGGAGATGATAGTGATTCCATTAGCGAATTGTTCTGTTATCAGTCAATGAGTAAGGTCGTTATCTTAGAGTGGAACAAACTTCTACCAACCTACATATTTACCCGTCGAATAAAGCGAGTAAAAATGATAGAGGTTCGAGAGGGCACTGCGAAGAAAATTGATCAATGGTCAGGGCAATCGAGCCTGACGCTTACCTGAAGTAACGAGATGTAGTGCCCATCTTGTACCCTATAACCAACCTACGCTTACGAGTTCCTTCAACCTCATAGACTTCGATAACAGGACCATGTCTTGTCTCCACATTGGACATAACCTTCTGGTATATATCGAGCGTGTTCTTGGTCGCCTTCTCGAGGAAGGTCGAGTCGGACACTGAGCGAATGTCAGTCTGCCCTGGGATGATATCTGTCTTGGTTTTGGGGAAATTGCATTTCGTAACAAAATAGCACCGAAGCTGCTGGGAAGCTGTCGCCGAGATGGAACCAACCGACCGGAAAGTCTCGAGGCGATAAGCGTTCTTAGGTGAAGATTTGTCCAAAAATAACTCATCAATCCTATGAGACAGGAAATTAGCACCCTATCAAGCAAGCCGACGACATCGCATATATGCACTGTGCTTTACAAGGAACTGGCAGAGCCGTAATGCGGGTCAGAGAAATCAAACCCGTCGATACCGCCATTCACGAGAATGAAGAATTATAATGAACTTCACAACTGACCTAGCCTCACAAGTGGCACCAGGCCCTTCGGTTGTCGTGAGACCCGGAGCACTAGTATGAATAAAGGTCGCGCCGTTCCCGCGCTCATCAATCCTCTCAAGGTCGATAACGAGGGTAGATGGGTCGTGCTTCGTGAAGGCCATTATCTTAGCGCCAAAGAGGGCAATAATATGGTCCGAGATGACCTCGCGCGATTCATTCTGGAAGTAGGTATCATCGATACCGAGGTTCGAGTAGAACCAATTGACTTCCCCAGCAACAAGTTCATGAGGAATGAAACCCTGAGAAATCGATCAATATGATCATTCGTGATGACGGACGATAATCCTGACCTTGGCGGCGACCTCTTGCTCGACGAGGGCTCGCTGTTCCTCCTTGCCCCGGAAGACGGGGGTAGTATAGCCGGGCATGTTCCTGACGAGATTCAAAGGTTCCTTGCTGTTGAGTCCGAGCCTGGGGCCAGACAGATCTGTGGTTGAAGCCACTGGGGTTGACATTGTGGAGTTATTTGGTGCAGATAGCTGCGACGATGGTTATGGTGGAGAGAAGCGGGAGACAAAAACAGGGGAGGAACTCAAGAATTGGAGTAACATCTTTATACGTCAACTATCTCGGGCAGCTATTTCCGCTGTAGGCCTGATATAAATAATTGATACTTGCTTTAGACTTCATGTGATCTTCCGAACCCCAAACTCAGGGTTGTAATTCCAATATGCATTCTACGCGCTACCATAATTCAAAGTTCCTGGGATCAGTTCTCTATTATTCTTTGCCGCCTAGCTGATAAGATCCGAAATCCAAGTTATAGCTGAAATTGATGTTAAATCGTTTTCAACAACAGTACAACGTCTGAGACGGATCTTGTTAGAGAACTCCTTCCAATGGGGTTTTGTCTGTATGGAATCTGTTATCCAACATGATTTCCTCATCAAAAGTCCGGGTTTCACGTCCACCTCCTGGCGGATTTTTGAAGCCAGCTCCATTATGCCTCGGTCCATTTTTCAGTTCCATTGGTACGGTCACGAGTGTCTCATTTGAAATTGTGCGCATTGACCCTGCACTCAGGTACGTCCAACCACTTTACGAGAAGCGACTCAATAATGACACGAAAAAGTTCCGGAACTGACATTTGCGGTATACAACCAAGTTCTTTGCAGATACACAGTAAAGTACATAGCAGTGGAATCAAAAAGTCCCCCCGTATCTCAAACTTAGACTTAGTCATTTGAACCAGAAACCGGTACCTTGATGTGGGGTAAAAAAATTTCCGCATTATGGTTTATTGTGGTACCGGGGTAAAACTAATTGACGTTAAAAGTGAGACTCCATCCCCTTTTAGTTTGGTGAAAATCTCAGATCTGTTCTTTTAACTTGCAACTCTTGGCCACTTGACAGTGTCTAGCTGAAAAACCTCGGTAATAACGTATATCGGAACTTTCCAAGACAGTTGGCTCTAACTCTTAGTCCACTCTTGTAACGAAATACCAGTCCAAACTCATTTTTCCAGTTCCAATTACATATACCACAAATTCCAATTACAGAATCCAAATTCTCTTCCTCGTCATACTTTTGACCAGGGATCAATTATCAAGCGCCGCCATTCCTTCCTTCACATATTCATCATACAATGGCTTATAATCCTTATCCCACCTACTCAACGGCGGCCTACCCTCTGCAACGTCCCCAGCTGCCCACATGATCCTCAACTGATCAAGTTCTCTCTTCGTCTCATTGTCGGGCACGAGGACATAAAACTCGCCACCACGAACTTTATCCAACATATACAATACCGTCTCTTCAGCTGTCCATGCACCTTGAGGTTTGGCATTGGTCCCATTATCACCTGCAAGTTTAGTCCAAGTCCACCCAGGGCTGATTAATATATATATATATGAAAAGTTTGAGTTTGTTCCGCGTCAGTCGAAAGGGAGGACGTACACAAACAGGTGAGCTGTCACGTTCTTCTCGGGACGTTCACGGAGTTCATGAGCAAGATTCTCTGTCAAGATTTTGACCGCAGCTTTGGATGCGTTGTATGCGGCATTTCCACTGATTAAACATTTTTTTTTACAAGATCAACTTGTAAGACGGGATTGAAAAAAAGCAGAGACATACGGAGGATTGGTGATACCTTGTTTGGAACCAGTATTAATGATCATTGCTTGATTTTCTTGGTGGATCATAGACTTTTGTTTTCCAATCGATTCAGCCTATGAAAGAAAAGAAAACAGAATTATCACTCACCGGTACAAAGGTATGCTGGACATTCACGACACTAATCAACGATAGAGATCAATGAATTCATTACAAAAAAGCGCAAAAACAACTCACCCAAACAGATTAACATCGAAGACCTTTTGCCAATTCTCCATTCCTTCCCAAGAAGTACCTCTCAATCCAATCCCAGCATTGTTCATCAATACAGCAACCTAAACAACACATGTTAGGCGATGTTTTTATCCCAAAGATAAACCACTTTACCTCTCCCCAATTATCATAAACCTTTTCCTTGAGCTTCACCACTTGTTCCAGATTAGATACATCCGTAGGGACAATCAAGACATTCTGCTTTCCAACTAATTCCGCAAGTTCTTCTCCAACACCATTCAACTGCTCCTCATCAACATCCGCTATAGCGATCTTCAATCCCAACCTGTCACGCGTAAGAAGTTTATCATCAATACCCAGGAAAGTGGGAAGAAACTCAAAGTATACGCATTCACGAATGAAAAGCTAAAAGAAAGAAACTTACTTTGCCAACTCCTTCGCAGCAGCTCTCCCAATCCCGTTCGCTGCACCCGTTACAACAGCGACTCGACCAGCATGCAAAACAGGGTGCAATTCATCCGCTACAGACATATTGTTCACCGTATAAGAAGGATTCCCAAACGTTGATCGAAGAGGGGAGGCGTTTCGACTTCTGCTCGAGCGCGATGAACGAGACATTTATCTCAAGTGAGTTTTGATAAGGGAGAGAGAACGAGAGAGAGATGGGTACCTATATATATCGTTCGTGTGGAAAATATTGTCAGAGCTGTCTAAAAAAAACTCGGGGGGGAGTGGCGTTACCCTCAAAGGCGAAAAGAAACGACACCACACAAGGGATCAAAAAAGACCCGATTTATCAGAGAATGTTTATCTCTTCCGTTTGCACTAGACAAACACACCCTTGGATTACTGATAACAAATCACATAGCAACGTCTTTTTTTTGTATTTGTGATGCGGTGGCTCGAACGCAGTCTGGCGATAGAATACAAACACTCTACAATAAATAAGGACGAAAGAAGCAAAAAGAGCAAGGAAAACTAATAAGAATGAAAGAAGCAAGAAGAACAAGGAACCTAACAGGAGTTGCCCGAAACCAACCAACTACTTACTCTGTACAAGAAATCATCCTAGGAAAGGGTAAAAAAAATTCCTTGATCGTTAACGTTACCTCACAAAATGTGATGCCCTCGTTTCGAACTTGATCATCGCATGGTCAACTGGTTCGAAAAAAAACAAGAACTCGTTCAGAGAAAAAGAAATCACATTTGAGAATAGGGGTCAAATCTAAACCCCCAAAAAGTAGACAGAATCGTATCTAAAATATAATAATAATAAAAAGCCCTCCCAAGGACAAACTCAGTACTAAATCAAGGAAAAAAGAGAATAAAACCGCCTATATAAGAACCCAAGAAATCCCAGAGGCAGGAGAGAAAGAAAGGGTAGCACACAGCTTACCTGAACCGCCACCCCGGGAAAAAAAAAGGGGAGGGGGGGAGGGGCAGGTATTACTATTTTTCTTTGCCCTGTCTTACAGCAATAAGGCCAAGTGCTCAAGGCATTTTTTCTGAGTGGGTTTGCCCACACCGCTATCCCCTTCGCGCTGATTTACCAGTTCTCCCCTACCAGCAAAAAAATCAATTTCTTTTCACAAACCTAGAAGACACCAAGCAAAGGAAAAATATCCCACACATCCATTCATCTTTGACGAAACAAAATAATAATAACACCAAACCCTACATCGACTCCAACTCCTCCACTTTAATCTCTTTCCTAATCACCTCCACTCTCTCTCCCACACTCTCAAACCACCTCATCGCCTCCCCAGCCCTCCTCTCCATCTCCTCACTCTTCTTCACCTGCCGCTGTCTCTCCTGCAACGCAACCCTAAACCTCTCCCTCAAATCCCAACACGCCAATCTCAACACCTTTCTCGTCTCCTTACCCACCCTTTCCGCATGGCCGTCTACAAATCCTGGCGTATACAAAGACGCCCCAGAACGCGAAGACAATGGTACATAGACAGGGGAGGAGGGCGCTAGGAGTTGTTGACGATGCGCACGCACGACTTGAGATCGCACTCGTCGACCAATCGTACGTGGGATAGTTGAAGGCAGTTCGAAGACGAGGTACGCTCCCAGTCCGATCGTGGTCACGCCCAACACCGGTGCAATCCAGGTCTTTGAAGATTCGTTGGAGAATAAATCACCTAGACGAAGGATGCCTTCAATCACACCACGAGCACCGATAGCCTGTCCTCCAACCATCGTCAGAGCACCGAGACCGAGACTGAGCACGCTGAGAGCCGTTGGACTTGGGCCTTGGTCGTCGTCGATGTCGATGTCGTCCGAGCCGTAGGTAACAAGGGACGAGGACGAGGAACTGTGCTTGGTATTCGAAAAGTAGAGCATAAACTGGTACTTGACGTCAAACAGATCAAAAACCGTCGTCTCGAGAAATTCAGGACGGGACACAAGACCTATACCAAGACCGTGTGTAGCTCCAGCTACAACTATTTTCCTGCGCTTGCTGACCTTGTTGGCACGTCGATCACTCGAAAACATGGCCTCCGGGACGAAAACTTTGCGACTCCGCTCGACACCCTCGGGTAAATATTCCTCTTCAAAAGCTTGGACCTTGTCAACACCAATTTTCGTGGACACTCTGGCGTCTTCTTCGGCGAGTTTGACGGCAGCATCGATACTGGCGAGCAAGGCCTTCCTGACGTCCCTGGCGTAGTCCCAAATTCCGAGAATACCGGGGTAAGATGGCAAAGGGATGGGAGAATTGGAGACACCCAAATGACCTTGTGACACCCGATCCAAAGCATCGACGAGAATGGATTTGGTATTGGAGAAGGCAAGAGAAACGCGGTCTTCTTCTGTCGAGTCGAGGGAGGTCTCGAGGGCGTCATAGGAAGCGTCAAGTTTTTCGAGGATAGGCCGGGAATGGGAGAGCTCAGTACGGGCACTTTCGAGTTGGGCAGAAGCAAAGACGGCGTTGGCACTGGAAAGGAGATCAACATCTGAAAGGACGTTGCGGAGATAGGTGGCGACGGGTAAAAGCTTCGACTTTGAGCGTTTGACAAGGACGAAGGAACGCAGGGCAGATTCAAGGAGTTCAAAAGCCGGGGTAAAAGACTGTAGTGCCGCGGCCGAGTCTACAAAGTGGACAAGGTCGTTGGCGTCTCGGTGAGTGTGGGGGCTGAGGAGCTTGATCTGGTCGAGAACAAGTCTGCGGCATTTGTCCTTGTTTTTTATTTGATCGAATTTATTGACGACGATGAAGAGATACGCTTTTTCGTTGCTAGCGGTGGAGAGAAACTGTTTGGCGGAGAGGGTAAAGTGGTTCTCGGCGGAGACAACAAAGACGACGACGTCAATCTCCTGCTGGCGAGCGAAAAGGGCCGTTGTGTGGAGACTGTCGCGATTGAGACCAGGGGCGTCGATGAGAGAGATATTGACAAGACCGTTGTTAAGGAGGGACTGGTCAGGGGCCCGGGTGTCATTGAGATAAACCTTGATGATTTGGTCCGTGTTTTCGTTGTCAGCGACGATATGCTCGAGCTGAGCGAGGGAACCCTTTGAGTGGGTAGAGGGGTCGAGGGGGTCGTAGTGGAGGGCGGGATTGAGGATGTGAACCTCCTCTAAACCTTGGTTTTCTGCGGCGTCATGGACTTGGCAGAAGGCGGTAGTGCAGGGCTGCTGGTCGACGGGCATGGCATCGCGGCGGAGCAAGGCATTGACAAAGGTGGACTTTCCTGCATTGAGGTCGCCGGTGACGAGGACCTTGGAAGAGGGGTCCTGGACACGGAGGCGGAGATTGTCGATGTGGGCGACGGCAGCAGTGATGCGGTCTGTGAAGAGGCGTTCGACAGAGGACTTTTCGAGCTGGTGGACGAGAGTGAGGGCAGAGGAGGAGCCAAGGCTGAGGTCGAGTTTGAGGACGTTGAGGGTGTCCTTTGGGTAGCTGTGGACGTGGCCAGAGTCGCGGAGGTCTTTGAGGAGGGCCTCTGTGCTGTCTGCAGCGTCGAACAGGCTTGTAAAATGTGAGCAGAGCTGCGAAAAAGGAGAATAAAAAAAACATACCGCTGTTTGTGGTGGAGAAAGTGATGGTCGTGCATGTGTGACCAATGTGACAGGCCAGAGTATGAGCGGGCGGTCAAGATCTCCTGCGTCGAGCGAGTGCCAGTCCACCGCTCCTCCTATGCCGCCGCCGTCCCCTCGTCCTGCTCACCACCTCAACGCCAGGCCCACCAGCGAGCTCCTCGGTGGCTCAGGCATGTTCCAGACTCCAGAAGGTGCTTTTTCTCCTTGCCGTGCACCCCCGTCCTCACCCCGTCTCCAGCAGAGGCTCTCGACCAGTGGTTTGAAAACCTCCAGAACTACGAGGCCACTCTTGTGCGTTTTTCTCCTTCTCTTTTCGCTCTGCGCTCATTTCCATGCAGGAAGACATGGCCGCTGCCTCCCTCGATGTCAACTTCAAAGAAGAGCTCGGCGCCATCGAGCAGTGTCAGTCTTTTCTTTCTCCTCTTTTCTCGCTCATGCTCCCACAGGGTTCAAGGTCCTCTCAGAAGCAGAGCGCACCGCCGCCCTCTACAGCCTTCTCCAGCATTCAACCCAGGTTCAGATCCGTTTCTTCATCACCGTCCTCCAGCAGATGGCCAGGGCAGACCCCATGACTGCCCTCCTCAGCCCCGCCGTGGGCTCCATGCAGAACCAGATGGAGGCGTCCTTTGCCCGCTTGACCCCCGCCCTCAACATCCCGCCCTCCCCCACAGCACGCGCCTTTGCTCAGAACCGCCAGTCCCTCGTTCTCGACAGCAACAACTCCAACTTCCTCTCTCCAGATTCAGCCGCAAACACTCCCTCTGCCGGTCCTTCCTCTTCCGACGCTGCCGCAACTCTGGCCCACCAGCGCGCCAAGCTCAAGGCAAACGCTGCTGCTGCCCACCCTCACCGCATCTCCGCTCCCGTCTTGGCTTCCGCAGCTCCCGATGTCCGTGCCTCTTGGGCTGCCGTCCCCACCCTCGCCCAGGTTTCAGAGTCCAGCTCCGCCTCCCAGGAAAACGTCATCTCCCGTCCCAAGAGCAGCGACTTTTCAGGCTCCCTTCCTTCTCCCCACCTCGGTCCTGCCGCAACAGAGGGTGATAGCTGGGCCAGCATGGTCAACACCCCCGCCATCCCTCTCTTCCCAAAGAACTCCCAGTCCCTCGATGCTTCTGCTTCCAAAAACTCTCCATCCACCGTACCCCGCATGAGTGATCCAACCGTCTACCGCAGGAAACCTCTTAATAACGACAAGCCTTCCGAGCCTTCCTCCCACCAACTCTACGACGATGCAGGCAATCCCGTCAACCCAGCTTCCCAGCCAGACCAAAGATCTCGCAATCCCTCCGGGATGAGGAATACCAGTGGAAGCTGGGTCAATCGTGGCCAGGTGCCTTCTGCCAATCCTCGCTTCAACGACGACAACAACAGCGCCATCAACGGTCTTGGCATGCAATTTGGGAATCTTCATCTGGGTATGGGTTCCTCTCCCTTGCCAAGCATGCCTGCTGCTGCCCTAACGAATCTCGCTGGTTCTATCAATCCGTTCAGTATGTTGAGTTCTCTGTCTCCCGAAAGCCAGATCCTCGCTGCCCAACTCGCCGTCAACGCCCAGCAGTACGGTCAGCCTACGCCCTGGTTCAACATTCCGTCTATGGGCTACAACCATTTTGCCGGAGGAGGGGGTCGGAGACCTGGTCCGTCTGGTCGTTCTCCGGGATTGAGAACTGCCTCTAGTCCGGCTTCGGGTGGTGGTTCTTCGAGCGCGAGCACTCCCAAGGGAGAAGAAGATTTTGATCCTGCGTTGTTGAACGATGTACCTGCCTGGTTGAGGAGTCTTCGCTTGCACAAGTATACGACGAATTTTGAAGGTAAAAAGTGGCAAGAGATTGTTGTGTTGGATGAAGCTCAGCTTGAAGAGATGGGAGTGGCTGCGTTGGGTGCGAGGAGGAAGATGTTGAAGACGTTTGAAGCTGTGAGGAGAAAGATGGGGTTGTCTGAGGAAGGCGGAGGTCATGTTGATGGTGGTGAAAGTGTTAGATCTGCTTCGTCAGTAGGTGGTGGTGCGAATGGAAGTGGAAATGGAAATGGAATGACGGCGGCTTAGGTTTAGGTTTAGGTTTGAGAGACAAGTGTTTTTTTTATGGCCCTTTTTTTTTTTT
>Ga0153944_1000081_pt1 | contig 39164 bp, 43 predicted proteins | sample TSNJ028MetaG_FD_104703 | JGI IMG/M metagenome (GOLD analysis project Ga0153944, IMG submission 104703) | Attine ant fungus gardens microbial communities from New Jersey, USA - TSNJ028 MetaG | ecosystem: Host-associated > Fungi > Mycelium > Unclassified | place: USA: New Jersey, Wharton State... | reverse complement strand
GACAGAATATGGGTTATTTTCTTTTACCTATGAAACGAACCTGGATTCCACCTTTGGAAACTGATCAGCAACTGTTACATTCTTCATTTGTCACCGACATTGATTGGCATACAGTCTCTCTTGTATCGGAGACTTGGGCCATCCCTTTCGCCAACTTGGTTGATTTGAGCCAGGAATTAGATGATGCTGTAGTTCAGGATCGAGCGGCGGAGTTTACTTACCGATGCGAAATTAATCGTGTCCGGAATGATATGACACCACTCAGCGAAGTAGACGACAAATCGACAGGCTATTCGTTGTTGAAATATGCTGCATTTGCAGCGGATGAACGCTTCGAAAATGGTGGAAAGACACTACTTGAACAGTGCCACCGTCGTAGGAAGACATTTCACGGGCTAATAGAGCCGAATCAACCAATCTTAGAGGTGAAAAGAATTCCTGGCGCGACTAATTGTCTCAATACACGAATCTCTTCCTATAACAAAGCTCCCGAAGAAGTAGTCCAACGTAAGTCACATCTGCTCATGTTGTATAGTATATTGATACTTCTGCTCAGTATTGATTCCTGAGTACAGCCACAAATTGACTATTCCAACAAGGTTTTGACACCATGATGACGATTTTTCCTATTGATGTGCTCATGAGTCTATGGTCGCAGTACCTTGCGGATGGGTTATCTTCTTCCTTCAATCATGCGAAGAATCGATGAATTTCTTCTCGTCAAACGACTGAATGCCAAAATCCTCAATCATTGTGTTAGAGATGACCTGCTCGTGATCGCCACTGCATCGCCTCTAGCTTGCAATGAGTACGATTATGAACGATTAGAACTACTGGGTAAGCAAGTTTGCTTTAGTATCTGGCTACCAGTTCTTACCACTCTTAAGGGGATGCCTTCCTAAAGTATCTCTCTAGTCTTTATGTGTATGCTTTGCATCCCTATGATTCCGAAGGAGAACTACACACCTCCCGACAAAGATACATCAGCAATCAACAACTTTGCAGTATCACCAGTCGCATTGGACTCCCGGGCTATATTCAAGTAAAACCGTTTAACTTGAAGTCTTGGATGCCTCCTGGAATGCAACTGGAAGATACTCAAAGGAAGGCAGTTTCTGTAGTCGAGTCGACAGGGTCTACAAATAAAGATCTAGGAAAACGCCCCAGAAACCGAAAGAAGCATCCGAAACAGAACGCCCTTCTGTCAACTATTGCAAGCAAGGTAGTTACCGCGTCATTCTCTCTGTATCTCTGTATATTGGGCTATTGATCATCTTTCCAGACCGTGGCTGATGTTGCAGAAGCCATCTTAGGCGCAGCATGTATCTCCGGCGGACGAGATGCAGCGCTCAGAGCAGCAAAAGCATTGATGATACCATTCACCGAGATAGAAGAGTGGTCTGATCTTGTTCATAGAGACTGTATCCCTCCAGCAAGCAAGAGCCAGCACCTGGATACCTCAATGATCACCGCAATTGAAAACATCATTGGGCATACAATTCAGAAGGCTCATCTTCTTGCCCTAGCGCTGGTAAGTCTTTGTGACTTCAGTGTCGCATACTGATAACAATCTTGTAAAGACTCATTCCGCCATTACTACCGTGGATATGAAGAACCATCAACGCCTTGAATTCATTGGAGACGCGGTCTTAGACTATTGTGAGAACCTGCACTTCCTATCGAAGCCAAACTAAAACCTCGCAATGCTGACAGTGGTCGTGCGCCATTTATTTGACGAGAATCAACGTGCATCACCAGGTGATCTCAGTATATTGAAGGTGTGTGTAGCTCGTTCACGAACAATGAACTCAAAAGCTCATTGCATGAAGAGCATGATGGTGTCGAATTCAACTCTCGCTGCTATCTGCGTTTGGTCGGGATTGCACAGATTTATCTATAGTACACAACAGATCGGACAAACTATACGAAATTATGAAAGAGCATTGCTCGCACAGCAGACAGCAGTGCTGTCCAGGGTGCACAAAGAAAGCAGATCAATGGTCCAATGTTGGAAAGATCTTGATGCCCCCAAGGTGTGCAGAATTAGTGAATGTTCCAACATTTGTTGATCTTCCGCCAGGCACTTTCAGATGTAGTAGAATCTATAATCGGGGCTGTCTTGATTTCAGACAACTTTTCTCAGATTGGTGTCGATGCCATATTCACCACTCTACTCCTGCCCTTCTACAAGAAATACATTCTCCTCTAGTAGCCCATGAGATATCGGACGGCCTTTTATTGAACGATTGAAGCCTTTTGTTGATCTGTCCTAATTAGCTATCAAACATGGTTGGGTAGGATGATCTACAAACACGGAACTAGCTGAAGAACGAGAGAATCTATATTGCATGAGCGACAGAGGTGGACTCTGAGAATAAATCGTCAGGGAAAACTCCGTCTCATGCTTTCATTTCAATTTCCAGAAGCACCAGCAGACTTTTTCCTGCAAAACCACCGATCAGCGATTGAACGAGACGTGCAATTAATCACACATACAATTGCCACCAGGAAGCAACAAAAGGAATAGAGAATCCGGTAATGAGATATGCGGCAACCTTAAGCCCAAAAATACCCTTGTTTTGACTGGTAGGGAAATCAAAGGGCAAATGCTGGAAAAGTGTCAATGGTCCTGCGCGCAAGGCAGGAGAGAATACAATACGCACGTGGTAATGGCCATGGACATCACGAACTGGAGAAGTAGTATGCAGAGCTCTTATACGAACAATGCTTTGACGAGCCGAGGCACGAGTAAGGAGGGTCAACGACATAACCAGATGAGATTAATTGTTGTTACAGTTCTTGTCACATGGAGTTTTCAATACTCCCACACTCGTTGACTAGTGATCCAGAATTAGTACAGGTCATGTTATAATTACCATCTATTGAAAATCCTGTCCTAAAAAGGTATGACACCCCATCAGGGTTATTGGAATCGAGTTGCGTGTTACCCACCACTTTCGTTCTGACCAATCACGTCCCCAAACTTATAAGCTACCACGAGAGTGGCATCAGCTGAGAATTTTTCCATTGAGCCTGGTGCGAATTTCCCGCGAGGGGGGCTTTGGGCGATTCTTGTAGAAACAATGCACTCCACAAATTATCGCGATGTATTTATCACGGCCCTGGGATGCCACTACCCCTTGATGTCAGCGGAGCTATTCCTTGATAAGTCACATTGTTGGAAGAGGCTAATGAGCAGCATGACAGTGGCCATAGCATAGTCATCTGATGTGTTGAAGGAAGACCACACGGGGACACCTGAGAGAACGAAGTATGTAGGCAGGTGAAATCCCAAAAGTGGGAGATCTGCTTGGTCTGTAATCTTGAAATTTTCTTATCAAATTAAAACCTTTAATTGTGGACAACAAGTATCTACAACCCACTCTTTGTACAGACTTATAAGTGATGCAGTATGAACGTCCGGATGTTATGTCAGGGTGTCTAGAACATCGAGAGGCATTCTTTCCATACAATTATGATAAGCATATTCACTAAATGAAAAAGGGGGACCTGGGTGAAGATTCCTTGTTCTCTTGCAAATTCTTTTTCCTATGTGATCCTTGTGTTCCATTTTTACTTGGTTCTGTACCCGGTTCTGATGTCAATGCATCATTCCATAGAAATGGAATCGACTCCAGTAATGTGAATCTGAAGATTTTTGAGTCTTCACGTGTCGTTGGATATCCATCTTGTCCTATTCCTCCATACTCATTAACTCAGTAAAGTTGGGTATGAATTCCGTAAAGATTAATCACTCCAAACATATCTAGACGAGGTTCGCACCATCAAAAGAAGACTGTCACAAGGCATCATATATCAAGATGTGAAGGCGATGGAATAATGAGCCATCTTTCGGGCTGCCGGAATAACGACACGCAGATGAACCATCCAAGCTATCATATTTATCATAGCCATTTTTTGAATACAAGGTATTAGTTGTCGTAGATACTCTTCTGCATCTGCATGTCTCCTACATCGGGAAACTCATGTCCTCTTCAGGCCATAGTGAGAATAGGGTTCAAGCTACACTCACACAAGAATTATTCGTTTTCTAGGTTTGCTTCACAATGGTAGCAAATCTGTGGACGAGTAATGTGTTTAAGGTAGGCTGTTAAAAAGAGGGGTCTACCTTCGATTTTGATAAAGTCACAACAGAGTACCGGACCCGGTTTCTCTGGTGGTTTGAGACCGATTTTACTTTTTGGGAGCAGTCGTTTGAAGGATGGGCCATTTCTTTCCCATGGTGGAATTGATCAGCTTCGGTCTGTGGCAATTGGTAATCCGATATATTGCCCAAATTTGACCGTACTTCTTCTATTTGATCGTGCGACGTCAAGGAAGTGGATGTGGGAAAGGAAGATAGTTGCCGCCAAGGATAGACTTCCGTTTTGCCCCGCTGCTCCTCAAGCAGCTGAAACCTGATGTTTTTTGCACCATCAGAATGCTTAGATAACTGGCCTTCAGAGAGTTTTGGGCGTCTGAACAGCCATGGAGGTATAAATTCGTTGTCTGTAGGTTTGTAGCGGGACGACCTGAATATATATGCAGAACCGGAGGCCTGGGCACCTGGAGGCGCAGGCATGCTACAGTCAATCCTGTCATCCTCATGGTGCATAAACCCAAGATGAAGATATGATGAAAATGCTGCAGAAGGAACAGGACAGACAAGGTGTCGTTCTGGTAAGCAGGGATGAAATAGTAGATGGGAAATGGCTGCGGACCAGTCACACTTACTAGAAAGATACACACGCTCGGTCCGAAGGTTCTTAAACTCTCTTGCTCAGCTTCTCACTTCCCCGCATCTTCATCCCACTGAGAATGGCTTACACTGTCGATGTGCAGATTCCCAACTTTGATAGAAAGATAACTGTCCCGACTGGACTCTTCATCGATAATGAATTTGTTCCGTCCGTTGATTCCTCGGAAAGAATTACGTACGTTCATGTACTCTGCAAAGTTATCTCACCGATGCTCAATTCAGGGTCGTCAATCCCGCGACGGAGGAAACCATCTGTTCTGTTGTCTCTGGTAATGCGGCACTTCAAGCAGGAGGGATCGTGATATTTATGCCCTTTAGCCTCTCCAAAGGACATCGATGTGGCTGTGGCGGCCGCTAGGCGTGCTTTTAAAACCACATGGGGAAAGAACGTCACTGGAATCGAAAGAGCTAGACTCATCAATAAACTTGCCGACTTAATTGATCGTGATCAACAGAGCCTCGCTGAGCTTGAATCTCTCAACAACGGGAAACCTGTCGAGATCGCCAGGTATGCTATTATTGGCATCCAGCCGTTACGTTATCCATGACCCCACGATAGAGACTTTGATATCATCGATTCCGTTCAGTGTCTCCGTTACTATGCAGGCTGGGCCGACAAGATTATAGGCCAGGTAAGCCCCATCCACTAGGATGGCGTTTTAATTTTGTGGCTTGTCTTCATCGTACGAATCACTAGACTCTCGAAGTCGATAACATAGCTAAATTGGCTTTCACTCGCCACGATCCAATTGGCGTCTGTGGTCAGATGTAAGTAACAACTGTAATTGGAAAAGAAATCTAGCTGATATGCCAGCAGCATTCCATGGAATTATCCCATCGGCATGTGGTCCGTGGAAGTTCACCTCTAACTGTAGCTACTTCTGACTTGATTCATCAGGGCGTGGAAAGTTGCTCCTGCTCTTGCTATGGGCTGCACGATCGTCATGAAGCCTTCAGAGTTGACCCCTTTGACTGCTTTGGTAAGGCACTATACAGCGCGATGAGAGAAAAAAAATCTGATGCTGTTCAGAAACTTTCGCAACTCGTCAAAGAGGCCGGGTAAGTAGAAATCCTGTCGATTAGATGGATGGTTTATATGCCTCGATTGAATAGATTCCCACCTGGTGTCATCAATACTGTTCCTTCCTTCGGTTCGGTCGGGGGTGCAGCTCTGACAGCACATCAAGACGTTGATAAGGTGGCATTCACAGGATCTACGATCACTGGTCGTAAAGTCATGGAAGCGGCTGCAAAAAGCAACTTGAAAAAAGTAATAAAAAAAATGACCCTGGCACCTTCTTGTGATTGAACAGGATCATATCACAGGTATCTTTGGAACTCGGCGGGAAATCGCCGTGTCTGGTTTTTGAATCAGCAGATCTGGAGCAAGGTGAGTATCAGTCGATTTATCTGAGCAACCCTTTTCAGGCCTTGTTCGTTTCCATACTGGCCTGTGATTTTGTGCTCATCGATATTTTGGTTTTCTCGCACATCGGGCTTACTGGGTATTCTTTAGCTGCCAACTGGGCAGCCCTAGGCATATGCTATAACACAGGGCAAGATTGTAGCGCTGGTTCGCGGGTCTACGTTCAAGAATCCATTTATGACAAATTCATTGAGCGACTCACCGCGACAGTTAAATCCACAGTCGTCGGTGATGGTTTTGACGAGCAAACTACCTGTGGACCTGTGGTACGGTGATGAACACGATCTCTTACTTAATGAGGAACTTCCTTAACTCTCCTTGACTAGGTCTCTAAAGGCCAGTATGACCGGGTATGGAATTATATTGAAGCCGGTAAAAGTGAAGGTGCAAATGTGATCCTGGGTGGCATCAGACGGACAGGAAAGGGGTTCTACGTAGATCCAACCAGTGGGAATTTTGATACTCGCATTCTGTATGGTTCTGACCCATCATCAGTTTTTACCGACATCCGTCCCGATATGAAGATAGTACGTCACTCTAAGTTCTTGTACTAAATATGCCTGATGTCTGATATGTAATTAGGTCAGAGAAGAGGTAAAATATAGCTTTGCGGCCCTACCTCCGTAGTGAACCTGGACATAGATATTCGGACCAGTACTTTCCGTCGGCAAGTTCAAGACAGAAGACGAGGCGATCACCCTTGCAAATGATACGAATTATGGTCTTGGTGCAGGCGTTTATTCAAGTAAGTGTATGGCACACTCGAACTTTTCGGTAATCACTCACAAAGCACCATGAACATCTTCGTTTAGCTGATGCCGATCAATGCATGCGTGTTTCGTCTGCCCTTGAGGCAGGTACTGTGAGTGTGCCCATCCCCACTTTATGCATCTTATGTTGCTGTGCTTGATTGGACTGACCCATGAGCTCACATAGGTTTGGGTGAACCAGTATGGTCTCTTAAATAACAATGTCCCATTTGGGGGAAAGAAACAATCAGGAATGGGTCGCGAGCTTGGCAGTTACGCCCTTGAGGAATATACGTCGGTGAAAGCGGTACATTGGAACTTCGGCCAGCGCATTCAATGGCCTCTGTAAATAGCCCTCAGTGTACATGTTTCCCTATACCTGTCCGATTCGATTGGAATCTGAAGATTGTTGGGAAAGAACTCACAGGATTAAGCACTATCGTTCTGTTTTGTCATTGTTTCCGTTCATAACCTTAAAATTGAAGTCTAAAACGAGCGAATGATGCTTGTTAAGTAGTGGTCCTCAGCACACTTTTAGGCCCTGTTCTGCAACTCGGATAGGATAAGCAAAATGTATTTTTGATTATTTCATAGGATAAGTACAGGACAAGGAAATAACAGACTTATCAGCGTGCACATATCAACTATCACGAAATCGATGGGACGAAACAAACCCCAAAAGCATAAGATTATCATAAGCAGTCACATAAAACATGCTGCACTTGCTGTGGCAGGAAACAAAGAGAAAAGAACTGACAACTTGGGTTGATGTGCATAGTCAGACTATATTTAATTCTCATGTCAAAAAATGGTTTCTGAACACTTTTGTATTGGATAGCAATGTGAAAATGTCAAAAATCATTTATATTACGGCCTGCCTACGCGCTCCGTGTAATAAATTGGTGATTTAAAAAAAATCATTTATATTTCCTTGTCCTATCCTACACATTAAATTTGGCAGGCAAGTGCTTATCCTATCCGAGTTGCAGAACAGGGCCTAAAGAAGGGTCACTTTGAATTTTTTCAAATGTTAGAGGATATCAAAATTCAACTGAAGAGATCCAGAATTCCATAATATGAATCTTCTGCAAGCCTGCACGATGCATGTGATTTCCTATTGTTTTACATTTAAGATAGGCAGGTAAGTAGTGTAGTTGTTTGTATTCGCTATCCGTTTGTAACCTTCCCTGATTGTATTTCAACACAAAAAAGGTGAAAAACCCCTGAAGAAAGTTATCATGGCCTCTCAGAACCCAGAACCCCTGCCACGCGGCTAATTGGTTACCATAGAGTTACATTTACTATGGCCATGTTTTCTACTCGTGGCCTTCCTGTACCAATTTCAGAAATGATGTCTGGCGTGCATCTACGGGTGACTAACCTAATCACGACGATTGCCTCACTAGTAAAACGGTAACGTACTCATTCGGCATCATGCGAAATCCACGAATGTGGAGGCAAGGCTTCTGGTCTATTCGCTAACGGTTCCCGGAACCGGTGCCGCTCGTTATTCGGAGACCATGACAGGGAGCATCAACATGCTGATCAATGAATATCGACTTCTCAAGTATTATCTCAAATTTCGCTTATGCAATTATAAGATTTGGTATGTAATCAGGGCAAGATGACAACAAAGCAATGAATTAGAGCTACGTCAATACACACTTCGTACAAGGTGGCAGGTTTCAACCGATTAACGGTAGTGGCCGTAGAAACTGATCATTATGAAAGCTCAGTCGTCATTGTCTGATGAGAATGTTGTTTTTTCGAAATGCTCACTTGTCATTATGTTCTGAACCCACATGGAGGACAGAGTAAGCAGGAAGATCGTTCGGCTGGAACTGAAACCTTTGATAATGTCCATTTGGAAGGTGATATTGATGTTGTAAATTCTGAGACTCGTGTAAAGTATCTCCCGAGGTATGATATGAGTGGGTATCGATACCAAGGCGAGGTTGCGGTTCTGCGGTGTATGCTTCCCGAGAATAAGACAGATCGGATGGCGGTGAATAGCTGTATCGAGCAGAAGGATGAGGCTGTCCTTGGTTGACATGTGGGGGAGCCATAATCGCATGAGCCATAATCGGATGCAAAGAATATTCTGGTTGGACTGGGTTCAGCCACGGAGATCTGTCAACACTTGCGAAGGCTTCGTTCCTATAATGTAGGCCGGCAAAACCGGTGTTGGTCTGCTCTTCAGTAGGAAGGGGAGGATTAGCGCTAGTCGGGGAATGTATGCCGGGGCGCCGACAACATCCAGGACTACTTGGACGAAAAGCAGGAGTATCAGGGGCACATTCATAAGTCAAAGATCGAGAGAACAACAGCGTGCCTTGTCAAGAATGTTTCGAAGGACTGCGGAGGCATCCTTTGTATCGTTGTCCCCGCATTTGTTGGGGAAGTAGATGCCGCTCGTTGATTGAAGCTTCGGCGATCCTCTGAGCTGCCGCGACTAGAATCTGCGGTCTTTGGTAGCTTGGTGTCGTTGGCGACGGGTACAAAAATACATTCAGCTCTTTCTCCCTCGCACCTTTTACACGGCGCCACACTGTCCTTATTTTCGCACTACACGGCTGAAAGGTCAGCAGGAACAAGCAAGGTCTCACTAGTAATGAAAATAACGGACTTTGAGTTTACGGGCTCGACACCGTGTGCAGGCCATGTCCGAGCGTCGTTTGGGTTTTTCCGGGTGATAGGGCATGTCGAAGAGAGGTGAGAAAGATAGCAAATGATTCTGGGGGTGGTGAACAAGACTGGAACTAGATCAGCTTTCCTCGTCCGATTTGATTGTAATTTATATACTGGCCGGCCATGGGAAACGAACGAAGGGACAGCATCAGAAACAGGCTAATATTGAGATCTATGTTGCTCCATACCTGCCAAGATATGGCACTTTGATTCTATACACGTGAATGGAGCACACAATCAAGGTGCTTCACCTCAGTGACATATTTTATCCGAGCATCGAACACGGGCACGGCGTGTTGGAGAGTTGACTACAACCACATAGTCGTCTGGTATCCGGGCCAGATCAGATGCACAAACGTTCTGGGTTTTTTCTTTTGAAGAACTGCAGATTGTGGCTCGTAAATGAACAGTGGCTTGGATAGACCAGGGTTGGTTTGGTCAGGATCTGAGATTGGATCAGGCTCCAAAGAGACTTAATTTCCTGTGAAATAAGAGTATCGTTGGCCATCCCTGGACATTGGCTTTTCAGTGTCAGTATCACCTTATCCATCATTCTGTGTCGAGAGCTGATGCTTCCACTTGATCGTTCCTCAGCCTTTGAGCAGGTAATGATCAAGTAATGATCAGGCCTATTGCGAAGGTCGGGGGCAAGGCGAATACAGGTGACAATAAATGATACACGTGGACTATGGATTACAATGCAAGGTAATCTTGAACTTCTTCTTCACTTAGCTTCCTGAACGTTGGCTTGGGTCGGGCGTTGGGACCAACAGCACTCATCTCCAATTCTTCCGCCGTTGGTACCATCACCACCCCTATTTCAATTGTTTTTTCAGTCATTTGACCCTCAAATCCTTCCTTCAATGTTAATAAGGCGGTATGGATGGCATCTTCTAAGCTAATATCGTCATTGTATCTAGATGGCAATCATGATTTAGTGGATGCATCAACCAAAGACAAGACTAGAATCTTGCCTCTTTTCCAGAAAAGTCTTCGCATTGACCATATTCTTCCCGATTGCACTTGCCTTCCAAGCCCAAAACGATCCTGACGGGTCGACTTGATATAATGAAGGCCCACGATTGGGATCCCAACCAGCAACTAGCAAAGAGACGCCATAAGGTCGTACACCGCTGAATGGTGAAGATAAATAGGCTCGTTGGTATGGAGTGGATGTACCTACCCAGACTGTGTTGCTTGTTGCATTATATTCGCAATTTCCTGAGTCAACACCCGTGTCGGCGGATACTCATTATAAATCTTCCAATAGGCTTGCGCGCTTTTACGAGCCTTTGTAACTAACACTCTGAAGTCTGGACCCATACCCGAGTACACGATGCCGATATTAGGACAGATTATGGCCACCTTATCCACCATAGAATCATCAATCAGGATGGATGATGTCTTCTTTTCAGTGGCAATGACGATGCCATTGGAGGCTAGAGGCATAACACTTAGATTGACCTAGTACCTGATGGAATGCATGCACCTTTAATTCCAAGACTTGTTGTTCCCTGCGAGACCGCAGCGAGAGCATGCTCAATCTGAACTAACTTGCCGCTTGGCGAGAAGACAGTCAGGGAGTAGCTGGAATTTCATCAACATGGTTCATTTCATAGAAGCAAATATGTGAACCTGTATGCACCACCTTCTGCATTGGCCATGGATGAAAGAACGTAGAGATGGTAGGGTCCATGACGCGTACTCTCATGAATTGTTTGTTCATGTTGTTGTCCTGTCCAACAGAATCGGTATTCGCCTGGGCTGGAAATTTGGAACTTTTTGTTGTGAACTTCGCAATGTCATTTATCCTTTTCTCCTTCACAGGTTGCCTCGGGTGTCTCATCTTAGTTGCTTCGACCCATATTTCATATTTTTTTACCTCACATATATTAGTAAGCTGATATCTTTGTCACGCAGTGTAGAAACCTCAGCTCCGTTTGTTCATGAGCTGAGGTGTATTTGTTATATTCCTAAGTACCAATTACTGATTTTGCCTAGAGATTCTATTTAATAGGTATACTAAAGAGTATCAGTTCCGTGCGTCCACGAGCTGAGAGATTCTACTTAATAGTGCAACTCTATTGGAAATAAAACTTTTGACAGGCAACAAGGCTTCCCACACTTCTAGGACATCAAGCTGAGACTTAGGTCAGACAAGATCATAATATTTTACATGCTCCTCTAATACATCAATCCAAATACCTAATTCCAATTTTCAGTGTCAGTGATCGTGAGGAGCAATTTTCAGGCATCAATTGGTGTAGTTCTGAGATAGGGCTAGGTTCAAAATGTTAGCGTGATTTCAGCAAATCAGAGCATCGATGATTACCAAATGACGGGTATGATTTGGGAACCTTTCAGTTGCTTCATCGTTGTTCACCGTAGGATGAATGATGACGTCATCACCCTTGTTCCAATTAACAGGTGTGGTAACAGGTTGTTTGTCGCTAAGTTGCAAAGCTAGATTATGCGTCAATAGCAGGTATCTAAAATTGTGTCAGTACGTACAGTCAACAACACTGTAGTTCATTTAAATCAACTTTGGTCATTATTCACCGAGTCGGGATACATACCGGACGATTTCATCAAAGTTGCGACCACACGAGGCAGGATAAGCAAGGGTTAGACGAATCTTCTTCTTGGGATCAATGATGAAGACAGTGCGAACCTATCATGCCTCAGTCAAAAATTACCGTAAATGTGAAGATAGCAGACTTACAGTAAAAGGAAGCCCTTTAGCATCCCTGTTGGTGGGGTCTTGCTCGTCCAACATATCGTATAGGGTAGAGATCCTCCTATCGGTGTCAGCGATCTAGAAAGAACCCTTTGAATTTCCCGAAAATAACTAGCATGTCACTCAGACGTACGATAGGGAATTGGACGTTAGTCGAACCATAACTATTGATGTCCTTGATCCATTCTCCGTGCTGTTCATTGCTGTCCACGGATAGACCGATGACTTTCACACCACGCTGCTCAAAATCGGCGGCACGACGAGCAACCTCACCGAGTTCTGTAGTGCATACAGGGGTAAAGTCACCAGGATGAGAAAAAAGGATTGCCTGCATACTATAATTAGTGATACGATTCTTAAACTCACTTAATCTGTTTGCCTACCCAAGAATCACCGATCCAATCATGGAACTTGATCGGCCCAGCAGTAGTTTGAGCCTCAAAATCAGGCGCAGTGTAACCAAGGCGGAGAGACGACATGTTTAGTGAGAAGGAAGAATATCAGACTCCGAGATGCTAAATACGTTTCTGTTATCACATCGATCACGTCTTTGATTCTCACGCCCGTTTGGCGCACAGATTGCGTGCTTGATAGAAACCGATGGGTATGCAATGATACAATATATTGGAATCTGAGCGAGCCCGTGCATGGTAAGTGGCATGTTTGAATCAAATGTGGATCATTGTTGACTAATTCTATCCATTTGCCTCTCTCACAAGGAAATGGTACACAGTTATTTCAACAACAATCACAGCCGGCCAGGACACTCAAGAATTTTCAGTGCAGCTATACAAGTACCTATGGCATGTGCATTGCTTTGGATGACTTGAATACTGCACATGAAGATTATCGTGATTCTGATGCGGATGCTAAATTTGCACAGCTATTATTAGATCTGCTCAAAAACGAACAGCTCTTGAGCTACTGATATCCAAGCGATAGAGTCATGCAAGGCGTCCTACCCCTTATGCACGTTGGATACTTTGATCCCTATGTCCTGTAGAGCAATGATAATACGGCTTTCATGTTGATGATGTCATGAGGACTCTAGACCGTTGTAAAATATCCTGTGCTACGTGGACGGAGAACGTCAGCAAAATTCCGGGTCAGCGAAGACTGAAAGTGATGGACCTGAGGAAAATCAATAGTATGCAACTGCATGTAAAAGACTATGTGGATGTTTCTCTTGTTGATCTTGGAGAATCTTATCCATGTTTTCATCGATGTCCTCCGCTGTTTCGATCTATGATCGTGATATCAAATTTTGTGCATGTTACCAGCCTGAACACCAACCGCAGCTGCTAAATCTAGCATGGCTTTCCCAGCGATCAGTGCTTCTTCATGGTTATCTTTAATCTCCATATTTATGATGTGTACTGGTTTGTTGAATTCGCTTGCGCGAGACAAGAGATCTGTGGAAAAGTTATGAGTAGAACAATTGCCAATTTTGAGATCATTACCATCACAGACCGCGTCGAAGCACCGTTCTTCGCAGGTGATGACGATGTCGGCAATCGCCTTATTCTCCTGCCATCTTTCTGGAGCCAATTTAATGTGCCGATTCCTATCTAGCATCGGCAGAAGTCCATTGGCACTATAACTGATCTCCAAACGTGAGATTTCATCGTGCAAACAATTATTTTGCTCAGTCTAGAATCCTTCCCATCCAGCTCTTCATAAATCGAATTGTATGGGGTACCGAAGGAATAAATATTGGGTTTGTCTATTGATGGGCCAGGTAATCGCACTGCCGACCCAGTGCCCGATGAAATAACTCTGTACCCTGCTTTGCTTGATAAGGGCAGTAAAATTCAGCCAACGTAAATGACACCAAAAAACAACGCACGAGAGCACATGATGTCCTTCCATGGAACGGTTCTGAAACGTTCCGGAGTCGATTTTGGAGTACGTCATCTCGAGAGTGGACCAACCTGGTTACTTGCGCAAACAATGCAGAACAAAGGGCGCTTAAAACCTGCCAATGGCAACGGTGATTGAGAAGAATTCAATACGTCACTTCTTCCGGCATTTGTGATCTGTACAGAACTGGTCTGTGGATAGAGTTGCGGTTCCATTTGTGACAACTGATCTCTTCCCAAATCCATTGGCACATTTTCAGCGTTTACAGAGTGCAGGAAATCACTGTTCTGGGTAGATGTTGGTCGGTCAACGCGAGCCAGTCTGGGATCCCGAGCTCTTCGAGGATCCATCAGGGATTTCGTCTAGAAGACAAGAAATTGAGTAAATTGTGTAGTGTCAGGCGAGTACCCGGTGCAAGCTCAGCAGTATCCAGAACATCTGGTCTTCTCAATGACCCATCATTTATTACATGCCAGAGATTAGAGGGTCATTCAGATTCCACTCCGAATCATCGTGGACTCAGGTCAAGTCTGATACACTTACCAGGGACTAGGTGTTTCAACAGGTGAAAGTTCGTAAACCGCACGGTCACAACAGCGACAAACAACCCAGAAACCAACGAAAATTGATCCTTAGCGTAATTATGAAACATTTCACAAATTTTTGGGCCTTCGTCGATCAAATCTCTTATTGGCGGCGAGATGATGACAAGAACGGTTCAAGAAACTGATGGAGAGGGGAATACAGAGGCTATTAATATCCAAATACGCACCCATGAGTCGGCCATCGCTATCATTGATGATGAGATATGTGGGCTCATGCGGGCCGTTCGCCATCTCCAATTCAAAAAACTCAAGCACGCAGAGGATATAAGGCACTGCAAGGGATTGATCACCCTGGCACGGCGGTTGCCAGTTGAGATCTTGGCCAGTATCTTCGAAATGTGTATACAGGATGGATACACTAGAACCCCCCTTGTAGTATCCCACGTATGCGCGCAATGGAGGAAGGCCGCCAGTTTTCCAAGCGTTTGGTCCCACATTTATGTTGATCTCGATGATTATGATTCCTTTAACAGAACGAGATTCTGGCTTGCCAGGGCCGGAGATAGTAGTCTTCGCATAACTTTGGAAATCCGACGAGACCAGACCCGACTTCTTGATGTCATTAGCATATTGTTGGAGAAGAGAAACAAATGGGGGATTCTTACCATTAATTCCGCCCTTCATGCCAATGTCAATCGCACCCTGATGGCATGCACTGGTCTCTTTCCCCAACTTCATACGTTGCATGTCTCCATTCCCCAGAAGTACCTCGAAAGTGACGAAAATGGCATGATTGTGGAACTTGTCAGTCTTCGGACCGCATTCCAGGATGCCCCCAAGTTATCAACAGTTCATCTAGTCAGAAATGATCTTCCAGCTCCAAGTGTTCTTCCTTCCTCAATTACCAATCTGTCACTGGTTCTTCCACCGTATCACTTTGAATCCATTTCTTCAATTGAATCTGTCCTTTTGGTTCTGGAAGACCTGCATCATCTCGAAAAGTTTTCTATGGTCCTTCCGGCAGGGCCCATCCATGCATTCGAGTCTGTTGAAGACACTACGCGCCTTGTTAGCTTGCCCCACTTATATTCAATCACCCTTACCGGTGGGCGAGATATGTACAACCTTTTGTTACATCTGGTCACTCCATGCCTCAGATTCCTTCATCTTCGGTCCCCTGACGACCTAGGTAGCGTGCCTGATGAAAGGACTGGTCAATGTTTACTCTTTTTTCTGGTTCGGGCATCTCCACCCCTCGAAGAATTGGAGTTGCGCGACGCTGATATTCCAGCGTCGTATCTGATTCAGTGCTTCTCCTGTTTGAGTCAATTGAAAATACTCCGACTTCATGAGAGTGAGATCTCCGATGACGTTCTCTATCAATTGTACGGACAGAATGGCCTTTGTCCTATCCTCTCTGTTCTTGATTTCCGCTGGTGCAGATATTTAACAGGTCGAACTTTGGTTGGGCTAGTACGGAGTCGCCTCCATCATCCGAGCACTTCAAAGACGGGCACACACGTATTGCCGGACGCTATCGCCAAAGTGACTGTCATTTATTGTTCTTTCGTGCAAAAACAAGACATCGCAGATCTGGCCTCACTAACACTTTGTCAAGTCGTTGTGGATTTGACTGACCATTGTCGTGAGTATTCCTATCCGATAAATCTGAGTTGTAATTCAGGACTTCTTTCAAAGGCACTGTAGGCTGTTGTTCAAATGATAGATACCGGAAAAGGCTTGTATTGGAAGGTATTGGACGAACAGGTAGACTCATTGTTTAATTATCATAGAGCTCACTGGACATAACGGGTAGACTAAATGTCTTCGAAGTTTTGCCAAGTCAGAGAATGCCGTCTTTATATCGACTCGAACAGTTCTATCTCCCTCCTTCGAATAATAGCTTCATATGGTGTTCGCATGCTTTCTACTTAACTGTCGGTGACTGGAACAATGGGGTAATTCATTTTATCTATGATTGATGAGGCAAGGACTTGGGCTCCCTAATGGGGTCCCGATTGGTCTGTTGTCAAGTCACATCCCACATAAAGTAGACCTGGTTGGCAGTCTATAGATATCGTGAAACATCGAACTATACAATTACCATCAACAAAATGCCTGTACCTATGTTATTTTTCGCTGAGGTACTGTGATATGGGAATTATCACCAATAGCGATGGACGAGTTGCTAGTGCATGGGGTCCCGGCACAGTATTTCATCCGTGCTTCCCACATCAATCATAAGAATAATCAATCCATTGTCCCAGCCGCCAACCGTAGGTGACGAGGTGCTAGCTCCGGGTGCCATATGACATCATTCAAGCCAATATATTTTGAGCCATCTCGGGAAATGTTCCGACTTTTATTTTAAGCTAAGAATGATCAATCGCCCTTTCAAGTGTTTGTGACTGCTTACAAAGTTATGGAAGCTACGCGACCGTTAGTACATGATCCTGTAGTTCTTTCAGGACTGATATCATTGATCAGGGATTGCTCAACGTTGATGACAATTGAAATTTTCTAATATATACAGGATATATCGACAAAAGACAGATAACCAAAGGAGGGAAGTGTGGGCAAACTTGACGGGGTAGAGATGAGTGCAGAAATGTATAGAAAGAGTATTAATTTGATATATTCATTTTGTTGTGTCCAGTCCACCACATGCCTCGGCCTACAGTGTATGATATACCAATGCAATTGACTACATACACATACACTAATCTAATGTAAGTCATTTCTTATGGCAGCCGATGGTGAAAGAACATCGGACACCTCAAACTAAGACAACTTCAGTCTTCCACTAGGTAAAAGCCCACTCTCCACTGAAGGTATGACAAATGATGCAACGATTACATCAGAGGTCGAAAACTGGGCAGAAAGTATCGCACAATGGTGGTAGGTTCAAGACCAATGCAAGAAATTGAACCAGTGGCCATGCTGTCACCACGTGGGACGTGTGAAGAATTTTCTTGTTTCAGTGTGTACGACTGGAATCGTGTATTAATATTCTCCTCGCTGGCTCGTTGTATAGAGACTCTACTTTATCTCGGTCATCAAATCTAAGTAGAAGAGACATGCCTTTTCTTGACAGGACAGTTGACTTTCGGGATGCTGTTAAAGCTCGAAGAGCGGTGATCCCAGAAGCAAAACAACGAAATTTCTCAAGACGTAGCCAAGATACTCTGGGAAGGATGGAAAAGGAGTATCTTTCTGAAGGTTACAAAATCGTTCGTTACCTCAGTGATCGATACGTCCAATCGACTCATCGAGGGTCTTTTCCAACAGTTCCACCACATTAGAAAACTTGCGCAGATGCTGTCTAGCATTCGTATAGAATATCTCAACCTGGATGGACGAGTACCCCCACCTTCCTGTCTTGGGCCAAGAAACGTCGACTTTATCAATGAAAGTGGAGAAGTCCCATGGTCTTCTTTGCGTTACCTTACAAACGAGGAAAGAGACCAAATTGACCTTCAAACCCGCATGATTCTCGCGAAATGTGCAGACAAGGTCAAAGAAATGGAAGTCCTCGAAAAAAGTTCGTGCATCATTCGTTTAATGTCATCATAGTCCCTTTTATTCTCTATTCACTTTCAGAACGCAGTGACCTTGTCGCAAGCAGAACAAATCCTCTGGCACGGTTTCTCCTAGCTCGTCTTCGTCCTGAAGATGATTCCACACTCTCTTCAGAAGTTAGAGCCGTGCACCATGCGAGCATCACATATTTTCTCAATCGTCGGCTGGCCGAATTGAGCCAAACTCAGAGGGAGCTCCAGGAAGCGCGTGTCAAACGTCAACTCGAGCGAACACATACGCTTGCTTCCAATGCGACTCGAGAAGCGCAATCTCTAGGTGTTAGTTCTGGAGCACCCTCGCTAAACAACGAAGACTCGAGATCGAGGTGGGAAAGCGGTAGTGATGGGAGTACGAGTTGGGTCGGTGCTGCAGCATCAAATCTCTTTGCGACGAAACTTGGGGTTAGTGTAGCTGGACCGTCTGGGATGCCCCCGAGTCAAAAGGGGTCTACGATTTCTGAACCTTCGGTGATCTCTGATGAGGATGACGAGGATGATATCGAGCTAACTCATTCGCAAATACTGCAATTCGAGAATGAGAATGCCAACATACTGCGGGAAGTCCAAGATAATCTGGAATCCATCCAGCAGGCTGAGGCACGGTTGATGGACATCAGTGCTTTGCAGCTAGAGCTAGTCGACCACTTGACAAGGCAAACTGAGCTGACAGAGAAACTCTACGATGACGCCATTGTAACTACCACCATGGTGGACAAGGGCAACCGTGAACTAAGGGAGACTCGACGAAGATCCAAAGATGGTCGAGTTTTCCTTCTCGTTTTCCTTCTAGGAGCCAGCTTCAGTCTACTGTTCCTACATTGTTATTGAGATCTTGCCCAACTTAGGATTATGCGTTACATGAAAATATTTATTATGCATATACACTCAACAGTCTATACCCATCTGTTATTATGTTAAATGGTATTTAGGTATCTAGCGGTGCTGTAAAAGAGATATCCGAAAACGCTTCATGAGTAGTTGGTGCCTGACCCTAGTAAGGGAGACTGTTCGCCGCATTGGTTCACTGCTTCAACGGCCAGTTCATCGATGTCAGCAGAAGCCTCAAGTTTCTGGACATGACCTTGCACAAGCGTATAAATCAACCTGTCTTATAAGTGAGCTGGAAACATGGGTGGAATGACTGGCAGCTTACCAGCTTGTAAACACAGCAATCAACAAGCCGCCACCAACAAGGAGGCCATTGAGAGCCTTCGTATCTGTATGAATTTTGTTGGCCTGAGCTATACTCAACCTCACAAATGAAGCTTACGGGTGGCCATATGGTCTCGTTGATGACCGTCCGAAAGCGCAGCCATGCGGGAACCAATAAAAGTGTGCAAAGCAAGCTTAGGAAAAACAAAACACGTCGCGAAAACAAATTGCCATAAGGAGACGGCCTCGACTGACTATAAACAAGGATTTAATATTCATGATAGAGCAACTGAGCGCTCGCTCACAGCAAAGAATGAATTTGAGTAGACCCAGGGCGGGAACGGCGAAACTCGAATAAGGATGATTAGAGGAATGCCTTGAGCTTTCTAGAAGGAGTAAACCTTTCAGCGTTTCTGGTGACAGAAAGATAGTATGAGGGTTTACGATAACAGCCTCCAGTGCCTGCCATTTCTGATTTTGCGTCGACCATTGATGGATCCTTTCACTGAGAAGATACCGCAACATGATAAATGCTCCTGCAGAACCAACAAGGGAAGCAGTGGAGGAAATGAAAAACCCCTTCATGCCATATGCAAAACCACAAAGGGAAGTGAGCATGGTATGACCAACGAATGGAGGAACGGATATAATGCCTATAATGCAAGATGGTATCAAGTTTCAACAGTCCTGGAGTTGCTTCACTCACATATAGCTGAACCAAGCGCCAACCAACCCCAGCTCGTTTCCGAGAGCTCCTTCGCTCTATCGTAAAAGTATTGGAAGATTCGCGCAGGAGTGACCACAATTATAAATATGCCTAGAGCCAACGTCAGTGTGGATAAATGAGAAACTCAATTTGAAACCTAAAGAGATGTAGAATAAGGCGGCGAGCGAAATGATGAGCTGTTGAATGTTCTATGTCAATGACGAATTATAGACCAACTCGGACAGACCTTTCCGAGGAAATGTAACTTCTGATACCGTTGAGAAGCCAAGTTCAGAAAGTGTTTAGCGTGTGCAACAGAGCTCCCAGCACGGATAGCCACCATCTATTCGGAAAGATGTTAGAGGGAAGAGTCAGCGGAATCCCGGATTCCATGCTTCTGTAGGTGGCAGTACGAAAATAGCCGCCTTTTCTTTATGGAAAAGTTCAGTGCATACCGAGTGGGTTGTTTGCCAGTCCATCAGTACTATAACTAACCATTCTAGGATCCTGGAACTGGTATACAGGTACTCTCAATAGCATTTTCTCAGAAATCCTCAACCAAACACTCCAATAGCCTTTTTCCATTCCCCTGCCGCCTGCAAGCTCGATTGACTCCCTTCAGGCAATCGCACGAACGTTGGGCCTATTCTTCGGAATAGTTAGAACGGGAATTATATGCTTCATTGCCCTGGTTTACTTGGTTGTGGTAGAAACTCTGTGTTTAGTGCTCGTATGTCAACTGAGATACCTCTATCAATCTCTCACACCTTTGTAGGTTCCAGTACCTTTTTTTCACCACGCAATCACGCGTATCTTCACTTTCCTGTTAGCAAAATTGGTGTTATGGACTCTTGGTGTTGTTTGGCCAGCGGTTGAGACCGTCACCAAGAAAGGACCGTACGTTCTGTTGCTCAAAGCATCTCTTTGCTCTGATACTCACTAAGATTTGATTTCAAGAGTTCGCAATGCTTCCAGGAATGAAACTTGGAGCCCGGGTGCCGGTGATATCATAGTGTCCAACTGGGCATCGTGGATAGAAATCCTTTGGCTTGCAGCTCGGTGAGTTCCAGGCCAAAACTTGTCCTTACCCTCCTAGTTAACTTCCGAAAAGCTGCAATCCTGTTTTTGTACTTCCAATACCCGAGTTTCTACCAGAATTTGAGAAGGATTTGAAAGATTCGGCCCCTATCACAAATAGACCTGGTAGGGCTACAGGAACCGGTTCTGCTAATATCCAGTCCTCCCGGAAACACTCCGCTATTCCACCGATTTCAATCAAGGGATTCCGCCAGGTCTCTCTTCTGCATATCATATGTCTCACCGGTCGCTTCCCGCCATACTTCACGAACGACTCTCGCATGTGTTCACTCGATGAAATACGCAAATCTGCAGGACGACCTGTAGTCGTGTTTCCTGAATGTACTACAAGCAACGGACGTGGACTCCTTCGCTTTGCTAATGTTTTTAATGAAAAAGTGCCGGTCAAAGGATACCAAGTCTTTGTCATGTGCGTTCGGTGAGTTGTGGCATCATCTTATTACCTCCTGTCCATTCATAACAAGTCAGGTATGATCCACCGACGACGTATACCCCCACCTTAACTTTACCGATCAGCACTCCAGGGCCTAAATTTTTGAATACACTAACCCACATCTTTGCGATTACGAGCTCTATCATCCCTCTCACCCTTTCAATTCGGCTGCTGTTACCCTCTGAGTCCCCTGGATCACAACCCTTTCGAGCCAATGACTACGTCAAGGAGAGTTTCAATCAAGAAGACCAACTAGCAGAATCTAGCGCGAGCCTCATTTCTCAAATTGGAAGGCTCAAGAGAACGGGGTTAGGTTGGGAAGATAAAGCAAGCTTTGTCCATTACCGCGATCTCAAACTCATGTAGATTGATACTCGCAAATGTCATGCTTGCATAGTGTTCTAAATAAAGTTCCTATTTCGACAGAAGTTCGACTTCTAGATCATCCAAAATATAGTGCCTTCTTACGCAGTCCATATGCAGATAGACTATTTCTGTCTACTTTGCTGGCACCAGCTACATAGGTTCAGGCCAATGCAAAGCGAGCAATAGACAATTTTTGCTTACCTTGGCCAATTTTTGAAGTGCCTGACGTAAGTCTGCTTTAAGATCCTGCAAGACAAACATCAACTGGGTAAAATTTTGAGTCATTCGATAGGAACTGACCTCCAATTCTTCAACCCCAATACTTAAACGAACAAGACAAGGATCAGCGCCTGGGTCACTCCCGAGCCTATGCTCTACGAGTGACTCGACACCACCAAGACTCGTTGCAGGCTAAAATTAAATTCAAAACGGGGTGACAGTGGATCTGTATCCAACAGTGGCTTACCACAAAAAATTGAAGCAAGTGCGGAAGTCGTGAGGCCAATTGATCACTAGAGAGCTGATACAGAAAAGATCTTTATCAAAGGATCGCTCAAACTCTGATAACTTCACTTACCTCGATACCAAATGCCGCATTAAATCCACCGAGCATCTGGTTCTTAGGATCGAAGCCACGTGTATCAATCCCTTGGAGCGAAGAATGGTAAATCGTTGAGATAAGCCCCCCAGGGATGCCCTCGAAGGTCTCGCCTTTCGGAGTCTTCCGTACAGAATCTAGCCATTTTGCAAGAGCAGTCGCATTCTCAGATTGCCGAGGAACTCGGAGATGCAAAGTTTTAAGTGAACGCAATAAGAGCCAGGCTTCTAGTGAGCCCATGGGGCATCCCAAGTAAGTCCGGTCATATTGCAGCTGGACAGATATGAGACGCTGTTCAACATGACATTCCCAACCGATTTTACCTGCTTCCATTCCTCTCCTGTTTTAACGACGAGCACGCCGCAAAGAAGGTCGGAGTGTCCACCCAAGTATTTTGTGCCTTGGAATTTTACTTGGTTGAGCTGCTTTTCATCGGTATTTCTTTTCACTGACCAGAATGCATGACGCTAGATGCAATTCATGAGATTAGGCTAGTCTATAGAGTCAAATTACAAACTTACCAATCAGCTCCAAATTTGAAAGGATCCTGGAGAGGGGGAGGGCCGAAAGTTGAGTCTACTACAAGAATTCCGCCGACCTGATGAATCTGTACATTCATGCTCAGAGAATGGGATAGATATCAATGGGAGTTAAAAACTGACCTTGTCAGCGTAGAATTGAATGTCACTAGTTTTTCATTAAGTCTGAATGAACAGAAGCAATGACAAATTGACTTGCGTAGACACTCCATAAGGGTTGATGGGCGTCTCGATCCAGCAAAGGTCTCCAGACTGGAAATCCGCGTCGATGTCGATGACCTCGACCTCGGGGCGAGACCTTCGATAGATAGCGATACTGTGTTGACAGCCATGGTATCCCTTTCGCACGGCAATACGCCTGGGTTGGTAGTGGACCAAAGCCTTTGAATGAGAGCATCAATCAGATCATCGATCAAGATCGTGATATACTATATGACTCACAGCATAGACTGCATTGAGGCCTGATGCGTAAGTCAGAGCATAACCTTTCTATAGAGAAAAAAATCAGGAAAAGGGCTGTGGAGTATCAGCATAATGAACAGCGCACCATTACTTTACTTAAGACATGTTCGGCACGACTCGACGCTTCCTGAGTATAGCGAGAGTATATGTGTCTCTCAGGATTTCGCTGATCGATCTCAGATGCATGGATGACATTGTCATCCGGAGCCGGACTTTGATAAGCTGAAAGAATAAAAAGTTCCAGTCGATAACTAGGAATCGGGACAGATCCCGCATAAACGAGATCGAAAGTAGACATACTAGTAGAAACTGAGATGGAGGGCGCTACCGTTGCGCCTGGGCCTTTGAAGTAGGGAACATCGCTGTCTCCGTGTATAAGATCAGTCCCACTGAGCTTGCCGTCGTTATCCATGGTCAAAGTCACTCTGATAATTGCTATCAGCCGTGGTTCAGAGATAAGCCAAATTTGGAATTTTCAAGAAACAGTGGAATATTCTGGGGCGCTGCATACGATTCTCACGGGAATTACGATTGTACGGTCCAGTACTCTGACAGTGATATCTGCTATTCATTTCACAGATTATCTTAACAAGGTATTCATGGTTGAATTACTTTGTATCAATGTTACTTAATCATGATCATGAAAATCTGTACTGGATGTTGCTTTTTTGTTTAATCATCAGGCTACAAAGTTGATATACAATTATGTCCCAAAGCTATCATTCACTGGTGTACTTATAACTCAGTGCTTCATAATCAAGGTTGGTCATATACGTGAAAAAATATAACATTGCAATGCACACAGAGTAAGAACCTCGTCCGGCTAACTTGAGAGTGAGAATTAATCAACTATACATAACTTGCGATAGGTCTTGCCGACCCATAGGCATTAAATTCGTATTCCCAAAGGCGTCGAATTGTCTTCGTGATGCATGACGTGAGTTCATGATACCCGAGTCGCGCATGAAAGAAATCCACTGTTCGTCCATCCCTGATTCTCCAGACACCATCATACCCATATCCAGTAGCTGACTATTTTCAGGTGAATCAATTTGTATATCTTCCGATCCTGAAGTATCAACAGCAAATTGCTGTTGCCCCGAAGGCATACCTCCTGGTATCAAAACAAGTGCCGAATCAGACATTCGTTGTTGGTATATATATGCAGCGGAGAACGTGTCCGGGGTGGTTGAACTACTCAACCATGCATTGGAATAATGATCAGAGGGATTCACTGGGACTGATGAGGCTTGGGTGGAACAGGGGGTGTCTGCATTCGATGGAGGATTAGAAGATGGAGGGAAAGTCGAAAGGTATTCTACCAAGGATGGATGAACCTCAGGCAAACTTCCATCGGCTGAAGCGGAAGAACCACATAAACTCTCGGATTCTGTCAAAGGACTTGGGGAGGTTGAACAAGGGACAGAAGAGGATGCAGCCGTTTTTCTCTTTTTCTTGCTTGCAGACAAGAGGCGGGTCACTAATATACGTGTTTGCCCTCCAAATAAGGCCAGCTCGTCGTCGCCTTGCTCCTGATGATCGGATAGAACCGTATTGGGTGCCGGACGATTGCCGTTCCGATATTGAGTAAGAACCTGTAATGCTTTTTGCCTCAACTTCTGCAGAATTGCCTAGAGCACTTTGATCAGTGGGAAGAATGAACAGAGTCCTTGGGTACCAACCGATCCACTGCGCACTCGTCGAGAGTGCGTTGCGCCCTTCTCAAATATATCGCAGGCTTGTTCAAGCTCAATGAATGCGGTCGGCGCCATACTCGAAGACGGAGAGCGGGTAACGATAGTTCCAACAATGATCTAATATGAGTGAACAAACGAACACAAAGGATAAGAGTAGATATACCGCTGCCGAAAATACTGGACCAGGCCATCAGCGAGGTGCTCTCACAAGCTTGGCTAGTCACTCACGGTGTGTCCAAATCCCCCACCACCTACAACATAGTTCGGGAAAACGGTCAAAGTGGTTCGACGATATTTTAATGACTCCAGAAGCGCATCGATATGCGGCCAAGAAGGATGGTGCATATGGACTCCCTAGCGGATTCATTGGGTGATTTAGCATTGCTTGAGCGAACCAACTTCGATGAATATACAGCAATGCTTTTAAGCCTATTTTCAGTGATCAACCCGACTTCCAGAGGAGGAGCACTCACTAACGGCACGAAACTGTCCAAGAATACAGCTCCGCATATATACTAATGGAGTAAAGTGTTCTTCTTCGGGACTCATAACCACATTCAAGTGAGGAGGTAGTTTTTTTTCGCGAACTTTACGGTCCAGCTCAAGAATAGCGCTATATTGCGGGGCTTCGGCAGTCAGAGACTGCTCGAGTACACCTGAGAGAATTTCCTTGACAAATTCATATTTCCAACGATAGCCTGTGTTTTACCAATGTCAACCTTTCACAGGTGAACGAAGACTGGATAGTCATACATCCGACGAGAGGGTTTCCATTCATATCAAACGTAGTTTCTTCGTCTTCAGGTAATTCACAATCAACATAGGAAAGGCGTATACTTGGAGGTCGTCCCAGCACCAGAGACTAGAGAGAATCAATGTTGGACGGTAGAGAATCTCTCTTCCACTTACATAGAAAAAGTCCATGGATAACATTTCCCAGAATAGGGACCTTCTTCTCTGAACTATTTTTGGATCCATCTTCCACCTTGCGCTATCTCTATCTATCAGATCATAGTAAGCCAACTCGATCCTCAGCGATCTGGTAATACACATACGAAGCCCAAGCTGATTAATCAGACGGTGTTCAGTAATGAAGATGCATTGTGAGGATGTCCACTCACACTTTGTGCTATTTTAGCCCCTAGTGAGATGAATGCCCACTGGTGTTACTGTGGTTATTTTCCCACAGGACAATTTATTCCTAACTTACAGTGCTATCCATTGTGTACCGTATACCTGCCATTGCAAGATATGTCGCCACTAGCATAATAGCCTGCACGGTTGCAATCTCAGGCGAGTCGAAGATAGAGTTGAGGGCAAGACAAGCACGACTTAGATGATAATACTTTTCAGCATCCTTGCTATCTGAACCAAGGGTGAACTACTGCTTTCCAAAAGGTGAAACGTACGAACATGGTGGAAGCGTTAGATCAGCAAGGGTGCCCAGGGAAAAGACAAGATATAGAACGGCGAGTTTATGGGGAGAAACAACAGATAATCCTGCGATTGCTCCGGCTTGTGTCGGTTTCAATGTTCGATATGTTGGAGCCAAGATGTCGTCTACGAACTCGTCTCGCGTGATAGGTGTGAATGTCCAGGTTGCGTGTTGAAAATAAGTTTCACACAATGTCCATGCTCGAGGTTGCTCTGGGAGATATGAATAAAGGATGCTCAAAGCTGCATCAAGGTTGGTGTCGGGACTGAACGGCAAGGAAGCTGAAAGCTGAAATATCTCGGGCGGCGTTCCAGACTCGGGGCTAGTTGGGTCTTCATCTTCTGGAGCATCATATTCTGCTCCAGCCTTTATGAAGTCGGTGGGGTGAAATGACCAGACAAGAGATGGACATACTACGAATAAAGCCTGGGTGGTTGTCAGCAGGCGAAAGCAAGGGAAAAACTGGAACTTGCCTCAGACCCAGCAGATGGACCAAAATACTTGCCCTCGTTTCCGTGATCGCCAATGGTCATTGTACCGAATACATCGATGGATTCAGTCGGGTACTGAGGAATATAACTATCCCTTTCTAGTACCTGACCCTTTTCAATACCGAATTTGATCGTGAGTAAATCTTCTCGAAGCAGGGGGTGAGGTTCGTTCGAAACGCCAGACTGGAATATAGCCAATGCATCTTCTAGCTGTCTTATTCGCTGACCCATTTGAGCAATTTTGGCATGAAGGTGTGCCGTGTCGGCGAGTACATATCTTGGAAAGGTCTTATTATGACCGCTTACATGGAGATCTATTTCAGCACACCTGGTCCCCTGTCCTGTTGATAAGCTACCGTTAGGACAGATAGAAGGGCAGCCTCGTCGAACTACACCATGGTATCATTATTCTTTCTCTTCGAAATCAGATGGTGTACGCACTACAGGAGCTACAAGGTAACTTCCTATCACATTTAAGCTTAAGCCTAGGTTGAATTAGCACAGGTGGCAATGTCGAGGACGAGTGGTTCACCGTCTGCATTCGGCACAAGAAATCTAGTAACTTTTCAGCCACGAACAATGAGGTCATAGACAGATATGTACTTCTCCACGAGCCCTACGAAGGTCGATCTCATCTCCCTCTATGAACTTTCGAGATGATCGGTGTGAGTGAGATGCTTGCGAAGGGACGACCGGCATTGACCTGAGGCTGGACGCTACCACTGGCAACAGTAGAATGAGGGCTGAAGTGTATAATGTACAAGTTAATTGTGTAAAGGGAATAGGATGGACCAGTCCGCGTTGGAGAACAGAGAATGATGGAAATGAATAGCACGCTAAAACACTAGTCTTCGGAGTCTCAAAAGAGAGTGAAGTCACGGGTCTTTGTCGATCTCAGATCTACGACAGCCGCCGGCTCGATGTTATGTCGTCAGAAATATTGCACTCGTCATAACAAAGTTTCGTGCAATATGTCTCAGTTTGGTTCTTCTGCTCTTTCCGCGAGTTGGTCTTGTTATCATCTTTCGTTCTGGATGTACATACTTTACTTTATCTCCGGCATGTTTCTTGTCATCTCGTCCAAGTTTCCTGGTATGGCGGGAAATCCCACCCCTGCTCGATCTCAAGGAATGAGAACATATACTGAATCCTACTCACTCGGTGAAAATTATAGTTTGGATCCTCGGTTAGACTGGCAGTCTGTAAATGTGACAGATTTCGAGTACAAACATCGGCACAACCCCACCAATGGCACACAACTAGCGTCCCACATTCATCACTCAGGTGTGACCGGTGCTATAGAGGGAGCTCTGGAAGGTGTCTGGAATGGCTTAAAGGGCATCGGAAAGCCCCAGGATGTCATAATCACATGGTAATCCTTTGCCACCTAAACGATGAATACTTTGTTTATCAGCAATCCAAGGTACACTGGTCAGGATCTTCTGAGTCCAAGTTGTTGGTCCAGAAGCAATTGGGCACCGACCGTAAGCATCATAGCCGTTTCGAGTGGCAGAATAAATTGATTCACCTTGTCCAGGATGAATCATTTGCCTGCGCCCTCACTTTGAAAGGATGGGTTGACCGACCAAAATGTTTCGAGTTTCTCGAGTGTACGTGGCATACTTGATGTCTTCAATCGTGAGGTGTTCTCTTATGTTTGACAGTATGTAGCAACAAAAACAAATGTATATTTGTCCGAGTGATTGATACATGTGCTGGTTGTGCCCAGGGCTCAAGACATGTTGACCTAACAAAGGCCGCATTCAAAGCGCTTGCAGACTTAAGCGTTGGCGTGACCACTGTCAAGATGAGGCGGGCGACTCATCCGAAGGAATGGTGAGTAGTCTGGTGCATTCATGAATTACGTTCTCAAATTCGCTCAGGCGCTTTGACTTGTGGGGACCGCAACACCTTTAGACAGAAAGCCAGCATGATTCTCTCATCTTGTCCCCTAATTTGATTTTTGTGCATTTGTTAGATTTGTTGACCCATGTTTCCTACGTACAAACTAGGCTTTAAGAGTGATCCTCTTTCGCTTTTTCCTTTCTGCAATCCGATCGCGGACCTTTTCTTCGTCCCAGTTCTCCTCCTCGTAGAAACGAGCCATTCGTTCCGCCTCATTTCGTCTTTTCATGTACTGTAAGGCAGCTAGATTGTAACCCATAATCTCCTTCTGACGTTGCAACGCCGCCCGAAGGTGTTTGCCCAAGGGAATGAGCGCCGTCCTCATCGTGCGATTTGCCACGATTTGATGATGGTGCACCTTCAAGATGAAGAACATAATTTGGGAAACAAGCGGTATACTCTGGCCCTGAAGTCGTAGGATCAGTGTTGCCACATCCTTTTTTTCAAAAATAAATTTAGAGAAAATCCCTTACCTTTTGCGCCCAAGTTGTCAAATAGTACATCAACGAGACAATTTTTCCAAAGGGAAGGACCAAAAGAGCATCATGTAAAGCCGCACTCTGTACCTTTTCAACCGTACGTAGAACGTAAGCCTCTGGGTCCAGGTCATTGGCAGCAAGGACTGGGTTCCTGGGTGGTGGTTGTAGTCTCAATGGGTCGTCTTGAGCAAGTTTGGCCATCGCCTCTTCGTACTCTCGAAATGTTGCACGCTCATTGTCTGCAAGGTCTAATGCTTCCATTATACGCTCCCCGGCCATTAAAGTTTCAGTGGTCTGTTTGGAGACTGGCATGACCTCTGACTGAGTGGTTGTCAAAAAGCCATCTTCTGCACCACTACCCATTGGAACGTCCTCCTTATTCATGGTTTCTGCCACTCCAGCCTCATATAGTTGTTCCAGCTCATGCTCACGTTCTTCTTCTAGGAAAAGCTGTCCCGTCCCATTAGCTACGAGTTCAACATTCACTAAAGCAAATCACGCACAGGTTCATCAAGCTTCTCGTATACACGGATCGACTTATCTTGCGAGCCGGTAACGACAAATTTTCCATGGTTGCTGACAGCCAAAGTCCATATCTCTCCGTGATGGCCATCAAGCTTCTGAATGCATTCAAACTAGAGTAATACAGAGTAATCAACAATGAGCGTCAGACTCCAGGCGGCAATGACACTGGTACCGCACCTTGTCGCCGTCCCAATACTTTAACATCTTGTCTTTGCTCACTGTCCAAAAATAATGCGATCCCTTTTCAAAGGCCACCTGCATCACACTTTCCTCATGGGCAAATATTGATTTATGACAATCACCGAAATCTAAACCCCATATCTTAACGTTTTTGTCGGCAGAACAAGTAACAATGAGTTTAGAGTCATGTGATATGTCCATGGCTAATACAGGAAGCTAAAGAGCATTAGCAAAAGGGTTGTCTTCATTTGGATCGTGGACTCGTACCTTATGACCATACAATGACAAAAAGAACTTGAGCGTATTTTGATAGAACACCTTCACGGTAGAGTCTAACAATGCTATAGCCAAAAACTTTCCATCTGGACTGTAACGGACAGCTAGCACTTCATCTGCCACTTTGAGGGTTCGTGCATGAACAAGAGAAATGGTCTTTCCGCTTTGAACCTGAGCACCATTCAATCTGAATGCAATGAGAAGAGGTCAGTGAATTCTCACACTGTCACCCGCGGCAGCCTTCTGCTCAAGATCCCAAAATTTGACATCTTTATCTGCACTACCACTCACAAGACCGTGTTCGTCTGGATGGACTTGGATAGACCAAATAGTACTTGTATGGGCCTGAATCGTGTCAATCAAGGTTGAGGAGGCAATATCATATATTAGAATTTCTCCACTTTTTGTTCCGACGACAACCTGGTCAAAGCAATCAAATTCAGAAAAGGAGAAGCAAGGTGGCACAATCAACAAACATGTTTGTCGCCCGGAAGGAATGTACTGCAGACTGCATGTCCACAATCCATGGTCCTGATACATGAAGTGGTTCTCATATTCCATACTTTGAGGGAACCATTTGAAGCGGAGGCCAGTACCTGGTCATTGGAACTAAGGCAAAGTGATCGAACTTCTGTTCTGTGGCCAGGTACATCAACGCTGAAGGAGCGTGTTGCTTCAGGGAGCCCATCTCTTGATTTTGTTGGGGGTGGGACATGGTACACTTCAATGGCATTTGTGTTCAGAGCAACAAAAAGCTATATGATGTTTAGTCGGTTGATGAACCCAGAAGTTTTACTCACTTGAATTCCTGGTTTTGTAGCCTTGTCGTCTGGACCATAGTGAAGAGACCGAATCTTTCCGCTAGCACGCACAACGAGGTATGGCGTAAACATGTCAACCAAGGCAGTCTCAGTTTCATCGTCCCCAGATTTCGCTTCTTCCGTCTTTCCTTGTTTCTGCTTTTCCTGCGCCCGTTTCCTCCGTCGAGCTTGTTTTCTTTTTATTTCCTCCTCCGTCCGTATGCGGAATACCTCTACTGACCGATCATGGGACTGAATAGCAACGAATGCTTGGGTAGGGTGGAATAGAATCTGAGAGACGCGATGTCGGGAAGCAAGTGGAAGGTTGGCAATTGGGTGAATGAATTTTGTAATCTGAGAGTGTTTTTTTTTACCTTCAGAAGGCATTTGAATGTGAAAGTGGACGTACTTCACCGGTCTCTGTCTCTTTCAGGCCTCTGGCGAGTGCTTCTGAGTCAATCTTCCAAGCTTTGACTTCTCCATCTCCGCTTCCTGTGAAAAATGACTCCTGTTTCCGATTAATGTCCAGAGACCAAACTTCAGATCGATGTGCAACGATTGTCTGAACACAGTGCTGCGTCGAGAGGTCCCAAAACTTGATGAAAGTATCCTTCCCGGAGGTCAACAGATACCCTGGTGCTATCGAAGTAGAAGTTGAGGGGAGATCTCGGGAAGATGACAAAAAGTGGATGTTCGTTATCTGATCACGGTGACCGCGCAATCTCAAATACTCGAATTCGATTAGTTTCAAATGAAAGTTTGCGAGCTTCTGACCTATAAAGACCAGTTTCCCCGATAACATCCCACACAATGAGGTCAGTATCTTGTGAACCAGATGCAAGTCGAGTTCCCTGTTCGTCAAAAGCAAGCGAGGTAACAGCCTTCTTGTGCCCATTAAAAGTTGTCACGACGGACTCTGTCGTGGAGTTCCAGAGTCGGACAGAACCATCAGCATAACCAACAGCAAAGACATTGGGCTGAGGGGATCTCTGAATACAGGTAACCTCAGAACGATGCCCAGTCTCGTGCCACATGGCAAGCTATACGAAATTAGCTCTCAGCCCAGTAATCACGCCAATCCTTACCATTTTCCCCTTCTTAACGTCCCATACGAGTACATCTTCCAAAGCAGGGACATATGCAAGCTTTCCGTCGAAAACAGAGTTTGACGATGAGCTACAGACTAATCCAAATGCCTTCAAATTAATTGAGAGGGTGCAACAACTGCATAAAACTTGTGTTCCATACCTGGGTAGGCCCATGCTTAAGGTAGCTCTGCACCATGGTGGTCAAAGGGATTGCTAAAAACTTCTACACAAATGACCTTGATGGCATGATCACGTGTCTAATTATTTGCGATCCAAAATAGAACTGCTGAGATTCTCACTCGGACCATGATGCTTTATCCTGCAGTACCAGAAGCTGCGTCTCATCTTCTGAAATTCATAAATGCATCTCCAACACCGTTTCATGCCGTCCACAATGCCACGATTCGACTCGAGAGCGCTGGTTTCCAAAAGGTGACTTTGAATCAGCTTGAGAATCAACAGGGTATTCACCTTTGGAATTCAAAGCTCAAAGAAACAGATAATTGGGACCATCTATCTCCAGGAGGGAAGTACTATTTCACGAGGTACTAATTCACCATCGCCTGCACGCTCGGGTCGCTGATACGTGACGCAGGAACCAGGCGGCACTAGTGGCATTCTCACTTCCAATTCAATGGGAACATGGTACCGGAATCAGTGTCGTTGCAACTCACGCAGACAGTCCAAATCTGAAGGTGCATCCGGCTGTGAATTAACTTGACAATGCTCATTTGATTTTTAGGTTCGTCCCATTTCCAAGCGTTCAACGCTGGGATACATGCAAGTTGGAATCGAAACGTATGGAGGGGGCATTTGGCACTCCTGGCTGGACCGTGACCTTTCAATTGCTGGACGCGTGATTGTCGCAGAAAGATCTGGTGCTTTTAGGTCCAAACTTGTAAAGATCAATCGGCCCATCATGCGCATACCAACCTTGGCCATTCACTGTGAGTGCGACAACCTTCGTGTTCAGTCATGATTGACCATGATCCAGTGGATAGGAGTGTCAATGAAAATTTCAAGTTCAACCAAGAAACTGAATTTGTACCCATTCTTGGTATGATCGAGTCTGAGCTGAATTCAGTTAAGAAGGACTCGGATGGAGACGTTCCACAAACAAGGAACGCACAACAAGCTTCAGCTATTCAGGAAAACCACCATCCCGCCTTCCTAGATCTTCTTTGCGAAGAGTTGTCTGTTGCACCTGAAGAGATTCATGATTTTGAATTGTAGGGTTTTCTGTCCTTGAAGTTTCTCAAAATTCGCATCACAAACCTTGCAGGTCGCTTTATGATACTCAACCATCAGTCCTTGGGGGTATCAGCAACGAGTTTATTTTCAGTCCTAGGTTGGATAATTTATTCTCTTCGTGCGTGTTTTATCCAGATAGGTTCACGACTCTGCTGAATACAACATTTACCTTCATCAGGTTTTGTGCTGTCGAGGCCATAGCGGACTATTCGACCTCAACCCTTTTTCCTGAAGTGAAGGGAAACGTTAATGCTATTGCACTGTTTAACCACGAGGAAATTGGGAGCGTATCCACCTCAGGTGCTATGAGCAGCTTACTCCCCACGCTGTTAAGCCGCCTCTCTCCTACACCTCAGACATATGCGCAGTCCGTTGCCAAGTCCTTTTTACTGTCCTGTGATATGTCCCACGCTGTCCACCCCAACTACGCGTGCAAGCATGAAACAAATCATCGTCCAATCATAAATGGCGGCATCATCATCAAGACCAATGCCAAACAGCGCTATGCCACGGACTCTATCTCCTCCTTCATTTTGAAGAAGATGATCGCTCGTTATGGAGGAAAAAAACAGGAATTTGAAGTCAGAAATGACATGTAAGTTGGATCTTCTACATTTCCATTAGAAGCCGCATTGATGCACCCATCTTTTTCCAGGCCTTGCGGCTCCACTGTTGGCCCACTCCTTTCCCAGATCGGTATTCGAACTGTGGATGTCGGGGCTCCAATGCTTTCTATGCATTCTATCCGTGAAACTGCCGGCACTCATGATGTTCAACCTACCATTGATCTCTTCAAATCACTTTTCGAAGGCTTTTCCGAGCTGGATCAAAACCTGACTGTCGATTAGGTCGAGATAGCAATAGACGGCTTTTCTAATTCGGAAACAAAATACTGAGGACAAAGAACCATAAAAATGTTATCGTTTGGACTTCTTCGCCGGCCGATCTTCCGGACCGTCCAAAGATTTAGGGCCGGATAACACATTTCGCTTCCTGGCCGTCCGTGTGTAATGAGAGAGCACCCATTCACGGTCTGCTTCAATTTGTTCAATCGTTCCTTGTCGAATTTCATACGCTGCAAACAATCTAGGTCCGTGTTCGAGACAAAAGCTAGTAATCACCCACGTTTCATCTCAAATCGAGGGCCAACCTCTGCTAACTGGACATTTCTCGGGATCTTGACAAAAACGTGGTGACTATGGATCAAATGGTTAAGAGATGGAATTTCGAAGAAAATGTGTTCACTTACCGGAAAGAAATGAAATCATTCTCATTTGAGAAAGTCATTACTCTCTTACTATCCTCTTTCGGTACTGGGAACAAATACTTGAGTATGTCACGAACACGCTCCCCAAGTCTAGACGTGAAGTTTTCGAAGATGAGATGGGGATATTGCTCGGAAACTGTGGAATCTTTGTACGTGTTGATGTCATGCCGTAACTGGACATTGCTCAGAGTGAAATAAACTGTCGGTCCATGAGGGAAATGCGATACGATCATAGCGTCTGGACAAACGAGCGAGAAAACGAGAAGCTCCAATAAAACGAGTCTGAGGCGATATATCAGACAAACGTACCAGGGACACCACGGTGCTCGTGCAATATTATAAGATCTGTAACCTCCTTCGCCCTACATGCTTCAGATAATTCCTTTATGACATAGTTTCCACGATTTATTCTATGGGAATTGGGAAATACGAGCCTCATTTCCTATCAGAAAACTGAATCTATTGAACTGGACAACTGTTTAAGGATACTGACTTTGGCGAACTGTGAAAGCTTGGAACTTGGATCTCTTGATGTAGTGATGACAATTCTTGGGTCCTGAATGCCAGCTCGAGCATACTCGTTGTCGACATGAGTCAAAGGTTCTACCGATTAGATGGTTCAGACCAATTGCGAATCGAATCTAACTGAGATGCACACCACTTTGTGCCTCATCAAATGGTAGGTCTTTTCCTAATTTCTCCGCATCTTTTCGCAATTCAGTCGGCAGAGATTTTCCAGTTGCAAGTGCATCCTTCACTCGCTGTTTCCGTTCCCAAATTTGCCTCTCCTGTGCCTCAAGAGATTTCGCATAAACATACTGCCTCCGCTCGCGGGTTTGCCTGCGGAGCTGATCAATGTATGTTGTGCTAAGCTCATTGAATCTGATATGCGGCGTACCATTGTTTTTTACGACCGGGTTTTGAAGGGGAGATGATTGTGACAGGGCGCAGCGTCACAGCGCGGGAATTACTCTCTTGCACAAAAATCTACACATTACGGATCATTTTCAAAACAATCCAAGAGCTGGTCCGACAAAATTCATTATGCAACTGATCATCTAGTCTCATCGGAAAACCTCCCGACAACTCCTCTTTTGCTTACGGGTGTCTATGCTCAAGGGGCCAACATACCTTTCTCAATAATCGGACAGCTGATCTTGTGACTGAACGTAGTCGACAAGAGGATAAAGCATTTGTAGTAGAATAGTAGGAGAGCCTGATGCATGTTCTGATGATTTGGAGGTGGAAATACATAGATGGGCGAACGAAGGTACTGCTTTACGTAAAGAGGATTTGTTGCATGGCCTCACAATGATCTTCTCGTTATAGTAGTCTAGTCGAACACAACGGGTATCCATTATGGCTGCTACCAACTGATGACATCCTCATTATACACATGCACAGTCAGTTTTGGCAGCACTCCCTAAATAGATCACCAAGTCCCAGGCATCTGAAGTCCGCTGGTTTCTTGACGACTTGAGTTTGGTACTCAAGGGGAAGTCGACATATCAAACGCACTAGGAGAATTGGAATCTGTCATCTGATGATCTGACCAACAATTATAAAATGACATCGTAAGAAGTGAAAGATGATTACACACCAGCGTTGGGAACGGGGATAGAAAGGGAAGAACCGTCGCTGAGTCTCAGCGTTACCCCAGGAATATATCGACTACAAAGCTGTAACCAGTCCGGAGAAAAGCGAAAGTCGGCTACTGTCAATTGACTGTCGAGTGCGAACTTATGTTGGAACGTGAGGGCACCGCCAGGGTAACCGATAGTGATATTTAGATGTAGATAATCAGTGGTTGGTGAAATCGTTGGGATATTTTGTAGCCATAGGGTCGATACGCGGGATTCCATAATGTCCGGGTCAAAGAGACCCTGGCCAGTGTGTCCGAGCGCAATGACAGAGAATGACATGGTTGTGGGAACTCTGAGGATAAGAATGCGTCATGTGCCTGTCACTTTTAGTACCTCACTAGGGCAAGACGTTTGTGGGAAGTTCCCGGGAAACTGTTACCCTCCTTTCAAACTGCCATCATTGGGAAGTCATTGAGACACTTAATCTAGACGAATTATTTACAAGGTGAACATTATTTCCCGAATCAAGCCCATACCCAGACCCTCAACACAGGCCTCGAAGACCTCTCGAACAGCATCAAACTCCCACAAATTTGTGCGCTAGAATCGGCTATTAATCAGTCTTCCGCGAATGGAGACATAAAAAGCTTTCTCACATAGACCGGCCAGATGAACGCGCTTGTAGATGAAGATCGGGCTGGTACTAGGATTCGTATCTCATCGAGGACAGATGTGTCAAGAATTCGAGGTGGCTTGATATCTGAAGTGCCATCGACAATCAAGTAACAAATGTACCTCGAACATGAGCTTACCTGAGACATTGGCAGGGGAGCTCTGTACAGAATGCTTGGGCTTAGAAAAACATGCATATCTATTTTTTTCCAGGAGGGGTTTACAGAACTCCAGCGGAAACCATTCGTAGTTTTCCTGTTGCAGACGAATGAGTAACAACCAGCTGAATTAGGAGTGGCTGCCTCACCGGGTCTAAGAGATACGATGGAGCATATTCTCCTTTGTATCTCATCTTCTGGCAAGACTGAATATAAAAGCCTATATCACGCTCAGTGCCGAATATCAATCGAGCATGGAAATATTCACCCATATAAAGATATCTCATTTCGGATACTCCGGCTTCATGTATCTCTCTCGCGAGGGAAATCTCTCTCAACGCACTGACCTGTTATATGTCAGTGGCATTGGACGAGGCGCGATAGGAAAACAGACCTTGCCAAAAGAGAAATGCTCCCAAGCTTTACCGTAAATAAAATAAACGCTGGAGACACAGTACGGAAGAATGTCAAGCACGGCCATGGCTATCAGCTCCCCATCTAGCCGGTATAGTTGATGGTATGATCCATACTTCTTTGGGAGATTAGCTGGTGGTGGCGATGGGTAAGGAATATCCTCAGACTGCAAACTGGTCAACCTTGAGAGGGACGAAAGTAGGAAGTCGCAAACCAGGAGTGGAGTTGTTACAAGGAATTTCTCAAACCCTTGGGGTGTATTCTTAAAATCGTGGTGGATGTCACGTTGGTAATTGACAAAAAGCTTGCATTTCTCCTCAGTAAATGAGGCAGATTCGAGCTCAACCTACGTTACTCAGAGTCAGACAAAGAACCACTGTTAAAACAGAGTGAACAGGCAGGCCCGCACTTCAAACCTGTGAGCAGGGCGTTCCTCGGAGTGGCATGAGACTTCTGCAGCGTGAATGGACTCAGTGAAATCAAATGTCTGTTCTTTGCCTTTCGATTTGAGCTTGCTAGATAGATCCTTATTCATCATGCCTTGCCATACGGCAATAGAAAACAACTCACGTTGAATTTATCCCTTCACCATCATGGCCTCTTAGCACATATCGGTTCCATCTGATCCACGTCACTCATGAGATCATTCGCAAAAAGGACGAGAAACCAACCGATTTATGAGCTTGCGATGGCTTTTCGAAGGTTTGAATGCGAGTGCGTCAAGCCTAGAGGCGAAAAACATGAAGTAAGCATCCTACTCAATGACCGAGGATCGTATCAACTTGATGGTATATTGTGGGCAACAAGAAATTCGTAGATTAGGTTTATAACACCAATTTCCTAAGATAGGTTGTGAAAATTGAACGAGTATATTCATATCGAACCTCACACCTGAGCGCCTCCAGCCCCTATCTATCATTTTTTGGTATGCCTATGCAACACGTCCAGGGGACTCAGGCTTCCCCATCCCTGTACAAGAAAAGTGTAAATACCTGGCAGGTCAACCTTGATGTATCTAAGCCGGAAAGATGATGGTTTGTTCTGTCTTGAGTTCGTTCGCCTGGTGGAGAGCAGTATCCACAGGTACTAGAATTTCGACCGTATGGGACACCCAATGATTTGATCTGCTCCATTTAATTTTCTGTGGGAGCAAGGTGTTGTCCAAGGACCATAGATTTGTTAATAGACACAAAGGAGAAGTGAATGGTTGGTTCACAATTGATCTGATCTTCTGATGGTGTTCTGAT
>Ga0153944_1000079_pt1 | contig 39842 bp, 47 predicted proteins | sample TSNJ028MetaG_FD_104703 | JGI IMG/M metagenome (GOLD analysis project Ga0153944, IMG submission 104703) | Attine ant fungus gardens microbial communities from New Jersey, USA - TSNJ028 MetaG | ecosystem: Host-associated > Fungi > Mycelium > Unclassified | place: USA: New Jersey, Wharton State... | reverse complement strand
TATTTTTCCAGAAAATATCCGTAGTTTGCTACTGTGAAATCGTATTCTTTTGCGCCTAGTGCTAAAATATAAGAAAGGGCCATATCCCCAAACTTTGTGTGATGGCCGTAACTTTCACCATCAGTTGAGATATTTACAAGTTGAGGATGATGCCTGTTTCCATCAAAACCGTCATTCAATCTTGCAGCAAATTTGTTGCCGTCGTGCAAAAGGTTTTCAAAAGCCACCGCACGGGATATTGTGCCATCATAAAAGAAGAGGTCAATATATTTTTCCCTGTTTGAATCTTTAATGTAATAACGATAAGGCATAGAGGGGTCTATAGTGCCCCAACTTACATCACTCCAACCTTCATTTTCGGCCATTTTTCTGGCACATTTTGCCTGATAGGGGGAAAGTATCGTATATTTTATTCCCTCGTCAATCAGAACTTCAAGAGTTTCCTCATCCACGGCAGTTTCGGCTAACCATATCCCTTCGGGCTTACGTTTGAAGCGGTGTTCAAAATCCCTTATACCCCATTTTGTCTGAGTAATTTTATCTGCAGTATTGGCAAGGGGCATAATCATGTGGTTGTAAACTTGTGCTATAGCGCAACCATGACCATTGTAATGTTCAAGACTTCGTTTGTCTGCGTCCAGTATTCTCTGATAAGTATTGTTGGCATATTTTTCCATCCATGAAAATAAAGTAGGACCATAGTTAAAACTCATATGTTCATAGTTGTTCACAATGTTTAATATGTGGCTGCGTTCATCAACTATACGAGAAACAGAGTTTGGCTCATAGCATTCTGCACATATTCTTGCATTCCAGTTATGAAAAGGCTTGGCGCTATCCTGTACCTCTATTTCTTCAAGCCATGGATTTTCGCGTGGAGGCTGATAAAAGTGTCCGTGTATGGTTAAATATTTTTCATTGCTCATTATTTGCTTTTTGCTCCCTCAAAACTGCAGATAGTCGGCAGTTTGCTCTCGCAACATTGCTTTTGATATGCTGCTACTCCTGGTCTGCACTTGCTTTTTTGATTTTTTCCTTAATAACAATACTGTCTATATCAATCCAAGGGTCACCGAGTGCGTCGGAAAATACTTTGCCGGATATTTCTATCTTATCACCGGTGTCAAGCTCTATGAACTTTTCTGCATAGTCACGTTTTAAAAACAGTTTCATCTCAGAAAGTGGTATATTATGGTCAGTTACATCGGGTCTTTGTATCAAGAAGCCTATGTAGTCTTGTGAAGAACGATTTGCACGGCTGTAGTCAAGTCCCAAAGTTGAGAACTTGTCAAACTTTGCTTGCATAACCACTCTTTTATTTAGATATCTGCTTGGATTGGCAACAATATCCAGAGGGCAGGTAAGTTGCGTGGCGGCAGTACTCATTATTTGCTTGGAAGGCGTACTTTGTACTTTTGGGGTTATTACTGCTCCTGCTGCCGAAACGGTTTGAGGGTGGAAATAGTATATGCTTATTGCAAACACGCTCAAAATAATTGCCGTAACTAAACACTTTTTGTCTTTGCTGGTTATATTCATTAGTATAAACTCCTTTTTAAGTCATTTTATCACAAATAACAATGATTCAAACAGTCCCCGTATGGTCTAAACCAAGATAATTTATGACATTTTCATAAGCCATCTTCATGCCTTCCCTGCGTGGTAGTAAACCTTTGGCATCCAGTTGCTTTACGATGTCGTCCAAAAACATAACCGAACCCCCGATAGTTCTTTCATCATTTTTGCCGTCAGAATATATTTTTTGTCCGCAAAATTCTATGCTTTCGAGGTTTGAACTTGTTATAGGCAGGGCATCGCTTATCAAGATTATCTTATTGTGATTTTTAGCTTTAAACAGGAGTTTGAGCATATTTTCGCTCGTGTGTTCCAAATCTGCAATTACTTCGCAATATACTCCATCATTGTTTAGCGCATCAAGTGTCAAAGAAGGTTCTCTATGGTGAATTGGCGGAGTTGCATTAAAAAGGTGGGTAACACAGTCGGCCCCCATTAAGCTTTGTGCAACTGAATGTCCGATTTGTGCTTTTATGTTTTTTAATTTTAGATATTTCAAAAAATTACTTTCTTCATCAAGTTCGAAAGCAGCAGTTACTATCTTGATAATCTCTCTGTTTTCCAACTTTTTGAAGTTTTCAATGCTCGGCTTTAAAAAATAATCGGCATTATGGATGCCTGCTTTTTGAGGGTTTAAAAATAAGGCCTCAAGATGGACTCCTAAAATTTTTGCCTCATTCTCTTCCTGCTTTGACATTGCAAGCTTTATTTCCCTAAGCTGTTTATTTATGTTTTCAATATTATCAGTAGCTAAAGTGGGACAAAAGGCTACTATATTTCTTTTTTTTACTTTGCGCGCAAAATCGTTTATTTCAATGGCGGACGCTGTATTGAAGTTTACTCCGAAACCTCCGTGTATATGAATATCAATTAATTTCATTTAAATATTCTACATTCTTTTGCATATATTGCCAACCTCCCATGGCGTTTCCCTATTAGGACAAAATCTTGTAAATTTTTGTAACAATTCTTTGCTTTTGGCAGCCTAAACCTTAAGAATAGCTTGGTTATGCCGTATATTTTAAGTGTGGAAGTGCTTGCAAAATGAAACAGCACGCAATTTTTAAGCCTATTTTGTTTTTACATGTTTAGGGTTGTCCCTAAATGAAGAAACACGTATATGGCCTATCTTCAGAAAAAAGGAGAAAACCCTGGTGCAACAGAGAATACAGCATAGTCTCAAAAGATTAGTGAATTTTCTTGCTTTTGCGAGAAACTACATTAAAAAACGAAACCCTATTAAAGGGCTTGTAAATGGTTTTGTAGCAATGCTGAAAGACATGTTCTCGGTTACTAAAAAGAAAAAGATTGCACAGTACAGGCTAAGCTACCAAATGTACAAATTCAAGCAGATGGAAAGTCTGATAGCTGAAAACAACGATCACGTCTTCTTGAAGGGTAGAAAATTTAACGAAATGAGATAAAAAACAAAATGGGCTTACTCACTTCCACAATGAGACTCACATATCTAAACAGTTACAGACTGGATCTTGAATACAAGATGCAGTTAGTCTCCACTGCGAAGCTAGAGTTGTCTTCTTCAATAAATGATCTTTTAAATGTCGGCACAAACCTTGAACCCGATTCACCCGAAGCAAAGGCTCTTGAAAAGCGCAAGGAAAGAATGTACCTGGTTGAGAAAAAACTGGATGAACAAGTGCAACGCTATCAAATGCAGCTCAAAATGGTGGAAGCTGAACTACAGCAGGTTCAGCAAACGTTTGATAAAAATATCCAAATGACTTACGGCGGTGGCGGCAGATAAAGTTGGACAATATAAAAATTTAAAACAACCCTGAGTGGGTTGTTTTTTTGTGACATATTGCTACATGTCACAAATTGTTCACCCTCTCGTAAAATGGATACACGTATTTTTCATACATTTCTGAGTTTAGAAACTTTAAGTATTTTGGCATCAAGCTCACCTCTATTCCGCTGTTAGGTTTTGTTTCAGTTATAGTATTCTCGGCTCCGTCTTGCGAGTATAACCGCAAGACTACTATTTCAGGGATGTTGCCAAACCTTGCCGGAGCAAAATCCCCAACGCCGCTTGTAATGTATATATGCTTGTTATTTTCGACAACATAACCTTTTACGAATTTTTGCCCGTAAACAGACGGTACAAAAAGTCCGCCCAAAAGCGGTAAATATATTTGCCCTCCGTGGGTGTGGGCTGCAAGTGTTAAACTAGTATTTTCAGGTATGGAATAAAATGCATCCGGATTGTGAGAAAGTAAAAGAGTAGGGGAGGATATACTAATTCTGCCCAGATATCGCTTTATTTCATTCTCGTAATGCCACCAGTCTTTAATCCCGATTATATTTACCCGTTTATTTTGAGCCATAATATGCGTATTTTCGTTATCAAGCACTGCAATACCTGCATCTTCCAGCATTTTTCTTATTATACCCGGGGGCTTTATATCATGATTTCCGAGTACGGAAAATACGCCGTAACGGCCTTCAAATTCACCAAGTACTTTTACAATATCCTGCTTGTTTATGCCGGATTCTTTTATCGTTGCAACATCAAAGTCTCCCAAAAGCAATACCAAGTCAGGTTTTTGAGCATTTGTTTTTTGAGCTATTTTCTTAAGTCTTTTTAAGTTTGTCTTCTCCGCACTTATATGAAAATCGCCTAATACTACGACTTTAAAACCATCAAGTTTCTTGTCCCAATTTGGCAGATATAAGTCTGCCTTTTTTACCGTAAGGATATGCGGTTCAATTTTGATTGCCCAGAAGCTTAGGGCCAGAATTAAAAAAGCTAATATTAAACCCCATTGAATAATGTTAAAGCTAAATTTTACAAGACCGAATAATACCCTCATTGCCTTTATTCTAACCTTAAAGAGCGTCTTGTCAAATAATGGAAATAAAAAATTCGGGGTAAAATTTACCCCGAATAGAATTCCTTGGTAGAAATTAAATTGAAATCTAGTCTTGTGCAGGAGGTGGAGGTGGCATCATACCGCCTTTTGGGCCAGGACCCTCTCCTCTCGGACCTTTATCTCCTTGCATTTTCATACGCTCTTCATGGCGTTTTTTGCCTTCGGCCTTCATTTCCTCAAGAGTTTTCTTTTGTTTTGAAGTCAGAATTTTTTCAAATTCTGCCATGTTTTTCTTGCGCAGCTTATCGGCTTCTTCTTTCAAGGTAATCATTTCTTTTTGAAGTTTTTCGATCTTTTCTTGTTGTGCTTCGGCCGTAATTCTTGATTTAGCCACAGCAGCTATTTCGTCGTTTTTGGCTTTCATTTTTTCAAAAACAGGCTTGATTTCCTCACGGCCTTTTTCTCTTATTTCGCGAGCTTTTGCTTTTTGCTCCTCGCTCAAGCCGAGTTTTGCCTCAAAATCCGCAGCTCTTTTTTCATGCATTTCTTTCATTTTTGCATTCTTTTCTTCGGGTGAAAGTTTCTCCCATTCGGCTCTTTTCTCTTCTCGGGTTTGAAAATTTACTTTTTCTTCATCCGTCAGTTTATGTATCATTGCTTTTGGCTTTTCATATGTTTTTTGTGCAGGTGCACTCAGCGCAGTGTTTGTGCCTATCGCAAACATTAAGCTTAGAGCTACGGGTAAAATAAGTGTTTTTTTCATAAAAATCTCCTTTTTTATAATAAATCTATTAAGCTTTCGCTCAGTTTTTTCCTTGCATTAAATAATCTTGACTTTACGGTTCCTATAGGGCATTTTAGTTTTTGTGCTATCTGCTCATAAGTCATATCTTCTATATCCGTTAAAATTACGACTTCTTTATATTTTGCAGGCAGTTCATTTATCGCTTTTACAATAGTTTTTTGTCTTTGTTTTCTTGTGAAATCATCTTCAGGTGTTTGTTTTCTGTCTTTTATATTTAGCACTTTTGTTTCGTCATATTCTTGAAGTTGTTGTGTTTTAAAACTTTTGGATCTTAAATAGTCTCTGGATATATTTGCTGCTATAGTGTGCATCCACTGGGCAAGCTTGCCCTTTTCTTCATAGCATTTAATGTTTTTCCATGCTCTTATGTAGACCTCTTGCTCGAGATCCTCGTTGTGACTTCCTGTAATTGACTTTATAATGCCCCTTACACCATTTTTATGCTTTTCAATTATATTTTTCAATTTATTTTCCACACAAAATCTTTTCTATAAAGTGTTTTGAGCTTACATACCTACAAGAAGCAGGCCGTACTCATCGACAGGAAAGCCCCAATCATCAATTACTGATTCATAATATATGTCATCATAATTAGACGCAGTTATCATCCCTTTGTCGGCTATATTTCCGAACAGTCCTATACCAAAGAAAGTGAAAACGAGAAGCATTGAGGCACAAACAGTTCTGATGGCCAACGTTTTTTTACGCTCTTTTTTAAATGCAGGTTTTGCTTCTTTTACAAGCGCTGAAACTTTTTGCATTTTCTCGTGAAGTTCCCTGCAATGCGGACACTCTTTCAAGTGCTCTTCCAGTTTTTCTTCATCGCCAAATATGAATAACTGCTCATATTTTTGACATTTGTTTTCTTTATCGTCCATTTTTTTAATTTTGCCTTTCCTGATATGTATAACGAAGACGAAATCAAAATGTTCGTTTTTTAAAAATTCTGCACAACAAAAAGTTAATTTAAGAATTTCTGATGATTGACTTACAAGTACCCTTGCCAATGCAATAGTATTCAAAGCCCAAGTCTTCAAGTACTTTGGTCTCGTATTGGTTTCTGCCGTCAAAAATAATTGGCTTTTTCATCAAGCTTTTCATTTTGTCAAAATCAGGAAGTCTGAATTCGTTCCATTCGGTAAGAAGAAGCATACACTCTGCACCCGCAAGTGCATCATAAGCATTTTTCATGTAGCTGATTTTATCACCGAATATTTTGAAAGCACACTCAAAAGCCTTGGGATCAAACGCCTGTATTTTGGCACCTTTTTCCAATAAGGAATTAATAATATCCACAGAAGGCGCTTCTCTCATATCATTTGTTTTGGGTTTAAATGAAAGACCCCATACTGCTATTGTTTTTCCGTTAATATCTCCTTCAAATTTTTGAATTATTTTTTCTGCAAAAAGTTTTCTTTGAGAGACGTTTATTTCATCTATTGCTTTCAGCAAGGATTCATCGCAATCATTTTTTTTAGCTACCCCTATGAGAGCCTTTACGTCTTTCGGGAAACAGCTTCCGCCGTAACCAAGTCCTGCAAACAGAAATTTGGAGCCTATTCTTGAATCCAAACTCATACCCTTTCTTACCATATCGACATCCGCACCTGTTTTTTCGCAAAGGTTAGCCAACATATTTGCATAAGATATTTTCATAGCAAGAAAGGCATTTGACGCATATTTTGTCATTTCGGCAGAGCACAAATCCATCAATAATACGGGGTTTCCTGTTCTCAAGAAGGGCGCATAAATTTCCTGCATAATCTTCGATGCACGTTCAGACTCGACCCCTATAACTATTCTGTCCGGTTTCAGAAAATCGTCCACTGCTGCACCCTGCTTCAAGAATTCCGGATTTGAAACTATATCAAACTCGCAAGATGTTTCTTGTTGAATTATTTTTTTAAGCTTATGGGCAGTTCCTATAGGAGCGGTTGATTTATTCACTATTAATTTATAATCCGAATTGCCAGACATTATAATGCCTATTTGTTTAGCCACCTCGTAAACAGCGCTCAAGTCTGCTTCCCCGTCAGCTCCTTCCGGTGTTCCAACTGCTATAAAACAAACTTCGGAACTTTTTACAGAATCTGCAAGGTCAGAGCTAAAAGACAGTCTGCCCTCAGAAACATTGCTGTGAATAAGCTCCTCCAATCCCGGCTCATATATGGGAATATCTGCCGCAGAAAGCCTTTCAAGCTTTTCTGTATCTTTATCAACACAGATGACAGTATTGCCCATTTCTGCAAGACATGTACCTGCAACAAGCCCGACATATCCTGTACCTATAACACAAATTTTCATACAAGTTCCTTAAAATATTCTATTGTTTTTAAAAGCCCGTCTTCCACGTTTACGCGGGGCTCCCAATTTAGTTCACGCTTGGCCAGGGATATATCAGGCTTACGCTGCTTTGGGTCGTCCAAAGGTAATGGAAGGTGAACTATTTTTGATTTTGCACCTGTTAATTGTATGATTATTTTTGCAAAATCCAAGATGCTTGTTTCACCTGTATTTCCAAGATTTACCGGACCTATAAAACCTTGGGGATTGCCCATCATCTTGACCAGACTCTCCACAAGGTCATCAACGTAACAAAAAGAGCGGGTTTGTGAGCCGTCACCGTAAATGGTTATATCTTCTCCTTTTAGTGCTTGTATTATGAAGTTTGAAACAACTCTTCCGTCTTTTGGATCCATATTCGGACCGTAGGTGTTAAATATTCTTACAATACGTGTTTCCAGAGAATGTGTCCTGTGATAATCCGCCATAAGTGTTTCTGCGCAGCGCTTGCCTTCATCATAACAACTCCTAATCCCTATAGGATTCACGTTCCCCCAATACTCTTCGTTTTGCGGATGAACATTCGGGTCTCCGTAGACCTCGCTTGTCGAAGCTTGAAGTATTTTTGCCTTATTTTCAAGAGCCAAATCAAGCATATTCATAATCCCCAAAATAGACGTTTTAGTGGTTTTTATAGGGTCATACTGGTAGTGCGGCGGACTTGCCGGACAGGCAAGATTGTATATTTCGTCAACTTTTTCAGAATATTTTTCAATTACATCATGTTCAACGAGTTTGAAATTATTATGAGAAAGCAGTTTTTTAACGTTTTCAACTCTTCCTGTAAAAAAATTATCAAGACAGATAACATGGTTTCCATCCAACAAAAGCCTTTTGCAAAGATGTGACCCTATAAACCCTGCTCCGCCTGTTATAAGAATACGTTTCATGGTTTGCATGATATCATAAAAGCTTCGGCTGTGCGCAACATATTTTATTGAGATGTGTTTTATGCGAGCCGGGAAAAGAAGGAGATTATTATGATATCTAAAATCCAAAGCTATACGGGCTTTACCTCACTATCTGCAAGGCCGTCTGACGGTACAAAGGATGCTTTGAGGTTAATTGTTAAAGGCAGAGGTGTTTCAAAGGCTTTTGAAGATTCTTTTACCAGAATGAATGAGGCCTTGGGGTATAAAAATGCAAGGCTGTTTGCCGCTTATCATAAAGAAGGTGAAAATTGTTGGCCGGAGCATGTTTCATTAATGATATCCGATGCTTCAAACCATCCCCTTGTAATGCAGACGATTTATATTTCTGATACTCCCAAGGAAAAGGGTCAAAAACTAAACGAGCTTGCAAGTGAACTTTGCGATAAATGCAAGACACCTGCTTTTGTCGGCAAAAAGCTTGATATTGTGGATAAGTTTTTTCCTGACTAATCTTTTTGTTTTTTATGCTAATATTTGGGCGTTTTATAAGACGCTTGACAGTGCTTATTTAGAAAGTATTATTATATTTGAATGAGAGCTTAAATAAGTTTTCAGAGCACTTGCTCAGTTGCCCAGAGACGAAGTCTCGTTATAAAAAAGCTTCCCTTGGAAGCGCGACAATTAAATAAGTTTTCGGGCGCATAGCTCAGTTGCCCAGAGACGAAGTCTCGTTATAAAAAAGCTTCCCTTGGAAGCGCGACAATTAAATAAGTTTTCGGGCGCATAGCTCAGTTGGTAGAGCGCTTCCCTTACAAGGAAGATGTCGGGAGTTCGAGCCTCTCTGCGCCCACCATTAAAGACTCTTTTGGGGGTCTTTTTTAATGCATATTTCCAACCTCACATTACATTTTCTCATATTTTTAAAATCATATTAATTTGCTCTCGAACTGCACTTATCATATTTCTATATTCTGTTCGAGGCTTAAGTTGTATTTGTCCGTAAAATTTATAATCTGCTCAAGCGCAAACTTTTTGAATGCGTCAAACCTTCTGATATCATCCCCTCTTTTTGGAATTATGTGCAAAAGCTCTCTTATCTCCAACTCTTCTATTTTTTTGTCTTCCTCTTCTTTTAACCTGTTAAGCTCTTGGGAGTATTCAATTAGCTTAGATATTTTAAGTTTGTCCCCTCCTTGTATGCAAAAAATACCACCGTCAGATGTTACCGATATAAATTTACACAGAATATTCTCTGAAAAAAATTTTATATCATCTGCCACAAGGGGAACCAGAGTAGTTTTTCCGTAAATGCATGTCCCTTTGCGTATTTTCCTTAATGTTTCATCATCTTTACTTGTCTTATAAGGACAATTTTCTTCAGTGCAGATAACCTGATTACCTTTATCAATAAAGCGCAATATCTCCTGCCCTGTATTTTTTACGTATGCCAAAATTTCCATTGTCAAATCTTTTTCCAAAGGATTAAGCGGCCCTGAATACCCTGTAAGACTTGAAATACTTGATTCTTTATTAAGGATTGCATTTGAAATTCCATCAGATTTCAAATTAGTCATATCTGCAAACATAACTATATTATATATCAATTACGAGGAACAACAGCTCTTCTTGCGAATGCAAATTAAAAATGTCCGCGGCGGGATTCGAACCCACGGCCTACCGCTTAGGAGGCGGTCGCTCTATCCTGCTGAGCTACGCAGACATTTCACTACAAAAAGTTTAACATAAAGAAAATTTTCAAAAAAATACAATTATTCTAACCGTTTTCTTATCTCCTTGATACATAGATGTGTTATGTGGCAATCACTAAGTGCTCTGTGGGCGCCGCTGTAGTCCACCTCCAGTCTCTTGCTTAATGCTTTTAAGGAGTTACTTTTTGCATAAGGATAGGCTCCCCTTGCTATCTTAAGAGTATCTATAAACTTTGGCGAAAACTCAACATTCAAAGATTCCTTAATCTGCCTTCCCAAAAACGAAAGGTCAAATTTAGCATTATGTGCAACAACAATCATGTCACCGACAAACTCAATGAACTCCCTGGCCGCATCCTTGAACTTTGGCGCACCTTTTACCATTTCATTTGTAATACCGTTTATTTTGGTCGCCCAAAAAGATATTTTTCTATCAGGCTCTACTAATGTTGAAAAGGTACTGTTAATTTCACCCTCGAGTATTTTTAGCGCACCTATCTCTATAATTTCATCTCTTTGGGGATTAAGACCTGTAGTCTCAATATCTATGTATATACAGTTGTCAAAATAAGTCTTCCTGTCTGCCATTTTACTTCCTATGGTCTTTATGCTCTCTCCGGAAACAGTGTAGCATTTTAAGTCACTAAAATAAAGTCCGGCTTGAATAATTTTAATTATAGATATTGTTCAAACCTTTACATGTTTTTTGCGTAGTGATAGTATTAACAATATTTATATGGATGGAGGGATGGTATGTTAAAGAATTTATTTATTTTACTTATGTTAACCGCATTAGGTTATGGTATACACTCTGCCTACAAGTACTATAGTGTAATACCTAACCAAAACATTTGCGCCAATTTTACATTCAACAACGCATATAGTTTTATAAATTCTGATGATAAGAATAAAATGTTGAACTTTCACAGAAGGAGAGTGAGCGACTGCAGAAAGCTTGTTTTAAACCATAACTTATATTTTAAATATGACAGGAATACTTCCGCCCCCTGTGCAGAATTTATGCAGGAATTAGGTTCCTCAACACGCAATTATGCTGACTTTGTTGCCCAAAAATGGGGAGACAGGGATTTGGCAAGACTTGAACTCAGAGAAACCCTTAAATATTTTCAAGATTACAGGTATTGTCCCACCGGTCAGGGGCAGAAAGTTATAACACGAGAAAGAATCGAAATGCAGGGAAAATTGAGAGACATATAGGCATAACAAATGAAAAAAAATATTCTGTGTCTTTTTATAGTATTGGCTATTTCTATCTCATGTATTGCATGTGAGAATTGTTTGGAAATCGAGAAGAAAATCGGGCAAATGATTCTTGTCGGGTTTGAAGGTGACAGTGTTGGCTCTGAAGGCTATCAAAAGGTTTACTCTGACTTAAAATCGGGCAATGTCGGAGGTGTAATCTTTTTTGAAAAAAATATCAAAGATAAAAAAACTCTTTCTCAGATGACTTCCCAAATTGCCGAATTAAAAAATAAACCTTTAATAAGTATTGACCAGGAAGGCGGTTTTGTTCAGCGTTTAAATGAAAAAAACGGCTCAAAAAAATATCCTTCGGCATATAAACTGGCCCTTGGCAACACTAAAGATGCATACAATACATATAATGCCATGAGCAAAGAACTCAAGGAAATGCACTTTAACTACAATTTTGGACCCTGTATGGATTTACTTGTTAATCCGGATTCTATAATCACTAAAAAAGAGCGCGGGTATTCTTCTGACGTCAAGACAGTTGTAGAATTTGCCAAAACATTTATTGATGCGCACTATAAAAACGGTATTATAACTTCTCTTAAACATTTTCCGGGTCATGGCAGCCCCAAAGGAGACACACATCTCGGTTTTGTCGATGCTTCAAAAACATGGAACGAAAATGAACTAATGCCCTATGTGTCGCTTATGAACTCCAATCCCCTTCAAACCGTGATGATTTCACATATTTTTATAGATAGGCTCGATTCTGAAAAACCCGCCGTTTTGTCTGCCCCTGTTATTACGGGTCTGTTGCGCGAAAAAATGGGATATAACGGTGTAGTGATAACGGATGATCTTGATATGGGGGCAATAAAAAATAACTACTCACTGGAAGAAATTGTTGTAGGCTCAATAAATGCAGGAGCAGACATTTTATTATTTTCAAACTTCAAAAGTGAAGATGCCGATCCGGAACTTGTAAAAAAGATTCATAAAATTGTATTAAGAGCTGTAAGCGACAAAAGAATACCTCGTTCAAAAATCGACGAATCCTACAGAAGAATTCAAGAGCTAAAAACCCAATTATAAGCTTAGTTAGTAGTTATTTTTTATTAATATATAAATTTTGAAATAACTAATATAAATTGCGTATTGTGAGTCTATATATGGTTTGCTATACTGTGAAAATAGATAGTATAACCGGCAAAGAAAACGGGTGTCTTTAGAATGAATATAAAGAAAATATTATTATGTGTTTTGGTGCTTTTTTGTGTGCAGTTAAATGCATTTGCTATAAAAGAAAAATTAGCGGATGAACCCATTAAGCTTAATGTAGAAGAAATGCAGATGCAGGAGGACGAGGAGGCTGTTTCCAAGCTCCGTGCGTACCTTTCAAATTCGGACTATGCTACAGGAAATTGGGGTGGTTTGCGCTCAAGGCTCGAAGAAATGGGAATAGACGTTCAGGCTTCGTATATTACAAGCTCGTATATTATGAGAAACGGCAGGCTAAAGAGTACAAAGGGCACATATCAGGGTCTCTTTACTGTATCATTGGAATTGGACACCGAAAAACTCGGTTGGTATGACGGTGGTAAATTCTATATATCTTACGAAGCTGCAAATAAAGGTATGAGCTCTCCCGAATTTTTAGGAAGCTACGCTTACATCAATGGTTATGACCCTGACCAAAGAATAAGCCAAATAGGCCAATTATATTACGAACACAGTTTTAAAGACGATTTATTCAACATCAAAATAGGTAGACAAGATGCCAATATGGACTTTCATGCTCTGGACAGCGGTGGCGAATTTGTGGGTCTTTCTTATTACCTTATTCCTAACGCAAGCATAGCTACGCTTCCTATGGAACAGGTGGGTGTTCGCGCAAGATTAAAAGTGAATGATAATTTGTATATCAAAAACGGTTTTTATGAAGCCCCGACACGCATAGCAAGAAACCCCAAAGGATTTTTCAACGGCGAGAATGGTTATCTGGATATTCTTGAAGCTGAATATTTTACTGAAATTAAAGGCTATGAAGGTAAATATATGCTCGGTGGCTGGTATCAAACAGGTGATTTTGAAAAACTTGACGGTTCAAGAATGGTTGACGGTAATTACGGTGCTTATTTTGGTTTTGACCAAAAAATTCTCCATGCCCTTAAAGACAACTACGGCGGCTTAAATGTATTTGGCCAATTTGGTTATACTCCTAAAAATACAAACGAAGTACCCTACTACGGAGGTCTTGGTCTGGTATGGAGCGGCATAGGTGAAAGGCGCAAAGACGACAAAATCGGCGCAGGCTTCTCTTGGTACCAGTGCAGCAATTTAATGGAAGACAAAACAGCGGAAAAACTTGTTGAAGTTTTCTACAAACTTAAAGTTACAAATTTCTTATATCTTCAGCCGAGCGTTCACTACATAGTACGCCCCGGCGGTGAGTCTAAAAATTCCTTTGCGCTTGGCTTAAGAAGCGTAGTCACCTTCTAAATTAAAATACTAGCAATTTTTCCTATTGACGGATTTTATATTTAGCGTTAAGGTAGATTTATGGCAAATGTTCTAAAATTAAACTTAAATAATTTTTGGTGGCACCTGTAAAAGTACAGGTCCTTAAGTTTGCCATAGTCAAATAAGTATAATCGGAGCCTGTACACAATGTAGTTACAGGTTTTTTCGATTTTATCTCCTTTCGATTAATAGTTGCAGAAAGAACCTTGTAACTCAAGGCTTTTAGTGCACTGTTAGTTAAAAGGAATCAAAAAATGCAAGTAGAATTAATAAATACATTGGCGCAGCCGCTCAAGACAGTTTCAAAGTTTGTCGCCAGACAAGAAACAGCAACAGGCTTGGGCACTTCAAGATTTTTAATGGATACTGCAACAAACTGGGTTCCAAAAGCAACTTTTGCAAGAAGCAAGGCAGATTTAGCCGAAAATACCTTTCTTGAGTTTTCCGAGAGTGCTCTTGTGTATTTTGCCCCTGCGCTTGTCGGTGAAAAAATTGCAAGAAAAGTATTTTCAAGCGGGCTCGACAAACAGGCAAAAAATGCCATCTCTGCTCCCGCTGTTCAGATAATGAAAAAAGCTCCCGAGTTAGGCAAAAAGGTACTCCCGGTCAAAGCTGCGATTGCCCTTACAGCATTACTTATTCCTCTTACGGAATTTTGTCTGAACTATTTTAAAAACATGTTTACCCTAAAGCTTTTCAAAAAGGGTGATTTTAATAATATAGCCAATCTTGAAAATAATGAAGAAGAAAAAGCTAATCAGGAGAAAGTGAAAAAGAGTGCAAAGAAAAATATTACACGTGCAGCTTTGGTTTTCGCAGGAAGTCTTGCACTGGGCGGCCTTTTGGCGGCAAAGGGTAAAGATTCGAAAGCTTTGCAAAACTTAAGTGAGGCAATTCTTGCCCCCGGTACGAAATTTTTCAAGAACTCTCCAAAGGCAAGAGACTTTTTAGACAAATATTTCAGTATGGATTTTAATCAACAAGCAGGCAAGCTTACTTTAAGCAAGGGACAGCTTACGGCTTGTGTACTCATAGGCGGTGTTGGTTATTTTGGTGCTGCAAAAGACAGGGGCAAACAAAATCTTCTGGAAACCGCATTTAGATATCCGCTAGTTGGGCTTTATGTAATAACCGGCAGCGAACTTTTTGAAAAAGGATTTAAAAAACTTCTTCAAAAAGCAGGTAAATGCACAGATTTAATAGGTAAAAATCTTGAGACACCGAAATTTGAACAGCTGGGTGAGCTTGCAAAAAACTTATCGAAAAACAGCGGCAAACCGGTTGAGCAGGAATTTAAGCGTCTGGCAAAACAGAAAGCTGTAATATCCGGAGTACCGTTTTTGTTTAGCATAGGATTTATGGGCTTTTTTGTGGCAGGGATTTCGAATCTTTTTACCAGATTCCGTCATAAAAAAGAGCAGGAAAAGTACATGGTACAATCTTCTTCCTTCAGCAATACTTTGCTCTTTAAAGATAAAGGTGATGTCCCCGAAGTATACAGTAACTTTTTTAAATAGACGTATCACCTAACCTTAGGAACCAAGTTTGTCAGTTAGTTTTTTTACTACTGCGGGTGCATCCAATCTTTCGGTGAAGGCTTCTATATATACAAGCTCGTCAATTTTTCGTGCATCTTTTAAAGCCGCTTCAAATTCCCTCTCTGTTCGAACTTTATAGGTTTTTTTATTGCCCCAAAAACCCTTTACAACCTGAGTATAATCCCAGACGGCAATGTCGTTAAATTTGTCCATAGGGTTTTTTGAAAGCAGGCGCTCTATTGTATATCCACTATTGTTTAAAACGACCATAATTGGTTTGAGACCATACCTTAACATTGTACTGATTTCCTGAAAAGTCATCTGATGAGACCCTTCACCGGTAATAAGTATCGGACGCTTATCTTTCGCAGCAAAGCAGGCGCCCAAACATGCCGGTGTTGCCCAGCCGATTGACCCCCAAAAAGCTTGTATGCAAAAAGATGCGTCTTTAGGCAGTCTTATTGGTACGGACCCTATAGATGTCAGCCCTGTTTCTGCCAGATAGATATCTCCTTCCTGCAGATAATTCTGCATAAATGCATATATAAATTTCTGACCAAGTTCTTTGTCACTCCCTTGTGCATATTTATACTCAAACGGTATTTGCCTGCTATCTTGTTTCTTTGGTATAACTTCTTCTGTCAGCTCTTTTATGACATCTTTCATTAAAACGTCTTTGTATACCTTGTTTTCCACTATAACGGTATCATATTGGATGCTGATAACTTTGGACAAGTCCAACTTCGAACTGTATCCTCCGGTGTTAAAGTCGCTCATTAGTATACCAAAACCTAATACACAATCTGACTTTTCAACTATTTTTGCAGTTTCGTCAGATATCAGATTTCCCGCATAAGTGCCTATAAAATTTGCAGATGTTTCATCTATCGAGCCTTTCCCCATCATCATTGTAGTTGAAGCAAAACCCGATTTCTCTACGAGATTTTGCATCTCTTCTTTTAGTCCCAATCTCAACACAGGAAATTCGCTTATAATTACTGGATTTTTTGCTTTATCCAGTATGTCTGATATGTGGACAGCTGAGTCTTTTAAATTTTTTATGTTGCTTTTTTTCTCCTTGAATTTTTCCTGTGTCAGCTTTATTTTCTTTTTACATATATCGTCATATATACCTATGTATACAGGCTTTTTTTGATGATATGCAATAGAGAGTGCAGTTTCAATCTCTTCTTGAGCGTTTTCTTCTGAAAGCACTACACTGAAAGCCGTAACATTACTGTAAATTTTTTCAAAGATCTTGTAGTTACTATTTAGACAGTGGTGAAAAATTTTACCTTGGTTTACAAGTTCTTTTTTGGGCAGCCCTGCTATACATACAACTGGTAAATTTTCTGCATAAGAGCCTGCCGCTGCGTTTATGGCGCTTAATTCTCCTACTCCGTAGGTTGTCACAACGGCTCCCATACCTTTTATTCTTGCATACCCATCTGCAGCGTAGCCTGCATTCAGCTCATTGCAGCATCCTATCCATTTCGTATCCCGGCATTCTTCTATTGCTTCGAGAATTTTAAAGTTGTAATCTCCGGGCACTCCGAATATTTCGCTTATTCCAAGCTCTGCAAGTCTTTTAATAAAATAATCGATAATTGTCGCCATATTTTACCCCTAGATTTCACTACTGCTTATCAAAGGGTAATGGCATTCGGGTAAAAAGTCATTGTCAAAAAGTCTATAGACCCAAGACTATTTGAGCCACTTTATTCTTATATTGCAAAGGGTTTCTTCCGTATCTCTATTTTTCAGCGTATGCAAGCTCAAATGTTTTTCTTTATCATATTCTATCGCAGAATTTACACATTCCCCAAACTTGAGTTCTTTTTTAAACAAAAGTTCTATCTCATCAATTTTATTTTTTGATCTAAAATCAGAATCCAAAGTATCTAATGCCCATCCAAGATAGCAGGCATTATTTACGTGCTGGTTAATGTCAATATCATCATATCTGACCTCAAATGTTTTTTGAGCAAATACGTCTTTTACGTCCTGTACTTTGGGAAACGTTGTTTCCAGAGCACGCAAATCGCTTTTAGGAAAAGACTCGAGAACTTCCATCGGGTTTACAATCTTTTTCGTTTCCATATCGCAGATACCCCAAGAGCTGCTCGCTGATATAAGTCTTTCTCCTCCTGGGGAGCATACTTCAAAATCCCTCATACAATAAAACTTCTTAACGCCCCATGGCCAGGTTTTTAGTATAATTTTATCCATTTTGCAAGCCCAACGGTGCACTTTGATATGATACTTGAGCAAAAACCAACCAAGATTTTTCGGCATTATATGAGAAAAGCCGAAACCAAGCATTTCTGCATGTTCTGAGGCAATATCCTGCATAAAGTTTAAGAGCACAGTCTCTTTTAACCTATCCCTAAAATCTTTTTCGTAAAACTTAATTCCGTACTCTTTGGTGTGCATTGGTTTATATTATCATAAAAGTTTTACTTGCGCTTAAAGCAGTCTATAGTATGGTCATTTACTAATCCGCAAGCCTGCATGTATGAATAAATTATGGTCGAACCCACAAAGGACATACCCCGTTTTTTCAAATCTTTTGCAATTTTATCGCTAATGTCGGTTTTTGCCGGGACTTGGTTAATGTCTGAAAAATTGTTTATTAATGGTTTTCCTTCAACATATTGCCATATGTAGTTGTCAAAGCTGCCAAACTCTTTTTGTATCTCAATAAACGTCAATGCATTCTTCCTCACGGAAAATACTTTTTGCCTGTTTCTTATTATTTTTGGATCCAGAAGCAATTTTTCAAGCTCGCTGTCCGACATTTGCGAGCATTTTTTAACGTCAAAATTGCAAAAGGCTTCCCTGTAGCCTTCTCTTTTCTTTAATATTGTTTCCCAACTAAGACCTGCTTGTGCGCCTTCTAAAACAAGCATTTCAAAATGTTTTCTGTCATCATGCACAGAAATACCCCATTCTTCATCATGGTATTTTATGTATTCCTGATTGTTTCTTGGTACCCAAGCACAACGCTTTACTTCAGACATTCTGTGATTATAGATTAAAAAATATCTGAAGTAAAGACGAAATGAATTAAATACTATTTTCTAGTATGAGTTTTTATTTCTTCCAAATTTATTATTGCCGCTCCTTTTTTTGTATTTATCGGCATTAAGTTTATTGCGCTCAGCCTTTTGTTTTTTCTGTTTGTTTTTAGCCAAGATATCACCTAACCCCTGTAACAAGCAGAACAGTATACGGGCCTGTCGCCTTTTGGTTCAAAGGGAAGCGTTGTTTCACAGCCGCATCCGCTGCAAATCGCCTTATATTGTGGCCTTGCACCACCGTAGCCGCTTCTGCCGCCACCTTGACGTCCGCCGCCTCTTGAGCTGTTAGCTTTTCTTGCAGCTCTGCAAGATGGACATCTTTTAGGCTCAGAGTAGCCTTTTTGTGCAAAAAATTCTTGGTCTTCGGCTGAAAAAAGAAACGCCTCTCCGCAGTCCAAACAAGATACTTCACGATCTTCAAATTGATAATTCATAATAAAACTCTTTCAAATTAATTTAAGTGTACTCTTTAAGAGTCACACAAAAACTCTTAAATGTCTAATAATATTTTAACTTTCTTTAACCAATCAAAATGCTTACAGGTGTTTTCTCCCACCTGATGCCGAAACTCATCATGAGCCCTCATTAATTAAAGGCATGACAATTTTTTGAATAATATATAATTTGTATACAGGAGATAGCATTTTGAGCATTAATGGCATTAGCTATAATCCATATATTTATACAGGGACAAAAGCTGCTGTAAATTCATATAATGCTTCACAAAATACTTAAGTCTCAGCTTAAAGAGACAAAAGAAAAACATGGATTAATAGGAAAAGCTTGGGACGGTATTAAAAACCTTATAGGTCTTGGTGCAGGTTCAAATAAAGCCGAAGCTGCAATAGAAAAACTTGAAAAAGGTGAAATATCAGAAGAAGAAGCATTGAAAGCAGTTGATGGCTACCAAAAAGGACAAAAACAATGTGTTGATATGGTTGCAGACATTAGAGCCGGCATTACTGCGTTTGCTGCATGTTCACTTGCAACAGGACACGGAATTGCGGTGGCACCATTTACGGGCAGAGCGGTTACAGGAAAGGTCGGCGTAACTGCTGTTAGCGAAGGTGCTGGAATAGTAGTAAAAGAAGGCATTAAAAACACTGCTCGCGGTGCTATAACAAAAAATTTGCTTACAACAAGCGTTAAATATACAGGCGGCACTATGGGTACAAGGGCATTGGCACTTGGTACTGATATGGCGGTAAATGGAGCAATTTCAGAGGCATTAGATTCTGGTGTCAGATATATAGCGGGAGATCAATACTTGAAAAGTATCACATAGAATACAATGAAATCAGACCCCGCAGTTCTTTAAACTACAATCCTCCGGCACCAAAGGTTGAGATTAGAAGTCCTCAATTAACGACTTTCAAACCGGCACAAAAAATGGGGGTTTGATACCTTGCCAAGGAAGATGTCGCGAGTTCAAATCGTATGTGGATATCTTACTTTTTCGGGAAAAAGATATTGTAGTTTTCTTCCAGCAGGTCAAGCCGTGGTGTAGTTCTTACGTCTATGACGCCATCATATGCGCGCGTTACTTCCCCTTGTGCATTAAGAGCCTTTATATCTCCATCTTTATATTGCGAGGATGCATCCTGCATAATGTAGCCGTTTGCGATCTCCTCTTTTGAAAGCTCGTTGTCTCCATTTATGTCAAGTGCTTCAAATATTACTTTCAGACTGCTTGTGTCCGTATTTTCCTGACTCGAGTAGGTTTCTTGATAGATTCTATTGTTATATGCGTAGAATTCATTAAATTCGACCGCGCCATTTTTGTTCGTGTCCGAGCTCGTTATTTCCTTTGAAGCAAAATTAAGCATTGCCTCTTTATAACCTGCTATTTTATCTTTTGTGTCCAATTTAAATACGCCTGGGTCTACTATTGTGACATTGCTATCGGTTTGAGGATTAAACGACACTTCACTTGGAAGTTTTTCGTTTTCGGGTACGCTTTTATTGTAGGCGTCAATTGCAAAAGATTTGCTCTTTGCCTGATATTCAGTATACTTATTTAAAAATTCATCCTCGGCTTCATCTGCACTCTTGCTTTTGTTTAACGAATCCTCATTTGCCGGTGAATCTATATTTGCAAGCTTCAAAGTATTGCCTGTAAAAACAAGGTTAGGATCCTTTAGTCCGTTTTCTTCAGCTATTTGCAATGCTTTTCTGTAAGCTTCTCCGTCATTGGTAATATTGTATTGCTGTTTTGCTATTTTGCAAAGATTATCGCCTTCTTTGATAACATAATCCATCCGTGTTGTGTTCCCTCTAGACATTTATGTGCTTTTATATATAAAGTACTCTTTTTAAAAAAAATTGCCTAAACTTGACAAAGTTTGTTTAATGGCGATAATATTTATATCGAAATGCGGGAGTAATTCAGTGGTAGAATGCTTCCTTGCCAAGGAAGATGTCGCGAGTTCGAACCTCGTCTCCCGCTCCATTAAAAAAGAGGGCTAAGCCCTCTTTTTTAATGCTCTGTATTAGTTTATGTTCACAATATGTTCACAAAATTTTTCGCCAAGGATTTTAATTGTCGTGTATCAGGGAGTTTGACATAAAGTATCACCCATTTTGACATGAAAGCTCGGAAGAACTTATGACCTTAAAAAAAATTATTTAAACTCGATTACTAAACTCTCATATTTATAAGTGCAAAAGAAGAGTTTAGAGTGTATAGTATCTAACCTCGAAGTTCGACACAATAATTGGATTTGAAGAGTATTTTTTTTGTATTATACTGAAACAAAATAAGTAGGATTTAGCACAGGAGATAGATATGAGAGCAGCATCGCCATTACACAAACTTAGACTTACATATAAACCAAAACTTGCAGGAGTTTTAAGCAGCGGCATTGAAAATATAGCAGTCAGCGAGCTTGGAGCAACCACTGCGGTTAAAGATGCTGAAGACATTCGTTCTCTTTTTCCAAATATATACGGAAAACCGGTGATAGAGTTTAAAAAGCAAGAAGGTGCCGGGGAGCATGCCAGAAAAAATGTGGGCGTAATTCTCTCCGGAGGTCAGGCACCGGGGGGGCACAACGTTATTGCAGGTCTTTATGACGCCCTCAAACAGGCAAATTCTGAAAATGAACTTTACGGTTTCTTGGGAGGGCCTTCAGGAATAACTGATGGTGACTATATTAAGATTACTGATGAAATTATGAACAGGTACCGTAATACAGGCGGTTTTGATATTATCGGGTCAGGCAGGACAAAGCTTGAAAGCGAAGAACAGTTCAGACAAGTATATAATACGTGCGAAAACCTGAATATTAACGCAATAGTAATTGTTGGTGGTGATGATTCGAACACAAATGCTGCAATGTTGGCCGAGTGGCTTTATGAAAAAAATACGGGTATACAGGTTATAGGCTGTCCGAAAACTATTGACGGCGACTTGAAAAATGACCAGATAGAAGCATCATTCGGTTTTGATACAGCTACAAAAACTTATGCCGAACTTGTAGGAAATATACAAAGAGACGCCAATTCGGCTAAAAAGTATTACCATTTTATAAAGCTAATGGGCAGAAGCGCTACACACGTTGCCTTAGAAGTTGCTCTTCAAACCCAACCCAATGTTACATTTATAAGTGAAGAAGTTGCACAGAAGCAGCAATCGCTCGACAGCATCGTGAGCTATCTGACCGATGTTGTTGTTAAACGTGCAGAAAAAGGTAAAAACTTCGGCGTCGTACTTGTTCCTGAGGGGTTAATCGAGTTTATTCCCGAGATGAAAAATATGATTTCATCGCTAAATGACATTCTTGCTATTGTTGAAGACGATGCAGACTATATGAACGCTCAAACGGTTGAAGAAAAATACGACATCATTGAAAGAAAAATGCAAACAGTTGATGCAAGCGTTTTCCACGGTCTTCCACATATGATTAAAGACCAATTGTTGGCCGACCGTGACCCGCATGGAAACGTTCAGGTTTCAAAAATTGAAACCGAGAAACTCCTTATAGAAATGGTGAGAGAAAGATTAAACGTACTTAAGACAGAAGGTAAGTATAAAGGAAAATTCTCAGACCAGGCTCATTTCTTTGGCTACGAAGGCAGATGTGCAATGCCGTCCAACTTTGACGCAGACTACTGTTATTCGCTGGGATACAATGCTTTTGCCCTTATTCAGTCGGAGCTTACAGGTTATATGTCTTGTGTGAAAAACCTTACAAAACCTGCATCAGAATGGATAGCTGGGGGTGTACCCTTAACAATGATGATGAATATGGAAAAACGTCACGGTAAGTTTAAGCCTGTTATCCAAAAAGCTCTGGTTGACCTTAACGGGCCGGCATTTAAAGTACTTGAAGAAAAACGCGAGAAGTGGGCGCTTGAAGACTGTTATGTTTTCCCTGGCGCAGTTCAATACTTTGGGCCGCCCGAAGTGTCCGATGTTACAACACTTACGCTGCAGCTTGAGCAGTGCGGCTGCGTAGGTTGCACATGTTAAAATGCGGTATTGTCGGCCTTCCAAATGTTGGCAAGTCAACTCTTTTTAATGCACTGACATTATCGAAAAACGCTCAAAGTGCAAACTATCCTTTTTGCACAATTGAGCCTAATGTCGGCGTGGTTACAGTGCCTGATGAAAGGCTGTATAAATTACAAGATTTAGTAAAAACCCAAACCGTCATACCCACTGCAATAGAGTTTGTCGACATTGCAGGCCTTGTTAAGGGAGCAAGTAAAGGTGAAGGTCTTGGGAACCAGTTTTTGCACAACATAAGAGAAGTTGATGCAATAATACAGGTTGTCAGGTGCTTTGATGACCCTAATACAATTCATGTCAACGGAGTTATTAATCCTATAGATGATATTGAAACAATAAACACCGAACTTGCCTTGGCAGATATTTCAAGTTTGGAAAACAGGCAGAAAAGAATACTAAAACAGATAAAAGCTGGTGAAAAAGAGGCTGTACTTGAAAATACGGCTATTGAAAAACTCTTGAAACTTCTTGAAGAAGGAGCTTTTATAAATGTTGACAAGAATTTCTCCGATGAAGAGAAAAAGGTTATGCATCATTTTCACCTTATGATGACAAAACCTGTTATTTATTGTGCCAATGTTTCCGAAAATGATTTGTCCACTGGCAATGAATATGTAGAGCAGGTCAAAAAATATGCCTCAACTCATAATGCGCTTGTTGTTACAATATGCGCCAACATAGAAGAGGAACTTGTCGAACTTGGCGAAGAGGAGACTAAAAACTACCTCAAAGAACTGGGGGTTGAAAGCTCGGGTATTGAAAAAATGATAAAGTCTGCATACGATTTGCTTGACTTGAAAACATATATTACCGCAGGGGAAAAGGAAGTTCGCGCCTGGACTATTAAAAAAGGTACGAAGGCCCCGCAGGCTGCAGGGGTAATTCATACTGACTTCGAAAAAGGTTTTATAAGAGCAGAGGTTGTAGGGTATAATGACTTTATTAATGCAGGCTCTTGGGCTCAAGCCAGAGAAAAAGGTGTTGCAAGGCTTGAAGGAAAAGACTACATAGTGCAAGACGGTGATATAATGCTGTTTAGGTTTGCAAATTAAATAGTTGTTGCATTATTAAAAAGCGCAAATTATTTTATTTTTATGTTTTATACGGTTACAAAGATAATAAGAGATATGTCAGGGAGTGTTGTTAATGAAGGTTATACCGGTTAGTTTTTTTGTACCAAAAATTCAAAAAACGGGTAATAAGTACATGTCAGAAGTTGCGTTTGGCAATTCAGATAAAACGACAAATGGGGGTAATAGGCAATTACCTGAAAAGCAACCGAATTATAGTTACGGCAATACTATAAATCAATATTCAGATAAGGGAAGAGTTGAGGTAAAGAAATCCAAGAACAGAAGCGGAAATCCCATTGAAACACATGTTAAATACAGAACGGGCAATATAAAACAAAGAGAAGCCGTTTATGCTGTTGATGGCGACAAAAGGTATCTTGTAAGCTTGATGCATTATGATGAACTCGGCGATAACATCAAGACTATTCGTCCAAGCGGAAACGGCGGTGCCGTAGTATTGGAGTTGGATAAAGAAAAAGGGGAGTGGAACTCCAGAGAGCTTTCAACCATCCACTATGAAAGACTATCTTATCAGCCCAAGCTTGCCGGCGTACTTCAGGGCGGCATTAATAATATTACAACACAACAGATAAACGGGCCGACAACAGCCGCAAAAGATGCAGAAGAAGTGGAGAAACATTTTCCGATAACCTATGGACAGCCCCTAGTGCAAACGATTCCAATGTATTCCGAGTTCCCTTTAAGACAAATACCTGCGCCAAAGAAGAGAAATGTGGGCGTTATTCTTTCAGGCGGACCTGCCCCCGGTGGGCACAATGTTATTGCGGGCCTTTATGATGCTCTAAAAGAAGCTAATCCTGACAGTAAGTTATACGGCTTCAAAGAAGGTGTTAAGGGACTTACAAAAGGTAATAGTATGGAAATCACGGATGTAGTTATAGATGAATACCGTAACACCGGCGGCTTTGACCTGTTAAAGGCGTCGAGGGAAAAGTTAGAAGGAAATAAGTTCGACAAGGTCTTGGAAAACTGCAAAGCCCTTGATATTGATACTATTGTTATTGTCGGAGGCGATGACTCAAATACCAATACCGGGCTTCTTGCAGAATGGATGAAGGCGCATAACGCAGGTATACAGGTAATAGGTTGTCCCAAAACTATAGACGGCGACCTGCAAAACGAACATATTGAAATGTCATTCGGGTTTGGTACGGCTACAAAAACTTATGCAGAACTTGTTGGTAACCTACAAAGAGATGCGAGTTCTGCAGGAAAGTATACCAACTTTGTCAGACTGATGGGCAGAAGCGCCTCACATATTGTTCTCGAAGTTGCGCTAAGGGCGCATCCGAATGTGGCATTAATAAGTGAAGAAATTGAAGCTAAAAACATGTCTCTGGATGATATCGTAGATGATATTGTAGATGTAATAGCGGCGCGCTCTGAAGGTAAGGACGATAATGGTGAAAAGAAAAACTACAGTGTTATTCTTGTTCCCGAAGGACTTTTGGAATTTATTCCCGAAGTCAAGAGAATGAACTCGTCATTGAGTGACATTTTGGATATAGTATCTAAAGACGAGACATTCAACAAAAAGAGCGACAAGGAGCGTTTTGAAATTGTTAAAAGTCAAATGAGCAAAGAGGATGCTAAAGTGTTTGACAAATTCCCTGACCCCATAAAGAATCAACTGCTTTTACCCAAGGATGATCATGGGAATACGCAGGTAGCAAAAATAGAAACCGAAAAGCTCTTAATAGACCTTGTTGGTCAGAAATTAGAAAAGCTTGCAGTTGAAGGAAAGTATAAGGGTAAGTTTTCACCATTGGCTCACTATCTGGGATATGAAGGCAGAAGTGCTTTTCCTTCAAACTTTGATGCAGACTACTGTTACTCATTGGGCTACAACGCGTTTGCCTTAGCTCAAGCAGGGTTAACCGGATATATGTCATGTATTAAGGGTTTAACAAGACCTGCTGAAAATTGGCAGGCAGGCGGAGTCCCCATAACAAGCATGATGAACATTGAAAAACGCCATGGAGAATATGTGCCCGTAATTCAAAAAGCTATGGTTGACCTTGAGGGAAGTGCTTTTAAGATGTATAAAAATGAGCAGCCTCACAGATGGGCACTTAAGGACAATTATAAATTCCCAAGCGGAGTGCAGTTCTTCGGGCCTGACAGCGTCTGTAACAAGCCGTCTTTAACACAGATGTACAGTGATATACCGGAAACTGACTGTAATCTTTTGATACCTAAAAATATTCTTGAAGCAAGTTCAAGGAGTTTTCAGACAGATGAAAAACTCGGCAGAAGGGTAATAAAAACAGTTACTCCCGACGGAAGAGAGTTTGTTACAACCACTACAGCCTGCAAAGAGGATGGGAAAAGAATCAAGAGCAAAACTTACGAAATAGTTGACGGAGAATACATATTGCGCTCAGAAGCCAAATATGACGGCAGCGGTAAAACAATAATTTTCTCCCAAGTTGAAAAAGAAGGCGGCTTTCATTATATAGATTTTCCAAAAGGGGAATGGGTTATTGTTGACGAAGTTGGAAATAACCACGAAAGAAGAGATGCCGAAGAATATGTAGAAGCACTGAATTCCGGCGAAATAAACACTCTTGCAATGTAAAAATTTAAGCGTGCGCAATTTTTTTTCTTTTTGTTTTTTAAATAAATAACCTAATTAATTTACTTAAGCTTTAAAAGGAAAAAACATGAGGACAATGCCTATTGGAACACTACCTTTAAGCAGGCAAAGTTACGTTATTAAAAAAACAGAAGCATTAGAATTACGCCAAGAACAAAAAAAATTACCCCTGCATAATATGGGGCCTCTGTTTTTTGGAAAAAAAGAAAAGGTAACTTGTGACTGCGATGCGCTATTTTCTCCAATACAGCGCAAAGTTAATACGAGAAAGACTGAATTCAGTCCGTATTTTCAAAAAGAAGTACTGGCGACAAGAGCTAAAGACGGTACAATCTTTATGACAGAAACCGTCAAAAGTCCCGGAGGGATAAGGGAGCTTTCATATACGTATATAGTGACCAACAGAAACCCCATCAGGGTTGCATACGGCTTTTATGACTCTACCGGAGAAAATCTCGTTCGCGCCAAAACATACGACAAAAGAGGAGTTTGTCGCAATGAACTTGATTATACTTTAAATACTTGGAAACATTTCGACAGACAAGGTCAACTTTCCCGGGAAGGAAGCGTTGAAGACTACTATAAATTTCTTGAAACAGGAGATAATAAATAAGTAAGGCAGGCAAATTAACTTTATTCTGCTATAAATTCGATGTATTTCTCAAGGGCTCTGTGGCCATCGTATATTTCACAATATGAGCCAAGATAGTTGCAGGCATGCAGGTATTTTAATTCCTTGACCCTTATTTCAAAAATCTCATCAGCATGCTTTCTAAGGTTTTCATCATAAGAGTTTGACCATTTTTTAAGAAGGTCAAGCTCCTGATTTATCTCGGAAATTGTCGAGTGTTCAAGAAGGTTCATATTATATATTCTTAAAACACTTTCCTCTTTGCTTGTAATTCTGGAATGTACTGCCGTAAAGCCGAAAATCTTTTTTATTACCGTATAGTTATTGGCAATCTGCTTTTGTCTTGCAGATATCTCTCCCTTTGCGATTAATGAGGACATACTAAGGGTCTCATAATGAATGGGACTTATATTCCCTTTACCCTCATTGCTTTTAAGCATAGTGTTCTTTTTTTGAAAAGTCTCAAAACCGTTAATTTTTCTTCTCCCCCAACATGGTAGTCCAGACAATACCTTGTATTAAATAATAATACATCGCAACAAAATATTTGTCAGCAGATTTTATAGTTTCTTTAAGAATATAAAATCTGTACATTTGAATACTCGTGTAGTATGATTTCTATTGACTATGGAGGATTATTAATATGGGAAATGAGGAAAGAACTTTTGTTGCATTAAAGCCCGACGCTGTCAAAAGAGGGCTTATGGGAGAGATTTTAAAAAGATTTGAAATTAAAGGCTACAAAATTATTGCACTAAAAATGATGAACGTCTCTCTGGAGCGTGCGCAAAAGCATTATGCAGAACATGAAGGTAAACCTTTTTATCAGGGCTTAATAAACTATATCACCTCTGGCCCAATTGTTGCTATGGTGCTTGAGGGGCCAAATGTTGTAGCAGGTGCAAGACATTTAATGGGTGCAACGAACCCCGACAATGCCGACGTGGGTTCAATCCGTGCAGACTTTGCCGCCGTCATGGAATATAACTCGGTTCATGGCTCTGACAGTATCGAGAGCGCAAAGCGTGAAATAGCAAACTTTTTTGATGAAAGTGAGTTTTGCACAAACTGGAAGACCTCTTTTGAAATACTTGCAGGACTGTAGCTGCAATGAACTCCGAACATTTCAGTTATGAACTTCAGGCAGTCTGTCCCAAGACAGGTGCACGTGCAGGGCTTTTAAAAACCCCTCACGGCGAAATCGAAACACCCGTATTTATGCCTGTAGGCACAAACTCTGCAGTTAAAATGCTGACTAATAAAGAAATCCACGATGCAGGGGCACAAATTATTCTTGCAAATTCATATCACCTGTATCTGAAACCCGGTACCGGACTTATCAAAAAAGCAGGCGGTATACATAACTGGATGAATTTTCATAAGCCCATACTTACAGACTCGGGCGGCTTTCAGGTATTTTCACTCGCAAATTTGCGTAAAATAACGGAAGACGGGGTTAATTTCATTGACCCGAAAACAGGCAACAAGCACTTTATATCTCCCGAAATATCGATGCAGATACAAAATGATATAGGGGCGGACATTATAATGGCCTTTGATGAATGTGCACCATATCCTTGTGACTATGAACACGCGAAAAACGCGATGGAGCGCACGCACAGGTGGCTTGAGAGATGCTTTAATGCGCACAAAAACCCTCTTCAGGCGCTTTTTCCCATTGTTCAGGGCGCATTTTTTGATGATTTAAGACAAGAAAGCGCTAGGGTTATTTCGACGTTTGATGCTGTAGGATACGCCATTGGCGGAGTGAGTGTCGGGGAACCTGCGGACGTTAAAAACCACTTTGTTGGGTTGACTGCGCCGCTTTTGCCTCAAAATAAACCTCGATACCTTATGGGTGTAGGCACTCCCGTAGATTTGCTTGAAGGAGTAAAGCGCGGAATAGACATGTTCGACTGCGTACTTCCCACGAGAAATGCAAGGCACGGTTCGTTTTTTACATATGAAGGCAACAAGATAATAAAAAATGCCGAGTTTGAAGAAGATTTTACACCGTTGGACGTCAAATGCAGCTGTTGGACCTGTCAAAACCACACGCGTGCATACATAAGACACCTTTATCGCCAACAAGAAGCCACGGCGGCAACGCTTTTAAGTATACACAATATACATTTTTTAATTAATCTTATGAAAGAAACAAGACAAGCCATTCTAAACGGGGGTTTTGAGGAGTTTTACGGCAAGACACTTGCACCTTGTCAGGCAATATAAAAAGCGTTAACCATAACTATTAGCTCATTACAAAAATTGGACTATTAAACTACTCCATATCAAAGGGGCGGATTTTCAATATTTTCTCTTCAAAGTTTGAGCGGCCCTCCCAGGCTGCAAGCATCATATTGCGATTGGAGCCTCTTTCAAGCCAACGTTCTATCATATGTTCGTCCGTTACACCAAGGCCACCGCTTACCTTTTTTCCTGTTTCAATGGAAATTTCCGCTTCAAGCATAGCAATCTGAACAATAAATTGAGGAATGGGTCCGCGTCTGACAGGGTCAATAACAATGGTTAACCCCTTGTATTTAAAAGGATTAAAGTACACCTTCTCTCTGGGGTCACCCATATACTCATCTATAATAAAATTGCGCAGCGAGTCTTCCAACTGCGCCAGTATGTTGACTTTAGACATATCGCCATATTACATTTTGTTTACAAAATAGTCAAATATGAAGTGAGTTCTTAATAATCCCGTTGACACAAATTTATGTTTGTAGTGAAATTGAGTAACAATAACAATAAATGAGGAAAATATGCCAACAATTAACCAATTAGTACGCAAAGAGCGCAAAAGAATAATCGACAAAACAAAATCGCCCGCACTTATGAGCTGCCCTCAAAGACGCGGCGTTTGTACAAGGGTTTATACAACTACGCCCAAAAAGCCGAACTCTGCTATGAGAAAAGTTGCAAGGGTAAGACTTACAAACGGATTTGAAGTTACAACTTACATTCCCGGTATAGGTCACAACTTGCAAGAGCACAGTGTTGTCCTTATACGTGGCGGAAGAGTTAAGGACCTGCCCGGTGTAAGATATCACGTAGTGCGCGGTACACTTGATACGGCAGGTGTAGCAAACAGGACACAGAGCAGATCAAAATACGGTGCCAAAAGAGCAAAGGCTGCAAAGTAAGACAGCAAAATAAGAACTCAGAAAAACTAAAGATACAATTGAAAGGTTAAATACTAAAAATGTCAAGAAGATCGAAACCACCAAAAAGAATTCCATTGCCCGATCCTGTGTACAGCAACACAGATATAGCAAAGTTTATAAACAGATTGATGAAAAAAGGTAAGAAGTCAATTGCGCAGAAAATATTTTACTCTTCAATGGAACGTGTTGAAGAAAGAGCAAAGCAGCCTGCTCTTGAGATTTTCAAAAAAGCACTTTCAAATGTAACTCCTTTAATTGAAGTTAAAGCCAGACGTATCGGCGGTTCAACATACCAAGTGCCAATCGAAGTTAAGCCCGAAAGAGGTCAAGCTCTTGCTTCTTGTTGGATAATTGACTTTGCAAGAAAAAGAGGCGGAAAGTCAATGGTTGATAAACTTACAAATGAAATCTTAGACGCCTCAAATAATACCGGTGCATCTTGTAAAAAACGTGAAGATACTCACAAGATGGCAGAAGCCAACAAAGCATTTGCCCACTATAGATATTAATTTAATTACGGGTCGCAGCGAGGAATGCTATAACTGAACGCCCACTGCAAAATGCAAAAGCATTTACCCGTGATTGAACCAAAACATTAGTCCTACGTATAGTAGATAATATATTAAGAGAGATAGTATATAAGGGGACCCAGTCGGATATTCTGAACGGGTCTTTTTTGTGTTAGGCTGCATCTATGAACAGAAGCCGCTTTCGTCCGAATATAGATTTTTTACTAACTCAAAAATGCAACTATTGTAATTATGCCTGTCCTTGTTGTACAAAGATAGGCAAGAAAAATGAAGATGCTAAAAACAATGTTGTGAATGCCTTCTTAAAGCTTGCTAAAACACTGGATGAGAGTTGGCAAATTACTTTGCTCGGCGGTGAGCCGCTAATGCACCCGCGATTTATAGAAATAATAGAAAAACTAAGGGGCTTGGGGCTAAGGGTTTTAATAGTCACAAATTTTATGGCACCTATTGAAGAATATAAAAAAATAGTTGATATCCTTGGCGGACATTTAACTGAGCTGACAATAGAATTTCATGCTGACGAAGTAAGGGATACGCATTCGTTTCTTGAAAAAATAAAAGAGCTGGATAACTACAAAAACGAAAATACACACCTCAAAGTAAGTTCTGTGCTCACAGAAGAAAATGCAGAGCAATTAAAAGAGATTGCCAACGGGTTGAATGAGCTCGGAGTGACATTTCAGACAGAGCAGTTGAGGGTAAATAATATGCTTATTGACTACTCTGAAGAAACCATAGCACTTTTTGAAGAATATAGGGCCATAATACCCGACAATATTGACACATACGGAAGCTTGTGTCATTCGGGTAATAAATTTCTCGTTATAGACACTGATGGAATCGCCTACAGGTGCTACTGTTCCAGATACGTTAAGGGACATATAGTGGGAAATATTTTAGACAGAGACTTTGAGCTGTTTGAAAAAGGAAAGGCCTGTCAGTTGAAAGACTGTGTGTGTCCGAAACCTATTGAGTATGGCATGTTGGACAGAAGCAAAAACAGCAACGTAAAAGTCGTGTTCCAAACCCTTGCAAACCTTATAAGCATTCCGAAAATGGTTGTTAAGAATGCCGATATTTCTCTTAAGAAGTATTTTACTTAGTTTTTGGTTTATGATAAATTTGGAATGTCGGGACGAAGCAGGGACCCCATTCAAGCAACAATGCCTGGATAAAGCCTTGTTTAATATGACCAAATGTCATATTAAACCCCTCGGAAATGGGGATGCGCACCGATGATAGTTGAAAATTAAATATAGCGTCGGGACGTAGCGCAGCTTGGTAGCGCACCACCTTGGGGTGGTGGGGGTCGCAGGTTCAAATCCTGTCGTTCCGACCATTTTAAAGCCCTCATACGAGGGTTTTTTGCTACAGGATTTGAATAAGATATTGATTTCGCAAGCTTCGCTCGCTCAGTCCTGTCGTTCCGATTTTGTAAATAAGCATTACTCTTAGCTAATGTACCAATCCCATTCCCGAATGTAAAAAAATGGCTAAAGAAATTTTGAATAATTATTAGTCTTGTTTCTGGGAATTTCTCTCTAATTCTTCACACATTGGGTGGGGAAATAGTGGGGAATTATCCAAAAAAAGAAACAAAAAGGCTTTTAGATTTTCGCCCAAAAGCCTTGTGTTACTTGGTTGCGGAGGCAGGATTTGAACCTACGACCTTCGGGTTATGAGCCCAAGAAAACAAGCCCCCTGATATCCTAAAAACCCTATTAAAGCTAGATTATAGCATTATGAATTAAATACTGTTTATATGAAATATCGTAAAAATGGCGCACAATTGGCACACAGAATATTTATACATTTTGTGAGAAAAATGTGAGAAATTTTTTGTTTTTAAGTTAAAGGAGGTGGTTAAATGAGTTTTTCATTTTCTCCCACAGGTATGAAAATTCGTAGAAGGATGTCAGACCCGAAATTTAATGATGCCTTAGATATTAAAATGCAAGAAACTTTTAAAAAATATCAATCACTGGATAAAGTTAACCCCGAAAAAGCGTCCAAGCTTTATAATGAAGATATTATAAATTTTATTAAAAAGTGGGATAGTGAAAACTATAAAGTAATCTATACAGATATATTAACTTTAACAGAGGAAGCCAAGAAACAATTAGAAAATAAGTTGTAGCTACGATTTCTCGCCCCTTGGTTTGTTGATATATCCGAAAAAGCCCCCGCCAAGCCCCCGCTAGCGTACTCAACGGCGCGTCTTATTTACAATACTTCTTTTTTTCTTGGATGTAATTTATTTTAAAATTTTAACATATAATATAAAAATATGGTAGAATTAAATTATGGAAATACAAAGTACACGGAATTCAAATAGTATTTTAGAGAGATTGTTGGGGCTGCCTCAAGGGAAAACTAATTTTAGTTTTAGTCCTTTTAATGATATCTTATCATATCAAACACAGTTTGAAGGCAGACCATTCGATATAAATTTTACTTTTAATCCTAAAAATCCGACAATTAGCTTAGAGGAGCGCCCAAATGTTGAATATTGATTTTTTCTGGCCGGTAGTTATACCAGGTATAATTATAATAGCTTATCTTTTGATAAATTATAACCGCGAAAAGCACAGCCTAGAAACGCACACTAACCGCGAAAACTTCAATATCAAGTCTTGGTTTAAAAATTCAATACTCTGGCACAAATCAAATGATAAATTATTGGAAACTCTCACAACAGAAGAAAAGTTACTTCAATATAAAGACAAAGAATTAACAATGCCGAATATTATTGAAATTGCACAGCTTATCATAAAAGAAGGCGATATGGATTTTGAGAAAAACCAAGAAGATATAAACACTGTGCGATATGTTTTAGGTGAAATGCAAGTACAAATGCAAGCATTGCAACAAGTGCAGCAGGAATTAAAACAAAGATTGGAAATGAAGCCCTAATTAAAGGGCTCCAAGTTTACTTGTAAAAATGTTCAAGTCTATGTTCCAATACTTTAAAAGCTTTTTCGCTTGGGTCTCCGATTGCGTCATGGTCTGTTAAGATATCAATGGCCGCCAAAATACAAGTCGCAGGGTCAAGTTTAAAGGCTTTAAAATCTGCACCGTAGTATTGGGCAAGGAAGTCTAAGTCATATTCTGTATATGGCTTATTCTCGTACGGGATATTGTGGGTTCTACAAACTTCCAAGAACTGTTCATGCGACCAGAACGGAGCTTTTTTTCCTGTATAGGCTGTTATTGTACTCAACCCTTTATTCATAAGCTCTAGTGTCCTTATATGCTCACCATAAAGAGCATTGTCGACAAACATTTCCAATTCCATAGGGTCTTCGGAGTGTTTTCCCTTAAGCGCGTGTTTAAGTTTATCAGGATAATGCCTGATTAATTGTTCTACTTTTTGCTCAAAATTCATCATATGTTGATGTTGCATTATGCCCCCTTTCTTTCGGGTTCAATTTCTTCAATATCTGTTTCTGTTTCATTATTAATTAACTGCTTGTAGAGCTTTTTACCTTCGTTTATAACAAAATAACCCGCTTTATTAGTCAGCTCTTTGCCTTTGTCAGTAAAGATTACCCAAGAAACGTAATTACCTGCTAAGAATGTTACGAGTTTCCACATAAACTAAGCAGCCCCGGTTGTTGCAGGTAAACCTACTTGTGGATAAACGAATTTTGTACATTTTAGAGGTTTTTTGCCATCAAAAATGAATGTATTCGGTGTTGAACAAACTCTCAGAGGATAACATGCACGACCCTTGCAATCTAATTGGTCAGCTCGTACTTGTTCGCCACATTCGACTAGCATAGGATAAGACACACCGTTATCTAAGATAACTACAGGGAAATCCTCGGCGGTTGCGGGAATATTTTGGCAAACAATTAAACAAATTTTCTCTCTGTCATCAAAAACCTGATTGGGTATAGTCAGAGTTAACGTACTATCAGCAACCGTTACCGCAGTAGTACGTATTTCACACCTTTTGCAATGCCTATTGCATTCACATTTATCAAAGCACATTTTATATTTACCTTTCATTTTAAGTATTATAGGAAATGGGGAGAATAATTCTCCCCATAAGGGTTAGCTTTTAATTAATGACATCCGCAACGTTCTTCAAATTCACGTCTTGGCGCAACCACTGTAGGAGGGCAAGCGCCGCAAAAGCCGAATAGTTCAGGTTGTTTCAACATTTTGCATTGGATTCTATCAAGTTCTTTGTAAACTTCTCCAAATTTTTTGTCATTGTAGACAACATTTTCAAGTTGTAGAATTTTCATAGATTTTTCTTGATTGGCATCTCTTAAATTTTGGATTTCTGTACAATCCATTTTGTTAGCTAAAGCCGTAAATCCTGCTACTTCAATAGCATTGGTTTTTTCAGCAGAACATATTACTGTTTCTCTTGTTTTGCAAGCATCTACGATTTCTTGCTTTTCAACTTGCCAGTTGCTTGGTCCGCAACCATGTCCACCACCATAGCCATAGCCATCGCCATAGCCACCACCGTGATGACCATCTTTTCTCATTAATAGCGCAAGCACCAGAACGATAACAATTACAAAAATTACTACGCCCCATACGCAAGCCATTGCGCCGCCAGTGTTTTCACCCATTGTTCTTTTCTCCTTTTTCTTTTAACTAAATCTTTTCAAGCTCTGTCGCAAAGCCGATAAATCGTTGTTTCGAACAGGAGTATCAAGATTGCCCCCATGATTAGTTTGACCTGTAAAGCTGGTCAAGATGCTTTTTACTTGTTTTGTATTTGTATTGAATTTTGACAATATCGGGTTTAAAAAAGGTGCCGCCATTGGATTGTCAATATGTTGAGTAATCATATTTAATGTATTGTCATCAACGTTTGCTTTTTTTAGTGCTTCCGCCGGGTTTTGACTTAGGTTGCAAATGTTCATCGCCTGGTCGCAAAATTGCATCAGTTTGTCCTGTGGTATCTTCGTCCATCCGCTTACTAACGGCACAAGACCCTTTGCTATATTCCCCGCCGTTGTTATTGCATCCTTTGACATTTTGTCCCCTCAATTCCTTTATCAATCCGCGCATTTCAAGGATTATGTCACTTTGTTCTTTAATGATATCCTCTTGTGTTTTTGGCGGTATTATTAATCCATTCTGAACACATAAATCATAATATTTGCTAGTTTTTTCAATAGCTTCTGTTGAAATTGCGACTGCTTCATCATATTTTCTTATTGTTACACCAATTTTATTCTCAGGACGTCCGCCGTAGTCGCTTGAATAAATCTCATCTTCTACCAAGACGCACATACTTGGAATGCTTGAAGTTTTTATGTTTGTAATATCCATGTTAAACGGCAATGTCATTATACGGGTCCGCACATTATATTATTGAATATAGCACTCACATCGGTAGCTACATCTTGCATTTTAGATTGTCTTTTTTCGCTTACAAGGTCAAAATTATGATATTGTAAAGTCCTAATCTCTTCCGATGTTAAATCTTCCCTTAAGAGCAATTTATCAATTTCGGCAGAAATTTTCTTTTGGATTTGTCCGATTTTAATATCTTTTTCGGAAGCGTACTCATTAATTTTTTCGTCCATATTTTAACCCTCTTTTATCTATAATTTTATTATAGAGGTTATTTAAATTTATAGGGGTCAACAATATGCCAAAGCTAAGACAAATAAAAGCCAAGTTTCTCAACAAGGAAATCAAGATTATTGTCTATAATCTCGTTAAATCGTCTGTTCATTGTTCGTAAAGATTTATCAGGGTCGTTTTGATATTCTATCTCTAGTAATGTGGCATGTCGTTTTCTGACAAATCTATCGTAGAAGATTTTTTGCCAGACTTCGTCAGGGTAAATCATTTCTGCAAGAAAAACTTCGATGTTTTTACCCTGTGATTTTTTGAGTATGTTTCTAACTTCTTGCGTTTTCATATTTATTCATGGTCTACTTTTACAAATCCAATTTTAACCTTAATTAATTTTCTCTACTATTTCTAATCTTTTGCATAATTATTTCTTATTTAATATATGGGTTTCTACCCTCAATATACTTTGATATATCAAATCTGTTTTTGTGCGGTTTTCGATTAATCCGTTTTCAAGAGTTGTGAGTCTTGCTTCCGCCTTATCCATTCTGTTAGGTAATGCATTAGTTTTATAAAACCAAAAGAAACCTGCGCAAATAACTGTCATAATTGTAATCATAGACATAGCAATGCTAACCATATCAACTATGCGCAAGGGTTTTCGTCTTTCGCAATTCTCGCAATTATTTTCCATTGTTATCCTTTTTTTTAAACAAATCTCTCTTACTCTTAATAGGCACTGTAGGCGGCAGCTTTATTGGTGATGGCGGCATCGGATATATTTTCATTAAAATCTCCTTACATTTGATTCAAATACCATTTGATTTTATTGCGGATAGTGTTCCCGCAAGTCTTAACCGTTGCACCATATTCATAAGGCAAAATTGTAATATCTACTTTCCCGATATTATCTTTTAGGTAATTATTCCAAGGCAAAAGTCCTGTAATATTTGGTTTTTCTCCTTTTGTATGAGCTTTACAAAGCTCACCAATTTCATAATGCGTGAAAACATCTTCAAGTTTTAAATCATATCTTCTAATAGCTTGTGCAGCAGCTTTAAACATTGCCTCGCACTGCACTTTTGTCAAAGGGCTAATCGATAGTCCGCCACAGCATGCTATGTTATAAGTTATTGAGTTCATACCTGCCGTATTTGCTCCCGTACCTATAGGAAGATTAGTAATCTCATTGCCATCACCATCTATTAAGAGCTGATAATGCTGCTTATCTGTCGCATTTGGTTTATGATTTCCTGCTGTCCAATGCAGTATTATATATCTTGGGTTTGCCATCTTCTATACCTCCTTGCCTAAAATTTCTGCAGCCTCAAGAAGCTTTTTGCCTACAGCTTCAATCGTTGCTATGCCGAGCTTAAATCCCTCAAGATGTGCGGCCTTTTTGGTTGGATTTTCGGTTGCTTTAATTTTTTCAAGTAATTCTCCTAATTTTTCAATTATGTAGGTTGCCTGAGTATCAAAGAATTCGTACATTTTGCGAATTGCAGCAGGTATTACTTTGCTTTCAATCATTTTTTGAATAAATGGCCAAGCCCAAGTTACAGCTTTCGTTAAAATTGTCTTCCAGTTCATGATTTACTCCTTTTCTAATCTAATTTTTGTACTGCTCTGTAGCCCAAATTGTTTGAAATTCTATGTAAAACTTCATAAATTCGGCTAATTTCATAGGTTCGGGATTGTAACTGTTTGCTATTAGCCACTCTTCTGTGCATTGCTCGGGGTCGCTAAAATCCGGTTCGGGATAGAAAATTACAAGGCTTGCAATCTGCTCGGTTAAACTCCCCTTGGCATTAACCATATTAAAAATAACATTCACAGATTCTACAGCATTAGAGTAGCCTTTTGGCTGTTTACGATACAGGCCTAGGGATGTTTTTATAAATTCGGCTTTTATGCGGTCTCTATGTTCTTGTTCTTGTGCCGCTTTGTACTCGTCCGTATCTGAAATAACAGTAAATTTAGCGTCGATAATATCCCACTTATCCGTACCTGCATATTTAGCCCATGTTGCCTTATCTACAGTTGCAATATAGTCGGAAATTCCATAAGCAGTAGGAAATTTGTCCTTATCAAAATATATCATTTAAACTCCTTCTTATATATTTGGCACTTTAGGAATAAAATAAAGTGCCGTAGTACTACCCGCTCCTGTAACATACCATCTTTGTCCCTTGGCAATGTCGAAGAAAAATCCTAGTGTTTGACCTTGTGTAGCATAATGTATAGGATAAAGCCTATAATCAAGGCTAATTTGAGCTGTTGTAGTGGCGTTTACAAGATTCCAATATACTTTCCCGTCTACTGATTCAATGTAGGCTGTACCAACACTTCTTGCAACGGGATTTGCATAATCAAATTTTGTATCCAGACCTAAATCTGTTTGCATATTCACGTTGTACCCGTTTTGATTAAGCGGAAAAGTCTCAACTGAGGTGATAAGTCCGTTTTGCTTTGTTGCAGAGCCAACGGGTGCACCTTCATAGCCGCCTTGCCACTCACCATCTATGTATCTGAAAGCATCCTGAAGCATCCAGTTATAATAAGTGTCGCCTTCACTCGGGTATTTTGGATGCACAGGAGATGGCGGCAGTACATTGCCTATAGTCTCTGCTTCTTGTGGTGTTACTGCAATAATGTATGTACCGTCGGGTTTATCTTTTAAATCAATGGGTGTTAAAAAACTATGCGTAAAGGTCTTGCCGCTAGCTGATGTAGCTTTTATGGGCTCTTCTTCGCTAACCTTAAAAGCTACCGTTGTACCTGTGACCTCCGCTATATCTTCAAAAAATAAATTCAATGCGCCTAGTGCATGCGGTAAGGCTCCTGTTGCAACGGATGCTGCAGCTATATTAAATCTATAGGCCAAGTATTCTTGGTTCAGGTTCAATGCCTCATTTATATGGTCTACATTCGGTAGGCTCGACATTATATATGTCCAGTTTGTACCGTTAGTTGACACTTCCAGACTAGCGAGATATGAGGCCCAAGATGTACCGCTAGCACCACCCTGCATAACAGTAAAAGCGGTAGTCTTTACGGGTTTGCTGAAGGTAGTCGTAATACTGTAATATCTGGTAGCGAGTGGCACAGAATAGCCGTTAGATAAAGCGGTGTTGCGCCCAATTATATTATAAGCACCCGATGGGCTTATTGTAATTCCGTCTTTTCCCGCAGTTGCTTCGGCAGCGGATGCAAAAGTAGGCAGTTGTTTTATTACAAGAGTTGGTTCTGTAAGCAGATATAGTACATCTG
>Ga0153944_1000073_pt1 | contig 41470 bp, 40 predicted proteins | sample TSNJ028MetaG_FD_104703 | JGI IMG/M metagenome (GOLD analysis project Ga0153944, IMG submission 104703) | Attine ant fungus gardens microbial communities from New Jersey, USA - TSNJ028 MetaG | ecosystem: Host-associated > Fungi > Mycelium > Unclassified | place: USA: New Jersey, Wharton State... | reverse complement strand
TAAGAAGCGGAGGATTTACTTGGGATATTAAAATGAAGGAAATGAGCTTATGAAAAAATTACTGGAACTCTACTTTTGCTTCTTTAAAATCGGCGGTCTGACCTTCGGCGGAGGTCTCGCCGCTCTGCCGATGCTGAAACGGGAAATCGTCCAGAACAAACAATGGGTCGATGAGGAAGAACTGCTGGACATCTATGCCATCGGACAGTGTACGCCCGGTATCATCGCTGTCAATACCGCAACTTACATCGGTTATCAGCAAGCCAGGAGCATCGGCGGCATTGTTGCAACTCTGGGAGTTATTTCTCCCTCTCTGATTATTATCCTTATTATTGCCGCATTACTGAGTAATTATATGGAAAACGAAGTATTATTACATGCTTTTGCCGGCATCCGCATTGTCGTATGCGCCCTGATGCTCAATACACTGGTCTCTATCGCCCGCAAAGGAATCGTTGATAAGCTGGGCTTCCTGCTCTTCCTGGTTACTTTCGCACTGGCGCTGTTCACTCCGATCCCGACCGTGCTTTTGGTTATTGCCGCCGGTCTGGCCGGCATTATCGCCAAACGAAAGGAGGGTAAAAGAAGATGATTTATCTTTCCTTATTTTATGAATTTTTTAAGATTGGACTTTTTGCCGTCGGCGGCGGGATGGCAACCATCCCTTTTCTAATGGAACTGCCGGAGAAATATGCCTGGTTTACAACCAGTGAACTGGTTAATATGATCGCTGTCAGCGAGAGTACCCCCGGCCCCATCGGCATAAACATGGCCACCTATGCCGGCTATCAGGCAGCGGGCGTTCTGGGTGCTTTTACTGCTACTTTATCCCTTGTCGCACCAGCGATCATCATCATCATAATCATCGCTAAATTTCTCGAGAACTTTAGCGAGAACCCTACAGTTAAAGCTGCATTCTACGGCATCCGGCCGACCGTTGCGGCACTGATCGGATACGCAGTATTTCAACTGATCAAAGTGACTCTGTTTGCCGTTACCGCTTCTGGATATCAGCCTGACTTTACCGGCCTACTGGTGTGCGCGGTCATATTCGTCCTGCTCCAGTGGCCGAAACTGGCCAATCTCCATCCGATCCTCTGGCTGCTCGGCGGGGCTGCCGCCGGAATTATACTAAAATTATGACCTTCCGGGGTAAGAGCTGGTTAGTCATCGGATAAATTCTGCAAAAACGTAATTGCTGACATCAATCCCATACTCTGTCAGCCTGATATATCCCTCTCGTTCTTCAAGCAGCCGCTTCCTAATCAACTCTTCAATTTCCAGGCCATACACCGCTTCTATATCACAACCGAACTGGCGGCACCATTCCAGTTTTGAAACACCCTGCATCTTCCGCAGCCCCAAAAACATAAACTCTTCCATACATTCCTGTTCTGACAGTTTTTGCCGTTCCTTTACCTGCCCGGGCGCCGCCAGATACTCCGCCATATCGGGAGTATTACTGAAACGTTCGCCATCCAACAGTGAAGAAGCTCCCAGCCCCAGGCCAAGATACTCTTTCCGCTCCCAGTATCCCAGATTATGGCGGCATTCATATCCGGATTTTGCGTAATTGGAAATCTCATAACGCTTATACCCGGCCGCTGTCAGATAAGATTTCGTTTCATTATAGATCAGCCGTTCCTCATCTTCATCCGGCAGCGGGAGTGCTCTTATATCTGCTGCCGGATCTTCATACAAATCATAAAACGGGGTACCTTCTTCGATAATCAGACTATAAGCCGAGATGTGATCCGGGACCGGCTCTAAAGACAATATAGTCTGCAATGTCCTACGCCAGCTCACATTCGTCTGACCGGGAACCGCCGATATCAAATCAACATTAACATTCGCAAATCCCACCTCCCGTACCATCCGATAAGTCTCCAGAAAGGTCTTATAAGTATGAATCCGTCCAAGATTTTTCAGCTCATCATCATTCACCGACTGCAGACCAATACTCAGACGATTAATACCGATCATCTTATACCTCTCCAATTTTTCTCTTGTAACCGTACCGGGATTAATTTCACTCGTAATCTCTGCCCCCCGGTCTATCACAAACACATCAGACAAAGCCCCGAAGATTTCCCCCATCTCTTCTTCACTCAACACCGACGGCGTCCCACCACCAAAAAAAATAGTAGTAATCCGATACTGCATTGCCAATTCCCGACAAGAACATATCTCCCGGATCAATCCTTCCACATAAAGCCGCCGCTCCGCCGCCGTCGATTCTGCCGACAGAAAATCACAATAAGCACACTTTTTCACACAAAACGGAACATGAACATAAAGCTCCAACTCTCTCCTCATCCAATCCTCCAATCCACTATACTGTACCATGCCACACAATTAACGATAAAGTTTAGCTAATCACAACTAAATGTGAATGTTACAGTACACTAGTACTGCCAAGTGTTTCCCTGTCAGGTCACAGGCTGCGGCTCTGCTCAGCTGATGAAATGCCGGCAATAAAACGTGCCGTCTTGCTTCTTAGTATAAAAATCGCCGATATTTAAAATGACAACGATGCTTCCCGCACCGTTGTCAAGAGTTCCTGAACCGCAGAGTCATCAGAGTCTGCGGTGAATGTGCTCGGTTTTTAAATATCGACGATTTTAATACTTAGAAGCACAGGCTAAGCGTCCTGTCAGAATTTCATCAGCTGAGCAGAGCCGCAGCCTGTGTCCTGACAGGGAAACACTTGACAGTACGCCCCCCTTACTTACCATCATCCAGTTTCAACACACTCATAAATGCTTTCTGCGGTATCTCGACATTCCCGATCTGCCGCATCCGTTTCTTACCTTCCTTTTGCTTTTCCAAAAGCTTTCGCTTACGTGAGATATCTCCGCCGTAACATTTAGCCAATACATCTTTGCGCATCGCTTTTACCGTTTCCCGGGCAATGACCTTGCTGCCGATAGCTGCCTGTATCGGTATTTCGAATAAATGCCGGGGAATCTCATCCTTTAATTTCTCACACATCCTGCGCCCGCGCTCATACGCACTTTCGGCATGGACGATGAAGGACAGCGCATCCACTTCTTCCTTATTAATAAGAATATCCAGCTTGACCAGTTCAGAACGGACATAACCGAGCATTTCATAATCAAAGGAAGCATATCCGCGGGAACGGGATTTCAACGCATCGAAGAAATCATAAATGATCTCATTCAGCGGCAAATGATAGCGAAGCACCACTCTGGTCTCTTCAATATATTCCATACCCTGATATATCCCCCGGCGTTCCTGACAGAGTCCCATGATCGCACCCATGAACTCTGATGTCACCATGATCTCAGCATTAACCATCGGCTCTTCCATATAATCAATCTCAGCCGGATCGGGCAGATTGGTCGGGTTGGTCAGTTCGATCTCTTCACCATTCGTTTTATACACCTTATAAATAACACTCGGAGCAGTGGTTACAAGATCCAGATTATACTCCCGTTCCAGCCGTTCCTGAATAATCTCCAGATGCAGCAGCCCCAGAAATCCACAGCGGAATCCAAAGCCCAGCGCTACCGACGTCTCCGGCTCAAACTGCAGCGATGCATCGTTAAGCTGCAGCTTATCGAGGGCATCACGCAGATCGGGATATTTTGCACCATCGGCGGGATAAAGACCGCAGTACACCATTGGATTTACTTTCTTATATCCCGGCAGAGGAGATGCACAAGGCACTTTGGCATTAGTAACCGTATCTCCCACCCGGGTATCTTTGACATTCTTCAGGCTGGCGGCAAGATAGCCTACCATTCCGGCGCTCAATTCATCACAGGGGATAAACTGGCCGGCACCAAATGTTCCTATTTCCACCACTTCCGCTTCTGCGCCGGTAGCCATCATCCGGATCGGCGTACCTTTATACACCTTACCTTCTTTGATCCGGCAGAATACGATAACACCTTTATAGGGATCGTATACCGAATCAAAGATCAATGCCTGCAGCGGAGCGTCCTGATCACCGCCGGGAGCAGGAATCTTTTCCACAATCTTTTCCAATACCTCCTCTACATTCAAACCGCTCTTTGCTGAAATCTGCGGGGCATCTGATGCTTCAATTCCAATAACATCCTCTATTTCCTCTATGACCCGCTTCGGATCAGCACTGGGCAGATCGATCTTATTGATCACCGGCATTACATCGAGATCATGATCCAGAGCCAGATAAACATTAGCCAATGTCTGGGCCTCCACTCCCTGGGCTGCATCTACCACCAGTATTGCACCATCACATGCTGCCAGGCTTCTGGATACCTCGTAATTAAAATCTACATGCCCCGGAGTATCAATCAGATTGAAAATATATTCTTCACCATCTTTTGCTTTATATACCGTCCGTACCGCCTGGGCTTTGATCGTAATTCCCCGTTCTCGTTCCAGTTCCATGTTGTCCAGAACCTGAGACTGCATCTCACGGCTGGTCAGTAACCCAGTTTTCTCGATAATGCGGTCTGCCAGGGTGGATTTCCCATGGTCGATATGGGCAATGATACAAAAATTACGTATTTTGCTTTGATCTATTCCTGCCATTTATTAAATCCTCCATCTATATACTGTTCTTATTTTTAAGATAGTTTTACCTTTTTTAAAACCTCGTCTTTTATCTTATCACAAACAAACAAAAAAAACGAGAGTTTTAAACTCTCGTGAGATTACAGATATTCTCAATATCTCCTTTAGCCATTTTACACGTGAATTTACGAAAGAAATAAATATCGGTTGGAATGGAAATAGATGCTTAAAAATGAGCCCTATATAAAAATGTACAGGGCTCATTTAGCATACTCCAAAAATCATCTATTTCGCAATCACAAACGGAATACCTTCTACGAGCAATTACTGCCGGTAACCAAGTACCATATTCGTCAACCGTTCTCCCACTGCTTTGGCTTTTCTGATACCTTCCGCTTCCTCTTCCGTCGTAGAGTGAGGGAATGCCACTTCCAATGTCAGCGGCAGTTCATATGGAGAATCAGCGATAGCTTTACAGATACCGTCCCAGTCACACGCTCCGTCAAAGGGAATCAGGTGCAGATCCGATTTCTGTATTGCACCATCCTGGTCACTGGAGCGCGCCCAGTCAATGAGGTGGTTATCATCCATATGCAGTGCGATCAAACGGTGCTTGTAGCGGTTGATAAATGTCAGTGTATCATCCGGACACACCAGAGCTGCATGACCGGTGTCACAGCAGAAGCCCATAAAGTCCGGACTATACCGCTCGAATAGCCGATCCAGCTTTTCAAACTGATAATTCACAGGGGTACAAATCATGTTTTCAACCGCAATCCTCACTCCTTTTGCCAGACAATACGGTTTTAGCTCATCAAACGATTTAAACGCCTGAGCATACCACGTTTCCTTACTTTCCGGTATGCTTTCAAAATCTTCATAAGGTACCACAAGGTGCAGAACGATCTCATCTGCTCCGATTAAATATGCAAGATCGATGCGGTTCTTCACCAACTCTACACCGGCAAGACGGTTGTACTCATGGGGTGAAGTGATATCTTTCCGGTTATCCACCATCCGGATCCGGTTTAAAAACACCGGGTTGCCATCGATAACTCTGCACCTGGTATTACCTTCCGTCGCATGTACCCCTTTCACTTTCAAATTGTGCTTATCCAGAAGTTCTTTAATCTGAATCATTTCCCACTGAGAATAAAGATATTCATAATCCCAGTCATACGCCCAGTGTACATGAGTTACACCTTCTTGAGCCAGCTTCCCAAGCTGCTGATCCATATTTTCCGGTGAATTCTGACACATTCCATAGTCTGTTGCCAACGCTATTTCAAACATAGTAACCTCCTTATGCTTCTTGTTCACTGTTTTCGATCTTTACTCCCTTTTTCTTAACCATTGAACAAAGAATTGACGATGCTATGAAGCCGACACCATATAATGTAATCATAATTATAAAAATATAACTATACGCCTTCTGAGCCGGAAATTTATCAATAATCATTCCATATACAGCGAAGCCCCATAGCATCGGTGACTGAATCAGAAGGATCGCAACCGCCATAGCTGACCCGGAAATGTTCTTCGGTATCCCAGACTCTCCGATCGGCGCATAATAAACCCCGCGCAGCATATATACGACGATCTGCAGAATAATCAGCAGAATCGTTACAGGCCAAACCATCCCAGATGTTTTCGGTACTGCAATGATAACGGCCAGAATCGCAATTCCAGCTACAAACAACGCGCGCATCAGTGAAGCCGACGATTTAAACAACGTGTTGGCCGCAAAACCACTGATCGGACCGGAAATCATTCTTACCCAGTTTGAAGAGGCGATTCCGAATACTGCCACTAATGCCACCGGAACGGCCATAACGTCTTCAAGAAACGGCAGGAAATAAGAACATCCCATGTACACTGCATATACGCCCATTCCCATGAATCCAATGAGCCATAATTGAGGCGTTTTCAGGCATTTGATGACCCCATCCATCGACTCTTTGTTCTTGCCCTCTGCAGTATCTGCTTTCAAAAACTGCTCTTCCGGCATCATGATGAAGGTCACAACACCCATCAAAATCAGAAATATCGCCGCACCGCCGAGAGCGATTTTGATACCAAAGATGGTTTCACCGACTGTCACGAAGATTCCGGTGGCGATCGAACTCAGAATAAAGTTTGTCAGCCCTCTTAAGAGTTCCATTGTTCCAAAAGCAATTCCCTGCTTGTCATCAGGCGCAAGACACCGGACACTCTTCGTAACCGCGCCCCAGTAAAATGCTTCCATAGAGAAGCCCCAGATCACTCCGACTACCAACATACCGCCATAAGTTACCATTCCGGAAACCATATAAATTCCGGTTAATCCGGTCACGACCAGATTGATCGACATCAGTTTTCTTGCCGAAAACCGGTTCAGTACCCAGGCACTGGGGATCCCGCCAAAGAACGCCACCATCCCCATCATCGAAAGAACAAACCCCAGCTGAGTATTTGTTAACCCCAGCATCTGACGATACGGATTATAAAGTACGTTCTTGATGGCATACATGAAGTAAATGGCTTCCGATCCGACACAGACAATTAAAAACTTTCTCAATACATCTCCTGTAAATCCTAGTTTCTTTAACATGCAATCTTCCTCCTTTAGATAATAGTCTGACTCCGAAATTATTCAATGGATATAATTCTTTGTCTTCTACATCTGAAGTATACTAAAGTCAAACGGAATTACTTAGGAATGAAAACGGAACGGAAACGGAATTACTTGTTTAAATAGTCGATATATTTGAAGATTCCTGCCAGAGTTTCTTCCGCCCAGGTATACTGGCTCATGTATTCACCACGGAAATGTCTGACCGCTCCCTCCTTACCTTCCAGCAACTGATAGTAGTCGCAGCGGAATTCTTTGCGGTTGGCACAACGTTCATAACGGGTTTTCACCAGAATGTTATCAATCTCCCATTCTTTCAACGTAGTTTCCAGACTCTTGGCAGCCTTATAGTAAAGACTCTGACTGTTCTCATCAAAAGGCTTATCCTCCCACAGCATCGAGATGGCAAATCCGGACGTAACCGTACTTCCTTTAGCATCCACCAATAGTGCCAAAAGTTCTTTGGCCTTAAAACTCTTAAAAAACACCGGTTCACCATCTACAAATACATCAAACATTCCAAATGTCTGAATGAAGACATCATGCCGTTTTCGCTTTGACAACAGCTCGGCCGTCTGAATCGCATACTGTACTTCCTCCAGATTATATGGTTTTAAAAGATACGCCGCAGCATGGATTCCAAAAGCTTTGAGGGCATACTGCTCATAACCGGTAATGAAGATCAGGACGATGCCGGAGTTGATTTCTTTCAATTTTTCACCTAATTTGATGCCTCCCATCTCCGGCATTTCAATATCCAGAACCGCCAGGTCAATCGGCTCTCTGGCAGCAAATTCCAGAGCTCGTCCGGACTCTTCGAACTTACCCACAATTTCCACCTGTTCAATATTCCTGCTGATTAGACAAAAGCGCTCCATCGCCAGTGGTTCGTCATCAACTAAAATTGTTCTCATCATATATCTCCCCCCTTTTCGGAATCTCAATTATAAAACTGGTACCTTCACCTGGCTTTGATTTACATTGAATGGGCGCATTAATGAGTTTATTCAGACGATATGTGATATTCTTGACTCCTACTGAATATGTCACTTCCCCATTCAGATTGTCCGCGCCATTTTTAACCGGAAATCCAACTCCGTCATCGTTAATTTCAATTACATATGCCGACTGGGTCTGATATGATTTAATCTCTACCGTACCGCCTGTCATCTTTTTGGCCAGACCATGCCGGATCGCATTCTCCACAATGGGCTGAATCGACAGCATCGGCAGAAAGAAATTCTTCTCTCTGATATCATATATCACTTTAATTTTGGGAAAACGGACCAGTTCGATATCCACATATGTTTTGATACTGTCTAGTTCTTCTTCAAAGGTGACCAGGCCTTCCATCTCCATTGTATCCACATGAGTCCGAAGATATTTTGAAAAATTGTAGATCATTTCCGAAGCCTTCTTCGCATCCACTTCGATCAGACTCTGAATCGAATTGAGGGTATTATAGACAAAGTGCGGCTGTATCTGATTGATCATCAAATCCACCCTGTTCTTTATTAATTCTTCGTTAATACGACGGTTCTCATCAAATGTATGGATGATATTATTGGTCAGGAACGCTCCCATGATAATCAGACTGCAGATGACTCCTGCGCCCAGAAACACCCCAAAGCTTCGGTAACTCATAACATTTTGAAAATAGCTGAAACCCTCTACGATGATCGTAAACATAAAAATGTGCAGTGCCAGAAAAAGTGGGATTTCAGAATAAAGATATTCAAGACAAATTTCGATGATGATGAAAACGATGGAAACGGCAAACATGATAATTGTACTGACTGAATAAAAGGTCATGCAGGCGCCCAGATCGGCCGCGCCAATAATTGGGAAAAGCAGTACTGCAATGCAAAAAACCAAAAACAGAATCATGAAGTATCTGGCCGCTTTTCTGGTTCGCTTTGCTTGTACCACTACTGAAAAATACATAAGATACACAAACGGCAGCGATAATTTACTGATTAGTCCCAGCATACTGATCTGAGCATCACTGCTGAGATAACTCTGAAAAATATTATATCCGGTAATGACGGATAATGCCAGATTGACCGTCGTCATTCCCAGCAATAATATCTCCATGTATTTTTTCTTTTCCCCTTTGATAAAGAGAAAAATTACACATAGTATGATTCCGACAAAAAGAATAAACAAATACAGCGCTGCTATTGGTGCCTGAAAAATGAAATTGGTCTTTACACATGCACCATACTCACCATAATACATCTCATTGATCCGGCCGGAAAACTCAAAGCTATAAGAAACCAGTTCGATCTTGATCTTTTGACCGGCATACTCACTTTTCAGCGGAATATATTGCACTTTACTAATCGGAAAATGCTCAAACAGCTCTCCGGATGTGTTATTCAATTCTAAAACCGGGCTGTCGTTGACATATACGGTTCCAGTCTGCCTGGTGATACTGAATGCAAGCGTCATGCCGTCTTTAACGTCTTTGGGAAGCGTATTTTCAATGGTAAAAGAAGTCCCCCGCTTTACTGACAATTTGGCCGGCATCTCGGCAATCGTACCAGTCTGATTTTCATAAGAATAACACCAGTTATCATTAAAATCCCGAACTGCTTGATCCGCATCTTCTTCTACTGTCGTTGTATAAGAAAACGTCCCAATAATCCAAAGGAACACAAATATGATCGTAATCCCCAATATGTAGACAGAATATCGATCCAGAAAATGCAATATCCGCTTTGCCATAATCCACACCCTTTGTATTTAATTTTTGAATTTATTATAACACAGTTTCCCTAAGACCAGAGGCCATAAGGCCGATTACCACAAAATGGATGACGCGGCCGTACTGGCTTCAAAATACGTCGAAACCTTAATAGCTGCCTCCACTTCATTTCATTAATTCCATTATATAGTCCGCTCCCCCAAATTGCATTGGACTATGATATTGCAATATTGCACTTTTTCATAGTAAAATAATGTCATGGATTCGTGAAATCGTACTTTTTTGTGGTGAAATTTTCAGGAGATATGGCAAATATCAAAAAATTAAGAGAGAAGTAATTTCCTACAAAGGAACAGAATCAACCAGAAAATGAGCTATTGAGTCAGCAATTATTTCTGGTGCTTCTGTATGAACATAATGATCACATGATAGTTCAATGAATTGTGTTTGGTTATTATCTGCAAAATAATCACGATGAATCTGCCCCCATGCTGGCATACTTTTCAGAATAGATTTATCAGTAGATAAGAAACACAAAACAGGAACCTGGGGGCATTTACCTTCTGATACTTTTCTGGCATTTTCTTTAACGTAATCAAATTCATCTACCATATTTTTACTCAATAATTGTTTAGAAGCAATATACTGCATAGCTTTCCGTTCTTTTTGATCTAAAATATTGTTTTTTATAGCAGGATGATTTCTAACCATAAGTGCCGCAGTAGGTTTGCTAAGCAAATGCCCTAGTCGTATCATTAGTGACATTGACTTTGGAAGTTCAAGTTCATCATATGCCTGCGGTACGCTCATATCAAGCCCTATAATGGCTGAGATTTCGTTCGGATATTTCTGTGCCCAATATATAGCCTCCAAACCAGAAAGAGAATGAGCTGCAGGAATAAATGGGCCCGCTATACCCGCATGTCTTAATGCTGCTCTTGTTTCTTCCAGTATCGTATCGATATCCCGTGGGCGTTCCGTTTGCCCGCTCCATCCATAACCGGGACGTTCTACCACCACCACATTGTATTTCTCTTTTAAAAGATACCACAATGGGCTGAAATCATAAGTTGGGCACGCTGTGCCTGAGCCTGCCAAAAGTACAATTGTACTTTGGTTTGTAGTTGCTGGTGAGAATATAGTATACACATGCATATGCGTATCATTCACTTTTACTATTTTACCAGGTGCATTCATTTTATTCCTCCTCAGAATTAGATTTCAACCTTCTTTCGATTAAGGCAATGATTTTTCAAGCCGATACAATTTTGATTTGGTAAAATATAGTTTGTTTACACTCTGAAAAACGAGAGTTTTAAACTCTCGTTTTTTCCTTATACGCAATTCAAATCTATCGATCCTTCTTTCTTCTAATAACCACTACTACTGTTACAGCCGCTATGGCTGCTGCCATCATCAGTATATATAATACCGCATTGGAAGTATCTCCGGTTTTCACCGCAGCACTCTTCTCACTGCTTGTCTGCTTAATGTTTTTATCACCAGCATTATTATTGTTGCCCAAAGTGGTTATCAGCTTTTGATTTCCCACTTTGACCCTTAATATAACCGGATCAGATAATTCAAACATGTCCTCCGGGATATTGACATCCCCCCTGACGTACCCAAGCTCATATGCTGCTATCACAATTGCCGCGTCTCCGACCATCGCAGATGGTATCTGACCATCTACATACAAATCAATCGATTCACCTGGTGCCAGCTGTGCGATAAGCGCAAATCCTCCGGTGGTCGTACTTCCGTCTGCATAAATATAATCATAAAGCGTCACACGGGCATTTGCCTGAAAGCTGCCAAAACACAGAATATCACTGTTTGCATTAAATGATTGATTAACCCAAGTGTTCAGTACAAGAATGTTATTCATTTCTGTATCACCTGTATTCGTTACTGTGATAACTAATGTATGTCTGTCTCCTGCTGTAACCTCATAAATGCCATTTGACTGCTTTGCCTTCAATGTGGCGGTTACCTGAAGCCGGGTACTTAATACCCCTGTGCCATCAGCTTCCAGCGCGTCAGCCAAAACACTTCCCTCATCACTGGACATTATCTCTGCTCCCGATGACTGGTCTTCTTCTTCCCCGTCGGCTTCTGCTTCACTTTCCAGTGTGTCTTCTTCTGCATCAGGCTCTTCGACGGTTACTTCTGCTGCTCCTTCCACAGTTTCCGCAACACTGCTTCCTTCCTCACTGCCGGTTGCTTCTGCCGCGTAAGCCACATTTCCAAGCACCAAGGTTAACACCAGCACCAGCAAAGCCGGCTTCTTACTTAACACTTTCCTCAGCATGTTTTCCTCCTATAATAAATACATTTTTTTTACTTTACCAAAATCTGTAAAGCCTGTCCACTAGTTTTTGGCGTTTTTAGTTTATTTAGCTGTACATTGTCAATTGGAGGTACTATACTTCATGATAAAAATTTCCACTGCCAGCACATCATTAAGCCGTCCGGTTTTCACCCGCTCTTCGGAATCTGCACTCATCTCCAGAATCTCCTTCAGATCACGGCCGCCAAAAGCACGCGCCTGCTGCTGATATTTCCTGATGGCAAAAGGCGGCACCCCTGCTTTTGCAGCAATATCTTTGTTCCCATAGCCGCGTCGGGATAAGTCCTTGACATCCAGCAATATTTTAAACTGCCGGGTCAGCAGATATAAAATCCGCATCGGCGGTTCTTTCAGCGCCAGCAGATCATAATAGTAGTTCAATGCTTTTTTCTGCTTTTTCTCCGCCACCGCATCCACCATGGCAAAAATCTGACTGGTGATATGACTGGTACAGATAGCGTCCACATCCTCTCGGTCGATCTGGGGCCGATCCAGTGTATAGCAAAATAATTTTTCCAGCTCCTGCTGGATGTTTTTCATATCGGTGCCAACTTTATTAAGGAAGTAATGGATGGTCGACTCGGCAATCTGCTTCTGCTCCTGCCGGACACTTCCGGCGACCCACCGCACCAGCGTAGCCTCATTCTGCCGGACCATTTCCACCACCCGGCCTTTAGCTTTGACCGCTTTGTACATCCGGCTGCGCTTGTCCACCTCGCTCTCTACAAATACAAAGTGAGTGGCTCCGCTCCGTTCTTTGATGTAATCGGCAAGTTCATTGGCAGCGCTCTTAAAAAAGCCTGAATCCTCTATAACTATAAGCCTTTTATCGGTAAAGAAAGGCATCGTCTCAGCCAGGTCGATCACCTCACCGACCGGAATATTCTTCCCTTCATAATAAGAATAATTCATAGTATCATTTTCTGCACTCAACGCTTTGGTCAGTCTATCACGATACTGCTTTTTGAGATAATCCTCTTCGCCGTATAATAAATAGAGCTGTTTAAATTGTCCGCTTTTCAGATCTTCATTTAAACTCTTCATGTTACTCAAAGCCCTTCTTAACAAGATATTGTTTATAATAGCAGCTATTTCATCGTTGCCCCTTCACCAAACACAGCCTCAAAACCACTGACAAAATCATTTACCGCTGCGGTTACCGAATCATTTTTGATGAATCCCTCAATTATGTCCGGAACTGCCGTAGCTGCTGCTACACCGCAGCGGGCAAGACTGATTACCTGATGGGTATTTTTAAAGCTGGCAGCAATGACCGTAGTCTTCATATGATTGTTTACAAATATATCCTGCATCTCTTTGACCGTCTGCACACCATCCTGCCCCAGATTTTCAATCCGGTTTACATAAGGTGCCACGCAGGCTGCACCGGCCTCTCCTGCCAGGTAGGCCTGAATCGGTGTATATACTGCAGTGGCTGTAATATTTCCGCGCCCCTGCAAGTTCTTTATAGCCTTAAGCCCTTCTTTCGTAACAGGGATTTTCACATACGTATTGTCGCCTAACTCTGCCCTGATTCTGTCAGCCTCGGAAATCATACCATCCGCAGTTGTGCTGATCACCTGAGCATGCAGGTCGGCCTCCTTACCAATTAATTCCCGGATCTCTTTTAAGACAGCATAAGGATCACGCTTGGTCCGGGCCAGGATTGCCGGATTGGTAGTTACGCCGGCAACCGGAAAATATTCATATATGTTTCTAATCTGTTCAATATCCGCGTGGTCAATCAATAATTTCATCTAAAATCTCCTTTTGCCTGCAGCGGCCTCACACAATCTAATATTTATACTCCGCCATAATGATCTCCGGTTTATCTGCCCGCCTCGTTTCAATACGCTCCTGATTAGTAACCAGATTAAGCAGCACATAATCTGCAAGTTCGGCAACCGGCGACTTTCTAAATGCAGTAATAGCGATCGATTTCAATTCTCTCTCAATCCCCAGTTCCATCCCCTGGACGATGGTCTTCGATGTACCAGACTGAGAAATAGCGATGATTATATCCTCCCTGCTCTCTTAGTCCCTGATCTTTTAATACTTCTATCATTTTACCATAATATGCCGCCTTTATGTCACTTGAAATGTTAATTTTATTAATTCCTCTGTTTACCGATTCACCAATCTCTTCCTTTTCGTCTTCATCAGACCCTCTCACGCCCTTCTTAATTTTAAGATGCGGGCTGTGAACTAAAACGTCCACAGCCCGCCCGCATGCACTATACCTTTTTTGTCTTTTCCTGACCTATTTTACAATCACTCCATCTTCATCCCATAAATCATGCCAGTCATTGGCTTCCTGCCACAGGAATACCTGTCCTTTTACCAGCCGGTTATTCTTTTCCAAGGTTGCAATCGTATTCATTTCCTCATCGGTCAGCGGGTCCTCCACAGTCGACCTCAGATTACTTACATATTCATTCTCCTTAACCGAAAACGGGATCGGTATCTGGCCTCTCTGCACAGCCCACTTCAGCGCCACGACTGCCGGGTGGATGCCATGAGCCGCTGCAATCGCCTGCATTTGGGGCAGCTGGATATCGGCAACATCTTCCGGACACATATCTCTTTCGGGCCTTGTCGGAGAACCAATCGGCATAAAACCAACGGGCTGAATTTCATGCGACACCAGATAATCAAATAATTCTTGCTGCTGGAAACAAGGGTGAAGTTCCATTTCACAAAGCACCGGCTTAATATTTAAGTGCGGCAGAACTGCTTCCAGCTTGGGAATGGTCATATTAGAAATACCTATTTTTTTAACCAGCCCTTCCGTTACCAATGCTTCAATCTGTCTGTAAGTATCAATAAATTCTTCCGCACTAAAGGGTTTTGAGTCCGGATTACGGGCATCCACATCGCATCCGGGAGCATGATAGTTAGGAAACGGCCAATGGATAAACAGTACATCAATATATGCTGCTTTCAGGTCCGAAATACTCTTCTTGCATGAATCCGCAACCCTGCGGTGCATATCATTCCAGACCTTTGTCATGATAATAAGCTCTTCCCTTTTCACGACACCTTCATCATAAGCCGCCTGAAATACCGCTCCGATCTGATCTTCATTGCCATAGCATGCAGCACAGTCAAATAAGCGGTATCCTTTCCGGATAGCACCTCCCACTGCTGCCGATACCTGTTCCGGCGTAAAACGGTCGGAACCAAAGGTCCCCATACCCATACAGGGAATTTCACTGCCGTCAGATAATTTTTTTTGCGGCACAAGCGCCGGATTAATTGCTTCACACATAGTTACTGTCTCCTTTCATATTACAATTTTATAATTTTTATTTTAGCCAGCAAAGACTCCATATCCTCTTTCACAAAGAACCCGGTTTCTTCACGCAGAGCCGAAGCCGCTGAAATAGCGCTTGCAAACTTAATAGTTTTCACCATGTCATATTGCCGTTCCAATCCAGCCGCAAGGCCGGCGACCATAGCATCACCGCAGCCAACTGTATTTACCGCTTTTATCACCGGCACCCTGGCCTGATAAATACCTTCCCCGCAGACCACAACAGAGCCTTTTGCACCCAGTGAAATAACCACGATCGCGACACCGCTCTGATAAAGACGTATGGCCGCTGCGATAAGTTCTTCTTTCGTATCACAGTTTGTTCCGGTAAGCATTTTTATTTCGTCGATGTTTGGTTTTATCAGTGTCGGCTTTGCCTCGATTCCCTGGCAGAGCAGTTCTCCGCTCGTGTCTAGTATGACTTTTTTATTTTTCGCTTTTACCATATATATAATTCGTTTATAGGCCGTTCCGTCCAGCCCCCCGGGAATACTACCCGAAACAGTAATCACATCAGCCTGATCAACCAATGGATTAAGCTGTTCCATAAATGTTTCAAATTCCGCTTGCGTAACTTCAAACCCAGGCTCCAGGTATTCGGTCTGGATCCCCTTTTCTTTATCCCATATATTCACACAGGAACGGCTTTCTTTATCCAAATGATAGAATCGATTATTAATTCCCCTTTTATCCAGTTCCGCTTCAATATATTTTCCGGCATAGCCGCCAACCAATCCCGCCGCCATCACCTTTGCTCCTGCCAGTGCCGCCGCGCTTGCTACATTGAGTCCCTTCCCTCCCGGGGTATATGCACATTCAATGACTCTGTTGACTTCGCCTTCACGGGCAGCTGCAACAACATAACGTTTATCTATCGAAGCATTTAGTGTTATCGTTAATATCATCCCGTCCTCCTACGCCTCACTGTCAATCAATACTTTTCCTTTTATCAGACCGGGAGTCTCATACATCTTAAAAGCCTGATCGATTTTACTCAGCGGCAGTTTCCTGTATATGAAAGAAGGATCAAATTTAAGTTCTCCGGTACCAAAATAATAGGCGGTATCGCTCCACTCACTACCCGGAAATGGTGGACTGTATGACATCCACGAACCGGTCAAAAGAAATTCTTTTCGATTCATCTGCTCCCATTCCGCCACAGTAAAACTCAAGTCCTTAACAGGGGTTCCGATAAAGCACACCGATGCCTTATTAGCTGCTAAAGCAAATGCCATTTTCATCGTCACAGTACTGCCGGCCGTTTCATAAATGTAATCAAATCCTTTGCCGCCGGTCATATCCATAGCCTGATCCATAAAATCATTTTGAGTGGTATCGACCGTGCCATCCGCGCCTAAGCTCATGGAAAGTTTAAGCCGTTCCGGTTCAATATCAAAAACGACCACTTCTTTCGCTCCAAATATCTTTGCCCATTGCATTGTAAAGAGCCCGATTGTTCCGCCGCCCAGAATAGCAACCATTTTCCCGCCTTTATAATTCAACCGTCTGAGACCATGAAGGGCAACTGTCGCCGGTTCAAAAAATGCGCCTTGCTCAAAGGACACCTCTTCACCAAATTTCACGGCATTTTTTTCCGGAACTGCTATATATTCTGCAAAACTGCCGAATTGCCTCGATCCGATGAAACTATATCGTCTGCACAAAGCATAATCACCGCTTTGACAGTCACTGCATTTAAGGCAGGGAATCAGCGGGACACCGGCAACCCGGTCGCCCTTTTGCAAAGCTGTCACGCCTTCTCCAAGCGCTTCAACCGTTCCTGAAAATTCATGTCCCAGTACATTCGGATAGTAATGGCAAGCATCACCGTTTACCCGCGGAATATCGGATCCGCAAATTCCTGTATACTTGACCTTAATCAAAACCTCTCCCGTTTTTGGTGCAGGTTTCTCAATTTCTTCATAACGAATATCTGATCTTGCGTGCACAACTCCCGCCTTCATTTTTATCTTCCTCCATTTTTCTTCATTAACAATCTCAAATTCTCATATAGCGCTAAGTAAGTCTCATAGTTCTGATGATATATTTTGTGGTTTTCCATATCCGGCTCATATACTCTCGTAATCCGCACCGTTTTTTGAACCGCTTCTTCAAAGTTTTTGTATAAACCAACTCCAACTCCGCCCAAAATTGCCGCCCCTAACGTAGTTGCAGTGTCAGAAGACGGAACCTTTATTGGTTTTCCGGTAATATCTGACTTGATCTGAGTCCAAACCGGTGAATTGGCCGCGCCGCCCACAGCCGATAGTTCGAACGCCTCAGCCCCCAGCGATTCCGCAACATCCAGATTGTGTTTTAAAGAGAAAGCAACCCCTTCCATTGCCGCCCGGATCACATGTCCTTTGGTTTTCTTAAAATCCAGTCCGTATAGTACCCCCTTGGCACTGGCGTCCCAGACCGGTGACCGCTCCCCGGCCATATAAGGGAGGAATACCACCCCATCGCTTCCTGCCGGGGCTGCTTCTGCCAGCCGGTTAAATTGATCCAGAGAAGTCATCCCCTGTTCTGCTGAGACATGCCTTTCATATTCGCCAAACTGTTCTTCCAGCCACCGAAGTACTCCGCCGCCTCCGGTCGTGCCGCCTTGAAGCAGCCATTTATCCGGTACTGCATGATAACTTAAGATTAATTTTGGATCGGCTCGGTACTCTTCAATACAAATGCTCATTCCGCCGGCCTGGCCGCCTTGTTCCTGAGTCTCTCCAGCCCTGATCACCCCTGCTCCTAACGTCCCGCAAGCTGCATCTAATCCGCCGGCTGCCACCGGTGTTCCCTCATTTAATCCACAGGCTTTGGCCGCAGCTTTGCTAACCGTTCCGACGACCTCATGACAGGCATATAACCGGGACAGCATAGAAATAGGAATGCCCAGCTGTTCACATAGTTGTATATCCCATTCACCGGTCCGCATATCAAAACAATGCATCCCGTATCCCTGGGACCGGTCATGAGAGCACTCCCCGGTCAGCCGATAAACGATAAAAGCATTTGACTGCAGGATCTTATATATCTGCTTGTAGACCTCCGGCCGCTCCTGCTGATACCATAATATCTTAGCCGTAGTATAAGCAGGCTGAAGCGAGTTGCCGGCAACATTAAATATCGTTTCCCTTCCGATCCGTTCATTGAGATTCCGGCAAATCGCTTCAGCTCTGGTATCCATCCAAATGGGTGTGTTGGCTAACACCCTGCCGCTTTGATCGATCGGTATCGCCGACCAGCTTTGACCGTCTATTCCAATACCGGCAATTCTGCCGGCTTCGATCCGAGCTTCATTCAGCATGGATTTCACTGCCTTACATACCGCCTCCCACCATTCATCAGGATTTTGCTCTGCCCAGCCCGGATGCGGATAATAGGTCGGATAGCTCTGAGACCGGCTGGCAGCCACCTTACCTTCCAGATCAAATACTGCAACTTTGCAGGCACTGGTTCCAATATCTATTCCTAACAACAAGTCTTTCATATGCTACTCCCTGGTTTCGGCCTTCCCATCACAGCCGCAAACCATCATTCTATTTTTCACCAGCTGCTTCACCGCCTCTATCCCCACTTTTCCCAACGCTTTGGGATCAAATGTTTCCGGTTTTTCACGCAGGAGTTCCTTGACAGCATCGGTATAAGCTACCCGTAATTCGGTAGCAAAATTCACCTTGCAGATGCCTCTTCGGATACAATCCCTGACATCTTCATCGCTGATCCCTGACGCGCCATGCAATACTAACGGTATTGACACATTATCACGGATTTCACTTAGCCTTTGCTTATTCAACACCGGTGTGCCGGCGTAAAAGCCATGGGCTGTACCGATCGCAACCGCCAGTGAATCTATCTCTGTACGCTGCACAAAATCAATCGCTTCACCTACATCAGTATTGGTATCTGCCTCTACATCCAGATCGTCTTCTTTACCGCCAACCCGACCAAGTTCTGCTTCTACCGGAACGCCTGCTCTTTTGGCCTCGTTCACCACTTTCCTGCTAATCGCAACGTTGTCATCGTATGCCTTTGCAGATCCATCGATCATGATCGAAGTGTAGCCTACCCTTATCGCCTGAACAGCCAGGTCATAGCTGTCTCCATGATCAAGATGCAGGCATACGGGGACCTTTGATCTGGCGGCAAAAGCATTGACCATTGCATGATACACTTCTGTCCCGGCATACTTTACCGTCGATGGTGTAGTCTGCAAAATAACCGGTGCCTTTAACTCTTCGGCAGCACCGATAACCGCTTTTACCATTTCCATGTTCTCCACATTGAAGGCACCGACAGCATAGTTATACTGCTGCGCATCCAGCAGTATTTGCTTTGAATTTACTAAGGGCATATTTTTTATCTCCTTTGCGTTTTATATTTTTATTATAAAAAAATAGCTCGGAAAAAGTTAGAGAGGAACCAGACACTGTGCATCTATATATGTCGCATTATCGAACAATCATTGACTTTTTTTATACATATTGATACACTTAAAAAGGGAGGCAAAATCATGCGTGAAATTTATACCGATTTAGATATTAAGATTTCTATTGACGATACTATATTCTCTGCTTTAAACATCGTCAAAGAACAATTTCAGAGACCGATGCCCAAGCATAGCCACGGCAGCAGAAGCTACGAGATCCACTATATTCCTGCCGGTTACGGCACAGTTTATATTGACGGCACCGCTTATCATATTGAGCCGAATACTTTATATGTTACCGGTCCTCACATCGAGCATGAGCAGATTCCGGCCAAAGAAAATCCAATGACAGAATATTGTATATACTTTACACTACAAGAAAACAGCAGCGACGCTGATACCATCGCCGCCAAATTTATAAACACTTATTTTTGGTTTGGTCCGGATTCTGAAGATCTGCTATCTTTAATGGAAAAAATCTTCTATGAACTGGCACACAGATACACCGGATATATGATACAAGTAAAAGCTTTACTACAGCAATGTGCAGTAAAGCTGGTCAGAAATTATGAAAAGAACAGTTATTCTAAAACGCATTTTTCACCCTTGAATTTAATCGACAGCAAATATTTGGTGGTGGAAGAATGCCTGCTCTATGAGTTTGAAACCATAACTCTGGAAAAGTTGGCAAAAAGGCTGGGACTAAGCACACGGCAGACCGAACGGTTTATCAAGGAATACTATGGCAAAACTTTCCGGCAGAAAAAAGCAGATGCCAAAATGTCGATGGCAAGAAGTTTATTAGTTGACTCAAAATTGAGTATATCACAAATTGCAGAACGGCTGAATTTTTCGTCTATTCAGCATTTCTCATTTGCTTTTAAAAAATACTATGGATGCTCCGCCAGTGAATACAAAAAGTTAATCAAATAAGGTCGCTGGTTCGGTTTATCAGCTTACCCTCACTTCGTCCGCTCGAAATAATTAAAAATTGACATGCTATTTCCCATATGCTATAATAAAATTTACAATTGGAAATCCCCATGAGGGAGTAGTTAGCGCAACATGCGTGACAAGTCAACATGCTGACCTCATACGGTCTGGCTTGTCTTAAAAAACGAGACTCATGTATAACTTTACAGCTTATACATGCGGTCTTTTATTTTTAGAAACCCAAGTATATGCTCGTAAGGGCAATACTTGGGTTTTTCGTTTGTAAATCATTTGAAAAGGAGAATGCTCAATGAGTTTTCCAGAACTGCTCCTCATTGCTGTCGGGCTTTCCATGGACGCTTTTGCTGTAGCCGTCTGCGCCGGGTTGACCATGCCCAAAGTTACAATTAAAAAATCGCTGATTGTCGGCCTTTACTTTGGTATTTTTCAAGCTGCTATGCCGCTTATCGGATATATGCTTGCAACACAGTTTGCCGATAAGATTACAGCTTTTGACCATTGGATTGCTTTTGCCCTGCTCAGTTTTATCGGTGGCAAAATGATTATGGGGAGTTTTAAAAAAGAAGGCTGTTCCGACAGGGAATGCCCCACCGAAACATGCACGGATAGAGAATGTCCCGGTGGAGAGCGCCCTGATACTAAAGAAACGTCGTTAAAGCCGGCAAAAATGCTGCCTCTTGCCCTTGCCACGAGTATTGACGCGCTGGCGGTGGGCGTATCGTTTGCTTTCCTTAAAGTTGATATTGTCCCTGTGGTTCTCTCCATTGGAATTACCACGCTTATTTTATCAATGGCTGGTGTTAAAATCGGCAACGTATTCGGAACAAGGTTCAAATCAAAAGCCGAGCTTACGGGTGGGATAATATTGGTCTTGATGGGTTTAAAGATACTGTTTGAGCATACGGGCATAATCTAATTTCGCCCGTAATAGAAAAGGATGGAATTATAATGAATTTAAAAGAATGCGCTAAACAGTTGAAAGCAGATATTCCTGCTGTTTTATCGCTTTACGAAAGAAAGGAGAAAATCATTTCCATGTATGCCAAAGGAATGACAACCACTGATATCGAAAGCCATATGCGTGAGCTTTATGATGTTGATATCTCAGACAGTACTGTGAGCCGTATTACCGATAAGATTCTTCCGATTGTCCGGGAATGGCAGGAACGGCCATTGTATAGCTCATCTCGCGTTCATAATATGCTCGGTTTAATAAAACTGCTGTGTTCATTGCTTTTTCTTCCTTTCCGGATATCTAAATCAGTGATATTCCCTTGTTTCTAAACAAAATATATCATAGTTTCCTTCACTAGTCATTATACCGATAGTATAATTTTTACTTATCATCTGCGCTCTTTCGAATCACTGATCTCAACAAAGGTCATTTTCTCCCAGTCAAATTCCCAATGCGGCTGGTCAAACCAGAGATTCAGCAAACCGGTGCGCTCATTGACAAAAACCGTCAGTCTTGCCTGATCCGCCACCTTAGCCAGAGCATTGATTTCGTATTCAAACCATAACTTTCTGGTATCATGAATGGCATTGTATTTCCATATAAGCCGCTGCTTCAATATGAGTTTTCCATCTATAAACTTTCTCGGATATCGCCAGCATTTTTCATCGGACTTTCTATGGGTAAGTTCATAATATTGCCCTGCATAACCTGCAACGCTTGTCAGAAGATACCACCGGATATCTTCAAAGTTCCGGGAACAACAGCTTAGATTGATTTCGCCGCGGTCGCCATCCTCAATATAGAAATATCCATCCGCCTGACTATAGCCTGCGACATGATTATACGGATCTATCGAATCAGTTCTCTTGTCAATCCAGTCATGATGCTGATGAGAAATCTGCATTTTTTTACAGTCACTTAAAATGATATTCTTTAACTCGGCCCATTTTTCTAATTCCTGTAAGTTCATCCGATAAGAATATAATTGCTTTTCGATCATGTCTATAGTCCTTTCAGTTTCTCATCATAGCCTATTTCGATTATTTATATCCGTAGATAATAAAGTATCCATCCTGCTCCTGATATGGAATATTGTACTTTTCCAATATCGCAGTAAACGCTTCTGTTTCATCAATAATTTTATCGGGAATTAATCGGCCTTGATGCTTTAAACAACGCGGTCGTACCTTTATCCATTCTACTGCGTAGTATGGCACTGCATAGATATCTCCGCCTAAATAGTTGTCTAAATAAAGACCCCAATCTCCGCTGTAATGAACATCCTCATCGAATTGATGGTATGCTGTTTCTTCTTCATCAATACTTTTGATAACAAAGAGCGGACAAAATGGGAGTCCTGTTTCCTCTACGATAGATATTACTTTCTGCTTATGCTTCTCTTGGTCTTTCATACTTTCAATCATCCTCATTTAATCTATGATAAAAAATGGTTGTGAGAACTGTAGCTGCATCCCGTTTAGTGTAATAAAGGACATTGCTAATCTCCTTCAACTTTATAAAAATGAAACATTTTCTCATAAAGGCTGCGAGTTTGCTGTTCATCACCCCAGGATAACGAATCGTATATTCTTTCCAGCTCATTTAGCAAAATCTGACCAACTATGGTGTAGTTTATTACCTCCTTACTTAAGCTCTCGGAAATTGTTTGAATCACTTTATTAGTATCAGCAGAAGCCCACTGTAACTCCAACAGCAACTCATTATCCGGATATTTCAAAAACATATTGTTAAGATACTGTTCAAATGACCCCAGCGATATAAGTTCACATTTTAATAAAATTGCATACAAAAATAAGCTCTCATTCATTAGCTTTTCCTTTATTATCAAGTGATTAATATATATTTTATGATTGCACGATGCTTATATTATGTTGTAGGAAACTCAATTATATCTTTTCTCCAGATAAAAACGCCTGTAACATTTCTTCTATGGTGTCAAACTCATAATCCTCGCCGAAAGACTCATCCCCCGCATCTCCAATGGCATATTTATGCTTATTAACAAGACAACGAAAAGTCCATAAGTCTCTTTGTCCAAGCCATAGGCAACTCTTCATACCATTCAAAAATTTCCGGATCATCACAATTAAAATACTCTAAAAAATTATTATTGAGTTTGTAGTATTCTACAAGTTCATCTATTATTTCAACAGGAACATTATGGTTTTTGCAATTTTCAAGGAATACCTTTTGCGGGTTCACAAGAGTATTCATAGCACTCGTCAATATACTTATCAAAAAGCTCTTGTATTCTATTCACGCCAACATTCTCCTTTCATATTATATAAATAATGCAACCTTATTCTCCATTTCTCGCTCAATTAAATCTACCGCCAGTTCAAATGCCTTTATCCTCCTCCTAGCCAATATTTCTCAATTATAAATACATGCCCTATTATACCAGATAATTTCTTCACAATATAGCGTTTATTTTCATTTTTAATCTAGCCAAACTGTTATTTTCAAATCTCTCCCTTTTGTTCGCAGTATCACCGCTCCCTGATCCGCCGTACAATAAACCCGGCTCCCGCATCCCTCCAGCCTTTCTATCGTCTCCGCATGCGGATGTCCGTACCGATTACCCACTCCCGCTGATATAAGTGTATAAGAAGGCTTTATCATTTCCAGAAATTCTTCATCTCCTGAATTTTTCGAACCATGATGTGCCGCTTTCAGTACGTCATACCGGTTTCCGGTAAGGTTCTTTTTTAATATCTCTTCCCCCTCCCCTTCCACATCACCGGTAAACAGCATATCAAACTCTTTATATGTCAGTGAAAGAACCATCGACGAAGCATTTCCAATCTCTCCTGCGTAACCGGCCATAGGCTGAATACAAGTAATCTGCATTTCCCCTTCCGTCACCTGATCTCCTGCCTTCATCTCATATACGGCTGTTCCATTTTCCACTGCTATCCGGGCTAATTCCCGCAAACTTTCATCCTGCATATTCTGCGGCGGCAGTACCAGGCTTTTGATCCGCACTCCCAGTGCCTGACGTTCAATCATCTCCATCATACCGCTCATATGATCACTATCACCATGGGAAATAAAAACATAATCCAGACTGCTCACCCCCTGCGATTTCAAAAATGGCTCAATCCGATACTTTCCAACCTGTCCAACATCACTGCTGCCGCCATCAATGAAATAAGTCTTACCTTCCGGCCCCCAAACGAAAAATCCATCTCCCTGTCCAACATCAAGCATGGTCACTTGAAGTTCGCCATGGCTGCTATATCCGGCAGCAATTGTTACCATCAGGAATACAATACTCACAACACTCAGACCTTTTTCCCACACTAGCCTGACATTCTTTTTATCCCTCTCTTCTTTACGTTTGATCCTCCGCCACATAACACATATGAAGCCAAACAGAAACACATAATAAAGAATCATCCGCCACATCGGCGGCTGTCCGACCACAATACGCGAAAACGGCAGATTCACAGATAATCCGCACAGCCATTCAAACAAATGGAATATGAGTCTGCACACCCAGAACACCACTCCGCCGACTGCCGGACTGATGCACCATAACACACTCCCCGCTAACGCTGTCGCCATTATAACCGACATCAGCGGGACCACCACCATATTTAGAATAAGGGAATATACCGGAAATTCAAAAAAGAAATAAAGAAGAAGCGGAAACAGAACTGTATTGACTGCTGCACTGACCTTTAACCCGGCCAGCCATTTCCATGAACCATATGTCAGCTTATCGACTAGCGGAAGAACACAGATAATACCAAGTATCGCGCCATAAGATAGCAGGAATCCAGCATCCTGCAGATACAACGGCCATCTCCAGATAGTAAAGGCGGCTGCAAAGGCCAACGCCGTTGGGGCGTCATATTTCCTGCCGATGATTACTGCTCCCATGCGCAGGACATACATAATAAATGCCCGCAGAGCCGATACCGGGCAACCAATCATCATAAGATATAACCACAACAAAACTACACCTGTTATTCCAGCCATCCAAACAGTCAGTCCAATTCTCCTTAAGATGTAATAGATTCCCATGCCAATGAATGAAATGTGCAAGCCTGATATGGCCAAAATATGTCCAATCCCACATTTTTGATAAAGTTCCTTCACCTGCTCATCCATGCTGCCTTTATTACCCAGCAGCACTGAATCCAGGATTCCTCCGGCCTCTTCACCGGCACTCTCATACAGCAGTGCACCCCAGGCCTCCCGCAGCCGGGCAAGCTTCTCTGCCAGCACATCTGTTTCCTCCCGGATCACTTTGATATCCACCGCCTTTACCAACCCATAAATTCCCTGTTTGGCATAATAAAACCGCTGATCAAAGTTCCCGGGGTTTCTCGCTTCCTGAAAAAGCTCTACTTCTCCCCGAACCTGAATATAATTTCCCAGTTTGATATCTGCAAATGTATAATCATATATAATAATGTTTGAGATTTTGCACCACTGACCTTCACTGTGCATTTGACTTTGTTTTAAATATAAGACTTGATATTTTGATTTTATTTCTTTTTTGTGCAACTGACCAACCGCTGCCACTGTTTTGCTGATATTATTCTCAACCATCGGCGGTGCCTTGATAAATCCTGCCTGTATCCGAATCAACTGTAATAACAGAAATATTATACAGGCAAAGCAGAGTGGGCGGCATTTTATTAGTTTCAAGATATTTTTTATTTCATTTCCTCCTGGTTTTTTGTCCATACGCATCACCTCCCGCCCTTAAAATTGGGAGGTCAACACCATTTGATGCTTCAATATTTACTGTTCAGTAATCAACTTCTCATTAACCGACAGCGGCTTTTCCAAACTTATAACTCCCTGAAATTTCACAGTAGTTTCACCATTCACCGATATCTGTACCTGCTCCACCGTCCCATTTTGAATCAATGAGTTTACGATGGAATAAAGCGCCGCCTCCGGAACCAGATTATAGGAATTCGTCTGCACCCCTTCATCAAAGTTCACATAGCAGATATCATCCTTCACCGACACCCCCAGCACTTTCGCTTCCGATGCTATGGTCGGATAGTGACCTTCTTCCGCCGGGCCTTTTAGCACCTGATCAACGATCACTTTTTCCAGCGCCATATTACTGTTATATCGGATGGTACGCGCTTCTGCCATCAGTTTATCACCGCTTTCATTCGCAAAATACAGCGTTAGTGAAGTCTTTTGGTAGGAATTAATAGAAGAACCGGTATTCTGCACGAAATCCTCTCCGCGCATCCAGCCATACTCTTTATTATTGCTGTCCACCAGCGGAGCGTCATTGACATTAAACCCGATCCAGTTTATTCCTTCAATCTGCGTCAGAGATTGTACCATCGCCGAACGCAGCAATACTTCCCGGACATTATCCATCTTATAATAAGACTGATCAAAATACAGCGTCAGCCGGTCATCTATCAAACGATAAGACATCACTTCAACCTCTTTCGGCAGGGGCGACTGACAATCATCCATATCGTTCGGATTATCCAGGGCTATCAACATCGCCTCTACTTCTTTAGTACCATAAACTGTATCACCATCGTAACTTACCTTTACCAGATCGGTAGCGGTAATATCCACATAATAAATATACTTCCCGGTCTCACTGCTTTCCTCCTTCTGCCGGCAGCCGGTCAGTGTAAGTACACACAGAAAGCACAGCATTAATTTAACTATATATTTCATGACCATCCTCTTTTCTTACTTCGCCACATAGGTGAGGGGGAGTCTCACCGTAAATGTCGTACCTGCTCCCAGCTCGCTATGAACCTTGACCGCCCCGCGGTGCATAACGACCGCGCTTCTGGCGATAGCGAGTCCCAAACCGGTACCACCGATTTCCCGGGAATGTGACTTATCCACCCGGTAAAACCGCTCAAATACATGTTCCAGTGACTCTTCCGGCATCCCGATGCCGGAGTCTTCAATCTTAATATAACAGAATTTATGGTCGGCATTTAAAGATACATGAACCCAACCGTCATCTTTATTATACTTGATCGCATTCTCAATCAGATTAGACAGCGCCAGACTCATCTTCGTCGCATCCACCTCAGCCATGACCGGCCGGAAGGTCTCCAATACCAGCTCAATATTTCGCAGCGCTGCGATGGGCCGGAGACGCTTTAAGATCAACTCCACCAAATCATTAATATTTTCATTCTTGATATTTAAATCCTGAGTGGTCTTGTCCATCTTGACCAGAGACAGCAAATCATTGATAATCTTATCTTCCCGCTCAATCTCCTCCGACATATCCTGCATAAATTCCTTATACATCTCAACCGGCGCATCAGACTGGGCTAAAAGTGAATCGGCCAGCACTTTCATTGAAGTGATCGGGGTCTTCAATTCATGGGACACGTTGGATACGAACTCCTGCCGTGAGTCATCCAACACTTTAAAACGCCCGCGCATCTTGTTAATGGCTTCTGATATCTGATTCGTCTCAGTATATGCGTGCTCCTGGATTTTATCCGATTCATAACCAGCGGTGATATCTTCGATCGAATTGATAATGCGCCGAAACGGCCGGACCATAATTGTTCCGAACATATATGCCAGCACCATCAGGATCAGGGCGGTCGTACCGGCGATCAGTCCGGTCCTGCCCCGCATCACCTCGAGGCTGTCGACAATAATATCAGTGGATATACTGACCAGCATAACGCCGATGTTCTGATTACTGCCCGGATCGACAATCGGTACCGTCACCTCAATATAACGATTCCCGGCATCATAATAACTGGTACCACCACCCTGATAGCACTTGATTACGTCTGCCGATACTATTGTCTTACCTTCTTCTAACTGATAGGTGTCTTTTACGATTCGGAAATTACTGTCAATCACCACAACCCGGCCGCTATAAATGGTGGAAAGCTGAGATAATTCCACATCGATCGTCTCCGATACCGGATTTGTTAAATAGCCGGAACTTCCTAACTGATTGGCCAGAATTGTACATTGATTCTGAATTTCCGCACTCTTTACAGATACGGTTCTGTCTTCATAACTGCTAAGCACTGACGCTCTCATGATCATACAGGGAATGAACCCGAATAGGACCAGCAGCAGCATGATCCGAAAGCGCAGGCTTTTTAATGCCTTATTTTTAAGTTTGAACTTACCCCCTGAAATAGTAACCAACTCCCCACTTTGTATACACATATTTCGGATCACTCGGGTTCTCTTCTACTTTTTCACGCAGGCGTCTGATATGTACGTCTACCGTCCGCGCGTCACCCGGATACTCATAGCCCCAGACAATATTCAGGAGGTTTTCTCTGCTGTATACTTTATTGGGATTCATCGCCAGCAACTCCAAAAGATCAAATTCCTTGGCGGTCAGATTGATTTCCCGGTCACCGGCAAATACCCGGCGGCTCTCGCAGTCAATCTTCATATCGCCTTTCTGGATGACCTTTCCGTTGGCCGGTTCTTCCACTTTTTTAGTGGTCCGGCGCATGATCGCCTTAATCCTTGCTTTCACTTCCAGGATGTTGAAAGGCTTTGTTATGTAATCATCCGCGCCATATTCCAGGCCGAGAATTTTATCCATATCATCGCCTTTAGCAGTCAGCATGACGATGGGCACATCGGAAAAATCACGGATCTGCTGACACACTTCAAAGCCATCCCGTTTCGGCAGCATGATGTCGAGCAAGATCAGGTCATATTCATTTGCCATGGCCAATTCCAACGCTTCTTCCCCATTATATGCACAGTCCACATCCATGCCATCCTGCTCCAGACTGAACCGGATTCCTTTCACGATTAATTTTTCATCATCCACTACTAATACTTTTTTTGCCATAACTCTTCTCCCGCATTATGTTGAAATCTGGTCTTTAATTTTCTCAAATACTCCGTCCTTGATCCCGGGAATATTTTTAATGTCTTCAATCTTCTCAAATCTTCCGTTGGTCTCACGGTATTCCATGATACTGAGCGCCTTGGCCTCACCGATACCGGATAATGTCATGAGCTCTTCCTTGTTCGCAGTATTGATATTTACCTTTCCCGCATCTGTGTTCCCTGAGCCGGCTGGTTCGGCTATCCCGTTTTTCCAGTCCGCCGCTTCTTCTGCTGACGGCACATATATACTCTGCCCGTCGCTTAACCCTTCCGCCTGGTTCAAATATGTATCAGCAGCTGCACCGGTCATTCCACCTGCGGCATCCAGTGCCTGATACAGTCTGCTCCCCTCCGGCAGTTCGTACACTCCCGGAGCATTTACCTCGCCGCATACATATACAACAATCTCACCGTTACTGTCTTCTCCCTCTTCCGGCCCTTTGGCCGGATCGGCATATGTGCTTTCCTCAGCCGCTTCCAGAGGAACCGCCTCGTCTTTTTGGCAGGCGGTCAATAACAGTACTGAGCATATCATTAATAAACAACGCAAAATCTTCCCATTTGTCTTACACATAATTTTCTCCTTTACAGTTCTTTGGAACTATAAATACCCCTTATGCCTAGACAAATTCATTGTAACGAATTTTAAAGAAAAATACAACTCAAATTTATTCCCATTGAAAAATCGTTACCCCAACCAGCGCCAGAACCATGCCGCCTACTTTGCGCCAGTCCAGCGGCTGTTTATCGACACCGAATATACCGAGCAGCTCAATCACATAAGCCACGATCAACTGGGAAAAAACAATCAGCAACGCAGCTCTTGCCGGTCCCAGAGCTGCCATACTCTTGATTACCGTCCAGGTAATACCGGCACCGATCACACCGCCCAGCAGCATATACTTCGGCTCTACCTTGGCAATCGTTCCAAAACTGTCCCGGCCGGTAAATAACCATACCACAATGCAGACTACAAGAGCCGATAACTGGACCCATGAATTACTTACCCATTCTCCCGTCGTCTTGGTAACCTGAGTATTAAATACGCCCTGGATACTCATCAATGCACCGGAAATTATTGCAATAATAAACCCAATCATTGGTCTACCTCCTAGTAATTTCTAATAGTCAGTATGTCCAGTCGATTAGGTTCTTATGCTTTCTTATGAAAGTGCTTTTTTAAGCTTGACAAGCATTTCATCTACCTGTTCTCTGGTAATGATCAGCGGTGGTACCATCCGCAGCACATTGTTGCCGGCGCTGATGACCAGCAATCCTTCCTTCATCGCTTTAGTGATCACTTCGCCTGGTGCTATTGATAGTGCTAATCCCTGTATCATTCCCATCCCCCGGCGCTCAAGCACACAGTCAAATTCGTCAGCCACAGCATCCAGACCTGCGGTCAGATAAGCGCCCACTTCTTTGACATGGGCAGTCAGATCCTCTTTTTCGAAAATCTCCAGCGTTTTACTGACCGCTGCACACACCAGTGGATTTCCACCGTATGTCGTACCATGATCACCCGGTGTCAGCGACTCTGACGCTACCCGTCCGGTCACCGCAAATGCGCCCACCGGCAGACCGCTGCCAATCGCTTTAGCCATTGCCATAATATCCGGCTTGACACCGTACTGCTGCCACAGGAACATGCTTCCGGTCCGTCCCATACCACATTGGATCTCATCAAATATCAGTAAGATATCATGCTCATCACATAACTTGCGGAGTCCCTGCAAAAATTCCGGTGCCGCCGCATGAATGCCGCCTTCGCCCTGCAGCGGTTCCAGAATGACCGCACAGGTCTCGGCTGTGATCAGTTGTCTCACACTTTCCAGATTATTAAATTCGGCAAAAGACACACCCGGTACCAGCGGCTCAAATGGTATCCGGTAAGGTTCCCGTCCGGTCACCGATAAAGCACCCATACTGCGGCCGTGGAAGGAATTCTTCATAGCGATGAACTGCCAGCGGCCGGTTCCTTTTGTATAAGCGTACTTCCGGGCTGTTTTCAAACAGCCCTCAATGGCTTCGGTGCCGCTGTTGCAGAAAAACACTTTATCCATCCCGGCAGCCTTTGCCAGTCCGGAGGCTGCTTTCCCGCAGGTCTCATTGTAGTACAGATTGGATGTATGATATAGTTTGTCAATCTGCTCTTTGACCGCCTCATTTAACTCCTGACATCCATGCCCCAGAGAAGAAACTGCGATTCCTGCAGCAAAGTCCAGATACTGTTTACCATCGGTATCGTATACATAAGCACCGTCTCCCCATTCCAGGACGATGGGAGCTTTATTATAAGTGTGGAGCACCGCCTGTTCGGTCTCCTGTATATATTTATTCTCCATGATAATACCTGCTTTCCTGATGATGTAAAATAGCAGTTCCAATTCCTTTATTGGTGAAAATCTCCAGCAATACACAATGGGGGATCCGGCCATCCAGAATATGGACCCTGGATACTCCGCTCTCGATCGCATCGATGCAGTTTCTAATCTTCGGCAGCATCCCGCCGCTGATATTTCCGCTTGCAATCAACTGCTCCGCTTCTTCCACTGTCATTTCGGAGATCAGCGTCGATGGATCGCCCGCCTCCTGATAAACCCCTTCAATATCGGTAAGAAAGGCCAGTTTTTCCACCTTCATGGCCTTTGCGATGGCACTTGCTGCATCATCGGCATTGATATTGTAAGTTTCACATTCATCATTCATCCCAACCGGACAAATGATCGGCAGAAAATCCTTCTCCAGCAGATCATACAAAATCTCTGCGTTTACCTCCTTTACTTCACCGACATAGCCAATGTCTTCGCCATCGCTGTATTTTTTCTCCACCCGCAGCAGTCCGCCGTCTTTTCCGCTGATGCCGATAGCGCGGACACCAAGGCTTTCCACCATCTGAACGAGACTTTTATTAACTTTATTCAAAACCATTTCAGCCACTTCCATGGTTACTTTGTCGGTCACCCGGAGGCCATTGATAAACTTCGGCTCAATATTTACTTTTTCCAGCCAGCTGCTGATATCTTTGCCGCCGCCATGGACGATGATCGGCTTGAACCCGACCAGTTTCAGCAGGGTTACATCCTGAATGACCTGTTTTTTCAACGCATCATCAAGCATCGCACTGCCGCCGTACTTGACCACAATCACCCGGCGGTTGAACCGCTGAATATAGGGAAGGGCCTCAATCAGCACTTCTGCTTTATCTAAATAGGTCTGTATATTCTTGGCTTTTACATTTTCTGATTGATATATCATATTCTTAACTCCTATAATCTGCGTTGATGTCAATGTATCCATGAGTCAGATCACAGCCCCAGGCCGTCGCTTCCGAAGTACCTTCTTTAAGATCGGCAATTGCGGTCACTTCTTCCTGAGACAAAATTTCAGCAGCTTTTTGCTCACTATAGTCAACTGCTGTTCCGTCAGCGATAATCTGAATCTTTCCGGCCTTACTGACAAAAAATAAATCCACCTTTTCCGGATCAAACCGGGCACCGGAATACCCCATCGCACATAAGATTCGACCCCAATTTGCATCATGTCCGGCGATGGCAGTCTTAACCAGATTAGAGCAAACGATCGCTTTGGCGATTACGGCTGCCTTTTTTTTACTAGTTGCACCGATTACGATTGCTTCAAATAGAGCGGTTGCCCCTTCGCCGTCACCGGCCATCTTCTTGGCCAGATATTTATTGATGACATGAAGTGCTTCGGCAAACAGCCAGTAGCTTTCGGTTCCGGGTTTAATCTCTTCATTTCCGGCTGCACCGTTAGCCAGCAGCAGTACCGTATCATTGGTCGATGTGTCACCGTCAACCGAAATCATATTATAAGTGTCTTTCACATCTGCACTGAGTGCCTTTTGCAGGGTTTCTGCCGAAATCACCGCATCGGTCGTGATAAAACTGAGCATGGTACACATATTCGGATGAATCATCCCTGATCCTTTGGCCATTCCGCCGACCGTTACCGTTACTCCTGCAACCGCGAAGGTAACTGCAATTTCCTTTTCACAGGTATCGGTCGTCATTATCGCTTTTGCGGCAGCAGTGCCATTTTCCCGACTGCTGTTTTTCTCATTCACCAGCATCTGAACACCGGCTTTTACCCGTCCCATCGGCAGCTGCATGCCGATAACACCGGTGGAGCCAAGGAGCACCCCCTCCGCTGATACCCCTAAATATTCGGCCGCAGCAGCAGCTGTCTGTTTACAATAATCATATCCTTCACTGCCGGTACAGGCATTTGCTATCCCCGAATTAACGATTACCGCCTGAGCCTTTTTACCGCTCTTTACCACTTTCTGATCCCATTTCACCGGAGCTGCTTTCACTACGTTCTGAGTAAAAGCTCCGGCTGTTTCACATGGCATTTCACTGTAAATAAGCGCCATATCCGTGCGATTCTTGTATTTTATCCCGGCTGCAGAAGCGGCGGCTTCAAATCCTTTTGCTGCGGTCACCCCGCCTTTGATAATCTCCATATGTAAATCCTCCTATTGCTCATTAAACGCTGTGATATTTTCTTCATTTAACACAAAATCATAATAATTCAGATCCTGGCGTTTGGTCCAGCCAATCGTATTCCAGAAAGCATTGCCGAGATCATTTTTAGTAAATGCGATCAGGCATACTTTATTTACTTTTTCTTCCTTTAGCGCTTCCATCGCGGTAACCACCATCTGCCGGCCGATGCCCCTTCGTCGGTACCCTTCATCGACACAAACGTGATAAAAGCAGCCCCGCCGGCCATCATTCCCGCACAGGATGCTGCCGACAATCCTGCCGTCTTCCGCCGCCACTACGCTGGTGGCCGGATTCCGCTTGAGAAATCGGTCCACCCCTTCATAAGAGTCATCAAGGCTGCGGAGCGCGAATCCTCTTATTCTGGTCCATAGATCATAGACTTCATCATAATCTTCAATTGTCATTAACCGGATCATCACGCTCACCCACTTTCTTTATTGCTGCCGGTTTACGGAAACATCGGAATCAACTCTAATCCTTCGGTTTCTTCCACTCCAAACAGCAGATTCATATTCTGCACTGCCTGGCCGGCTGCCCCTTTAACCAGGTTATCCAACGCCCCCATCATGACAATCCGGCCGGTCCGCGCATCAATCTGGAAATTAATGTCGACATAATTACTGCCTTCCACCCATTTTGTTTCCGGGCAGATACCTTTATCCAGTACCCGGACCAACTTTTCCCTGCCATAGTATTTATCATATACCGCTTTGATTTCTTCATAACTCACATCGTTTTTTAATGACCCATAGGCCGTCACCAGAATACCGCGGTTCATCGGTACCAGATGAGGCGTAAAGCTTACGAATACCGCTTCTCCCGCCGCCCGTCCCAGCTCTTGTTCGATCTCCGGTGTATGGCGGTGGCTTGCCACTGCATACGCCTTAATACTTTCATTTACTTCGCAGAACAGATTATCCGTCTTTGCTCCCCGGCCGGCTCCGGAGGTTCCGGACTTGGCATCGATGATCAGGGTGGCCGGATCGATCAGCCCTTCTTTGATCAGCGGATAAACGGTCAGAATGGAGCAGGTGGTATAACAGCCGGGATTGGCGATCAAGCGTGCCTTTTTTATCTCCTCCCGGTTCAGCTCACATAAACCGTATACCGCTTCAGCTATAAGCTGCGGGCTCTGGTGCTTAATCCCGTACCACGTTTCATAAACATTTACATCTTTGATCCGGAAATCGGCGCTCAGATCGATAATCTTCACTTTCGCAAGGATATGTTCACTCACCAATGATCCGCATAACCCCTGCGGCGTCGCCGTAAAAATCACATCCACTTCATCGGCCAGGGCATCCATGTTATCATCCATGCAGACAGCGTCGACAATCTGAAACATGTTGCGGTAAACATCCGCATATTTCTGATCGATATAACTACGTGAACCATACCATTTTATATTTGCCTCTTTATGCCGCATCAATATCCTTACCAGCTCGCCCCCGGCATATCCGGTAGAGCCAATGATTCCTACGTCTATCATGGTAATCCCCTTTTTCCGCTTTCTTTGCTTTGCATAATTATACATCATTTTTGTATATTATTCAAGTATTATTATTTATAAATTTTACTATTCCCGAATCTGGCCATTTCCAAAAATGATATATTTCGTCGTAGTCAGTGCATTCAGCCCCATCGGACCTCTGGCATGAAGCTTCTGGGTACTGATACCGATCTCGGCACCAAAGCCAAATTCAAAACCATCGGTAAATCTGGTGGAAGCATTCACATAGACTGCCGCCGCATCGATTTCATTCTGAAATTTCAGAGCATTACTGTAATCATTGGTAATGATCGCCTCCGAATGTCCGGTATTATATCGGTTAATGTGGTCAATAGCCTCTTCAATAGAAGCAACTATTTTAAGCGAAATAACCGCATCCAGATACTCTGTTCCCCAATCCTCCCCGTCTGCAGCTATAATTCCGTCCTTCAGGGAGACAGCCGTCTCATCACCGCGGATTTCCACATTTTTTGCCTTCAGCCTGTGACATAGTAACGGTAGGATACTTTCCGCCACATTACGGTGAATCACTAAGGATTCGCAGGCATTGCATACTCCCATGCGCTGAGTTTTAGCATTTTCAATAATATCAACCGCCATTTCGATATCAGCCGAAGCATCTACATATATATGACAGTTCCCGGTTCCGGTCTCGATCACCGGAACGGTGCTGTTTTCCACTACTGAAGCAATCAGGCCGGCACCGCCCCGCGGAATCAGCACATCAATATACTTGTTTAGCCGCATCATCTCTGCTGCTGTTGCCCGATCGGTATTTTCCACAAAAATTGCCGCATCTTCGGTAATCCCGGCTTCCCTAAGACCTGCTTTGATTACATTCACGATTGCCTGATTGGAATAAATGGCATCGGAACCCCCTCTTAAAATAGCGACATTCCCGGTCTTCAGGCACAATCCAAAAACATCCACCGTTACATTCGGCCGGGACTCATAGATCACCCCTACCACTCCCAGCGGAACCCGCTTCTGACCGATCTCCAGACCGTTGGGCCGGGTCTTCATGGTTAACACTTCTCCAACCGGATCCTCCAATCCGGCGATCTGTTCCAATCCGGCCGCCATGTTCTCCACCCGCTCTTCGGTTAACAACAGACGGTCAATCAGCGATTCTTTGGTCCCCTTCTTTCGCTCCCGCGTGGTGTCCTTTTGATTCTCATCAATTAAATAGCTGCAGCTTTTCCGCAATTCTTCCGCGACCAGCTTTAACCCTTTATTCTTTTCGTTCTGATTCAAAAATTGTACACTTCTCGATGCCTCCCGGGCCCTATATCCCAACTGTTCCATATAATTCATGACGCCTTCCCTTCCTTTCTCATCCGTTTGGTCTGTCTGCGGAACTGCTCTCTCTCCGGTGCCAGTTCATTTTCACCTTCATATTGATTTTGTTTTGCGAGGAATAGGGTTCCGACCTTTTTCCCGGCGATGATATCATTAATCGCATAAATATTGTTGCCATTGGCGATGACCATATCGGCCCCTGCACCGGTGGCCAGTTTTGCTGCTTTGATCTTGGTACTCATTCCGCCGGTGCCGACTCCGCTGCCGGCTCCTTTGCCCATCCGCTCCAGTTCATTATCAATTCGATTTACAGTGTGCACGAACCGGGCTTTCGGATTTATGCGCGGATCATCGGTGTATAGTCCTTCAATATCTGACATCATGATCAGCAGATCGGCATTCACCAAAGCCGCTACATGAGCAGATATGGTGTCATTATCACCGAAAACACCATATGCCTCTTCATCCACCGAGATAGCGTCATTCTCATTCACAATCGGTACAACATTCATTTTCAGCAGCTGGGCGAATGCCATCTGAGCCTTCTTTTTACACTCTTCATTGGTAATCGACTCTTTGGTCAGTAGTATCTGAGCGGTCATCTGGCTGTATTCGCCGAAGAGCTTTTCATAAAGCATCATCAGACGCCCCTGCCCGATTGCCGCACAGGCTTGCCGCACTGCTGCATCCTTTGGTCTCTCTGTCAGCCCCAGGGCATTCCTGCCGATACCGATAGCTCCGGATGAAACCACGATCACCTGCTTTCCTTTGTTCCGCAGATTGGTCAAGATGCGGACAAATTTCTCCAGTTTTTCTAGATCAATATTTCCCGTTTCCTGATGGGTTATGGTTGATGTTCCTATTTTAATTACAATTCGTTCTTTATTTTTTAAAGTTGCCCTAATATCTGTGTCCATTACACATCTCCTTTTATTGAATGATACTGTTATGCTTATATTTATGAAATCAAAAAAGAAAGAAGGTATATCGCTATACTCATCTTTCTTTTATATTACCTAAAAATGTAAAGCACAACTATATCTCTTTTTACAGTCTGTATTGAGTTTTATGCTTCATACACCCCGAGGGGCCGTCTGGGCATAAAAACAACACTGCCTGTAACCGGCAGAGTCTGATGGAATCCATGTTGGCAGTTACTACTACATTTCATTTCATCATCTCCTTTAACGTGCAATCATACTTGAAGATAGTTTTTACTTATTTTACACTAGTTTTCCCAATTGTCAAGTTCTAATTCCCGATAAAAAATATGTTCAATGCATAATTATACATTACTTTTGTATTTTCTCTTGCTATTCATTCTGATTTGTTGTATAGTTTTTCATAGCATTAATAATCTATGTTTTACATCAGGTATCAGGAGGTACATGTAATATGAAAGAAAAAGTTGTATTGGCTTATTCAGGCGGATTGGATACCACTGCTATCATCCCCTGGCTGAAAGAAAATTTTGACTATGAAGTAATCTGCTGCTGTGTTGACTGCGGGCAGGGAAATGAACTGGATGGTCTGGAAGAACGGGCTAAGCTAAGCGGCGCTTCCAAGCTGTATATTGAAAATGTTATCGATGAGTTCTGCGATGAGTACATCATGCCATGCGTTCAGGCCGGCTCTGTATACGAGAATAAATATTTACTGGGAACCGCAATGGCACGTCCGCTAATCGCCAAAAAATTAGTCGAAATCGCCCGCAAAGAAGGAGCTACTGCTATTTGTCACGGTGCTACCGGCAAAGGAAACGATCAGATCCGTTTCGATCTTGGAGTCAAAGCGCTGGCTCCTGACCTTAAGATCATCGCACCATGGCGGATGACCAATGTCTGGACCATGCAGTCCCGCGAAGACGAAATTGAGTATTGTCAACAACACGGCATCGATCTTCCTTTTGATCCTTCCAGCAGCTACAGCCGCGACCGCAACCTCTGGCACATCAGCCACGAAGGCTTGGAGCTGGAAGATCCGGCTAACGAACCGGATATGGATAATTTACTGGTCCTAAGCGTGAGTCCGGAACAGGCACCGGACGAAGCGGAATATGTAACCATCGATTTTGAAGCCGGTACTCCGGTAGCTCTGGATGGAAAATCGATGCAAGTATCCAAAATTATTACCAGGTTAAACGAATTGGGCGGTAAGCACGGTGTCGGTATTGTTGATATCGTTGAAAACCGGGTTGTCGGAATGAAATCCCGCGGTGTTTATGAGACCCCGGGCGGCACCATTCTGATGGAAGCACATCAGCAATTAGAAGAATTAATCCTCGACCGGGCGACCTATGAAGTGAAATTTGATATGGGCAGCAAACTGGCTCAGGTGGTATACGAAGGTAAATGGTTCACTCCGCTGCGTGAAGCTATTCAGGCGTTTGTAACATCAACTCAGCAATATGTAACCGGCCAGGTAAAATTCAAGCTTTACAAAGGCAATATTATAAAAGCCGGTACAACTTCACCTTATTCACTGTACAGTGAGTCTCTGGCCAGTTTCACCACCGGCGATCTGTATGATCACCATGATGCAGAGGGCTTCATTACATTATTCGGTCTGCCGCTCACAGTACGCGCTCTTAAAATGACAGAAACAGACAAAAAATAGTATAAATTTAGAGGACAGGAAAAAAATCCTGTCTTCTTTTGCGTTCCAGGCATATTTCCCAGGCATGTACATAAAATAGGTATTAGGGAGTATAAAAGGGGGATGTATATAATGACCTGTAAAAAAATGATTATATCTATTTTGATGCTTACCTGCATCTTTTTTTCAAGTACCACAAAATCACGTGCCAGTTCAGATTACATTGCCGAAGAGGTGCATGGTGCAAACTTTATCTATCTGGATGATGCCATAGTCGGCGGTGTTCGGTCATTAAATCCGTTTCTGCGGAATGTATGGTCAATCCTGCAGCGTGTGCCTTCCAAATGGGACACATCCGCACCTGCTATGGAAGCAACCTCTGAAGGCATTGAAATTACTTATGAAAAACATGATAAATCCTCAGATCGTGTTAAAGACATGCTGGTATATACCATTCCGGAAGATTATACCGGTGATATTGTAATTAACGCAACTGAAGATATCTTTCGCATTTTAGGCGGGATTTATCAGCCCGGTGAAGAAGTCACATTGACCATCCGGGTAATTAACCAGTCGGGCAACCTCTATTCTTATGTGCCTGATTCTTTTACGGTCTCAACCGAAAATTACAGCAAATATACCTTATCATCAGCCTCGGATGCCTATGGCTTTGACGGTTCGCCGATCCTGCTTGGGCATACCACCAAACGCAGCGGCAACAGTGCTCTCCGGGCTCTGTACGGTTTAGAAAGCACTGCCGACCTTACCCAGCAGAATGTCTGCGACACCAGTCTGGCTCCAGTCCTTAAAAGATTAGGGTATGAAAACGGAACTCAGGACCTGGGTAACTATTATCTGGACTTTTATAATGATGAATATGACCTTTCTGCTGAAAGACTGGAAGACTTTCCCGATGATATCATCCTGGAAATCTTCAGCGGTGAAAACCTGCGTGAGGTCGAGACCTGCCCTGAGATTGCCGCCCTTGGATACAACTGGTTCTATAATCGCATCCTGTATGCTTTTCCGGACAACATAGAAGTCTCCGACACCGGAACCGATTATACCATTGGCAGCTATATGCGAAATGAAATCAATTATGAATCATACTGTGAAGCGGCTTTCGCTGAAATAGGCACTGACGAATACACACTCCAGCCCCTGAACCTTTACCTCAGCGAAACCCGTATGAGCGGAGCTTACCGGGATATCAACCTGAACCTCTGCGTTGGTTTCAAATTAAAGCAGGTTGAGTAAATTGTCAGGACGCGGGGGTGTGGGGACGGTGCTTCCATGCGAACCCGGGCATCGCACCTGACAAACTTCCGCTAACTCCGGCCACGACGCTCAGGAATACCTTCGCGCCGGGTCTGCGTAAGCGGCGATTTCGTCAAGTGCTAAAACCGCCCTCTGATTATTCGCCTGAAACCACCGTCCCCACACCCCCGCTATTCCCGACAAGTTGTACTGATAGTGGTCCAAATACTTAACACATGCACTAAGATAAACTTTGTTAAAAGCCGGAAGTTTACAAGTGCAAGGATATGTAAGTCTCAATCATCCTGGATATGTTCCGACCAGAACACACTAGCGAACATACTCTCCCTTGACAATGTACTACACGCCTCAAGCCACCGGTTTTTGCTAATTTACTGCGTTATCGTCAGTCGGCGTACAGCCGGTACGCCTCGTTCCTCCGCCTTGTAAATCAGCAAAAACCGATGGCTGAGGTCGAAGAGTTTTGAAGCATCAATTTTTCATTCTACAAGGCACTGGATTGAAGCGTACTGGACGTACGCTGATTGACAGTAACGACGTAGAATTAAAAATT
>Ga0153944_1000072_pt1 | contig 41623 bp, 39 predicted proteins | sample TSNJ028MetaG_FD_104703 | JGI IMG/M metagenome (GOLD analysis project Ga0153944, IMG submission 104703) | Attine ant fungus gardens microbial communities from New Jersey, USA - TSNJ028 MetaG | ecosystem: Host-associated > Fungi > Mycelium > Unclassified | place: USA: New Jersey, Wharton State... | reverse complement strand
CATCCGTATCGTAAACCCGAAACAGCTTGGCAAAAAGGACTTCATCAAAAACAAGACGGCTACGGCTGAAATGCTGGACTTTCTTTCGGTCTGCTTGCGCTATGGGCTTTCCATGTGCGTCACCGGCGCGACCGGCAGCGGTAAGACAACGGTTATGGCATGGCTGCTCTCCACCATTCCCGACCATATGAGGCTATTTACTATTGAAAACGGCTGCCGTGAGTTTGACCTTGTGAAAGAGGACGGAAACGGCAATGTTGTCAATAACGTGGTGCATACGGTTACAAGGGACAGCGAAGACCCGAAACAGAATATCGATCAGGAAAAATTGCTCGAATACGCCTTGACCTCTAACCCCGACATTGTCTGCGTGGGTGAGATGAAATCGGCCGAAGCGTTCGCCGCGCAAGAGGCGGCCCGGACCGGACATGGCGTAATAACTACGACACACGCCAACTCCTGCGACGCCACTTATAACCGCATGGTTACGCTGTGCAAGACTAAGTACGACATCAACGACAAGACCCTTTATAACCTCTGTACCGAGGCTTTCCCGATAGTGATGTTCGCTAAAAAATTAGAGGATAGCTCCCGAAAGATAATGGAGATTACGGAGTGCGAGATACTGCCGGACGGCTCACGGCATATCCGCACTCTTTTCCGTTACAACATCACCGAGAACAGTATTACAAGGGGCAAGGTGACAATCAAAGGCGAGTTTGAGAGAGTGGACACCATTTCGGCGAGTTTGCAAAAGCGGCTCCGTGAAAACGGTATGCCAATCAGCGCGCTTGAAAAACTGATGGGAGGTGTTGCCTGATGACAACGCTTTTACTGATTGCATTTCTCGGACTTGTGGGCGGCGGCTTTTTAATGCTGTCGCTCTCGCCGTTCGAGTTTGCCGACAATGTGGCAAAGCCGTTCAGAAACAGGAAAAAGACACTCGCGCAAAAAATCAAAGAAGCCACTACTGTCAAAAAAGTTAAGGGTATCCGAAAGACCATAATGGAAACAAGGGAGATTTTAGAGGTTACAGGCAAGCAGAATCTTTTTGGAACGCTTATCGTGTTCTCAATCTTCCTGTTTGTTATCGGCACATTCTTTTCAATCATGCTCAACAATTACCTGATGATACCCGTTATGGCGGTGGGGCTGTCACTCCTGCCGTTTTGGTATGTGATGTTCACGGCGAATTTCTATAAAAAACAGCTTAACGCCGAGCTTGAAACGGCTCTGTCGATTATCACGACCTCTTATCTGCGAAGTGAAAACTTCATTTTAGCGGTTGAGGAAAACGTGTCGTATCTCAATCCTCCTGTGTGTGATGTGTTCAAGCTGTTTCTGGCGCAGACCAACCTTATCAACGGCAATATCGGGATTGCTTTGGAGAATATCAAGTACAAGGTGGCAAGCGAGGTTTACCGTGAGTGGATTGACGCCGTTATCGCCTGTCAGGAGGATAAAACGCTCAAAACAACGCTGACCCCGATTATATCAAAACTGTCGGATATGCGTATGGTATCCTCCGAGCTTGACATTCTGCTGTACGAGCCGATGAAAGAGTTTATCACAATGGCAATCCTGCTTGTGGGTAACATACCGCTTATATATTTTCTCAATAAAAGTTGGTTCGACACGTTGATGAATCACATTGTCGGTAAAGCTGTGCTTGCGTTGTCGGCGTTCGCTATCTTTATATCGCTGGCGGCGGTTATCAGGCTGACAAGACCGATTGAGTATAAGAGATAGGGGGCGATGGTATCAAAGTTATTCCTATAACTCTAAAACAAGCAAACAATTTTGTAATAAAACACCATCGCCATCACTCAAAGGTTCAAGGCTGTAAATTCTGTATCGGAGTAGTCGATGAAAAGGACGAATTGCGGGGCGTTGCCATTGTTGGCCGCCCCGTTTCACGTTTCCTCGATAACGGTCTGACCGCCGAGGTGACAAGGCTCTGTGTGGACGGCTACAAGAACGCTTGTAGTTTCCTGTATGCGGCTTGCGGACGGATCGCAAAGCACATGGGCTATCAGAAAATTATAACCTACATTCTTTCGACCGAAAAAGGCACAAGCCTGAGAGCTTCAAACTGGACTTGCGGCGGCTCCTGCGGCGGCGGTAATTGGAATGTAGCAAGCCGCCCGCGCAAGAACAGCACATACACCGACAAAAAGGTGATGTACTCTAAAATCCTATGAAAGAAGGTGTTTTATGTTAGGTATACTTTTACCGTTTTCCTGTCTGTTCGGGGCAGGACTTTATTTTGTCCTTGCAGATTTACTGAAAGTACCGACTCTTGCTACTACAAAGGCGGTCATTGCCGTTACCCGCAGGGAAAAGAAACAGGCGAAATCATTAGACGCAATCATATTCGACCTTGCCGCCAAGCTGTCTAAGTACATCAAGCTCGGCGATTACAAAAAGCGGAAGATGACGGCAACGCTCAAATCGGCTGACATCAACCTATCGCCTGAAATCTACACCGCAAAGGCAATCGTAAAGGCGGGGCTGATTTTAGCGTTTGTCGTTCCCTGCCTTGCCTTTCTTCCGATACTCGCCCCTGTGTTTATATTTTTGGCGATTACCATGTTTTTCAAGGACTACAAAGCCGCCGATGAAATCGTTAAGAAAAAGCGTGAAGCGATTGAAAGCGAACTGCCCCGTTTTGTAAACACGCTGACGCAGGAATTAAGGGCAAGCCGTGATATTCTGTCCATACTCGAAACCTATCAGAAACACGCCGGAACTGCCTTTAAGACGGAGCTTGAAATTACCATTGCCGATATGAAATCCGGCTCACATGAAACGGCACTCACAAGGTTTGAAGCCCGGATGGGCAGTTCACAGCTTTCCGACATCATCAGAGGGCTTATCGCCGTCATGCGCGGCGATAACGGCATTGTTTATTTTCAAATGCTGTCGCACGACCTCAAACAGCTTGAAATCCAAAAGTTAAAAATGATTGCCATGAAGCGCCCCGGCAAAATCAAAAAGTATTCGTTCTATATGCTGGCTTGTTTCCTCATTATGTACCTTGCAATTATTATTGTGGAGATTATGGGTGCGTTCAGCACTCTATTTTAGGGGGGTGGTAATTTGTTAAAGATACTCAATTCAAAGCGCGGCGAGGGCTATGTGGATATAATCGTCATCGTACTCTGCATTATGCTTTTTGTCGCGCTGGCGGTCAAGGTATTCCCTGTATTCATAGCGAAAAATCAGCTTGACACCTTTGCCACCGAGCTTATACGAGAGGCCGAAATAGCAGGCCGTGTCGGGAGCGAAACCACGGCAAAGGCAAATCAGTTAAAAACACAAGTCGGCATTGACCCCGCAATCTCATGGAGCAGGACGGGCAATTTCCAGTTAAACACCGAGGTTACGGTTACGCTGACCCTGCGGCACGATATAGGGTTTTTCAACTTTGGTTCATTCCCGATTACCTTGACATCAAAAGCCACAGGAAAGTCGGAGGTATATTGGAAATGACGAGAATAAAAAGGATTATAAAGTGTAAAAAAGCAATGTCCTACCCTTTGGCAATCGCCATAGCCCTTGCAATCGTCATTATATCCTGCGCCGGTTTTGAATACATGAGGCTCATGCTCATAGCGCAGGGTGTGCGTGACGGCGTACAGTCGGCGATTATCTCCGTCGCCACCGAAAACTATGATGACACCTACGCTTCCTTGCGTGAGGGTTATAGCGGCGGGTATGTCAACAACGGCGGCGGTTTCAATGAACAGCTTGACTTGGGCGATGTTTACAGCCGCCTTGACAGCGTTTTAGGTCTTGGCAGACAGGGCACATATCATGTGAAGAATATTGACGGTGTTATGGAGTATCGGGTGTCAAGTCTGAATGTGACCGTCATAAACGCTCCGCTTGCGCCGTCTAACCGTGATACGGCGCAGAAATTCCTTGCCGAGGCTACGATATACCTTGAAGTCCCCTTGTCGTTCGGGTGGTCGCACTTACCGTCCATGAAAATCACGCTGCATTGCAAGGCGGGATATACGCCAAAGTTTTAACGGAATATTGTGCGCCTTGCACTGGAAAAGAGCGGTTTTTCTCTCGAAAGTTTGTGCGCTAATGCCGCTGGAAAACTTAGCTCTTTTGTTGTACAATATAGACAAGGGAAGAAGTATTGAAGCAACCTATTATTGTGAAATAACATGAAGGAGGATACCGTTATGTTAAAGAATAAAAAAACCATTACCGTTTTCGGTTTGTCTGCTTTTGCCATAATCCTCGTAGTCGTTTTGATGGCGATGTCGCAGCCCGCCAAGCAGACCGACGCCTTGAACGATACCGATACGCAAGCAAGCGGCGTGACGCCGAGTGAGATTGTTGACACCGCGCCGATTGCGATTACACCCGAAGTTAAGCCGAGCGAGATTACAACGCCCGAACCGACTGCTGAAACGAAGGCGAATGATATTCCGCTGACGGTAGTCAAAGATAAACCCGAACCGCCCGAACTGCCCGATACGGCTCATTCTAACGAACCGCATGATGAACCAACCGACCCTGCGCTCACTAATCCGGCAGTAACGCCGAGTGTCACACCTGAGCCTGTTGAGCCGACAAAAGAGGTGGAAACAACACCAAATGGTGGAGATACAAATAGCAAAGGTGAAGTTTATGTCCCCGGTTTTGGTTGGATAGTTCCAAGTACAGCGGAAGGCAAGCAGAGTGGTTCTGACGGAGATTGGGATAAAATTATCGGCAACTGAAAATCATTCCATAATAAATGCAAAAGAGGTAGGCTTTCGAGCTTACCTCTTTTAGTTTGGAGGTAAAAATGAGGAAACGAGTGATCTCTATTGTTCTGATTTTTGTTATGACATTCTCATTTTCCATTACCGCATTTGCAGACGGCGATCCGAATGTAGATGGTGGTGGCGGTGGAATGGGCAGCGGTACAAGTACAAACTCGTGGACGCCCGGCATGGACGGTGTAAGAGTTAGCATTGTCAATGTTGAAACAGGATCGGTTATGGGAACACCAATAGATTACACAAATAAAACACCATCAAGTAGCATAATACATTTTGGGAAAAAATCTAAAATCCATTATTCAAATGGCAGTTCGCTCGCTCCGGCGGTCGGAGGTGTTTATAGCTATATAAATCCAAGCCCTGCAATGCCAACTGTAATTAGTAGCGGTGGTAGTTCAAACATTGAAGCGGTCAAAAGATATTTCTGTACTGACGGTGCGGCTCGAATGATAGCAAATGATATGGGAATATCTTTTGAAACATTAACAAATGGAAAATATAAGCTACTTTTAGAGCCTATTGCCTATTTCAAATTTGAGGGTAATCAAGTTGGCATGACAGCGCATGAAGCGGCCCTATACGACCAACAGTTAAGCGGCGGTCTGCGTAGTAAAATGGCAAGCTTGTCACACCAAAACCTACCCCTTGCCATGTTCCTTGAAAGGCCCGACTTAGGCTTTCCCGCATATAGCGGTGATACAAGCGGCAGACAGTCAAACGATACAATACTCGCTTATTTAGGCATGGGTATTGTAAGCTACACCGAATTGCCGCCCGATGACCCCGACCCCGGACAGGCTGATGTTGAATACCGCATCAACACGGAAGTCATAACGGCGGTAACGCTAAACGCAAGCAGGGAAATAAATCCCGACAACCCCGCAAGAGTGACATTTACTATTTTAGGACGAACGTACACAATGAGTAATATCGTCATACCCGAAGGAGAATCGCAAGTTGTCTGGTGCAAATGGACTACCCCTGCCACGGAGCAGACAATCACGATAACGGTCAGCACCAATAAAGGCTATCTCAGCGAAAATGTTATAACAGCAAAAATTGTTGACCTTAATAAGAACCCGCCGCCCGACCCGAAAGCCGATGACCGAAACGACAGTTTCCACGCCGTATCCATTCCGAGCAAACCGCAGAAAACATCGGCAAGATGGACGGTCTGGTGGGCAACATGGCACGCCTTTTGGGAATGGGAAGCGGATTGGGTTTGGTATGATAATTGGGTTAACGAGCCGTATCAGGTTTATGTAAGCAGCGGTTACTATCGGAGCTACACCTATACCGTAAACGGCGTTACCTATACCGGTTCGTATTGGGTGGACACAAGCCATTGGGAAACTCGATATAACCGTGTAAACAGAGGATATTGGGTAGACGAGGGCGAGTGGGTAGATAACGGATGGTACGATTTCTTTACCGACATCTATACCGCAAGTCTAACGGCTTCAAGCACAGTTACGCCGGACAGCAAAGTACCGACAGCAAGCGGAAACACCATGAAGTCAGGTTACGGAGTGAATAATAAAGTAACATCGAGCTTTTCATCAAACGCACCGAACAGCCATGTAACAGGCGCACAGACGGCGGTCAGCTATTTCCCTGAGTTTAAGTACGCCACCTACTGGCGGCTACTTGACTTGATAACGAGGGGCTATTCTTCGCAGCTTGAATTTAAGAAGAATGAATATAGTACCTATAACCAACGCGCTCATTTTTCGCCTGTGTGGTATCCGAACGGAACGTATCAAGTCTATACCTATCTGATGGACGCATGGACGCCGGACGGTATGCTTTCCATGAATCTAAACAGCAGCGTAAGTATTCAAGGCTCTGTTTTCGATGATTGGCATATTGCTCCGAAATAGCTGACCGAACCGAACCTATCAACGGGGATATGCTGCGGCGTATCCCCTAAAACTTTTGGAGGTGTAATTTTGCTGTTACCAATCATAATGATTATCATTTGTCTTGTAGGCGGCGGTGTCGCCTACTTTTTTATTAAGCAGGCCGAAAAGAACAAGTACAAGGAAAAATCAGCACCCGAAGCGGCCGCCGCTAACGAATTTATCAACGTAAAGGATATAAGCGGTAACTTTCTCTATACCCGTGACGGTCTGATGCTCTGTTACCTGAAGCTGACCCCGATCAGCATTGACCTTTACTCAAAGACGGAAAAGAAGAATCTTGTCCGCACCCTGACCGCCGAGATGTCGGCAACACAGTTTCCGTTTAAGTTTATCGCCGTATCACGACCGATTGACATATCCCCGCTAATATCAGAGCTTCATTCCCTGCTGATGACCTCGGACTTGAAACAAAAGGAGCTTTTACGAGCCGAGATGATAGAGATGTCCAATTTTGCGATGGGCGGCGATATTGTCGAACGGCAGTTTTATATCGTCCTTTGGGATAAGGCTCTTGACGGCACGGAAAGGGAGCTTACAAACCGTGCGCGATTGTTTGCCGAAAACTTCAACAGCAGTAAGGTGTCCTGTGAAATCTTAGGGCAACAGGACATTGTACGGCTCTGCAATCTTGTGAACAATCCGAGTTACACACACATTGAGGACAACAATTTTGAGGCGGCGATACCGCTCATTGACGGAGGGATTAATCTATGATAAAGAAAAGTAAAACGAGCGAGTTTTTGCCTGTCAATCAGGCTCTTTTGAACGTAATCACACCGATGGGCTTGGAAATCAGACGAAACAGCCTTGTTATAGGTGAGAACACCGGCAAGGTCTACGGCGTTGTCAAATATCCGCAAAAGGTTGATATGGGCTGGCTCTCGAAAATCACAAACATACCGAGTACCATTGTTTCCATCGGATTTAAGCCTATCGACAACAGCGCCCTTATTTCCGCTATTTCAAAAAGTATCGTCCAAAACAGGGCGGCCGCTGACGGTGCGAAAGACCCACTGACCCGTCAACGCGCCGAAAAAGCCGCCGAGGACGGCGATAAGATTATGCTCCAAATTGACCAAAACGGCGAAACGGTAGGGCTGATGTCCATTTCCGTTATGCCGATTGCCCGTGACGATAAGTCCTTTACAAAGGTTACGCGCAGGGTTGACAGCGTACTCAGCGTGATGAAATGCAAGGGCAGGGCTTTGGCGAGCCTTCAAAAAGAGGGCTTGCAGAATATCTCGCCCACGTTCCCCACGATAAGCAAAATTGAGAATATCATACAACGTATCGTACCTATGAGTACCTTTGTCGGCGGCTTTCCGTTCGCAAGCTCCGGCTTTAATGACGGAACAGGGTACTACTTCGCTAAAGATAACAGTGGCGGTTTGATTATCGTTGACACTTGGAAGCGCGGCGATGACCGCACCAATTCCAACATGGTAATCATGGGCGTTGCGGGTGTCGGCAAGTCCACGGCGGTCAAGCATATCGCCCTTGCGGAGTATATGAAAGGTACAAAGCTAATTTTCATCGATCCCGAATCCGAGTACAAAGACCTCTGCCTGAACCTAAAAGGCGATTGGATAAATGCCGGAGGTGACAAGCGCGGTTTGCTCAATCCCTTGCAAATCCGTCCGGCGCCGAAAGATACGGACGATGACACAAAGGGCAGCAAGGCAAACGGTGATGATGATACGCCGCTTTATGTTGACGAGGGCTACGGCATGAGCGATATGGCGTTGCACATTAAAAACTTGGAGATTTTCTTCAAGCTGTATATTCCGAGCCTGTCCGATATGAAGCGGGCTATCCTCAAGCAGACCATCATCGAACTTTATAATGAGTTTAACATTGATTGGGATACCGATATTGCGAAGCTCCAAAATACCGACTTCCCTACATTTACCGACCTTCATGCACTTTTGGAGAAAAAGGCTAAAGGCAAGAAAGACGATGAGCATAAGGAGCTTGCCCTGCTGTTTCACGACTTGGCGCACGGCAGCGATCAATTCCTCTGGAACGGACACAGCACCGTTGAAACCTCGTCACGCTGTATCTGCCTTGATACTCACTCCCTGCAAAACACAGGCGATAACATCAAACGGGCGCAGTATTTCACCCTGCTTACTTGGTGTTGGGAGCAAATGAGCAAAGACCGAAACGAACGTGTTCTGCTTATTTGTGACGAGGCTTATCTGATGATAGATGAAAATGTGCCGCAAAGCCTTGTATTCCTGCGGAATGTGGAAAAACGAGCGAGGAAGTACGAGGCGGGGCTTATTATCATTAGTCATTCGGTCGTGGACTTCCTTTCGGGCAATATCAAGCAGTACGGACAGGCGCTCCTTGACATACCCTGCTTCAAGATAATCATGGGAACGGACGGTAAAAACTTGCAGGAAACAAAGGAGCTTTATAATCTGACGGAGGCCGAGGAAGAATTGCTGCTCTCAAAAAAGCGCGGACACGCCTTGTTTGTCATCGGCTCTAAGCGGCTCCATGTCAATTTTGAGATACCCGAATACAAGTTTGATTACTTCGGCAAGGCCGGAGGACGGTAATCCCCAACACCAACAACAGGGCGGCGCTTGCCGCCCTGTTTGCATTTATAGTGTCCGTAATTATATAAGATTGGAGAAAACGTATGGCAAAAAAGGTTAAGCATAAGTCCCATGTGGAAATCAAGGTTGATATGCGTGTTTCGCTTGAAATACGAAACGAAAATGCCGCCGATGGAATGTCGAGTGTCGTAATGCTCAGTTCCGTTATAGAGGAAATCTTAGACGATGGCCGTCTGCTCATTCATATGCCCCTGCACCACGGCTATCATTATCCATTACCGAGAGATAATCCGTTTTTGATGAGCTTTTTTGAGGGTACAAAGATGTACGCCTTGCCTGTTCAGTTTGAGGAACGCACTCAGCGCGACGGTTTGATGTTCGCAAGGGTTCGGCGGGTTGGCGGCATAAAGTCGCACCAACGGAGGGATTGTTTTCGTTATCCCTGCTCCCTGCCCGTAGTCATTGAGCGTTTGAATAAAAATAAGCAGAGCGCGGACGATGAACAGCAGGCCGCAGAGGGGCAGATGATTAATTTCAGCGATGGCGGTATGCTTTTTGCTACTAACGAGGAACTTGAAAAAGGCGAGAAAATCGCTCTCGCCTTTGATATAGGCAGGGCTGAAACCGTTACCGCCGTTGCGCTCCGAGTCGAAAGTGTTACGGATGGGAATTTTCGCTATAAAGTGGCGGTTCAATTCCGTATTAAGGACAAGGATAGGGCGCAGAAACAGCGGTTTTATAAGTATATCGTGGAAATGCAATCGCTGGAACGGCGGCGGCTGACACAGGATATAAAGCCGCTGTATCCTGCCAAAGCGGAGCGCAAGGATCGGGCGCTAATATGAGGTTAGAAATAGCAATAGGGCGGTTTCGCCGCCCTATTGTGTAGATAGTCTTTGTAATTAGGTTATTGTGCTGATGCTTGGCGTTTTAGGGGAAATGCTTATACCCTTATATAAAATGACATGCTCTATAAAACTCAAATCTTTAATATTTTTTCTTCTATAAAAATAGATGTGCCAGATATGCTGACTTCAATTTTATTATCTATGATGGCGGCCGACGCTTTTACAAGACCATCTTTCCCAATTTCTTGTCCTTGCTCTATCCGTAATTTAATATTATTTACATCTTTTATATATTTGATATAATAAGCTCCCATAACACCTGATGCCGTTCCTGTGATTGGGTCTTCCACTGTTCCCGAATGGGTTGCAGAGAAATGTCTGCCGTGCATATCGTTATTTGGGTAAATCGTTTCGAGGGAAAACGGATGTACGGACGATGTTGGAATTTCCTTTAAAACACCGGAGAATTCTTTGTTATTAGGCTTCATATTCTTAAATGTTTCAATATGCTTTATTGGAATTAGAATAGTCCACGTACCAGTGCTACCATATACAATGGGATATTTATCATCAATATCGGCAATGTTAATTCCAATGGAAGATGCTAATTTCTCTATATCGCCATTAAACATTCTGAACTTTGCTGGTGACTGTTCCATTGTTACCTCATGTAAATAGTTATCATAATAGACTTTCAAAATGCCTGCCAGTGTTTCTATTGAAAGACTTTTAGAGTTCTTAATGTTGTTTCGCGACATTAGCTCACAAATTGAAGCCACTGTGCCATGTCCGCATAAATTCATTTCGTGATTTGGGGTAAAGTATCTTAGTCTAATATCAGCAACTTTTGATTCTAATATAAATACTGTCTCATTGAAACCGATTCTATTTGATATGCTCTGCATTTCGTTATAACTGATCCAATTTGCATCAAATACTATCCCCGCTGGATTTCCTTTGTTTACTTGATTTGAAAAAGCCTCTGCACAAAGAACTCCAACTTCCTTCATTTTCACCCTCCATTCGTAGTATATAAATTAAGCATCCCGCCCGGTCTGCTGTAACGCGCAACGGTTAATCTTTTTACCCTGTTGTTACGCTGTCGCTAATACCCATACTCACGAAAAAGAAGAAGATTGCGCCACGCGCGGCATTTTGCTCTTAGAAATAATCTGACGTCGGCTGAAAAAATAGCGAATATCGAGTGATATCCGCCGACCTTAGATTATTTTCAGAACGAGAGCGCGCCCCTATGGGGAATCAATTGTTTACCCCTTAAAATGGGGATTTGAGGTATATTTTTTAACCACCGCAAAGCGGTTTCGTTCTGCTTATACTGCACACAAATCATTGGACAAATTATCAACATTTATATGCAACCAATTCATAAGATTATTACAAAGTTTAGTAATTTGCAGATAATCATTTGGCAAATCATCATATGGCGGCACGAAGGTGCAAATACATAATTGATAATAATAAAAGTAAGGCATCATTTTCAGGTCATAGCTGCTTAACGGAAAGTGCTTTAAATACTCGTTTAAATAAGTTTTAAATCTCTTAATATGAATCGTACCACCTTTACATTCAGAATCAGCATAAGTATACGACATCATCACTTCAAAACACACAGGAAGAAAACATGCACCTGTCCAGTCAATCACTATCATTTCCTGATTGCGTGTAATAATTTGATTGACATAATAATCTCCGTGTGAATTGGAGTATGTTAGTTTATTTAAGTCAAACTTAAAACAAGCAATTTTTTCAATATGCTTTAATCGTTCGTTCAAATCAATAACAAGAGCCCTTTTATTCTCTTTTTCAGCCTGTTTGATGGCATCTAATATTGATTGTTTGGCTTTGAAAACAGTGGATTTATCTAAAAAATCCTTATCAAATAATACCGGCAATTTATTATATCCTCTTAATACCCTTTGTATCTCACCAAGCATTTGTGCCGACTTTTTCAAATACCAATCCGTAGCGGTGTTTAAAGAAATTATCTCGCCATCAATAAATTCCTGTAAATGGAACTGTTTTTCCCCATAACTAAAAATGTATTCATTATTTTTAGTTAGAATTAATCTTGCGACATTGATTCCATGACTGTAAAGGTATTCCAATAATGCACCTTCGTTTTCGGGATGGCTTAAAAAATCGGAGTTCACTTCTTTTAAAACATACTTCCCTGTTTGTGCCTCCACTAAAAATATTTTCGACTGCATATGGTCAGCCAGAATTTTAATGGATTTTACTTCAATATTAAAGTTTTCTTGTATAAGTTCTTTGTAAATATTAATACCCCCATTATATAAATTAAATGCGCCGAACCCTTTAGCCCGTGACATCTCAGCTAAGAAAAAATAATCGGCACATAACCTTCCACCATCAATTATAGCACAACAAAAGCAAAAATCCAATGCCATTTGAGAATAAAATCTCAGGTGGCATTTTTATATATAATCAAAATTTAGGAAGGAGCGGTTCATGTTGTCATCACTAAAAGAAAACAAAACTTGCGCTATCCTCGAACAATACCTGAGTTACCTGACCGTCATCAAGGGGCGTTTCCCTCTGACCGCAGATGAATACAGGATAGACAATCTTATGCTTTTCTCATTCGTTAAAGAAAAGCGCGGTTTCCCCGCCGATGAAATCAAGCGGCGGGATTTTTCGGATGCGGACATTGAGTTTATCAGAAGTATTAATATATCCGATATGTACGATTTTATCACCTACTGTGGCGAGGTGCGAAAAGTCACCACCGCCACACGTTCAAGGAAAATTGTGTCCATCCGGCAGTTTTGGAAATACCTCAAAAGCAAGGCTCATCTGTTAGAGAACAACATTGCGGAGGAATTGGACGCGCCCAAGCTGCCGAAGCGTATGCCGAAATACTTATCCCTTGAAGAATCCATACGGTTGCTGATTGAAAGTGAGCAAAATCCGAGGGACTACTGCATACTTACTATTTTCCTAAACTGTGCGTTAAGGCTTTCGGAGCTTGTCAGTATCAACTTGGAGCAAGTAGAAACCGAAACCTTGCAGATTATCGGCAAAGGCAACAAGGAACGCCGGATATTCCTCACTCCGGCAACCAAGAAAGCTATCGGTACATGGCTTGATGTCAGAAAAACCATGAACCCACAGACAAATGCACTCTTTATCACAAAGCACGGCACAAGGGTAACGAGCCGAGGTGTTCAGGATATTGTTAAGAAGTATCTGAAAAAGGCGGGACTTGTGGGCAGGGGCTTGTCTACTCACAAGCTTCGTCATTCGGCGGCCACAATTCTCCACCGTTACGGTCATGTAGATGTGAGGACGCTTCAGGTTCTGCTCGGGCATGAATCCATTGCCACAACGCAGATTTATACGAATATTGACAATGAACAATTACAATCAGCAGTCAATTCAAATCCTTTGGCGAGTATGTTTGGGAAGTAACCCGCAGCCAAACAGCAGTGCAGGAATAACAAAGCCACCGTTCCAATAATGCCGGTGGCTTACAGTTTCCGCATATTCATCTTCTTTTTATTTTTGCGATTTTCGCAAGCAACTCACTTGCATGGAGTAATTTTTCATCATCGGCGTATTCCAGTAACGAGCTTAGTACGTCCGTATCGGCAACAGTCTTTGGCTTGCGTTCCTCCGTGCCGAAAACGATGTAATCCAACGACAATTCAAGGTGCTCGGCTATTTTTATCAAGGTATCAAGCGCCGGTTTTTGAAAAGCATTCTCAATTTTCGTGTATGAGCTTGCCGAAAGCTCTATAATCTCGCAAAAGCTCTCCTGCGTAAATCCCAACGATTCACGGCGGCTCTTTATGCGGTCAGCCATCTCTTTTTGTTGCGTTTTTGTCAAAATGTTCACCTCCTGCTCTTTATATTATACCCATTTACCGAAAGTATTTGTATTCGGTATTGACGAAAGCATAACATTTCGTTATAATGGAATATAAAATACTTCCGCATTGACGAAAGAAAGAGGGGAAAATGAACATTATAGTTACCTACCATGTCGATAAAGATTTATACGATGGTTCCGAACATCGGGCATCGCTTGTTACAACGGAGTATATATGCAGAAGCAATATCCTTGTGCATTTGCAAATTGGGAAAAATCTCGGCATTCGCTTAAATAATTTATTAAGCTATGATTTCAAGAAAGACATAGCCGTTCAAAACGAACAGTTTTTGGCGGGTAAATCCTATAACCAAAGTAAACCCAAACCGATAACCCGCAGTACCTTTGAGGATAAGATGAAACGGTTTGACATGAGCCAAACCGTGATAGAGCGGGAAATTTTAGAGGAATACAGCTACACGGATAGAAACGGCCACTCTGACGAGGTACAGATTGTGATAACGGCAAAGGACGATACCATGACCGCCGTTATCGACTTCAAGGACACGGAACAGCACAGCAATTTTATATGCCCGGCGTGGCTCGTTAAACTGTCCTAACAACTGAATAAATTTCTTGAAAAAGTCAGGCTTTGCAAGCTCTGGCTTTATTTTTTTGGAGGTGAAGAAAATGGCGATAGACCCCGCAACCGCCAAGCTGATTGCGAAAGCGGCGGTAGATATTGTAACTGATGAAGAAAAAAGAAAACGGACGCTGATACTGATTCTCGCACCGACAATCGGGCTTTTACTGTTGATTGCCCTGATTGTGTACATCATAACAAGTCCGCTCTCTCTGTTGGTCGGCTGGCTCTTGCCGAATGAGATAAGCGTGGTGGAGGATTTCCAAAAGGGCTACGGCTATAATCAGAGCATCGGCATATTTGAAAACGACTACCTTGACGGCAACGGCATTGATTACGGCGATATTGTCTTTACAGACGGCTCTACCAATGTTGTCTACTTCAATCAGCTTGACAGCAAATACGCAAATGAACCCTACGGTACGGATAAAATCGGAACGCACGGCTGCGGTCCCACATCGCTTGCCATTGTGGTATCAAGTTTGACCGATCAGATTGTAGACCCGATACAGATGTCGGAGTGGTCGGTGAACAACGGCGGGTGGTGCGCCGGAAACGGCTCATATCACAGCCTGATACCGAACGCCGCTAAAGCCTTCGGGTTGAATGTCGAGGGCGATGTGCAAAGCGATCCGCAGAAAATCATTGACGCTCTATCAAGCGGAAAACTCGTAATCGCCCTGATGAGTAAAGGACATTTTACTTCATCGGGGCATTTTATTGTTCTGCGCGGCGTGACGGCAGACGGGAAAATCCTTGTCGCAGACCCGGCGAGTAAGAACCGCAGCGAACAGGAATGGGATTTTAACATCATTTTGGATGAGGCACGAAAGGGAGCAAGCGCAGGCGGTGCGTTTTGGATAATATCACCATAAACAATAAGAGACGGAGGGTTTAACACAATGGTTCTATATCTTTCAAGAAACGAAAACGCAAATCTGCTTGACAGTATTGCAAACGAAAAATCCCTGCACGTTCGCAAGATGTCGGGTAACTTTGGATTATCGGAGTTTATCGTCAGGGATATGAGGAAATTTGCAAGCTGTCGTTACTTCTGCGTGGAAAGGCTGGCGATAACCGAAAAGGACAGCGATTTTTTAGAGGCATTGCAGTCTTTCCAAATGATGTACAGCGCAAGGATTATCGTCATCAACGAGAGCATGAACGAGGTTGACAGCCTTATAAGAGGGCTTGTCCAAATCGGCGTGACCGATATTGTCACAGCACCCGATATGACGGAAAAACTCAGTCAGCTTTCGGAGTGCCTGTCAGCAGATGGTATGCTTAAATACAAACCCAACACGGTCAAGGCAAAGGAAACCGATGAGGAAAAGGAAACGTTGGCACACAGCATTATTCTTAAAGAGATGGAGGACGAGCAGTACCGCTTTGACTGCCTGAATATCAACATCGGTGTGACCGGCTCGACCCGCAGGGTTGGCACGACCACCATCGCTATGGGGCTTGCCAATTTCATTCAGAATCACGGCGGCACCGCCTGTTATGTGGCTCTGAACCTGAACCGCCATCTTGACAGTATCGCCAACGCTTACAATTTTGACACTGAGGAAGATTACTATACCTACAATGCCATTGACTTCTACGAGGGTATGCTGCCGAAGCACGATTACAATTTTATCATATCGGATTTCGGCGAGGTTAAGCGCGAGGCAGTGAAGAAGTATAAGGAATCCGACATACATTTGCTCTGCGGGGCAAGCAACAAGCTGTTTGAAGTGGTAGAGTTTGCGGACGGTTTGAAACCGATCAAGTCGGTCAAGCCGCAGATACTCACCTACATTCCCAATCCCGAATATGGTCAGCTTTTTAATTCCACCGTCACGAACAAGCCGACCATCATCAAGCCTGTTAAAAATATGCTGGATTTCAATGTCAATGCGCCCCGGTTCAAGGGGATAATCGAAAAATATATTGTGGAAACATCGAAAAGGCTTTAGGCGTAAGCCCGAAGCCTTTTTAGATTTTAGGGGAGGGCATTATGCAACAGCATGAATTATTCAAGAGTGTTTATGAATCAAATTTGAAAAGCAGGGCTGTCAATGTGATGTCCTGCCTTATCACTTATATGAACACGAAAGACAACACTTGCTTTCCGTCTATAAAGACGATTGCCAAGTGTTGTAGTATTAGTGTTAATACAGTTAAACGAGCATTGGCAGACCTTGAATCCGCAGGGTTTGTGGAAAAGGAAGCCCGGTTTATCGAGGCTAAGAACGGCGCGCAGACGAGTAACCTCTATCGCCTGTCAGCGGTGTTTTGCGAGCCAAACTTGCTCTCGGAGCAAAATATCCATATGAAAGAGAATATCTCTGCCACCGATAACAGCGAAAAAGAGTACGAGGTAATCACTTTCGAGGACTTGAAAGACGAACCAACCGCAACAGAGCAGTCGGCGGTCGTTCCTGTTATCCCTTCTGCTGAAAAATATATACCAATAATTCGCAAGATGGAGAAAGCCGTATCAGAAATGAGGCTCTCCATGAATATTATATCGGCAAATATAATAAAAGCTGCACCGAACACACAGCTTTTTTGCGTACCTCCGTAAATAGGATATAGTCATTCTGCATAACTTTTTATGCGCCATGCACTGGACTTGTAGTCTGAAAACGCTAAAACTTCGTGCGCTATTGCGGCTGGAAAAACGCTCTGCAAATTGCTACAATTATTACGGGTGGTGATTATATGCAAGACATAATCGAAAAGATTTACAGGGGTGAGCTTTACCCTGCGGAGCAAATCGAACCCATGCTCCAAGACTTCCGTGTTAAATGGGAAGAAAGCAAGGACAATGTTGATGACTTCCATAACCGTCTGACGGAAGAGTTAAAACCTCTCTTTGAGGCAGTCATGGTTGGCAAACTGGAAATTGCGACATTGGAACAGACACAGGCATTTGTGGACGGATTCAAATTAGGCGCACGACTGTTAGTAGAAGTGTTTGCCACAGCACCTATTCCCGAAAAAGAATAACCGTCACTTAATTCCCCATAAGAAATTCCTGCGGACAAACGATGTTCGGCAGGGGTTTTTTATTTTATCCGATTTGTGGGCTGCCCCCAAGCCCATTGTGCTATCCCCTTGAACCAATCATATTAACTGATTACTTGGTGAAAAGAAGTATTTTATAACATCTGTATAAAGTTAAGTGCGGATATAACTTAAATCATATCAGAAATACTGTCATTTAACTCGGCTACGGATAAACTTTGAATCTGCAACTCAGTATTTTCGTTAAGCGTGGCGGGGTTGTGTCGGTACTGTATGACAGGTATTTTATATTTTCAGTCGCCTGTATAGAGCGGCTTTTTATTCGAGCAAAATTATTTTTAAGATCCATATCTTGAAGAATAACTTGAAGTATAACTTGAAGATACAATATCTTCGTGTTGACAAAATGATAGAATTGCGCTATACTGTATAAAACGATGTTCAAAGCGATGTTCAAGGAGAGAGAATTATGAAGAAAACAACAGAAGAAATTAAACAAAACATCATTTCCGCAACGATAGAATTGATAGAAAATAGTAATGGAAATGTTGACGAGATAACTACTCGCAACATTGCAGACAAAGCCAATGTGGGTATTGGGTTAATCAACTATCATTTTCAAACAAAAGATAAGCTAATAGAAATATGTGTGCAACAGCTTATAAGTTATGTGGTTTCTTCTTTTCAGCCTCAAAAAAAGGAATATTCCTCTAATAAGGAACGCCTAATTAGTTGGGCAATCCAAGTATCTGACTTTCTGTTGGAAAATCCGGCTGTTTCAAGAATTTCTATACTGGGTGATTTATCCCATTATTCTCCGAATAATAATAGCGGAAACACAAAAAAAGGATTTATGATGGCAATCGGTGATGATATGAAAGATGAAGAAAAAAATTTATTGGCATTTACTCTGACTTCAACCGTCCAAGTCGCTTTTTTATCAAGAAGTGTCAGTAAAGAAATCTTGGGTTATGACATTTGCAGTAAAGATGAAAGAGATAAGTTTATTTCTGCCCTTGTTGATATGTTATATAGTGGAAATTCTAAATGAGAAAGGAGGGGCTATTTAATGAACAACAAAACAATGGGTAACAAGATTGTTAAAAAGGTTTACTGAGCAGTTTGGTTGTAACTTAACTGTTTTAGAAGGCAGTGAACATTGGTTTCATACCGAGCAACAACTAACTTTTCTTGATAAGTGGCTTGATAAATATATATGAGCAGTATAAACATTAATGGGTTTTCACCGCCCAAAACAGCTACTTCTTGATTAGGGAGATTTTCTAAGTTGTGAAAATGGTTAATAAATGTTACTTACAGACCAAAGGTGTAGGGCAAACACTATGCCGAATTTATATAATGTGCGTCATGATTTTCGCATAGTTTTCCATTTTACACAAAGTATAAAATGGTAGTGTCACAGGATTCAACTACTTAGGTATAAACAATTTGTCATGGTTTTAGAAACCAGGAAGGTTATAAAATGAAAATTGCAGTTTTTCACGGAAGTCCCCGAAAAGGCAATACATATAAAGCTACAAAAATTTTTATGGACGAATTATCAAAATGCGGCGATGTTCAATATTCAGAAATTTTTCTTCCTAAAGCCATACCCGAATTTTGCATCGGATGCCAGCTTTGTCTTGGCAATCCGCATGAAAGATGTCCTCATTCACAATATATCGCTCCGATTTTGAAAGCGATATTGGACGCTGATGCGTTAATATTTACCACTCCGCATTATGGAGCTTGCAGTATGTCTTCTTGCATGAAGAACCTGCTTGATCATTTGGATTTTTTAACGTTAACCGTTGCGCCCAGAACTGAGTTGTTTCATAAAAAGGCGTTTATAATTTCGACTGCTACAGGGTCTACCGCCGCTATAAAGCCTATAAAGAAATACCTCAAAAATTGGGGTGTGAATCGCGTTTACTCGCTTGGCTTTAGAATGTTTATTGATAAATGGGAAATGATGCCAGAAAAGAAACAAGTAAGATTTAAAAAAAAGCTTATTCGGTCCGCCGATAAGTTTTATAACGCTTCAAAAAAACCTCCTTATATTGCAACGGTATTTATGTATCATATGTCGAAATTTATAATAAAAAAATATATTGGCAAAGGTGCATATCCATATGAATTTTGGAGAGAAAAGGGATATTTTATCAAACGTCCTTTTTAATGAGATAAAACGGCTTGCACACAAGAGTATAAGCAGATAGCCGTGAATGGCTTAAAATCTCGCTGTTTCGTCATTATTTGGATTAGTTACAGCATAACAGCATGGTAATTTCGTTACCCGTGGCGGTTGCCGTGGTCTGTGGTTACACGATGTATTTATATAACCTTAGATTAAAAACTCTACGGAGCGTTTATTGAACTTTAATCCGTCTGCTGTTATTCTTGATTATGGAGGTGGTCAACATGGATTGTAGTAGAGTAGGAAAACTTATACTTGGTTTACGAAAAGAAAAGGGCATGACACAAAGTCAGCTTGCCAATAAAATGAATATTAGCGATAAAGCCGTCTCAAAATGGGAACGTGGTTTGGGCTGTCCTGATGTATCCTTGCTTGGCGAACTCTCCAAAGCATTGGGCGTAAATGTAGAAAAAATCTTGTTGGGCGATTTAGAACCCAATAATGCAGACGGAGGAAATATGAAAAGGATAAAGTTTTTCGTTTGTCCAAACTGTGGGGACGCTTTAACTGCTACAGGGGAGGCTGAGGTTTCTTGCTGCGGGCGAAAATTGGCGGCGCTTATCCCAAAACCTGCTGATGGGATGCACAAGTTAACTGTAGAGGGAGTAGAGGATGATTTTTATATCACCTTTGCACATGAAATGGAAAAAACGCATTACTTGAGCTTTGTTGCATATGTTGCCTGTGACAGGGTGCTTTTGGTTAAACTTTATCCCGAGCAAAGCGGCGAAGTGCGTTTCCCAAAAATGTATGGCGGAAAGTTATATTTTTATTGCAGTCAACATGGATTGTGGGTGAATGGATAATGAGCAAACCCAATTTTCATCCAATTGATTTACAGACATGGCCAATGGCGCAAGCATTCCACTATTATACACAAATGGCTCCTACAACCTATACGGTTAATATTACAATGGATGTTACTACGCTTAGAAGAATATTGAAAAGTAAAGGATACAAATTTTTCCCTGCATATCTCTATTTAGTTACCAAAGCAATTAGCAAACAGAAAGAATTACGTGTAGCCGTTCAAGACGGTGTTTTGGGTCATTGGGACAATCTTACCCCCGCTTACCCCCAATTCCACCAAGATGATAAAACAACTTCTCTCCTATGGACAGAATACGATGATAATTTTGCAATATTCTACGAGCGATACATTGAGGATACTGTAAAGCATGGTAACAGTCATGGTATCCTTACTTCAAAAGGAATACCTTTGCCTAATGCTTATATTATTTCATGTATCCCATGGTTTACATTTAACAGCTTTTCGTTACACAATCATGGAATAAAGGATTACTATGTTCCCAGCTTTGAAGCAGGAGGCTTTGTGGAAGCAGACAGTAAGATAACGATGCCTCTCTCAATTACGGTACATCATGCCACGACAGATGGTTACCATTTAAAATTGTTTTTTGAGGAATTGCAGCGGACAATAAGTCAACCAGAGGAATGGTTGCAAAGAGTATAAGCAATACGCAGCGCATGGCTCAAACTCGCGCGACTTCCTGTGTATCGGTATTAGCAACAGCGCAACAACATGGTAAAAATGTTTAGTGCGGCGGTTGCTGTGTTTGATGGATAATTAGATTATTTTACAAAGCAACGCGCAATAAAGATAAGGTGAATGAATCCAAAAATATTTAACAGGGAGATTATACATGAAAAGTAAAACCATAAAAATGCTGGCTTTTAGCGTTGCAATCCTAACAATAGTTTCTCTTTCATCGTGCAAAAACGTTGATATAAATACTACGGAGTGGAAAAACGCAAACAATGTATATCGCTTATACATACAAACACCTGAGAGCCAATTAGACCTCGTAGACGATGAAGCGTTAAGCGACATGTTTGAAGCGTTTCTAATGGAGCTTGAGCAAAAGAATCAACTGTTTATAATAGACAGCTCTAATTTTAATGAGCTTGATGGAAAGAAAATATATGCTCACAATAAAGAAAGCATGGAAGAAATGGCGATTTCTTTTGATGAAAATATTGACCCGAACGGGAAAAGAATCACTGTCAATATGAATTATTTTAAGATGAATCCCATTGAAACTGTCAACGGCATTTCTATCGAGGAAAGTCTTGCAAAGGATGACAATACTATCAATATCCTTGTGCCGAATCAATATCGAGTTAGAGAAGAAGAAATTGTGGCACTGTACAAATCATTTTTCTGTTTCCAAAAAGTTAAAGTTGAAAATATATACAATGAGGAAATTGGCAGACCTCTTAATACTGTTACAGAAGATGATCTGGATGTAAATATCATTTATACAAAAGATAATCAAAACTATTTTACATTTAATCCGAGGGTGCTTTCAGAAACGAAAAATATTATTGTAGACCCGATAGTTATAATTTATGAGTATAAGGTGCATTCGTCTTATGCATATTCTTATGCCGGTACGGGTTCCTTTTTTGAATCTGATAGGGACGCCGAGGAAACCTTTGACGAAATTAAACCCGAAATTGAAAAAATCGAAGGATTCAGCAAATACATCTTAGGTTTGCGTTTGGCAAGTGAGCATCATCTGCCCTTCAAATAGGATGTTATTGCAATGGCGATTTTACTGTCAACATTACTTTACTGCATAGAAAAAAAGATTATCTTCGCAATAGTCTCCAAAAACGCAATAGACAGATAAGGCGCAGTAAAATTATTGGCTGCGAATAATTGTTAGTAAGCGGTTAAGGTAGTAAATGAATAGAGAATTATACTAAGTCCGTCACGCAAAAAAAGCCCGCCGATAACTGAGCGGATTTTGGATAATTCCATTGGACGAAATCGCGGACGATGCCGATAGCCATGAGGTTAGCCTATGGGGAAAATAAAAATTGTATTTTTATAACATGACGAAATGAAAGACGCTGAAAACCCCGCGAATAAAGGTTTTTTGAAAATCAATGTTTAGAGAAGTATATAGCTATCCTATCCCCACCAGTAGTTAGCTGGCCGCTTTTTACAGGGCGTTTCGTTGGGTTAGGATGTCAAAGTGCAAACTGTAATATGCTTGTAATTATAACAAAAGGAGAAATATATCATGTGGAAAAATAGCTATGGACAAATTCGATCGGGTTGGAAAATTATCATGTTTCTGGTTTTTGTATATTCTATAAGCGGGCTATTTTCGCCGCTTACGAATCTTTTATATACTTCAAAAGATACACATGTCGTTTTTTATTTACTGCTATGTTTGTTACAATTACTGCCGGTTTTGCTTACAGTATTTGTTTGGAAGAAGTTCGTGAAAAAAGACATACAAAAAATGGGACTAACGCCAATTTCAAAAAGCTACAAAAATCTGGTAAGCGGTATGATTTTGGGATTTATCAGCTTTACAATCATCGTGGTAGTTTCGTGCGTTTTGGGTGACAGCGGCATAAATCTACAGCAATCGTTCCGACCGGATTCAGGAATGTTATTGGGGCTTGTATTCATGTCATTTGCGGCTTTTTCAGAAGAAATAATGCTACGCGGATTCATTACCACGACATTAGCTCAAACCAAAAATTATCCGGTAATGCTTATAGTCCCCGCCGCCATTTTCTCAATATTGCATGCAGGAAATACCGGATATAACTTGGTTGCGGCAATTAACATCTTCCTCATTGGTCTGTTTTTAACTCTCATGTATATCAAAACAGGAAACCTCTGGATGTCCATAGGCTTCCATTGGATTTGGAATTATACACAAGGATATATCTTTACTTTTAGCGTAAGTGGATTGGAGCAAAATAATGGATTGTTTTCCGTCATTCAGAATCGGTATACTGTCTGGAGTGGAACAGAGTTTGGCCCGGAAAGCGGAATGCTTGCTACATGTGTTATTTTAGTATCACTATTTATCGTATTGCGGTTTAAACATATTGAGAAGCCAATGTCACTAAATTTCGCAGAGGAATGCGAATCGTTATGAGAGGCTTTTGATTTTCAATGCTTTGGTATTGGCTGGCTTATATAATTGCAACAGCTATTAGTGATCTGCTTATCATTTATAATGCTAAGTCAAGCATATGGGGGCATTAAAAAAAATAAATTTAAGTTCACCGGGATGATACAGAGTATAAGCACAACGCCGTGAACGGCTTAAAAAGGCTCTGTGTCTTGATTAGCGGCATTATCTGAGCCGCCGCATGGGTGTAAAATCGTTAGGTGTGGCGGTTGCCGTGATTAGTGGAGGTCGTTAAGATGAGCATTGACATAAAGCATTACCCACAAAAAAGGATATGTCAGGACTTTTACAGTGTGATAGAGTTTCTAAAAAAATATGGAGCAAAAGGAAATAATAAAAATTGGCATTGGGCGAGGTGGGAATGGCTTTTAGGTCATCTGGCACTTGATGAACTAACACTTCCAACAATAGGATTGTTTATGGAAAATGACGAAATTGTTGGACTTGTAACACATGATATGAGAGCTCAAGCCTATATAATTTTGAATCCGCAATATGGTTATCTTAAGCCACCAATGGTAGATTATGCAGTTAAGGAACTATCACATGAAGGTATTTCAAGTATATATATTGATGAAAAAGATAAGGAGTTAATCGAGATTGTTAAGGAAAAAGGATATTTGGTCACAGAAAATAGTGAATATGTTTTGGAACTTAATTGTAAGGAGATTCTATCGTACAGCTTAGATAAGGATTTTTACTTTACTGATTACTATTCAGACAAAGACCTAATGCAATATGTTAAAGTGATTCATAACGGCTTTGAAAACGAAGGCGAACCAACACAGCTAACAGAATCAGACATACCTGAACGGCCACACTATGACCCAAAACTTGCGTTGTTTATTGTTGCCCCGAATGGGGACTATGCGGCTCATTGTGGAACGTGGTACAGTCCAGATACAGAAACATGTTATGTCGAGCCGGTGGTAACTGTACCTGATTTTAGGAAATGCGGTTTAGGTAAATCTGTAGTATACGAGTGTATTAACCGCTGTGTTAGCATGGGCGCAAAAAAAGCTCTTGTTATTTCAAATCAGCAATTTTATCATCGACTTGGCTTCAAAGAATATTCTGTACACCGCTTATGGGAAAAGACAGTCAAACGTACCGAATAAGCACAATGCCGTGAACGGCTCAAAATGGCTCTGCGTCTTGATTAGGGAGATTATCCGGCCTGCAACACGGGGGTATTTTCGTTAGCTGTATCGGTGTGAAGCAGTGGGTTTAGATGGAAAGGAGAACGCACGGCATGAAAGGAAAAGTTTTGATTTTAACGCAAAACGATGTCGATGTGTTAAACACAGTCGAAGCAGAAATAGCTAAACAGCATCTTGAAATTAAAAAAGCACCTGATTTTGAACATACTCTTAAAGAGCTTAAAAAAGGCGGTTGTTTGCTGATTGTTATCGTTATGAACAATCAAAATATATCCGAAGCAAAAGGACAAATCAAGGCATTGCGAGCTGTTACAAGCGTCCCCATTGCCGTTGTATCCGAGGACGAAGCAGGAGTGCCCGACAGGATTGCACTCATAAATGAAGGCGCAGACCAATTGTTTGAACCTCCGGTTACGCCCGAAGAAATATCGGCGGCAAGCTTTGCTCTCATCCGCCGATTTGCGGATTTCAGTAAGACTATGACACCCACAACCTTTTATTATTCTCATGGGGTACTTATTAGCCACGATTACCGCAAAGTGTTCATAGGCGGCATCGAGATTGATATGATTAGAAAAGAGTTTGACATTTTGAGCCTTCTTGTGAGAAACCAAGGCATGGTATTGAAACATAATCATATTCTCAAAGAGGTTTGGGGCGAGGACTATGCCGAAAATGATACCGAAATTCTTTGGAATCAGATGTGCAGGGTGCGTTCTAAAATACAGATTGACCCTAAACTGCCCCATTTTATAAAGACCGTTCCCGGCATCGGCTACAGCTTTGACCCACAATATGACCCACAATGACACGCATTAACTTTATATGACAAGACAACTCTAAAATCGGCTTGATTGCTATAATCAAGCCGATTTTTTTGTCGTAATGAGCAGATAAATAATAGGTTTATCTTAATAATATCTTAGGTTTATTACAGGGTTCTACATTAAAATATCCCTTACAACATTATATGGGGATTTGTGGGTTTTTATACAGTCTTGTACAGCGTTTTTTATTTCTCCATAAGTAAAGGGGGAATTTGAATGCGTAGACGAATACCGATAAAACTATCACCACAGTCAAATACATACATAGCGCAAAGCGCCGCAGTCCTTAACGGGATTGCGGCGCTTTTTCTATCGACAAAATTCCGTGTTTTCACTGTAATTTTAGCAACATTATACATGGTTTTGCGCGGTTGCAGACCACATTGCAGATCGCCTCCGAATCCTCTTTTCTCAAAAAATTTACGAGAAAGGAGGACAAGCATATGCCAAGACCAAGAACAAAGGCAGAAGACATAAAAAATCCGGAGCATTATTTTAACAAATACATCGCTATGGAAGTAAAGCACGATCAGGCAAGCCAAACCGAGATTGAAGCCAATGAATACTCGTTGGAAGAAAAAATCGAGAGCAAAGCATTTGAGTATAGCATTGCTGTCAACAAAAACGGCGAATTGTTTGATGACGTGCTATTTCAAGAAAGTGCAATTGGTTGGATTGAACAAATTAAGAACAACAAGCTTAGAACAGTTTTATCCCACCTGACTTCGCATCAGCAAGAAATCGTTTTTCTTTTGTTTGTTAAAGAGTTGCCGCCTAAAGAAATAGCAGAAAAATTAGGTATAACGCAAGCGGCTGTTTCTATACAAACAAAAAGAATTATTGAAAAAATTAAAATATTTTTTCTGACTGTTTAACTTTTGACCCATTTGAATCCCTACCTACTATGAGGGGAATTTTTTCACCTCAACTGTACCTTGAAAATTGAATATCCATATCCCAAATACATTCCGGTTGTGGCTCCTAAAGGGCAAGCAACATGGCAAATGCCGCCAAGACATCCGACCCCTGTGTTTAATAAAAAAACACAGGCTGTCGGACGAGCGATAAGCATTGCGCCTAAACAAGCCTGTTGGTAAGGCTTGATTGCAATAACCCACAACCGCACTAACGATACTTCTGCCGAGTCACAGACATCGCAATGACGGCAGCTTCCTCAGAACGGGGGAGAATCCCTGCGGCATTCGTGAAGAACGGTGCGGCGGGGTTATGACACCTTTAACCAAAGGTGGTTTGGGATTATGCCCGGTGTCGGGGGTAGGACAAATACGGCACAGGAAAATCTATAAAAAACAACGGACGGCTTAATGTTTGTAAGGCTGACAGATAGCTTAAATGAAAACAACGGCAAGCCGTCCTTTTTTCAAAGGCAGAAACTATGCGGCAGGGGTATATATTTTCCCCTGCCGTATCATTGTGCCTTTGATACAAAATAAAAATAAGGAGTGGAAGCCATGAAACGCAACAAAAATACACACGTAAAGAACGCCGATGAAAACGTGATAACCCTCTGTAATGCTTGTGCAAGGGATTACTACAATTCGCCGGACTTTTACATAAAGGCTGTTCTCCCTCGAACCGTTAAGGAATCATGCACGAAATGCAACCGGAAAGGTTATGACTACATCATTACGGACAAGTCAAAGAAAAATCCGAGGTAATTCAGACAAGCAGAGCAAGCATATCCTTTAATAATAACGGCAAGGAGGACTATATGATGACCAATTTAACGACTATTGAAACTCTTAAAAATATAGATATACGCACCGTTGACCCTGCTACATTGGTAGATATTCGTGATGTGAGAGTAAATGCCGATCTACCAAAGCAGGAACGGCTTCTCGACTTTATCAGCCAAATCAAAAATCCATATTGCTATAAATGCGGTAAAGCTGTTGTAAAGGTCAGCTTTGCGGAAACGGAAGCCACTCTTGAAGATAGGCTCGAAAGCTATCTTCTGTCATTGTGAGGGATGATACAGAATGAAAAATAAGATAATGCCGAAATCCGACAACGGCGGCGAACCGCGCAAAAAGACTGGACGCGTTCACAATTCTATGCTACCCTTATAGACAGGACTAATTGTGAAACTCTTTTTATTTGTTGGTTTGCTAATGCCAATAAAGTAAAAAGGAGTTTTCAAAATGCAAACAACAACAAGCACGGCGGCAGTTGCTACCGCCGAGAAAATATGGAACGCTTGCCTTTATGTCCGCCTGAGCCGTGAGGACGGTGACAAAGAGGAAAGCGACAGCATAACCAACCAAAAAGCGCTCATCAGAGATTACGCATCCACTTTGCCTGATGTAAATATTGTAGCGGAAATGGCCGATGATGGTTTTTCCGGTGCGAGTTTTGAACGCCCCTCGTTTGTTAAAATGATGAACGAGATAAAAGAGGGGCGTATTAACTGTGTCATAGTTAAAGACTTATCCCGCTTCGGTCGTAATTTTACCGAGGCCGGAAAGTACCTTGAGCAGATATTCCCATTTTTAGGCGTTCGCTTTATATCGGTGAACGACCGTCTTGATAGTATGAGCAATAAATCATACGGCGATAGAATCATTGTGCCTTTTAAGAACCTCATAAATGACGCTTATTGCCGCGACATATCCATTAAAATCAGGAGTCAACTTGAAATCAAACGTAAAAAGGGTGATTTCATTGGCTCTTTTGTTGCTTACGGATATTTGAAAGACGAGAAAAATCATAACAGACTTGTGCCGGACGATTACGCCGCCGATATTGTCCGCAGTATTTTCAAGTGGAAAATAGACGGCATGAGCCAGCAAGGTATAGCGGGCAAGCTCAATGATATGGGGATTCTTTCCCCAATGGAATATAAACGATCGATAGGATTGAAATACACCTCGACCTTTAAGTTGAGCGCTAAAGCTGTCTGGTCTGCCGTTGCGGTCGGCCGGATATTAAAGGACGAAATCTATATAGGCATATTAGCACAGGGCAAGAGAAGCACCCCGAACCATAAAGTGAAAAAGAATGTTACCAAGCCCAAAGAGGACTGGACGAGAGCCTTTGATACGCATGAGCCAATCGTATCAAGGGAAGAATTTGACCTCGCAAACAGCCTTTTACTCAGGGATATGCGTGTGTCGCCCAATGAAGAAACGGTATTTCTGTTTTCGGGAATCATTCATTGCGCGGATTGCGGGATGAATATGATACGCAAGACCGTTCCAAGCGGCGATAAGAAGTATTTCTATTATATTTGCAAAAACAGCAAGCTGAAAAGCTGTAAGCCACACAGCATAAGCGAAAAGCTGCTTGAAGAAGCGGTTACGGCGGCATTACAGGCTCATATTTCAAATATACTCAACCTTGAACGGATATTGGCTTTTATAGACACCCTGCCCATCAAGCAGGAAGAAATACAGAGGATAGATAAGCAGCTTTTGAAGATTCAAGAGGAAATCAACCGCTACAAGGAGTTGAAGGTTTCCTTATACGAATCCCTGATGAGCGGTATTGTTGAAAAAGACGAGTACAGAGAGTTAAAGGAATCGTACTCATCTAAGAGCGATGAAGCCGAAAAAGCAGCTTTGAGGTTGAGCGGCGAAATAGAAAAGATACTAAATAGCAAGGGCGAGAAGAATTTCTGGATTGAACAATTCAAGGCACATCAAACTATAACGACCCTCACTCGAAAGGCCGTTGTGTCCTTGATTGACGAAGTCTTGATTTATGAGGACAACCGAATCGGTATCAGGTTCAAGTATCAGTACAATTACGAGAGTGCTGTCAATTTTGTGCAGTCGGTCAATGAGCTTGTACCGCTGGAAGCCGACAACTTAATAAGGGAGGCGATGTAAGATGGCAAGAAAAAGCAGAACAGCCGCCACTATCGCTCCCGTGGCAGAAGTCAAAACGTACAAAACCGCTATATATGCCCGTCTGTCGGTAGAGGACTGCCGTGATAGGGAAAGCGATTCTATCGAGAATCAAATCTACCTTATAAGGCAATATGTCGAGGAACGCCCATACCTAAAGCTAATTTCTGTGTTCTCCGACAACGGCGAAACCGGAACCGACTTTGACAGACCCGGCTTTATCTCAATGATGGACGAGGTAAAAGCCGGAAAAATAAATTGTATCGTTGTCAAAGACCTTAGCCGTTTTGGAAGAAACTATATCGAAACAGGCGAATACTTGGAGAAAATCTTTCCCTTCATGGGCGTTAGGTTCGTATCCATTAACGACGGTCTGGATAACGAGGACGAAAACAGCAATATGGACGCCTTGATTGTCGGTTTGAAAAACCTGATAAACGATGTTTACGCAAAGGATATATCGCAGAAAATTATATCCTCGCTGCGTACCAAGCAAGAGAACGGCGAGTACATCGGCGGTCTGCCAATCTATGGCTACCAAAAATCGGAGGAAGATTACCACAGGCTTGTCATTGATACCGAAACAGCCCCGGTGGTTCGGGACATTTTCAAATGGAAAGCCGAGGGCATGGGCGATACTGTCATAGCAAGACGGCTTAATGAAATGGGCATACCAAGCCCTATGAAAAGGCGTACCCTCAAGGGTGAGGTTGAAAAAGCGGGTAATTGCCGACTGTTTATATGGCGTGACCGCACTATCCGTTTGATAACGACCAATCCTATGTATATCGGGCATATGACGCAGGGCAGAACAAAACAGGCGTTGTGCGATAAAATGCCCATCAAGGCACAGCCAACCTCCGAGTGGATAATCGTGAAAAACACACATGAGCCTATTGTTGACAAGGCTACCTTTGAAAAAGCGCAGGAAGCGAGAGCAAACAATACAAACGCATTTTATAAGGATTACGATAAAAGCAAGCACATAAGCAGCGAAAACTACCTTTTCAAAGGGCTTTTGGTTTGTAGTGACTGCGGTTCAAAACTAATACGCATAAAATCACATACAAATCCCGATGGTTACAGTTTTCTTTGCCCCATCAAGCGAAAAAACTTAGGCACGGCTTGTACTCACAAGAATGTCAGCGAAGCCGTGCTATACGACAGTGCGTTGGTTTCCATAAAGAAGGAAATCGAGGCGGCGGTGAATCTTACAGCAATCGTTGAACGGCTGAACAAGTCGCAATCGGAGGATAATCCCGAAAACGATATTGCAAAGCGGATGGCACATCTTCAAAAGGAACTGAAAAGATTAACCCACTTGAAAGCCGCTTTGTATGAAAGCTATGCCGACAAGCTGCTTACCGAAAGCGAGTATATCTATTCAAAACAGCGATATGGAAAGCAGATTGACGAACTCAGGCAGAATCTTGAACGCTTGCAGGAAGAAAGCGTAACGCAATCCGAAACCCTGACCCCTAAAAACAAATGGCTGCAAGCCTTTCGGCGCTTTACAGACCATGACGAGCTTTCGTATGAAATGGTTCGCACCTTGATTAAGCAAGTGGTTGTTACCGGCGTCAACGAGTTTTATTTTGTGTGGAATTTCAAAAATGAATACGAGGCTCTTTGTGAATATACAGGGGAGGTGTCGGCATGACGGAACACACGACAGCCCTCTACATCAGGCTTTCACAGGAGGACGATAATGTCGGGGAAAGCAACAGCGTGAAAAATCAGAGGGATTTACTTACCGACTTTGCGCTCCGTCACCCTGATTTATCGAAAAGCAAGCTCTTGTATTTCATTGATGACGGCCACTCAGGTACTAATTTTGACCGTCCGGCTGTAAAGGATATGCTGGAACAAGTGCGAAAAGGAAAGATTAACAGCATTGTCGTTAAAGACTTCTCGCGCTTTGGCAGGAGTTATATAGATGTCGGAGGCTACTTGGATCAGGTTTTCCCGTTCTTGGGCGTTCGTTTTTTATCGGTCAACGATTTTTTTGACAGCAACGAAAACATAGGAAGCTCCGCAGGGCTTGACGTTGGATTCAAAACCCTAATCCATGACCTATACAGCAAGGATTTATCGGTAAAGTCCAAAACAGGCAAAATGGCTAAGACAAAGAAAGGCGAACACGTTAATGGTACAGCACCTTTCGGGTATGTGAAATCCAAGACGGTCAAAAACGCTTGGGAGATAGACGAATCGGCCGCCGTAGCCATCAGAGAGATTTACGGATTGGCGATAGATGGATTGTCGGCTTGCGATATAGCCAGACAACTTAACAGCGAAGGAGTAGCGGCTCCGCTGGCACACCGTATCAGCAACAACACTGATAAAGGCTTATATTGTCGCAGGGTTGACGAAACGCCCCTTTGGAGAATGGCAAACGTATCAAAGATATTGCGTGACGAGAGATACACAGGCAAACTGATAACGGGTACGAAGAAACGGATAACGGTCGGCGGTAGAAAAACGACGCCTATACCCAAAAGCGATTGGATTGTTATTCCGAACGCACATGAGCCGATTGTTTCGCAGGAAACCTTTGATAGTGTGCAATCATTGCTCGGCCCCTACAATGAAAGAAGCATAAAGAAAGTAAACGCCAACATATTTGCGGGTAAGCTGTTCTGCGGTTATTGCCGTCATGCGCTCCGGCGTTACGGAGGGCTTAATCCGAAATATGTTTGTCAGTCGCACAGAGAAACGCAGGGCGAGAAGTGCCTGTCTGATGTGATTTATGAGGCTTTGTTAGAGGAAGTGGTGTTAGCTGCGGTAAAGCAAGAGGTTTCTTTGGCGTTTAATGCAAAAAGGCAAGCGGAGAAGATAAACGGTCTGTTGCTTGGTGAACGTGAAAAGATGTCGGGGGAGATAAAAAGGCTTTCCGCTGATGTATTGAGATTGAAAAACAGCAGAGAATCGCTTTTTGAGGATTATTCCGATGGTAAGATAACCAAAGAGCAGTATGTTTTAATGAAGTCGGAGCAGTCTGAAAAGATTGAGCTAACGGAATCCGAGGTTATCAGGCTCTCAGACGAACTCTACAAGCAAAGTCAAAATACACGGCACAGTGAGAGTTATGAGAGGTTAAAACCTTTTGACAAGATAAACGAGGTGACGCCTGAGATGATGTCGCTGGTGGACAGCATATATGTGTTTGACAGCACTCGCATTGAGATTAAGTTTTCCTTTGCTGATAGGTGCGGTCAAGTATAAGGCTTGTTCACAAAAAATTTACAATATTTTTTTAGTTTTGTCTTGACACAAGATAATGATCATTATGACAGTGAGAATTATAAAGGGACTGTTGCAGATCTGGATACTAATTTCCGCAGTCTTTTATACGACCTTTATTGTAAGGATTTATCTGTTAAGGTAAAATCATCTCTGGAAATAAAAAAAGAGAAGGGTCTCTATATCAGCAGCCAGTTTCCTTTTGGCTATAAGAAAGATGAGGAAGATTGCCATAAGCCTGTAATTAAGGAAGAGGAAGCTGAAGTTGTTAGAAGAATATTTGATTTTGCAATGCAAGGCATGAACTCTTCCCAGATAGCCAGAATATTTAATGCGGAGAAGGTTAAGACACCGGTTCAGTTTAAGTTGGATTCCGGCGAGAATATCAAAGTACCAAAGGCAAAACAACTTATATGGGATGCTACTTATATCTATAGTATATTGCATAATCCGTTTTATGCAGGGGATGTAGTCTATGATAAGTTTGAACGTAAGGAAGTGGGCGGGAAACCATGCAGGAAGCCAATGAGTGAGTGGAAGGTATATAGGGATCATCATATACCAATTATTGACAGGGAAACCTTTGATGCCCTTCAGAAACCTAAGAGAAAGTGCGAGAGGGCTGTGGGTAGAGAGAAACATCCATTGGTAGGAGCGGTAAGATGCGGTTGCTGTGGGAAGTCTCTGACCCTATTACTTTCAAGTCGTACATCATACATAAATGACGCATAAATGACACTCTTCGTTATTATTCGATGTTATTCTTGTAAACTCACAATTTGAATGTTATAATAGTTTCCACAGAGAACGAAATGCATAAAGAGGAGTTTGGTTTTGATGAAAGATTTTAGATGGTTGCATTTTTCAGATTTGCATTTGGCGGAAAATAAGTATGAACCTAAAAAGGCAAAAGAGATGTTGATAGAATACCTTGCTGAAAGAAAAGAGCGTGGTGAACTTAAATATGACTATGTTTTTATTACTGGCGATGTCGCCAATCAAGGCAAGTATGATGGTGCTGAAATATTTATGAAGGATTTTTATAATGCTCTAGATCTAAAAAAAGAAGATTTGGGTAAAAGAGTTTTTTGGGCTGTGGGTAACCATGATATAGAGCGAAATAAAGACTCGGCACGTACTAACACTATTCATTCAATTCGTACAGATAAAAATCCTTCTGAAAAATTCCGTTCTTGCTTGATCGAAACAACGAATTGTTCAGTGTTGACAGATTCAGGTATGAAACTTTACTTTAAACACAGCAAAAAGATAGCGAATAGAACATTTAGTGAAAAAATGATAAATGATATCCATCAAATCTATCATTTGGCTGAATTAGATCTTGTTGTTATTAACACTTGCTTAGCATCTTGCGATGGTGATGATAGTAGAAAGTTACATATTAAGTCGGATCATTTAAGAAAAGTATTGTCCCAAACCCAAAAAAGCAAGCCCGTTTTTGTCATTGGGCATCATGGAAGGGATTTCTTCTATTTTGAGGATATGGAAGAATTGAGTACTATTTTCGAGGACAATAATGTTGATGTTTATTTATGTGGGCATAATCACGAACTTGGTTTTGCATTATTTCCTGATACTGAAAGAGACATATATCAATTTACATGCGGAGGCGGACCTCAAATAGGATCTCATGCAACTTTTTCTTTTATGCATGGTCATTACATTTCCACAAATAACGAAATTTGCATTACTCCACATAGTTTTCGTGAAACGGATAAAAAATGGAGCCTTGATACCCGTCTTAACCGAAGATTAGCAGGAAAAACCGTTTTTCCATTGAAGCGGCTAGTGACTAATACAGAAATATATGAGTCTAAGTCAGAGGACTATGTAAACATTCTTCATCTATCCGATTTACAGTTTGGAATTACAGATGGAAGTGATAGCGGTAAGAAACGCGTTGCCATTGGATATAGGGAAAGGGTTATAGAAAAAAGCCTTATTTATTATTTAAGTAGACTGCCAGATAAATGGAAGCCTAATATTATTGTAATATCCGGAGATTTAGCATGGAATGCAAAAAAGGAAGATTATCAAAAATGTGCTGATTGGATAAAAAAATTAACTACTACTCTCAATGTTGAAATTGAGAATGTCATTGTATGCACAGGTAATCATGATATCAATCTGGAAGCAGCAAAGAATAACTATAATAATACAAAGTCAGCTGAAAACGAGGCAGTTAAAAAATATGAAGATTGCACTTTTGATAATGAGAAGGCAAGGTTTCATAAATATGAAAGCATCATATCTCACATTATTGAAAAGCAAGCAGAAGAAGAACTAACCGATGATGCATTCGAAGGGGAAAAATCCCTTTATAATAATTTTAAGGAGTTTATATCATTTTGCAAAGGTGAAATTGATGAAGAAGTTAAAATTGAACCATTAAAGAATGAAATTGATAATAATTTAGATGTTCAATATCTATATGGATATAGAGAAATTATGGGGATAAGATTTAATGTCCTAAACTCATCGTGGTATTGTGTTGACAGGAAAAGTCAAAGAGACAGTAGTCGTGATAAAGAAAGATTATTCATCGGAAAGCAATTTGTTGATGAATTAGTAAATAATTTTGTTATGAATGACAAGTTTTCAGTAACTGTGTTTCATCATCCGTTTGAATGGCTTAATCCATCAGAGGGCGATGATGACTCAAAGGTTAGGCAAAGTATACTTAAACTATCTGATATTATTTTGTGTGGCCATGTACATACAAAAGTGGGTGAACCCACATTCACGCATAATCAGGCTCAGATTTTTCAATCAGGTGCTTTGTGGGATGAAAACGAATACACATATGAAACACGGATTATACGTATAAATAAAAGGTCTGGCTCTGTGCGGCAGCATGTTCTTGAGTATGATACAACAAAAGCGCAATGGGTTAGTTTTGATGGTTCAGGGCCAAATGCGGAAGATAAAAGTTACCCTATTCACTTTCCAAAACATAATCATATTTTTGCCAGTGGTATAAGGGAGATTGATTTATGAAAAAGTTTATTACATCTATAATAATTGTATTTATCATTAGTTTATCACTACTGGGATGCAATTCATCAGAGCAAAATACTATAATTTTGTTTTCATGTATGGAAGAGAGTCGTGAAACTGCAATGATGAATCAATTGAATAATAAATTTCCAGACTATGAGATTATTTTGCAACACTATTCGACGGGGAATTGTGGTGCAAAATTGCTTGCGGAAGGTACAAAAACTGAAGCAGACATAATCGTCGGATTGCAATGTGCTTCATTAGAAACGGTAAAGGACTTGCTTGCGGATGTTTCGAATGTCAAAACGTCAACATATTCTAAACCTGAGTTGAATCCCGAACACGGTATGTATTGGATTTGGGAAAAGTATGATGGAGGCATTGTTGTGAATACTGATGTGCTTTTAGCAGAAGGTCTGCCTGAACCTCAAACATTTAATGATTTATTAAATCCATTATATGAAGGTTGGATTGTTATGCCTACAGCCCAGATATCTGGTACAGGCTATATGTTTTTTAACAACTGGTATAATATGTGGGGCGAAGATGAGGCATTCATTTATCTTGACAAGCTTGCAGTTAATATTTCGCAATTCGTATCTTCAGGGCATAATGTACCTCAATTGCTGCTTAGTGGCGAGAATGCAATTGGACTTGTTGATTTAATGAATGTATATCGGCAGATTGAGGAAGGTGCACCTTTAAAAATAATTATTCCTGACACAGGTGCACCTTTCAATATTACAGGCACAGCAATAATAAAGGGTAAAGAAGACAATAAAGTTGTTATGGAAGTGTATGAGTACTTGATGGGAGAATATGTTGTTGATGATAATAGCAAGTTTTCGCCAGGATTTATTTTTGAAGAACAATTAAGTGAAATTGCCGGTTATCCAGAAAATATACCAATGGCAGATATGAGAACGATAACTGATGAGGTGTTGAAAACGCGTCTGGTAGAAAAATGGAAATATTAATCGTACCGCAGAAGTATAATTCTCATGGAGGGATATTATGAGTACTTTAGCAGTGGAAAATCTGCATAAAATGTTTGGTCAATTAACTGTACTTAATGGAATATCATTTTTAGTCAGAAAAGACGAATTTGTTTCCATTTTAGGGGCTTCTGGTTGCGGAAAATCGACTCTTCTTCGAGTAATCGCAGGATTAGAGTCTTGCAACAAAGGGAAAATAATAAAAGATGGACAGGACGTTACTAATGTCCATGCTGCTGAAAGAAATATTGGAATGGTATTTCAAAACTACTCTTTGTTTCCTAACATGACGGTCAAGCAGAATATTAGCTATGCCTTGAAGTATAGTAAATATAAGAAAAAAGATGACTCTGATCTGGTAAATAAGGTAATCGAAAAATGTGAATTAAAGAATGAATTAAAAAAATATCCATATCAACTTTCAGGAGGGCAACAGCAGCGGACAGCAATTGCCCGCTCATTGGTTATGTCGCCAGACATATTGTTGCTTGATGAACCTTTTTCCGCATTAGATGCCTCATTAAGACATAACTTAAGAAAACTTATAAAACAATTTCAAAGAGAATTTCATATATCTATAATCTATGTTACTCACGATCAGGAAGAAGCATTTACTTTGTCAGATTCTATAGTAATAATTAACCAGGGTGTGGTTGAGCAAATAGGAAGTCCCAATGAGATATATTGCTCACCTTGCAATGATTATGTAAATGATTTTACACACAAACAACTTAAAGAAAAATATTTTGATCTTGGTAAGATTGTTCAGATAGCAAAGGCATGATGTTATGAGATTTATTAAATTCAAAATAACGACTTTAAATACTCTGCGTATTGTCATATTCTTGATTCTTATTGCAATAATTATACATCCACTTGCAAAAATTATTACATTAACATCATTTTCTGAATATAAAAAGCTACTATCAGACAATGAGTTTAAAGAGTCAGTTCGGAGTTCCTTGCTAGCGACAATTTCTGTGGTTATAATCACTGTACCATTGTCTTTTTCTTGTGCCTATTGTATCACAAGAACCAATGTGAAACATAAATTATTCTTCTCAATCTTTTGTACGCTGCCTCTCTTTTTACCACCTATATCGTTTGGATTTAGCCTATTGTCTATATTTGGGAAAAACGGATTTTTATACTCTATTTTTGGTATTCGTATTCCCTTATTGGGCCAAGTGGGTATTGTTTTTGGTCTTGTACTATACACTTTTCCTGTTTCATTTTTAATGTTCAAAAATGCGCTTCAAAAAGCAAATAATTCAGTATATGAAAGTGCTGTATTGCTTGGAATATCTTCATTTCGTTTTTTTATAAATATTACATTACCTCAGCTAAAAAAGGCAATAATAACAGTAATTTTTTCTGTAATTATTATGTCGTTAACCGAATATGGCGTTTGTCTAATTGTTGGTGGAAAGGTAAGAACCTTGTCATTATTAATATATCGCCAAGTTGCTGGAGAGCTGGACTTTTCTACTGGAGCAGCAATGGGAAGTATTTTGCTGATTCCACTTTTACTACTGTTTATTTTTGATATAAAATTTCCGTCAATTAATGAAGGTATTATTTATAAGCTTTATGTGGCATCTAAGGATAAAAAACGTGATGCTATTTCATATATTTTATTAGGTAGTGTTTCTATAATATTTCTTCTTGTTATTTTATCTTTTGTTGTGATGTGCTTTGCAAAAAAATACCCTATCGATAAAACATTTTCGTTGGTTAATATTATACAGGTTCTTTCACCTCCATACCTCTTTAATTACATTAACTCAGTTTTTATCTCACTTATGGTATCGTTATTCGGATGTTTACTAACTGTTGCAGCGTCATATTTTGCATGCAAATCCTCATCCCTTATTTGGCGAAGGATATATTATCTACTATCTACACTTCCGTTAATTGTTCCGGGACTTCTTTTTGGTATTGGTTATATGCTTGTTTATAGCGGAAGTTTTATATACAATACCTTTATTATATTAATTATGGCAAATATTGCACACTTTTTTGCATCTCCATTCCTATTTTCATATCACTCATTTTGCAATATAAGCCCAGAATATGAAGACATTTCATGCTTGTATGGAATTTCTAAGAAAAGAATGTTTATAGATGTATATTTACCTAATCTGAGAAGCACCATCCTTGATATGTTTTTTTGTTTCTTTTCTAATTCTATGATTACAATTTCAGCGGTCGTTTTTTTGTATACATCTTCGACGATGCCATATTCACTTATTCTTAATAGATTTGAAGGGAGCGTAGAATATCTAAGTAAATCATCTGCAGTTTCCCTTGTTATTCTGTTTACAAACTTAGCAGCTTTCATACTTACGTCATATTTAAAAAAGCAAAAGCCACTTGAACGTCTTTTGCGTAAACATAAAGTAATTATTTGAAAAAGAGATGAAAATGGAATCATGTACCCTAATAGGAAATTGAATGTAGTGATGAAAACTATTTGAATGTTATAGTGCGGCAGAGTTCTGGTACTAACCTGCATAATCTGAACTGTTCTTTGATTACGTTATTGGCTGCCAGCCATTCCCTTTCAGCCATGCCAATGGCATTAAAATGCGCAGGTAATAGAAAATCTTCTTGATAAACTTATATTATATTCACTTTAAGTTGTTATAAATGCTAATTGACTGCATATAATAGTATGGTAAACGTTGGATGAATATTCTTGTTTTAGGAGTTCTTCCGCAAACTTCCATATTTGAGTAAATACCAATTGTAGATACATTGGTTTAAGCGATCATGTAATTCTACATACAAGACACAGTAACTTGAAATGCTTCGATACAGGGCATTTTCCAGGCATCAAGATGTGTAAACACCATGATACCGTTGAGGCGTCAGTACGGGAAGGAACTCAACTACATACTGTTCTCGGAGAGGGATCTGCTCCCCGTCCTTGTTAAGTCGAATTTTATTCAGCACAAGCATGGTACAAGCTTATGATGGATTTGGCTAGAAAAACGTTACCCCTTTATGATAAAACAACAGAGGATTGCTGCAAGGTTTGTCTGTTTGTTTTTGGCTCTCTCTAGCGGAATATGCGGCTCTATTTCATCAGAAAAGGTGACTCCGCCACTTCAGTATATGAACAAATTACTCCGAGCAGAAATGACGGCTAAAATACAGGTTCTTAATAATTGGTCAGGCAATGAAACAGAGATAGAATATTCACATCGGATTCTGCCAGACGACGAAAAGAAGCATAAATGTGACATTTTAATTTAAAAAATCAGATGAATTCCTACTACTACATATAAATACGCATGTTTTTAAGTACATTTAGATGCAAAGGAAGGAGGAAACAATATGAAATGGATTAAAAGCCCCATTACCACTATACAGCAAACCCTTGATGCAACATCAACGTTAAAAGACGTTACCAAGGGCATCCTTGATCTCTATGTCCACATAGGTTGGCTCACTGGCTATACTGATGACAAACTCCAAGTACTATATGAGCAGACACAAGTGACTAAAAAGCGAATTATCTCTGCTGGTCTTAATCCGAAACCAGGTGGCAGGTATCGTATAGGTATCATCCCTGCCTGTTTTGAGCAATTACACCCTCAAATCATGCATCGAATCCTATGCTTCCTACGTCGAGAAGATGATAAATGGGGCTATGTCAACAGCGATTATTATGGTGATAAAATCAATCTAAAGGACATCACGCATGGTTTCACAGATAGTGATATTGGAAAAGTAATCTTCCTCGTTGAAGATGCTAAAGCACCGGGTCATAATCCAGATATGCCAGGCTCCCTTTTGGCTAACATGCGTTGGGGAGCCGAACGCGATGAAGCTTGGAGTAACTGGTGGGAAAAATTCGTGGCAGTCGATAATATACAACCTCTCAACTACGCTTCCCACAGCTTGTTTTTACTGGGTGACACCATCTGCGATTGGGGGAATGCACTCGGTCGGGTAGGTTACTACGATTACATTAGTCAACCCTATGATGTTACTCAATGCCTCTGTCCTTATGGTTGTGTACGCAACGACGGACCAGAGTGGTGTGCTGGTAGTGCAGGTGAGGACTCGTACTATGCAGCAGCAGCAGTGGTTTGGTAAAACATCCGGCATATTATGGCAATATTACATAGGCGATTGGTATATAAAAAAATGACAAATATACAACAGCAGACTAAGGTAGGCGCTCAATAATCAGTACAGTGAACACTACGTGATCATAGATTATGAAATTGCGTGGTATGGAAGTGTGAACCTTATTTCGAAGGAAGATATTATCTCCCGGGAATGCCTATCATAAAATATTCTTTAGGAGTAGAATTAAAAATGATGGTGGAAATCCATATGAGGGCATTATCAAAGTAATCTCTATGTGGACGCATTATCATAAATAAATATAGCAGCCAACCGGTGGTTATGATTTAAAATCAAAGCCACAGGTCTGTAATATGCGGAGGGTATAAATAGAGTTTTATTAATTCTGTTTTATGAAGAAGGAGCATGAAATGACAATATTTTACATAGCAATTATATAACACCAGATGCCTGAAAAAATAGCATTTATATAACACCAGCCCTTACTTTTTTCTAAAAAAGTGCTGAAAAAGCTGATATTTCCGTTAGTGTGGATGAAAAAAGTTCGTAGCAATTACTTGACACGCGAGGGGAACGTGTTATTATGGGGTAGATACAATCCCATGCTATCTTGCTGTTATGCTATTACCCT
>Ga0153944_1000070_pt1 | contig 41719 bp, 36 predicted proteins | sample TSNJ028MetaG_FD_104703 | JGI IMG/M metagenome (GOLD analysis project Ga0153944, IMG submission 104703) | Attine ant fungus gardens microbial communities from New Jersey, USA - TSNJ028 MetaG | ecosystem: Host-associated > Fungi > Mycelium > Unclassified | place: USA: New Jersey, Wharton State... | reverse complement strand
TTTTAATATAAAGAATTTGTCACCAGCCGTAATGCCTACTTCTCCCTTGTCTACAAGCAGAAATTCCCAGAAATCGTGCGATTCCCCTTTAAACTTAAAGTCACTACAGTATTCAAAATAATGGTACTTCCTTATTTGGTTACGCTGTGAATGGTGTGGAAACGGTTGTATATTTTATTAAATTGATATAAACTTAAGATATCTGTACTATGTATTAATGGCAGCTGACAGTGAGGAGATAGGTTATGTCGAAAATAGTAATCATAGAAGATGAAAAAAGCATCCGGGATGAACTGTGCCTGCTTTTAGTCAATGCCGGCTATGAAGCTGTAGTGACGGAGGACTTCAGCGACACTGTCTCTTGGGTGTTGGCGCAGTCGCCGGATCTGATTCTGCTGGATGTAGGTCTGCCCGGGCAGGATGGATATGCGTTGTGCAGTGCCATCCGCCGGGCTTCGGAGGTGCCGATCCTGTTTGTCACCAGCCGGGACACTTCTATGGACGAGCTAAAAGCGCTCAGTCTGGGGGGCGACGATTTCATCGTCAAGCCCTACAATATTCCGGTGCTGCTGGCGCGCATCCAGGCAATCCTGCGGCGGGGCGGCACTGCGGCGGGCGAATCTCTCACCGTGAACGGACTTTCTCTATACCTGTCCCGCAGCAGCATCCAACATGGTGATGCCGCCATGGATGTGACGAAAAATGAAAGCCGCATTTTATGGTGCCTGATGCAGCGTCCCGGTGAAATCGTATCCCGGGCCGACATGATTGAGTTTTTGTGGGACAACCAGGTGTATATTGATGATAATACCCTCAGCGTGAATATGACCCGTCTGCGCACAAAACTGAGGGAGCTGGGCCTTGAGAACTATATCCGGACCAAGCGTGGAATGGGGTATAAGATATGAGTGCGGGCGATTATTTTCGGGATAACCTGGGACGGCTGCTGTTTCATCTGACGGGGATGGGGGCGCTGTCTGTTTTTTTGCTGCTTACCGATACGGCTGGGGGTATTGTGACGATCATTCTCATTGTGTGGGTGCTGGGTCTGATACTGGCTTTGGCGGTGGACTTTGCACGTCAAAGAAAAAGATTGGAAGAGCTGTGGGCCATTCTGGACGGGCTGCCGCAAAAATACCTGTTCATGGAATGCGCACCAAAACCGCATACGGAATATGAGCGCGGATTATACCAGATCATGCGGACCGCCGGGAAATCGATGATCGGAGAGGTGTCGGCTGTACGACGGCAGCAAAAAGATTACCGGGAGTACATCGAAAACTGGGTGCATGAAATTAAGGTTCCGATCACCGCCATCCGGCTTATCTGCGAGAATAACCGCGGCGATACAACCCGCAAAATCATGCCGCAGCTGGCCCAGATTGAAGAGCAGGTCGAACGTTCTCTTTACTATGCCCGCAGCGAGCAGGTTGAACGGGATTTTGTGATCCGCCGGACGACGCTCGCGGCTGTTGTGGATGCTGCTTTGGCCAAATACCGCACCCTGCTTATCCAAAACGGAGTGTGTGTAGAAACAAAGAACCTCGATATACCGGTGTATACCGATGCCAAATGGCTGGAGTTTATCATCGGGCAAATGCTTTCCAACTCTGTGAAATACTGTGGAGAACAAGCGGTCATCACGATTGCGGCGGTAAATGATGCAGACGGTACCCGCCTTTGTATTACCGATAATGGCATCGGCATTCCGGCAGCGGAGCTGCCCCGCATTTTCGATAAGGGCTTCACCGGTTCAAACGGCCGGCTGCGGGGCGGAGCCACCGGCATGGGACTGTACCTGTGCAAAAAGCTGACCGCTCACTTGAATGTGGATCTTAGCGCGAAGAGCGTCGAAAACGAATATACTTCCATGATATTATGCTTTTCTGCCATTCTTACAAAATTGTAAGACAGTGGAAAGAGAGTTCGATACAACATCCCGCCAGGTTACGATAAGATGATGACAGTTAACTTGGAAAGGAGACACACTATGTTACAGGTAAAGCATGTAGAAAAATATTATGGCAGCAAAAATAACGTCACCAAAGCGCTGGACGGAGTCAGTTTTGAGGTGGACCGGGGTGAATTTATCGCCATCATGGGGCCTTCCGGCTCCGGCAAAACCACCCTCCTCAACTGTATTTCCACGATTGATGTTCCCAGCGCGGGCAGTATCCTGATCGGCGGCACTGATATTTCCGCTATGCGGCAGGAGCATCTGGCCAAATTTCGCCGGGAAAACCTGGGCTTTATTTTTCAGGAGTTTAACCTGCTGGATACGCTCACAATTGAAGAAAACATCGGCATGACGCTCACCATCAACCATGTTCCGGCTGCCGAGGTGCAAAGCCGGGTGCGGCAGGTGGCGGAGCTGCTGGGGATCGGAGATATCCTGGCCAAATTCCCCTACCAGGTAAGCGGCGGGCAGCGCCAGCGCTGTGCGTGTGCACGGGCTATGGTGTATGGTCAAAACCTGATTTTAGCCGATGAGCCTACGGGTGCGCTGGATTCAAAATCCTCTAAAGACCTGCTGCAGCTGATGAGCCGGATGAACGGCGAACATGGTGCCACCATCCTGATGGTTACCCACGACGCGATCAGCGCCAGTTATGCCGGCCGGGTACTGTTTTTGAAGGATGGCCGGTTATTCAACGAACTGCGCCGGGGCGGCAAAGATCGCCGTGGTTTTTACGGTGAAATATTGGATGTGCTGGCTTTTATGGGAGGTGACGTGGAAGATGCTCGCTAAACTCTCTATGCGCAACGCAAAGCGCCAGGCCGGCGATTATTTGGTCTATTTCATAACCATCGTGCTGGCTGCTGCTCTGATTTTTGCTTTCAATGCTCTGGTCGTTTCCTCTGAAATACGCACCCTATCCACCTACATGGACAGTCTTACCCTGATTGTGGGAATGGCCAGCGTGGTGGTGGTCATCATATTGGGATGGCTGGTGTACTATACCCAGCGTTTCATGCTGGCAAAACGCAGCCGGGAGCTTGCCACCTATATCCTGCTGGGAGTGGAGAACAAACGGGTAGCCGGCATGTTTCTTACCGAAAATCTTGTAGTGGGCGCTGCCGCCCTGCTTTTGGGATTGATTGGAGGAAACTTTATCTATCAGGCGCTTCGAGCCGTGGTGTTCAGCTTGTTTGATCTGCCGTATATCTTCAGTTTTGGCTTTTATCCGGCGGCCGTGGGGCTGACCGCCGCCTATTTTGCGGCAATATTCCTGATCTCCTTACTGCTTTGCCGCCGGCGCATCCGGAAGTTGTCGATTCGTGCGTTGATAGAGATGGACCGTATAAACGAAGGAGAGGTACTAGATAAAAGAAAACCCCGAAAAAAGATATTCACAGCCTCTATTGTCTGCGGCATCACAGGGACGGCTCTGCTTCTTACTCGTAATCTGGGGCTGGGTATTTTGGGTTCTTTCCTGATCATCCTGTTTTGCTACGGCTTTTTTATCAGCTTTTCCTCCGGAGTTCCCTCGTTTTTTGATAAGCGTCCGGTCCAAAAATACAAAGGCGGTACACTGCTTATCTTTCGCTCTTTATCCACCAAGCTGGCCAGCATAGGTATCACCATGGGTACCATCGCCCTCCTCTTTACCGCAGCCCTTCTCACCGAAGGTGCGGCCCTGCTGTTCCAGAATCAGTTTAATCAAAACGAAACGTTGATGACCGGCTTTGATCTGTACATCGCTGCCCCTGCCGGAAATGCTGATATGACGGCGTATGAAGAATATATAGATGAAAATATGGAAATAACAAGCCAGCTCCGGTATACCACTTACAACGCGAAAGATGATACTGTGACCCAATATGTGAAAAGCCGCACAGACTATTGGACCTATTTCGATTATGACCAGTTGATGGGTTACAGCGACTATGCCGCATTGCGGGCTATGCTGGGTTATGAACCGGCGGCAATGAGCGAAAATGAGTATATCGTCCATTGCATGGACCACCTGAAACCGGCCCTGGACGGTTATAATGATAAGCTGGTGGCCGGCGGCATCGAACTTACGCAGGGCGGTATGTATAATGAGGTGCTGACTCAATTCACCTGGGACGGCAATGGCCGGGGCTTCATTCTGGTGGTGCCGGACAGGGCTGTCGATGGTCAGACGGCCTCACTGGATATATGGGCGATGATGACAGCACAGCCTGTTGACGGGAAAGTATACCAAGGTATTCAGGACCTGCGGGACGAGCGCAGCAACTTAAGCGGCGACCCTGATATCTATGATACCCTGATGTCGAAAGCCGGACTTAAGGAGGAGTACGCTTCCTTAAGCGCCCTGGTGGTATTTCCGCTGTTTTACCTGGCCCTGGTGCTGATCATGGCTGCCGCAACCATCCTTACTATCCAGTTTTTAAGCGATGCGGGAAAATACCGGCGGCAATTTCAGATTCTGTATGACCTTGGCATGGATAAGCGGGAAATCCGCGGTACGCTGAACCGCCAGTTTGCCATTTTCTATGGCATGCCGGTTCTGCCTCCGATGCTCATTTGTATAGTGTTTATGTTTGCGCTGGGGCAGGCGTTTGACGCAGGTATTATCATAAGTGCCGCCCATTTATGGGGGATTATCGGGTTTTCCCTGTTCTTGTTTTTCGCCATTTACCTGCTGTATGTGGCAGCAGCCAGCCACAGCATGAAAAAAGCAGTGCTGCCTGATTGATGATTAATACGCTCTAAGCCCCATGTGTGCCAGTCCCTGATAGAAAAATCATACGTTGCTTAATGATGGACAATATTCTAATAAAATGATACATTTAAAATATGAAAAATTATAATGATAAAACAGAATTTAATGATTTCAGGAAACAAGATGGTTTTCGTGATGAACAGTATTTTATTATTCCGGCGGAATCCTTTAATACCTATGTCCGGCATCCGATGATTCAGCCGCTTTATCTGACCGATGTAGGATTTTTTCCAAGGGCTCTCAATCACTACCGGGAAAGAGGAGAGGGAATCGAAGAATATATTTTAATATATTGTACCGATGGAGACGGAGTAGTTGAGGTAAACGGGTACAAATACCGGATCAAAAGTGAAGAAGTTTTCTGTATTCCCAGAAACCGGAAGCATCGCTATTATGCCAGCGGTAAAAATCCGTGGAGTATTTTCTGGATTCATTTTAAAGGTGCTAATACTGAGTATTTTCCGTTGGATCAGTGTAATGTGATCCGGATGAATTCAGGGCCGGCTAATAACCGCCTGATGTTTCTTTTTGAACTTTTGTTCCGGGTGTTGGAGAGGAATTATACTCTGGGCAATTTTATTTATATTTCTCAAGTCCTGTCAATGATTCTCTCAGAAGTTTATTTTCGTGAGAAGATTGACGAGACCAGTACTCAGAATAAGTATATTACGGCAATTATCCGTTATATGTACAAACATATAAAAGAGGATCTTGCCCTGGAGGATATTGTTCGTGATTTTGAGCTTTCCAAAAGTTATATTAATGTGATCTTCAAAAAGTATACCAGGCACGCCCCGATTGAGTTCTTTATCAGTTTAAAGATGCAGGAGGCCTGCAAATTATTAAAATCTACCGGGATGTATGTTAAGGAGGTAAGTGCTGAGCTGGGATATGATGATCCTTATTATTTTTCCAGAATCTTTAAAAAGTTTGTCGGGGTTTCACCGAAGACATATAAAAACGGCGGCTATATTCATTATGAATCTGATGTAAAATAGTCCATCAAATGAAAGAATACTGAATTTATATCATCTCTGAGCGGTGTTATAATTCATACTAATTAGAACTACTAACCAGGAAAATGTTGAAAGTTGCATTTCTGATATGAAAAGAGGAGGATAATCTATGAAGTATGAACTGCCTAAAAAAATGCTGGGGATGAAATTACCTGGGAACTCGACCGTTAAAGCAGGTGAATTTGATGTACCGGTGCCGGGATATGGCCAGGTGCTGCTGAAGATGAAGGCGGCCAGCCTGTGCGGAAGTGACTTGAAGTACATATATCATGAGCACACCGATAAAACCGGCGGAGCCCGTTATGATGATGTAATAGCCGGTCATGAACCGAGCGGCCAGGTTGTTGCAGTCGGAGACGGCGTAAAGAATTTAGCGGCCGGAGACCGGGTGGCTGTCTATCATATTCAGGGCTGCGGTTATTGTGATGAATGCCGCAAAGGCTATTTTATTAACTGTCAGGAGCCGGGGCGGCGGGCCTATGGCTGGCAGCGGGACGGAGCTCTGGCAGAATATATGGTGGCGGATGAAAGCACCTGCATCAGACTTGGTGATTTTCTTTCTTATGAAGACGGAGCAATGATCGCATGTGGTTTCGGAACGGCATATCAGGGTTTATTAAGAGCCGGGGTGTCAGGAAACGATGTTGTGCTGGTTATGGGGCTTGGTCCGGTTGGGCAGGCGGTTACTATTCTGGCGAAAATGCTCGGTGCAAAGGTCATTGCTGTTGATATTGCTGAGGAGCGGCTGGAAATGGCCAGGAAGGTTGGAGCAGATCAGATACTTGCAGGCGAGGACAATGTAGTTGAAAATATTTTAAATCTTACTGAAAATAAGGGTGTAGAAGTGGCAATTGACTGTTCCGGCAGCAGCATCGGCCGCCATCGCTGTCTTGAAGCAGCACGAATGTGGGGAAATGTTGTTTTTCTGGGTGAGCAGGGTACGGTAACCTTTGAACCGAGTCCGTTGTTACTTCACAAAAATCTTACCCTGCATGGCTCCTGGGTGACATCGGTGGCAAATATGGAGAAGCTGGCAGAACTGCTGAACCGGAAAAAAATTCATCCCAGTCAGATTATTACTCACCGTTATAAGCTGGAAGAGACGCCGGCGGCCTTTGAAGTATTTGCAACCGGAAAAACCGGAAAGGTAGTCATCAATATGGAGGGCTAATGGATGGAAGGGATAAGTAGAATTCGTAAATGGCTGGCCGAAAACCGGTATGATGGTGTGATTCTGAACAGAAGGGATAATTACAGCTGGATTACCGGCGGGAACAAAAGCCATGTACTTTCCAGCACTGAAACAGGAGTTGCTTTGCTTGTGATCACGAACGATTATATTGCCTTATATGCCGACAGCAGCGACGGTCTGCGGATGGAACAGGAGCAGAATAATCTGGATGCAGAATTGGTGCAGGTGCCCTGGTATGAGAATATGGAAACGATATTGGCACATAAAACTTCAGGGAAAATGTTTGTCTCCGATACGGGGATTGCGGGCACTAAAAATGTCCGGTCGGAGTTGATTGAACTGCGGATGCAGCTGACCGAAAGAGAAGTATCTGTTTATCAGAAGATCGGTCAGGAGTGCGCCGGGATTGTAGAGCAGGTCTGTATGGAAGCGCAGCCGGGGCAGACCGAAATTGAGATTGCCAACAGATTGAAAGCCCGGTGTCTGGTGAAAGGGATCAGCCCGGATTGTGTTCTGGTCGGCAGCGATGAGCGAATCTTAAAATACCGTCATCCAATGCCTACTAACAGATCAATAGAGGAATCACTGATGGTGGTATTGGGAGGAGAAAAACAGGGCTTGAATGTCAGTATGACCAGAATGGTGTATTTTACAAATATTCCAGAGGAAATCATCAAGAGGTACAAAGCCGTTCAAAAGATCTTTGCGGCGATGCAGCAAATGATGAAAACACCTGTGGCCTATCAGGAATATTTTAAAAAAGTACAAGGGCTTTATCGACAAGCAGGCTATGCTGAAGAATGGAAACTGCATCATCAGGGCGGTCCGACCGGTTATGGCTGTCGGGAGCAGGTGACATCACCAGATACTCCCGGAGCGATAAAATATCATCAGGCCTATGCATGGAACCCCACCATTACCGGAACAAAATGTGAAGAGACCAGTTATCTGGATGAAACCGGAGTGTCAATACTGACCCAGACCGGTCAGTGGCCAAGAGAAGAGATTGAGACGGAGTATGGGATATGCTCAGTAGCTGAAATAATGAGGTGCTTCTAAAGAGCCGTTCCTTTCGTGGGAACAAATAACCGGGACATATCCGCACCCTCATGTTCAAGCAGCTTTATTTTTTTATCAAGGCCTCCGGCATAGCCTGTCAAACTGCCGTTTGAACCTACAACCCGGTGGCATGGAATGATAATAGAAATTGGATTATGACCAACTGCTCCTCCGACAGCCTGTGCAGACATGCTCGTTTTGTTCATCCGGACAGCCATCTTCTTTGCAATATCGCCGTAAGTAATATATTGCCCATATGGAATTTCGCAAAGGATATCCCACACCGCCCTGCGGAATTCTCCGCCGGCAGGTGCTAAAGGCAGATCGGAAATAGCGGGTTTTTGACCGGAAAAATACTGGTCTAACCATTTCTTTGCAAAAATAAATACGGGGAGATCATTCTTTTCCGTCATATCTATATCAACAGTATCGGTGTAATATTTTTGCCCGTCAATCCATAAACCGATGAGATTGTCACCATCGCTGGCTAATAGGATATTATCGACGGGTGACGAGTAATGTGTTTTGTAAAGCATAATTTTGCTACCTCCTTTGCTATCAGTATACCATGCTTTTCTGGAAAATCCAGCTATTTTCGGACATGCATTTTCTGCCGGGGAAAAGTGACTGCAGTGCAAACAACCAATTGACGATGACGGGTATATAGAGTATTGTTTAGGTATATATAACACAATCATGGAAAGGAACCGTTTTGGAGGTAGACTAATTATGAAGACAGATTTTGATACAATTATTAATCGGCGGGGGACATACAGTTTGAAATGGGAAGGTGCAGCACTCTTTGATCCAAACATCCATTGGAATGACGAGACCATTCCAATGATGATAGCGGATATGGATTTTGCCTGCTCTCCGGCCATTCAGACAGCGATGCACCGGGTTGCCGACCATCAGATATATGGCTATACATGGCATACGGATCCCCGCTATATGGGATCGATCGTCGACTGGTATAAACGAAGATATGACACAGAACTAAAAGAAGAATGGATTGCTTACTCTAACGGAAGTGTTGCGGCCATCAATTGTGCTGTTGAAACCTTTACGAATGTTGGCGATGGTGTAATTATTATGCGTCCCGTATATGGACATTTTAATGGCATGATCAAGGAGGAAACCCATCGTACGATTGCTGCCTGCAATCTCATAAATGACAATGGATATTATACAGTTGACTGGGAGGATTTTGAAGCCAAATGTGCAGCACCGGTAAACCGGGCGTTTATCTTGTGCTCACCGGCAAATCCGGTTGGACGTGTCTGGAAAAAAGAAGAGTTGGCGAAGATGGCAGAAATCTGCCGGAAACATCATGTATTGTTAATTGCAGATGAGATACATTCAGACATTCTGCGGAAAGGGCAGAAGCATATACCCATTATCAAAGCAACCGACGATTACAGTAATATTATTTTAGTAACCGGAATTAATAAGTCTTTTAATGTTGCGGGCCTGCTTTGCTCAAATGTTATTATTCCGGATGATAATTTGCGGGCAGTGTTTATGTCCCAGTTTGGCTTTCGGATGCCAACGCCATTTGCGGTGGGAGCGCTGATTGCTGCCTATGATGAAAGTGAAGAATGGCTGGATGAGTTAAATGAGTATCTGGATACTAATATTGAATTTGCATTTGACTTTATCAAAACGCACATGCCGAAAGTGAAGGTGTGGTATCCGGAAGGAACATATATGCTATGGTTGGATTTTAGAGCGTATGGTTTCAGTGATGAAGAGGTTCACAGGAAAATCTATGTGGATGCAAATGTGGTGCTGCAGGATGGGATTGTACATGATCCGGAATATGGACAGTGCTTTCAGCGTATGTGTATTACGCTTCCCAAATCACAATTGCAGGAAGCGCTGGAACGTATTTCATTGCAATTTGGGAAATAATATTACATAGAAAAGAAGGGTACCTCAAGTCATCTTATGACTTTTGAGATACCCTTTTACTCCGTCTTATTACTTTTGCATAATGTATCTTCTTCTGTAAAACAACAGGCTCACGATTACCAGAAGTGATAGAATCAAGGTGATAATGAAGATACTGATCCCTAAGCTGTCTCCGGTTTTAGGAGAGGATGTGCCCGTTTGAGCGATGGTTGTATATAATGCAACAAACACGTAGTCTGTATCGGCATCAACGGTGATCGTGGCAGGATCCACCGTGGTGCTGCCATCCAGCGACCAGCCTTTGAAGGCATATCCTGAATTTGCCTTCACCGTGGGAACCTTCGTAATAGCATTGCCTGCAACGAACCAATACTCATTATCTCCCGAAGTAATACTGCCTTTATTGCCGGCATCAAATTTTACGGGCTGGCTTACTGACTGTGCCGTTAAATTCACATATTTTTCCATTGTTAGCTGTACGGACGCACCACCGGTGCCGTCGGGTTTTTTGCCCAGAACACGAAGTTTAGCATGGTGTGTACCTCTTGAGAGACCGGTCAGAGGACGTACCACCACGGTTGCTTTTTCTCCGGCTGAAAGCGTTGTCTTATCGATGGAAACGATCTCAAACAGGCTGTCATACGGTGCTTCTATTGCCAGGGTGATGTTTGTAATGGTCATATCGCCTGAATTAGTCAGCTCAATGGTCTGGAAATTTTCATTCGGTACAGTTGTGTACCCGGATTTCAGGGCCGGTACTGATGAAGTCAGGTTGTTGGCAGTTAAGTCCAGTACCGGCGCCTTCAGGACGATCTCCTTGCTTTCTGATACTGTTGTCTCATATGACTGGAAGTTCAGACCAGAGGCAGCCAGAGCATCCGTATAAAAGTTTACTGAGTCACCGATCTCCATGTTAATTGAGGCAATACCGCTTGAATCGGTTGTCCCAAGCTTAATATGGGTCAGATCAACCACACTTGTACTGATATTGCACCGCAGCAGCGCCGCCACGGCATCGGTCACATTTATAAGATTCATATAAATATCGGCTCCGGCGGTATACTCGCTTGTCCGCACGGTAGTGACGGGAGAACGCGGATCGCCAATATAAACGGTCGTATTCATCTCACCCACTGTTTCGTAGATGCCATCACTGCTGGCACTCACATTGGCGGGCGGCAAGACAAGGATTGTCCCGGTATTGCTGCGACCAAGATAAGCGTTTGCGCAGCCGCCGCCAATGCCAGCGCCATGAGTGCCTCCGTTGGAGACCACATTGCCGCCGTAAATGATAATTGTGCCGTTGTATGCTCCCGCGCCACTCCATGCGCCGCCGATGCCGGCGCCGTGGTACCCGGCGGTCGCATATATATTGCCGGAGCGGATTATTACGTTACCGCCGCTGCCGGATATATTGCCCGCACCGATACCTGCACCACTGCTAACATAGCCAACGTTGTTGCAGTCCGCGTGGAGCGTCCCCGAACCGCCGATATCCACCTGGGCACCGGACCACACTTCAAGCCCCGCGCGCTCGTACCCGCTTGTCAGGTGATTTGTGCCTACCAGCTCCACGTTGACATAAGTGTCCACGCTGTTAACGTTGCCGGAGCCGTTGATCAGGAATGCCGCGTTGGTATTGTATGACGACACGTCTATGCTTACATTATCCAAAGTAATGGTGCCGCTGTAGCCTGCATCAATTTCTATGGCATGTCCGCTGCTGCCTACAGATGAATAGGTTCCTGTAACGGTGATGTCTCCATCCGATGCCAAAACATGGAGCGGACCGGTACTTATATCATGTGTGGTCGAAAGCAAATTGATACCGGAAAAGGAATCATCCTTTGTCTCCGAATTCCTTTTCGAGCTGTTAGGATAATTGTCTCCCGCTACATTTTCATCCGCATCAGGCAAATGAATTGCGGGTTCCTCCTTATCACCTGATGGCACATTATCAGGTTGGTCGGTCGTACCTGCCTCAATATCGGCATACTCTGTATCCAGCGCTGCACCGTCCTCCGCAAATACTGCCAGAGACGGCAAGCAGAATACAATACACAGCATCAAAGCTATACATGCCGAAAATCTTTTTTGTTTAATTTTCAATTTTCTTCCCTCTCTAAATCTCTAATTTGGTCCACCATCTGCCTGGAAAGTCAGAAGATGCTAGTGTACTGGAACCGAAAATTCTATTATATACCAGTCTACCCCTAATAAGTATAGACCATACTTGTATATATTTCAATACTTTTATACAATTTAAACTTAAAAATAATCAAGGTAGACAAGAAAAATTAAGGTTAAACTCAAATATTTCCCACCAACTTATCTTTGGCAATGGCTGCAATCTCTCTTAAAAGAAAATGAATTTGCATGACCGGCTCCGTTGCGGCAGCAATTCCGCAGGCATTGACAAGACCTTGCTTGCGGGCGATCCGTACGGCCCGAAAGATATGAAAGTCGTTACTTATAATACCGATATCAGCGCCCAAATTATCAATCTTTCCTGCGCTGAATTTAATATTCTCGTACGTACTGGTCGATCGATCCTCCAGAATCAGCCGGGAAGGAGCAATCCCTTTTGCAGTCAGATAACGGCGCATACATTCTGCTTCGGTGATATTTTCACCGGGACCCTGGCCGCCCGACAAGACCGCCTTGGTTTCCGGATTTTCTTCCAGATATAAATAAGCCTCATCAAGGCGTTTCAGCAGTGAAAGACCAGGGCGCTCTCCTTTTACCTGGGCTCCCAATACGATAATATGGGAATACCCCGGCTGTCCTTTTTGCACCATTCCGGAAATGATCAGAGATCCTGCAATGACAGCTATGCAGGCAGCTATCACCGTACAGCTGAGAAATCCCCACTTTATCGCTTTTGAAACGGCGGTTGTACCGAACCATTGGACTCGAAGTTGATTCAACTTCGGCAGAAAGATAAACAGCCCTCCTGAAAGTAACCATATAAGGGAAAAGGTTGTTTTAAATCCTGAAACAAACACAATAATGGAATAGTATATCAAACACAAAATGCCCAGAAGAGGCATATATTTTAAAATCATAAATCACCTCACGTTAATGTTTTGATTTAGAGATTCCCGGGACTGCCGTTTAAGATAAATGCTTCTATCTGCTCCCGGTTTTGAATGGCGGAAGTGCCGCCGACACACTGAACGCATAAGGCAGCACAGGCAGTGGCAAATTCAACGGCCTCCCGCAGATCCAAACCGCGGATTACGGACGAGATAAAACCGGCGGCGAAATTATCACCGGCTCCGGTGGTATCGCAGGCGTTCAGTTTATAAGCCGGCACGGTGAAGCACGTCTGCATATTTTTAACAAAACAGCCCTTCGGCCCGGTCTTGATAATCACATTTTTAACGCCAAAGTCCAGAAAAACGTCGGCCATTGCAGAATACTCTTTCTTTTGGGTATAGTATTCGGCTTCCGTTTCATTAGGAAAGATATAATCGATGTATGGCAGAGCAGCCTTAATATCAGCCAGCGTAAGCTGGTTGTTATACACCAGTTTGGTGTCGGCAGTTACAATAGCACCATTGGCCTTAGCCTCCCGACAAACGGTCAGAATAGTCTCGGGGTGGACGAACGGAATGCGGAAAAGGCTGGCGAGAGAGACTACTTTGACCCCTTTTAACAAAGAAATATCAGGCTCAAAAGTATGGGACTGTTGAGCGGCGGAGTTGATCGATCTGCGGCTGCCGTTGCCGGCAACTAAAAGGACAGCCACGGGGGTAGGGGCGGTATCACTATAGAAGACAGCATTGGTATCAACAGCGTTTTCCATTAATTTGCCGGTTATAATGTCACCGGCTATATCATGGCCCAGCCTGCACATTACCTGTACACGGTGTCCTAAGCGGGAGAGAATGATCCCTTCGTTATAAGCATCACCGCCCGGAGCTAAATCGATCGAGTCGGCCATCCCGGCAATACTATCAGGGGAGCCGCCGTTCCAGCCTTTTGTGATACAGTCCAGCACTGCCTGGCCAATACAGATAACTTCAATATTTTCATCATACACTTTATATTACCTCATTCTTAAATTATATGAAAGGTGGATTGCTATGTACTTTGTGGTATCGTATTAATTATAAAACAGTATCAGGAGTATTTCAAGTTTGAAAGAGGATACACTTTAAAAGCCAGCGGCATAATTAGTTTATAAAAATATAATTTGTCAGAATAGATTAGGGGTGATATTCTTTTCGTAGACAGTTTCATTTAAATAAACCCTCCCCTGACAATGTAATACATTGTCAGGGGAGGGTAATAAAGCAAGAAACAGAAAGGTAATATCGATGTTAAAATTAACAGATATACGTAAAGCCTATAAAACTTTTGATTTTACCCAAACTGCGCTTGACAAAGTTTCAATCGCATTTCGTGATAATGAGTTTGCTGCTGTTCTAGGGCCTTCCGGGTCCGGGAAAACGACCATGCTGAACATTATCGGCGGGTTGGATCACTATGATTCCGGGGATCTGGAAATTGACGGGATCTCCACGAAAAAATATAAATCAGCCGATTGGGATACCTATCGAAACAACCGGATCGGGTTTGTATTTCAGAGTTATAATCTGATCCCTCATCAGTCTATTCTGGCGAATGTGGAATTGGCTCTGACCCTGAGTGGTGTTTCTGCTGCTGAGCGCAAGGAACGGGCTTATGAGGCACTGGCTGAAGTGGGATTAAAAGAGCATGCCCGCAAGCTTCCGAGTCAGCTGAGCGGCGGGCAGATGCAAAGGGTGGCTATTGCCAGAGCGCTGATCAACGATCCGGAAATACTGCTGGCTGACGAACCCACCGGTGCTCTGGATACAAAGACCAGTGAGCAGGTCATGGAGCTGCTCACCAACATTGCGAAAGACCGGCTTGTCATCATGGTTACGCACAACCCGGAGCTGGCTGATGAGTATGCCAACCGCATTATTCAGCTAAAAGACGGCCAGATCATAGCCGATACAAATCCTTTTGATCCGGATAAAGAAGAGCAGCGGGAGGGGCGTTCCCCTCGTAAGGTAAGCATGTCCTTTTTTACAGCCATTTCTCTTTCGCTCAGCAATCTGATGACAAAAAAGGGGCGGACCTTTGTAACATCACTGGCGGGTTCTATCGGTATTATCGGCATTGCTGCGATTCTGGCTCTGGCGAATGGGATTAATGCCTACATTGAGAATATCGAGCAGGAAACCATGAGTATCTATCCGCTGACCATTCAGAGTTCTGGTATTGATTTTACTTCTCTGTTCAGCAGCATGGGGGTAATGTCAAGCGATACGGAAGAAAGTGAAGGCGATGAAGGGGAAGGAGGCGAAGCTGATAACCAAAATGTGAAGGAACGAAAGATCGTGGAAACGCTGTTCCAGAGCCAGAATCAAAATGATCTGAAATCGCTGAAATCATATATAGCTGATAATGAGGATGAGATTGAACCATATGTAAAAATGATCCAATATGTCTATGATATCACACCGCAGATTTATCTGGCCGACACATCGGATGGAGTGAGTCAGGTCAACCCCGACTCACTTCTCGGCAAGTATGGATTTGGCACCAGCAGTGGGATGAGTTCGCTGCTGGGAGCGGGCACTTCGAGCGGGATGAATGTGTTCCATGAAATGCCGGGTGATATCCGGATGTTCGATTATCAATATCAAGTCAAAGCCGGCCGCTGGCCGGAGAGCTATGATGAAACGGTGATCGTGCTGATGCCGGATGGCAGTGTGTCTGATTATGTGCTCTACTCACTGGGTATCCGCGACCGGACTGAGCTTAAGGATATGCTGGAAGCATTTATGAACAATCCGGAAGAGGAGGTGGAGGTTGAAGAAGACAATATAGATGTCACCAACGAGCAGCTGATGGAGGCAAAACTAAAGGTTGTCAACGCTGCCGACAGTTATGAGTACGATGATAATTATAATGTCTGGATGGATAAGTCCGGAAATGATGACTATATGAAAGCGCTGGTTGAAACGGGCCAGGAGTTGAAGATCGTAGGAGTAGTTCAGGCTGATCCGGATGCTGCGGCTACCTCTCTTTCGCCGGGAATAAATTATACCCCGGAGCTGATTGAGCATCTCATGGCAGAAGCCGCAAAAAAGCAGATTGTTCAGGAACAGGTTGATAACCCTGCCGTAAATGTGCTGACCGGTAAGACTTTTGCGGAAGAAAAAGAGGAGAGTACGGAGTCTGATTTTGATTTTGCAGACTTAATTTCAATTGATGAAGAGGCGATTAAAAATGCCTTTAATATTGACAGTTCCAAGTTCAATATGGATTTGTCCGGACTGGGAGACTTTACTTTTAATACGGGTAATATTGCAGTACCGGAGTTTAATCTGGATGAATTGACGTCATCGATGGCGGGCCAGGTAAATATTCCTGCAGATGCTTTATCGGGTATTGTAAATGGTGTTGTCCAGGACTTTATAGCAGATGAAATTAATCAAGGTGTGACCGATCCGGCGCAGCTGGCTGATAATTTTTCCGACTATCTGGCAAGGCCGGATGTACAGCAAAAAATCAGTGCGCAGGTGGGCGGGCTGATTGGTGAGAGCCAGATTGATGCTCAGATACAGGCGGCGGTGCAGACGTATATTGAAAGCGCCCTGCAAACCTATGTCACCCAGATGATGAGCGCGCTGCAGACCCAGCTGCAAACGCAGATACAAAACCAGATGCAAACCGTGATGGCCGGACTGCCGGCACAGATTCAAAATGCCATCAGCATTGATCAGGAGGCATTTGCTTCTGCCTTCCGGATTAATATGTCAGAAGATGAAATATTAGAGCTGATGAATACTTTAATGAACCAGACTATGAGCACTTATGAAAATAATCTGACGATACTGGGATATGCCGATCGGGAATCACCGGCTCAGATTAGTCTTTATCCGAAAGACTTCAGTTCTAAGGAACAGGTAGAAGATTTTCTGAAACAGTATAATAAAGAAATGGAGTCATCCGGGCAGGATGATAAGGTTATCAATTATACCGATATCGTGGGAACGATGATGTCTTCGGTTACTGATATTGTGGACACCATCAGCTATGCTTTAATCGCCTTTGTTGCCATTTCACTGATTGTTTCCTCCATTATGATCGGGGTCATCACTTATATCTCGGTTCTGGAGCGGAAAAAGGAAATTGGTATCCTGCGGGCCATTGGAGCGAGTAAGCGGGATATCCGCAGAGTATTTAATGCGGAAACCCTGATCATCGGTTTTGTGGCTGGTATGCTGGGAATTGCTATTACAGCCGTCATTAGTTTTATTGCGAATATCATCGTTTACGACAAACTGGGGATTGTGAATATTGCTCAATTGCCGGTGAATGCCGCGCTGATATTGGTCGGCATCAGTATGCTGCTGGCATTTGTCTCCGGATTATTCCCTTCCTCAGCGGCGGCGCGTAAAGATCCGGTCGAAGCCCTGCGCAGCGAATAGAATTGTAATCTGATTAAATATATGATATATTTACTAAAAATAAGTAAATATGGAGTGATTTGAGTGAAGATTACCGAGATTGCTGAACTGGCAAACGTGTCTCCGGCGACCGTATCCAATGTCCTGAACGGCCGCACGAATGTCAGTGAAGAGACCAAAAACAGGGTTTTGAGTATCTGCCGGGAAAACGGATACGATGTACAGAGGCATAAGAAGCACCAGAACCATGATAATAAGGTCATACTATTTAATTTTAGCGATTTTGAACGCAAATTTTATCTCAGGATTATCCACGGGATAAGTGATTACGTGTATTCCAGAGGATATGACCTGATTATTTGTACCAATAAGTCCTGCGCCAAGTTTATGAATTCCAATATGACCAGCGGCACCATTCTGCTGGATCAGAAGTGCAAAGATGCGATGCTGATCCAGAAAGCCAGAGAAGGCTATCCGATCGTTACACTGGACCGGATCATAGAAATACCGAATATAAAAAGTGTTGTCGTAAATAATTACACCCCCATGTCTGAACTGGTGCAGGGGCTGGTTAACAGAGGATACCGCCGGTTCGGTTACCTGGCCGGCCTGGATACTCTGGATAATCAGGAACGCTATCAGGCTTTTAAGGATGTGCTTATGGCTAACAGCATTCCTTTTGGCAGGGAGAATTATTTTATGGGGGATTATCATGAGAAGAGCGGATACCGGTCGACGAAACTGATGCTGCTATCGGAAAACATCCCGGAGGTGCTGGTATGCGCCAATGATAATATGGCCATTGGGGCGATGAAAGCGCTGAGCCAGGAAGGCTTGCGCATTCCGGAGGATATTGCGGTGACCGGATTTGACGGTGCCGGGACAGCAGAGATTATGAACCTGACTACGGTGGATATACCTAATTATGAGAGGGGTTATCTGGCGGCCCAGTTCCTGTTGCAGAATATTGCCGGAAGCCAGAATTTTGATGTGTTTAAGATAGCCGCTAAAGTTCACTGGCGGAATTCGGTTAAAGAGCAATGAAAGATGGAGAAACAGTAATATGATTTTACTGTTTCTCTATTTTTTTACTTAACATTAAGTAAAATTTATATTAATTTTAATAAACTCACGTAAATATATGGATGTATTATACAAAATATACAAATAAAATTTATTTATAATGTGGAAAATGCATAAAATAATTGACAAAATAGTAAAATTTTAATAAAATGTATGTAACATATAAAATTCATATGGGAGGGAAATTTTATGATGAAAAGAAAAGTAGTATCGATACTGTTGACACTTGTACTGGGCATTTCAGTGATTGCTTCAGGCTGCGGAAATTCTACAGATAAGGACAGCGGCGGAGATGGAGAAGAGTCCAAAGGAAAAATTACGATTTTCCAACAGAAAACAGAAATTTATGATCAGCTCAAAGACATGGGAAAGGTGTATGAGGAAGAGACCGGCGTCGAAGTGGAAGTATGGCAGATTTCAGGTGATGATTATTATCAGAATTTAAAGACCTACCTGTCCAGTGAATCCGGCCCGACCATCTTCTCGCTGTCATCCACCACCGAAATAGAAGAGATGGGTGATTATCTGGAAGACCTCGGAAGTGTAACCGTCCTCGATAAGATCAACGATGATCTGATAGCGAAAAACGGTGATAAGGTAATTGGTATTCCGATGACCGCAGAGGGATATGGACTTGTCTATAATAAAGATATGGTATCCGACAATCAGATCAATAGTACCGATGCGCTTGTTTCTTACATAAAAGAAGCTGCAGCAGAGGGTAATACCGGTCTTGGTCTTTCGGAAGAAGCATATTTCCTGATCGGCCATATCTTAAGTGTACCGTTTGCGCTTCAGGATGATCCGGCCGGGTTCTGCCAGGATGTTTATGACGGCAGAGTAAATATTGCAGATGTGGAAGAGTTCCGGGAATTGGGTAAAATTTTAGATGCCATAAAGGCCAGCCAGAAGAATCCGTTAGAAGTATCCTATGATGCAAACTGCGGTGATTTTGCTACCGGTAAAACAGCCATGATCCATCAGGGCAATTGGTGCTATTCACTGTTCTCCAGTTATGATGTAGAATTCGATATGGGTCTTGCGGCCGTGCCGGTAGCCGGGAACCAGTCACTGGCTGTAGGTGTTCCTTCGGTCTGGTGCGTAAATACCGATGCGGCCGACGAAGAGAAGCAGCTTGCAGTTGACTTCTTGAACTGGCTCTACACCAGCGAAACGGGAACCAGTTACCTGATGGATGAATTTGGTTTTATCCCGGTGGCAGACGGCATGGTATCAGAGAATCTGGATCCGCTGTCAACATCAGTATCAGAAGCGATCAGCGAAGGGAACATTATTCCGTGGACCTTTAATGAAGAATGGCCGGCTGGAATTATCACAACATATTTAGTTCAAAATGCACAAGAATATTTCTCTACCGATATGAGTTCCGAAGATTTCTTAAAAGCGTTAAACGAATCGTTTGTTACGGCAGCAAATGAATAATCAGGAGTGTGCAGAATGAAGATTAAAAAACGCTGGTATGCCTTGTTTACTGTGCCGTTGATGATTATGTTCGCCATTGTGGTAGTAATCCCCTTTTGTACCGGCATTGGTTATTCGTTTGTAGCATGGAACGGACTGGCAAAAAGTGAAAAAGTATTTGTCGGGTTTGACAATTACATAAGGTTATTTTCTGATACTCAGTTTTTAACCTCAATTATGAGAACTACGGTGTTTACGCTTATTACAGTGGTTATTGTCAATCTCCTGGCGCTGGCTTTTTCACTGTTGGTCACGACGAAATTAAGGGTTCGCAATGCGGCCCGGACCATGCTGTTTCTGCCCTATTTGATCGGTGGATTGATCCTGGGATATATCTGGCGCTATGTTCTTGGAGAAGCGATGAGTTCGCTAAGTGAGATGACCGGGATGACAAACATCTTCTTCAACTGGCTGACCGATAAGAATTTTGCTTTTTATGCCATGATCGTTGTAGCGACATGGCAGATGGCAGGCTATATGATGATCGTGTATATTGCCGGCCTGGAATCGATCTCCGATGATGTACTGGAGGCGGCCCGGGTGGATGGTGCCAGTTTTTTCAGGACCTTGATTCACGTGAAATTGCCGCTGCTGATGTCATCAATTACGATCTGCCTCTTTTTAACCCTGTCCAACTGCTTCAAGATTTATGATGTAAATGTTTCGCTGACCGGCGGCGGTCCGAATAATACCACCGAGATGGTATCTATGAACCTGTTTAATGAAATATTTACAAAAAGTAATTTTGGCTATGGTCAGGCCAAGGCTATCTTGTTCTTTGTCATTATCGGTATCATTACCTTGCTGCAGGTGAAAGTGACAAAAGACCGGGAGGTGGAAGTATAATGAAAAGAAGACCAACATTAAAAGTGATCATGAATGCCGTGGTTGTGATATTTTGCTGCTCCTATCTTTTCCCGGTTTACCTGGTGATTGTAAATGCTTTTAAAACCCGGGCAGAGCTATATGAAAATATTCTTGCGCCGCCGAAATCGTTGACTTTAGAGTATTTTTATGCCGCTTTGGAGAAAATGGATTTTATAATGGCATTTAAGAATTCCATTATCGTTACCGTCATATCGGTGCTTATCATCGTGCTGCTAAGTGCCATGACGGCATGGATGTTTGTACGGGCGGATAATAAATTGAGCGCATTATTATTGAACATTCTGATTCTGACAATGCTGATTCCGTTCCAGACCATTATGATGCCTCTGATGCAGGAGATGAATCTTTTGGGGAAGCTTCTTCAGGTTTCGCTTAAGGATTCGCTGGGTGGACTGATTTTCATGTATGTTGGATTTGGTGCCGGCATGGGGGTCTTCCTGTTCCACGGTTTCATTAAGGCTTCGGTACCGGTTTCACTGGAAGAGGCGGCAATCATTGATGGTTGTAATACCTGGCGGGTATTCTGGCAGATCGTCTTTCCGATTTTGAAACCGATCACTGTTACAGTAGCGATCCTGGATGTAATCTGGATCTGGAATGATTATCTTCTGCCGTCACTCACTTTGACGAGTATTGGCAATAAGACCGTTCCGCTGGCCATGTCGCTGTTTTTCGGCCAATATAATATTGAGTGGAATATGGCGATGGCGGCATTGACATTTACCATTATACCGGTGGTTATATTTTATTTGATCTGTCAGAAGTACATTATCAAGGGTGTGGCTGCAGGTGCGGTAAAAGGATAATGAAGGGAAATTTAGCTATGAGAAAAATATATCGTGTGAAAGACTTTAAAATAGACGAGAGCAATATGACACTTCAGGAGACAATCTTTCATAATGCGAATGGCTACATCGGTGTCAGAGGAACGCTGGAGGAAGGCTGTCCGGACGATATGGATACTATGCGCGGGACCTATTTAAACGGCTTCTATGATATTGTACCGATGAAGCAGGCGGAGAAATTGTGTAACCTCGTAGAAGAAAAGGAAACGATCGTAAATGTTGCGGATACCCAAACCCTGAATCTCGAGTTTGCCGGACAGCATTTTTCGATGTTCGAAGGAGATGTCCTGGAATGTGAGCGGATGCTTGATATGGAAAAGGGGATCACCCGCCGGAAGGTAAAGTGGCTGACCGGACAGAATCAGGAGATTGACTTTGATATCCGCAGAATGGCGTCGTTTGAAGATACATCGCTTTTTACAATTGACTACCGTTTTACTTCTAAGAGTTTTAGCGGTGAAATGAAAATCCGGTCATCCCACAAGGGACTGGTTAAGAACTATTTTAATCCCAGGGATCCCCGGCTGGCCGGCGAAAGCTTTGTACATTTAGAAAAAAAGGATGCGCTGATCGCAGAAGGCAGCAGTTATCTGGTCAGCCAGACGGTCAGGAGCAAACTGCAGGCAGCCAGCGGAGTTGCCCATGAGATTTATGTAAATGGAGAAATACAGCCGGTGATGATAATGCGGTATTCACCGGAAGAACATCGGGCAGAAGGCAGTCTCAGGTTGGAACTTAAACCCGGAGATGAGGTGCGGATTGTAAAATATTCGGTGTTTGCCGATTCCATCCGGTCTGCCGACTGCCTGAGCCGGGTCCGAAAGGGTCTGGCAGCAGTGCAGGAGAATAAAATAGATTATTATTATGCGAAGCAGAAGCTTTATCTGGAAAAATTCTGGCAGCACTCGACGATGGAGATCGTTGGTGACGATGACCTCAATGCGTCGGTTTGTTTTAATATGTATTCCTTGTTACAGGCGGCCGGCTCGGACGGTTATTCCAGCATTGCGGCCAAGGGGCTCAGCGGGGAAGGATACGAAGGCCACTATTTCTGGGATACGGAAATGTTTATGCTGCCGTACTTTGTCCTGACGAATCCGGAAATTGCACAGAAATTGCTGGACTACCGCTATAAGACATTGGATTATGCCAGGGAAAACGCGGCTCTTTTGGGACATAAAAGGGGGGCGCTGTATCCCTGGCGGACCATCAATGGACAGGAATGCTCCGGCTATTTTCCTTCCGGAACGGCGCAGTACCATATTGACGGCGATATTTCGTATGCGGTTGTTTTGTACTATATAGTGACCGGTGACTGGGAGTTTATTAAAGAAAAAGGTGCGGAGATACTGCTGGAGACCGGAAGATTGTGGATGGATGTCGGGAATTACGCTAAGGGCCGGTTTGTGATCAATTGTGTTACCGGACCTGATGAATATACCTGTATGGTAAATAATAATTACTATACCAATGCAGCAGCCAAATATAATCTGGAATGGCTGGCCCGGTTTGCTGAAAAATTTCAAGCAGAACAGCAGGGGTGGGAAGCATTTAAAGCCAGGACCGGTCTGACCGATATTGAATTAGAAAAGATGAAACAGGCGGCAAAGGATATGTATATGCCTTATGATGAAAAGCTGGGCATCAACCCGCAGGATGATTCATTTTTACAAAAGCCGGTCTGGGATCTGTCGCAGACCGCAGAGAAGGATTTTCCGTTGCTGCTCCATTATCATCCTCTGCATCTATACCGCTATCAAGTGTGCAAACAGGCGGATACGGTGCTTGCCCATTATCTGTTTCCGGAATATCAGGATCAGGAAACAATCCGCAAATCTTTTCTTTATTACGAGAATATCACCACTCATGATTCATCTTTATCCACCTGTGTATTCAGTATTATCGCCTCAATGCTGGGGATGGTTGATAAAGCATATGAATACTTTGGCGATTCGGCAAAGCTGGATCTGATGAATACCCACAAAAATACAAAGGACGGAATTCACGCAGCCAATATGGGCGGATGCTACATGGCTATTGTACATGGTTTTGCAATGCTGCGGATCTATGAAGATCATTTTTCCATTGCTCCTGTTTTACCTGAGGCATGGGAGAAATACAGTTTTCGCTTCTGCTACCAAACCCGCCTGATCCAACTTCGCGTGACCGCGAAAGAAAGCAGTGTGGAATTGCTGGAGGGGCCTGCCGTCGTGATGGAATTCTACGGGCATCGTTATGATCTGCAGAAAGGTCAAAGGGTAATAATAAATCAGAAAGATTCGCAATATGCGGTGGGGGAATAAATGAATATAAAAGGGATCATATTTGACCTGGATGGAGTAATCGTGTTTACCGACCGGCTGCATTATCAGGCGTGGAAACGGGTTGCCGATAAGATGAATATCCCCTTTGATGAAAAAGTCAACGACCGCCTGCGTGGGGTGGGCCGGATGGAAAGTCTGGATATCATATTGGAGAACTGTGCAGGTAAGGAGCTGTCAAAAGCGGAAAAAGAAGCGCTGGCAGCAGAGAAGAACCAATATTATGTAAATCTGCTGGGAGATATTGGGCCGGCAGATGTGACCAAAGAGGTCAGAGCGGCGCTGGCAGATTTTCGCAGCAGGGGGATTGTTTTGGCGATCGGGTCGTCGAGCAGAAATGCTAAGTACATATTAGAACAGGTGAAATTACTGGACGCATTTGATGCAATTTCCGATGGGACGAATATAACCAGGCCGAAACCGGATCCGGAGGTATTCCTGAAGGCAGCGGCGTTCTTGCACCTGGACCCGGAACAATGTCTGGTAGTGGAAGATGCCTGTGCCGGCATCGATGCGGCGAAAGCCGGCGGGATGAAAGCTGCGGGTATGGGAGATGCCCGTACTTATAAAAAGACCGATTATCAGATTGATAAAATATCGGATTTATTGCTGCACTTTTAGAAAATGATTAATTTCACTAATTGCAGGTATAGCTAATTCATATTGGACAGCCGGTCTCTGCGGCCGATATAATCGTATAAATAGTCATTTTGCGATATGGCAGAGAAGAGGTGGATGGATGCAGTTAATGTTGTGCCTAATCATTTTTTGTTTAACCATCGCTGTTTATATTATAAATAAGATTCCCATGTGGGTCACCTCACTGGGATCAATGCTGCTGCTTGTGCTGTGCGGCTGTCTGCAGGCCGAAACGGCGCTTGGCGGATTTGCCAGTCCGAATGCGGTTCTGATGGCCGCTATGTTTATCGTTGCGGCCGGTTTTCGGAATACTTCTTTTATCAATAGACTATGCGGATTTATATTGAAACTGACAAAAGATTCTTTTACCAAAGCGTACTTTGGTTATATTTTAATTACGGTGATCTTAACTAACTTTATATCCAGTCCTTTGGTGGTCTTTTCGATTGTCTCCCCGATGGCAGCAGCACTGTGCGCAAAAAGTCAGGTGAGTCCGTCGCGGGTCATGTTTCCGCTTTGCGTTACAGCGGTCGGGTGCACGATGACCCTGCCCTTTGATGGCGTCATTACGCAGACCGGTCAAAATAATGCCTTCCTGGAAACTTATGGAATGGGACAGTACGTGATGCAGCCGACCGATTTCCTGATCGCCAAGTGGCCGGCTCTGATTATCCTGCCCCTATGGGCGCTGTTTATCGGTCCGCGTTTCATGCCGGTGGTACCTGATGTTCAGGTCGACGGATATGGTGATGAAAAACACCGTTTAAATGGGATGAAGCTCGAAAAGATAGCAGATTTCGCTGGTGCTGTTATATTTTTGGGTACGCTGGCGGCTCTGCTTGTCCTTCCGCAATGGGATGTGGCAAGCTGGGTGATCGCCAGCGCCAGTGCGCTGCTGATGGTGGTGTGTGGGGTTTTATCTGCGAAAGATGCCCTGGCCGCCGTTCCGGTGGATTTGATCTTACTGTTTGTCGGAGCCCTGGGCCTGGGTGGAGCATTGGAAGAGACCGGTGCCGGAGACGTCATTGGCCAGTGGCTCGGCATGCTGGTCGGAAGGACGGAGAATGGGTATGTGATCGGCGCGTTGTTTTTTGTTGTACCGCTGATTGTAACCCAATTCATGATGAATCGGGCCGGAATGCAGATATTTACTCCTATCTGCATATTGTCGTGTAAGGCTCTGGGGGCTGATCCTATCGGTCCGATGCTGCTGGTGTGCGCCGGATGCCTTACTGCGGTGATGACACCGATGGCGACGCCGGCGATACCGGTGGCGGTGAAGGCCGGCGGTTATACGATCAGGGATTTAGTGAAGGGTGGTTGGCTGATCTCGGTTATTCTGGCGATTGTATATATTTTTTATGTAATGACGGCTTTTCCTGCATTCTGATATACTAGTGCATCGCTTGACATAGGAAAAAATATCATATATAAATAAAATATGATCATAGATACAAATATATGGAGGCTGTCTCATGGATTTTAAGTCACTGCATTACCCTCTAACGGTAGCTGAACATAAGAGTATTTCCATCGCTGCTGAAAAACTGAATATCAAACAGCCGTCATTGAGCAAATACATAAAGACTCTGGAAGATTCTATTGGCGCCGAAATATTTGAGATGCAGGGGCAGGAGCTGGTCATCACCTATGCCGGAGAGCAGTATCTGAACTGGGCAAAAAAGATCCTGCCGCTGATCTACAATCTGAATAAGCTCTCCCTGTTGGAAAAGGAAGCAGTCCTGCGGGTAGTCTGTCCAATTCATCAGAGTACATTTATAAATCCCTTTGCACTGCACTATTTCTGGGAGAAATACCCGAATATTTATGTCGAACTGAAAGAAGCAGCTGATCCGGAAGAATTGCTGATGTCCGGCGAGGCGGATCTGGTATTACTAAACCGCAAACCGGACCGGTCGGAGTATGGTGCCAAACTTCTTGCAGCCAATGAGATTGTCCTGGTCACATCGCTGGCGCATCCGGTCAGGCGTTATGCAGTGTGGAAAGAGGACTGCCGCTATCCGGTGGTTGATGTTGCTCTGCTGCGGAATGAGAATTATATTGAACTGCGGTTAGAGCAGACATCAAAGCAGATCGTAGAAACATTTTTAAAAGAACAGAGTATCATCCTGAACCCGATCATGCAGACCGACAGTATTCAGCAGGCAGTGCGGACAGCGGCAGCAGCAGGAGCGCTCTGTTTTATCCCGGAACAGCTGATCCGGCAATACACATTTCCGGAAAAGATTGCTAAATATTCCCTTGGAACGCCTTTCAAGATGGAATTGTATCTGGCTTATGACCGGAGGGGCCAGGGAGCGGAATACACCGGCTATCTGGCGGAGCTATTAAGAAGTTTTCTGGATTAAAAGGCAGGGCGTACAGGAACGGGCGCAGATGGGAGGAATATGGATTTTATTGATTTAGAATATGTTGTGACACTGGCAGAGATGCATAATTTCACCCGTGCTGCGGAAAGGCTGATGGTCGCGCAGCCCAACTTGAGCAATGCGATCTCAAAGTTGGAAAAGCGGCTGGAATTTCCGCTTTTTATACGTGGGAGAAATAGCGTTGAACTGACTCCTGAGGGAGAGCAGTATGTTGTCAGTGCCAAACAGATATTAGATATGAAAGGGAAAATGGATCAGGAGCTGCAGGCTGTTCTAAAGGGTGAATCCGGGCGGCTTCATCTTTCGCTTTCGCCGTATCTTGCACGGTGTGTGCTGGATCCTTTTCTGCCGGAATTTTCGGCCAGCCATCCGGAGGTGGAGGTGATTGTCCAGACCAATCCGCCGACCGTACTGGCGGAGAAATTAAAGGCGGGAAAGATCGAAGTGGGGATTATGGTCGGCGGGACGCCAACCATTGATTATTTGTCGCAGACCCTGTTTTACGAACCGATCCTGCTGACCGCATCCACTGGCAGCGAGGCGGCAGCCATGAGCTATACAGATAAGGAGCGGGAATATCCGGTGATTCCGTCAGCGGCTTTAAATCATGCCGATTTTATACTGCCGGAGCCCAATTCATGGCTGCGTCAGACTTCGGAAGACTTTTTCGCTGCCAATGGAATCATCCCCCGCGAGGTGGTAACTTCGGTCAGTATGGGGGCGGTAAACCGTTTGGCGGCTTTGGGCGTTGGTATTGCTTTTCTGCCGTATAGCTTTGCCATGAGCCATGTAAATCATGAAAAGACAACCGGGTATTACTGTGGCGAAAAAGGCCCGGACAGCTGGAAAGTCTGTTTGTATGTACGCCGGGATCTGCTTAAGAAATCTTATGTGAAAACATTTGTTGAGTGCCTCAAGGAGTCAATCTAGTCATTGTTTTCCGGAAGGGCATAATGCTTTATGGTAAAGTTAATAAAAGCAAAGACATGTTCCGGAAGCGGCAGCTCAGCACACCAGCAAAGATAGATCAGGCGGTTGATGAGATTCTCTTTCAACTTCAGGACTATTACGTCGTAATCCAGTAAATCCGGGGTATTGGGTACGATGGAAAGACCTTTTCCCATTGATACGAGCCGGCAGATGTCCGAATCCATGATCTCATCGGCGGTGATCTGCACTGTTGTTGCGGACTCATTCAGGGCATCAAGGATCAGACTGCGGAGGCCGCTCTTGCGGCTGTAAGCAATAAAGTTTTCACCGTTTAATTCCCGGACGGAAATACAGCCGGCATCTTTTAAATGGTGAATCTTAGGTACGATTACAACCATTTCTTCCCGATACACCGGGACAAATTCAAATTTGCTGCTGATATCTTCCGAAGATACCATTGAAGCCAGGGCCAGATCAAGCTTTTGATCCTGCATTGCCTGAAGCAGTGTGATACTGGTATCCTGCTTTAATTCAAAGGTGGCCGGAATACCGGATTCTTTGCGGAACTGAAAGATCGCCTGGGCGGCAAAGTCCCGGGCTGCATTATGTATGTGACCGATCCTGATCTTATAATCCTGGCTCTGTGAAAGTGAGGCCATCTTTGCCTTTCCCTTATCCAGAGTATCGAGAGCCGGCTTTACGTAACGGTAGAATTCTTTGCCGTTTTGTGACAGCCTGATCGAGCGGCCCTGCTTTTCAAAAAGAGTGATATTCAATTCTTTTTCAAGTTTAGTGATGGCATGGCTGAGATTGGATTGGGTGACGCCGAGCATTCTGGCGGCTGTCGTGTAGTTTTCTTTTTCTGCCGCTATTTTGAAATATTCCAGTTGTTGAAGATTCATTTATATAACCTCCGATTAAAATTCATTGACAGACTGTAATTAGTTTATATCACAGCCCAAGGCGGCAATCTTTGTCGGCAGTTATCACCCCAATTATATTAAGCTACAAAAAGTAACCGTATTCCTTTGGCCGAGGGCGGTTACTTTTTTGTGTGAAATCAGAGGGTCGCAAACCACCTATCCGTTTATATAACATCCAATTGTATTTTAACAAACAAACCGCCAACTGGCAATTCATTTCTGCCGCTTTCAACACTTCCCTGAGCTTGGAAGTTTTCCGCTCTGCCAACAATCCCTTGATTTGATTTTGTAAAACTTGAATAAAATTCATGCTTTGTATGCGGAATCTATATTAGACGAAAAATTCTTTCAACCATATAATAAGAGCAAAATATGGATGGACCAACAAGTCAATGAAAGGAGATACATAAATATGAAAGCATATGTATACACAGAACCTTATAAAATCGAGATGCAGGAGCGGGAAACACCGGAACCGAAGAAAGGTGAGGTACTGATCAGAGTAAAGGCGACCTCTATCTGCGGTTCTGATACCGGCGGTTTCAAAGGAACCAGCGCGATGAGAGTGGCGCCGCTGGTAATGGGGCATGAGTTCTCCGGCGTGGTTGAGAAACTCGGTGAAGGGGTTACCGGTAATGAAGGCCGCTGGCCATTTGAACTGGGCACACGGGTGGTAGTATATCCGAATATCCCATGCGGTACCTGTGGAAATTGTAAAGCCGGGCTGCCGAATATCTGTGATAACCGTTTTATCCCTGGTACAACGATGCCGGCAGGAAGCTATGACGGCGCATTTTCCGATTATGTGACAGTACCGGCCGAGAATATGATCCCGATTCCCGAAAATATCAGCTTTGAAGAGGGCAGCATGTTTGAACCGGCATCGGTTGGTCTTCGCGGTGCCAAAATGATGGGAGATATTTACGGCAAGACAGTGGTTGTCTTCGGCGCCGGCCCGATCGGTTTACTGACTCTGCAGAGTGCCGGGATCCTCGGTGCTGAGAAAATTATTTCAGTAGATCTTTCCGATGATCGTCTGGCTCTGGCTAAGAAATTGGGGGCAACCGTAACGATCAACAGCAAAAATGAAGATGCCGTGAAAGCGGTCCGTGAGTTAACTGGCGGCTATGGTGTAGATGCAGCGGCTGATTGTGTCGGGATTGGCGTCAGCCTCAATTCCTGTATCGCGATGACGAAAAATGCCGGCACGGTAGTTATGGTCGGTATGGGTCAGGCAACAATCGACGGCTTTGAGTATAAAGACTGTGTCGCCCGGGAAATCGTCCTGAAAGGCAGCTACTGCTATGTTGATGAATTATATGAGATCAAGGATCTCCTGGCGGAAGGCAGATATGACTTTAAGAGCATGATCACCAGTGTGGAGCCGATGGATCAGCTGGAGAATAAACTAAAAGAACTGATCAGCGGAAACTCTAAGGATGTCAAAGTAATTCTGGTAAATCAGGATTAAACAAAAACGGAGGATGTTATGAAAATACGCACCAGCCATTTTGGCTATGTGAATCAGATTGGACAAATTGCGGCAGCGGGTTACGACTGTGTGGAATTACATATAAAGGAGATCATGGAATTTGATGATGCAGACTTTCAGAAGGCTAAGAAAACCCTATTTGACAGCGGTATTCCCTGTGATGTATTCGACAATCCCCTGCCTCTGGATGTAGTGGTTGCCGGCCCTGATTTTGATTTCCGGTATTATACTGAGTATCTGAAAAAGGCGGTTGACCGGACCGCTCAGATGGGAGCGCGCTACTTTGTGTATGGTAACGGTAAGACCAGAAGCCTGCCGGAAGAAGGGGATATTGCTGAAGCGATGGAAAAGAACGACCACTTAATCAGAGTGCTGTGCGAACTTGCTGCCAAAGCCAATATTACGGTTCTGATCGAGCCGCTGGCACCGGCGATATGCAATCGTTTTCTGGGGATTCCGGAGAATGTGGAATATGCCGGAAAGACCGGCATTCCCAATTTAAAAACCTTTCTCGACTATCGGTGGTTTTTGGCCGGCGGCCATGACCTGGCGGTGATAGAACAATATGCCGGTGATATTCATCATGTACATATTGACAATCCGGAACATGCTTTCCCCAAACGGTTGGTACCGATGCAGGGAGACGGGCATGATTACACACCGCTTTTTAATATTTTGAAAAAAATATGCTATAAAGGCATTATTTCTTATGAAGCCAACACCTTTGAAAATGGTTTTGAGACCGACATCAAAAAAGGTCTGGAACTGTTGAGGGATAATGGAATAGAAAGCTACTGTACACTGAAATAAGCAGACAGGGAAGGGAAAGGGATAAATATGATTCAGAAGATCGATGCGAAGACCAGGATGGCCTGTTTTATCGCCCAGCCGGCCAGACACAGCAGTTCACCGGCGATCTATAATGCGGCTTTTAGTAAATTGGGTATGAATTATTGTTACTTAAGTTTTGAAGTTCCGCCGGAGCAGCTGAAGGCTTCCATTCATTCGATCATTGCCCTGGATATGCTGGGAGCAAACATATCCATGCCGCATAAAACAGCGGCGGCAGCCTATATGGATAAGTTGTCGCCGGCGGCGGAAATGATCGGGGCGGTGAATATGATACTTAATAAAGATGGCGCGTTAGAGGGATATAATACCGATGGTGAAGGATTTGTCGTGAACCTGCAGGAACACGGCGTGAATATCCGGGGCAAGTCGGTGGTATTAGCCGGAGTCGGCGGAGCCGCCAGTGCAATTGCTGTGCAGTTGGCCCTCGATGGGGTAAAGGAGCTGCGGATATTTAATGTCAAAGATTCATTCTGGGCGCACGGTGAAGAGCTGGTCGGGGTGATCAAAGAAAATACCGGCTGCCGGGCCGTATTGAATGATCTCGATGATAAAGCAGCCTTCCGGAAGGCTGTTGATGGTTGTGATATTTTGATCAATGGTACCAATGTAGGAATGGCTGACCTGGAAGACTACTCTATCATCGCGGATAAAGAAATGCTGCGGCCGGAAATGACAGTGGCAGACGTGGTTTATCATCCCGCTGAGACGGCGCTGCTGATAGACGCGAAGGAAGCGGGCTGCAAGGCCGTCGGTGGAATCGGGATGCTGCTGTACCAGGCAGCTGCGAACTTCCGGCTCTATACCGGAGAAGAGATGCCGGTTGAATATGTCAAAAATGTTTTAGAAATAGATTAGCAGACTTGCATAAGAAGGGAGTGAGGAAGTGGGTTATCCAGGTAAAGTAACCCTCTGCGAAGTGGTTACAAGAGACGGATTTCAGACCGCGCCGGAAGTATATTCGGTGGATGAAAAACTCAAAATCATCGATATGATCGTAGATGCCGGGGTAAAGGCCGTTGAAGTGGGTGCCTTTTCCACTTATGAAACGATGAATAAGATGAAAGATACCGATGAAGTATTTAAGCGCTTAACGCAGATTCCCGGGGTGGAATACAGAGCGCTGGTGTATCTGCCTGATGATGTCAGACGGGCCGCGCAGAGCGGCTGTAAAAAAGTAAAGATCAATGTTTCGGCCAGTGAAAGACACAATCAAAGCGGGGCTGGCCGCTCACCGCTGGATTCAATGAAAGAATTTGCCGCCTGCGGCCAGATTGCGCGTGACCATCAAATGCAAATTGCCGGTTCGATATCACTGCCGTTTGCATCACAGTGGGAAGGGGTGATTCCCTTTCACTTTATTAAAGAGATCGTAGAGGCGTTTATAGATGCCGGCGCCGGCCAGATTTCGCTGTCTGATTCGGCGGGGCTTGGCAATCCCAGACTTATTTATTCAAGAGTGATGAAATTGCGGGAATTATTCCCCGATGTGGACTGGATGCTTCATATGCATAATACCCGGGGTATGGGGCTGGTTAATGTGGAGGCGGCCATGCGGGCCGGTATTGATAAAATTGATACTTCCCTGGCTGGATTGGGAGGCTGCCCTTATATTAAGGGAGCAACCGGAAATATTTCCACCGAAGATACCTTTTTCATGCTGGGATGCATGGGCATTGAGACCGGCATTGATTTTCAGAAGATTATGGCAGCCGGAGAATATATTGAAAATCTGGTTAAAGGTGATGGAACCGACAGCTATCAGCAACGGCTGCGGCATTTATCGAAACAATAATATGAACCGAGATAATAAGGAGAAAAGGAGTCTTAGTGATTCATGAGAAGAATAATAAATTCCCCCTCACAATATATGCAGGAGAACGGCCTGCTCGCGGATCTGAACAGTATCGTCGCCAAACTTTCGTCAAAAAGTGCATTTGCGGTGGTCGACTCTTATGTCCTGAACACTTACCGGGATGTGATTGAGAAAAGTTTTTCCACCGGCGCATTGCCGCTGACCATGACTGGATTCGGTGGTGAATGCTGTGACAGTGAAGTTATCCGTATCATCGCTGAGATGGAAGATGCCGGCAGCGGGATCGTTATCGGGATCGGTGGCGGAAAGACGCTCGATACGGTCAAGGCGGTCAGTTATTACACCGGGTATCCGGTGGTGATCATGCCTTCAATCGCTTCATCGGATGCACCCTGCAGCGCACTTTCGGTAATGTATACCGATGCAGGACAGTTTGACCGGTATCTTCCGCTGAGAAGGAATCCCGATATGGTTCTGGTGGATACCGGGATGATTGCCAAGGCACCGTCCCGTTTACTGGCCGCAGGCATCGGTGACGCGTTGGCGACCTATTTCGAAGCCCGGGCGTGCTATCAGTCAAAGGCCAGGACCTCCGCCGGCGGTATGTGTTCAGTTTCGGCACTGGCGCTGGCCCGAACCTGCTTTGAAACGCTGATGGCAAACGGTGCAGAGGCTAAAGCAGCAGTGGAACAAAAGACAGTAACCGAAGCGTTGGAAAATGTGATCGAAGCCAATACCTTTTTAAGCGGAATCGGCTTTGAAAGCGGCGGACTGGCCGCAGCTCATGCCATACATAACGGTTTTACGGTAGTGGAAGACTGTCATAAGATGCTGCATGGTGAAAAGGTGGCTTTTGGTGTACTGGTGCAGTTAGTTCTGGAAAAGGCTGATAAAGAACTGGCTGAAGTGCTTGTGTTCTGTAAGCGGATCGGTCTGCCGGTATCGCTGAAAGAACTGGGGATCACCGCGGCAGTCGGTGAAAAGGTCATGGCGGCGGCAGAAGCCAGCTGTGCGGAAGGCGAAACAATCTATAATATGCCATCTGCAGTGACGCCACAAGATGTATATGTAGCGATCATGGTAGCGGATAAGATCGGCAGTCAGTAACTTAGGTAAAAATGAATTATGAAAGGAGGAAGAGCAATGATAGAGAGAGGGTTTAAAGAACCTTCGGAACGGGTGAAACATTTGAAGAGTATGCTGATGGACGCAACGCCCTGTGTGGAATCGGACCGTGCCGTACTGGTCACAAAATCCTATCAGGAGACTGAAGATCTGCCAATGGTAATGCGCAGAGCCAAAGCATTGGAAAAAATATTACTTAACCTGCCGGTAGCGATACGTGACGGAGAACTGATCGTTGGCGCAATGACGAAAAAACCGCGTTCGGTTCAGATTTATCCTGAATTCTCTTGTGAATGGGTAGAAAAAGAATTTGCTACCATGAGCACCCGCCCGGCCGATCCTTTTAACATCTTACCGGAGACGGTGGATGAGTTGAAAGAGGCTTTTGCCTACTGGAAGGGAAAAACGATCAGTGATCTGGCCCTGGCTTATATGCCAGATGAGGCAAAGCAATGTATCGATGATGGTGTATTTGCGGTTGGCAATTATCTTTATGGCGGGATTGGCCATATCAATGTGGATTACGGACGGATTTTAAAGCGGGGGTGCAAAGGAATTATTGAAGATGCTTCGGCAGCGATGGCAGGGCTGGATTCTGCCGATCCGGATAGTCGTAAAAAAGTCCAGTATTATAAGGCCACGATCATTGTTTATAAGGCTGTGATCCGGTTTGCCAGCCGTTATGCTCAGGAGGCGGAACGGCTGGCAATACTGGAGCCTAATCCCGGGCGGCGGCAGGAACTCCTCCGGATCAGTGCAAATTGCCGGAAGGTTCCGGAGAACGGAGCGGAGAATTTCTATGAAGCCTGCCAGTCGTTCTGGTTTACCCATATGATCATTCAGCTGGAGTCCAACGGGCATTCGGTTTCTCCCGGCCGGTTTGATCAATATATGTATCCCTATTATAAAATGGATACGGCTTCGGATCAGAATATGGTTCAGGAATTGATTGACTGTTTATGGATCAAATTTAATGATATTAATAAAATCAGGGATGAGGTATATGCGCAGGCCTTTGCCGGCTATCAGGCTTTTCAGAATCTGTGTGTAGGTGGTCAGACTGAAGAGGGATTTGATGCATCCAATGAATTATCATACCATTGTATGGATGCGGCCGGACGGGTCAGAATGCCGAGTCCGTCTTTTTCCATCAGGGTCTGGCAGAATACTCCCGATGAATTTCTGCTCCGGGCATGCGAAGTGGTACGTCTGGGGCTTGGGGTACCGGCTATGTATAACGATGAAGTAATCATTCCGGCACTGGTTAACCGCCAGGTATCGTTAAAAGACGCCAGGAATTACTGTCTGATCGGCTGCGTAGAACCAAGCATCCCGGGGAAGACCGAAGGCTGGCATGATTCAGCATTCTTCAATATCGCCAGGGTTCTGGAAATTACACTGAATTCCGGTAAGGCGGGCAGCCGGCAGATTGGTCCGGTGACAAAAGACATCCTTAATATGGAGAATATGGAGGAACTGTACGAAGCCTACCGCGAGCAGATGGAATACTTTGTCAAGAAACTTTCAGAGGCCAATAACAGCACCGATCATGCTCATACCGAGCGCGGCCAGCTGCCCTATCTGTCAGCGCTGGTAGATGACTGTACAGCAGCCGGCAGGAGCCTTCAGGACGGTGGTGCTGTGTATAACTTTACCGGTCCGCAGGCAGTTGGTGTAGCGGATGCCGGAGACTCCATGTATGCCATCCAGAAGAATGTATTTGAGGAGGGAAAGATTTCCATGAGGCAGTTAAAAACTGCACTTGCCAGTAATTTTGGCCAGACGGATCAGGATACATATAAAATAGAAGCGGTTGAAGCGCCAGCAGATACATCAGATTTTGACCATCTGACGGAGCAGCAGTTGTATGATGCCATCAAAAAGGTGCTCTCGGAATCGAATTTGGTCGATCTGACCCGGCTTCACGCCCAGTTGTCGGTGGCTGATAAGTCCGTCGGTATTCCCAAAGGCAGTGAGGATATGGAAATGATCCAAAGAATACTGGACCGTACTCCGGGATTTGGTAATGATATTGATGTAGTAGATTTTGCTGCCAGAAGGTGTGGTCAGATATACTGCACCGAAGTAGAGAAGTACGGAAATCCCCGTAATGGTATCTTCCATGCGGGAATGTATCCGGTATCTTCCAATGTCCTGTTTGGTAAGGATGTCGGTGCCCTGCCGGATGGACGCCTGGCTGGGAAACCGCTGGCCGACGGCGTGTCTCCACGGGCGGGAAAAGATAATGCCGGCCCTACGGCAGCAGCAAACTCGGTAGCCAAGTTAGACCATTTTGCAGCGTCCAACGGGACTTTGTACAATCAGAAATTCCTTCCTTCGGCATTAGCGGGAGACCAGGGACTGAAGAACTTTTCCAATGTGATCCGCAGCTATTTCGACCGCAAAGGAATGCATGTGCAATTCAATGTGGTCGACCGGGAAACCCTTTATGCGGCGCAAAAGGATCCCCAGAGTTATAAAGATCTGATTGTCCGTGTGGCCGGTTATAGTGCCCAGTTTATTGTATTGGATAAAGAAGTGCAGGATGATATTATCAACCGTACCGAACATGGCATGTGATGAGAAAAGGTGACTTATGGATATAAATTATGAAACGCAGGGAACTGTGTTTAATATACAGCGCTATTCGATCCACGACGGACCGGGCATACGAACCATCGTATTTCTAAAAGGGTGTCCCCTGTCCTGCCGGTGGTGCAGCAATCCTGAATCACAAACCCGGGCGGCGGAGATGATTTTTAACCAGATGGACTGCACAGGCTGCGGCAGATGCGTATCAGCGTGTAATATCGGTGCGATCAGTATGGAGAATCCTCAGCGGATTGACCGGAGTATCTGTACCGGCTGCGGCAAATGTCAGTCAGCCTGTATATATGAAGCGCTGGAGCAAAAAGGTGAACAAATGACGGTAGCGCAGGTAATGGAGCAGCTGAAAAAAGACAGCAGCTATTACCGCCGCTCTGGCGGTGGAATCACCCTTTCCGGCGGTGAGCCGCTGGTCCAGTCCGAATTTGCCGCCCAACTCTTGAAGGCCTGTCAGGCGCAGGGTTGGCATACGGCCGTTGAGACGACTGTCTTTGCACCGGAAGAAGCAATTCGCAAAGTATTTCCCTATGTGAATCTGGCGCTGATCGATATCAAGAGTACGAATGATCGGCAGCACCGGGAATATACCGGCTGTTCCAATGAAATTATCCTGAAAAATGCAGTGCTGGCGGCTGAACTTACTAAAGTGACAGTACGCATACCGGTCATCCCCGGGTTTAACACCGATCCCGGCGACCCGGCCGGTGAGATCAGGAAAATATGCGGATATGCAAAGAGTCTGAACAATGTTGATATGATTCACCTTCTCCCTTATCACACTTATGGTGAGAATAAATACCAGCTGACCGGGCGGCAGTACCAGATGAAAGGAACCGGTTTTCTCAGTGACAGGGAACAGGAACACTTGAAGCAGGTTGTAGAAGCAGAGGGCTTCGCCTGTATGATTGGTGGTTAGAGAATATAGAAAAGATGGAGGTAAAGGATGAAACAGCAGATGATTGAAAAAGTCATGGAGGAAGTTTCCAGGGAACTCGGTGTCAAGCCGACGGCAGCCGGACAAAATGCAGAAACACCGCAGACCGATACGGCCCCTCCGGTTACTGAGTTTGTCGGCACAGCGGCCGGCGACACGATCGGCCTGTTGATCGCCGGTGTAGACCCGCAGCTGAAAGAGGTGATCGATCTGGGACGTTTCCGTTCACTGGGGATTATCGGCAGCCGGCTGGGAGCTGATCCGCAGATCATGGCAGCAGATGAAGCGGTGAAATCCACCAACAGCGAGATTATTTCGGTGGAATATCCCCGTGATACAAGAGGCGGAGCAGGACGGGGAAGCCTGATCTATATCGGTGCGGAGGATGTTTCCGATGCCAGAAGGGCAGTCGAGATAGCGCTGTCGAATATCGAAAAATATTTTGGTGACGTATATACCAATGAGGCCGGGCATCTGGAATTTCAGTACACCGCCAGAGCCAGCTACTGCCTGGAACAGGCATATGGCGCGCCGCTTGGTAAAGCGTTTGGTCTGGTCACCGGAGCGCCGGCTGCGATTGGCACCGTATTAGCTGATGTGGCAGTGAAGGCAGCGAACATTGAGATTGTTGAATACCGCTCACCAGCCCGGAAAAACAGCAACAGCAATGAAGTGATCCTGGCATTTTCCGGCGATTCCGGAGCCGTTCGGCAGGCGGTGCAGGCAGCCCGGGATACGGGCAAAAAGATATTAGGTGCGTTGGGTGAGGAACCGGTATCCGGTTTTACACCTTATATATAGATGCAGCCGTAAAGTGAAAAAAGAGAAAAAACAGGAGGAATAAGAATGAACTCAGAAGCGTTAGGAATGGTAGAAACAAAAGGATTAGTCGGAGCAATTGAAGCAGCCGATGCGATGGTAAAGGCGGCAAATGTAGATTTGATTGGTTATGAAAAGATCGGTTCCGGACTTGTAACCGTTATGGTACGCGGTGATGTGGGAGCGGTGAAGGCAGCGACAGAAGCCGGTTCGGCTGCGGCTAAAATAGTCGGCGAAGTGGTATCCATACACGTAATACCGAGACCCCATGCAGATACCGAAAAAATGCTTCCCAAAATACCTCAATAAACAGTGGAAACCCCTGGTGGAAAGGCCGCGGAAAGCTTCTTAAGCCGCCGCCTTTCCACAAAAGAAACGGTTTGAAAATATCTGTGATACATTAGATGGGGGATTTATGAGCGAAAATGAAATCAACGAATTGGTACAAAAAGTAGTAAACATATTGAAAGCAGCAGGTGATGATGAGAAACGGCACAGAACCGTTTATGTTATCTTTGGGTGTGAATGGAGCAACCATTACTACCTGCTTTTTGATGAAATGAAAGATATGCGGGAATATCAGTTCAGAGCTGTGATCCCGGATCAATGGAAAGATGACGGCAACTTGCAGAAACTGTGTGAAATGGCACAGTGGCAGGAGATTACCTGCCGGAGTCAGCAGGAGTCCGGTCCGACGGGTTGTGATATCACAGTTTTCCCCTGTTTTAGCAGGAGCCTGGTGGCGAAAACCGCGTTGGGTATCGATGATACCTTTGAGACAAGATGGATTAGAAAGACCATGGAGCAAGGCGGGAAGACTGTTTTATTGAGAAATGGTTTGGATCGGTTTACCGGAAAAGAGCCGGAAATGTATATTAAAACAATCTTAGAATACTATCGGGTTTTGCTGCAATTTGACATAGAACCGGTCGGTTCGATAGGTGAAATCGACCGTGGGAACACAGAATAATTTAAGAAAGTGAAGGCCAGAAGAATGAAATATGCAATGGGTATTATTGAAATTCAGGGGTTGGCGGAAGCTGCGGTAGTTGCCGACTGTATGGTAAAGAGTGCCAATGTGCGGCTGCATACGGTTGAAAAGGCGAAAGGAATGGGTTATATGACGGTTAAAGTAATTGGTGATGTAGGTGCCGTAACGGCAGCGATCAGTGCTGGCAGACAGATGGGTACAGAAAATGGAAAGTACGTCACTTCTGCGGTGCTCGCTAATCCGACCGAAGAAACACTGGCGGTGTTTCTGCCCCAGGAGAAAGAAGCAGCCCCGAAAGAAAAAGCGGCCCGGAAACCGGCAAAGAAGAACCCCGGGGCGAAGAAGCCGGTGGCAGAGATTCCGGCGGACGACCATGTGGAGGCAAAGGAGAAAGCGTAAATGTTTATGGCAAAGGTAATCGGCAATGTTGTAGCAACCAGGAAGGAAGAATCGCTGGTAGGCTATAAGTTGATGATAATCCGGCGGATCAACGTGAAGGAAGAAGAGGTGGGACAGGAAGAAATTGCGGCTGATTATGTCGGCGCCGGGATTGGCGACTGTGTGTTGATCGGTCAGGGTTCATCTGTCCGGGTCAGCGAAACGAAAAAGAATGCGCCGATCGATATGGCGGTGATCGGAATTATTGATTCCATTGATGTTTAGGAGGTGATACGGATGTCCGGTTATGTATACAGCACTTCGGAATCGGTGACAGAGGGGCATCCGGATAAGATCTGTGATCAGATATCAGACGCTGTTCTGGATGCTTTTCTGGTCCGGGATAAAGATGCAAGGGCAGCGGTGGAAACAATGGTTTCCAAAAACACGGTAGTCATTGCCGGTGAGATCACATCAACGGCGGAAGTGGATATTGCAGCCACCGCCAGATCGGTCATCCGCCAGATCGGATATACTCAGAGCGGTCAGGGCTTTGATGCCCGTTCCTGCCTGCTCCTGACTAATATCAACCGGCAGTCGCCGGATATTGCCTTTGGAGTTGGCAGAGGCGGTGAGCTCGGCGGCGGTGATCAGGGCATCATGTATGGTTATGCCTGCCGCGAAGCGCCGGGGTATATGCCACTGACCTGCTATCTTTCCCATCAATTGGTGATAAGTCTGTCTAAGGCCAGAAAAGAAAGGGTCATTCCCTGGCTCTATCCTGACGGAAAGGCTCAGGTGACAATGAAATATGACCGTGACGGAAAACCGCAGTATCTGTCCAGTATTGTGGTTTCGGCTCAGCATGAGGATATTGATATGGGCTATCTGCGGGATGAGATTATGACGCATGTGATTGAAGAAGCAATCGACCGGAAATGGATCAGGCCTCATACCACAATCCGCATTAATCCTACCGGACGCTTTGTTATCGGCGGTCCGGCCGGTGATACCGGCTTGACAGGAAGGAAGATTATGGTTGATACCTATGGCGGTGCCGGCCGCCATGGCGGCGGGGCATTTTCCGGTAAAGATGCGACCAAGGTTGACCGTACAGCTGCTTACATGACAAGGTATGCCGCAAAAAATATTGTCGCTGCCGGCCTGGCTGACCGGTGTGAGGTGGCAGTTGCTTATGCAATCGGCCAAAAGGAGCCGGAAATGCTGACGGTAGATACCTTTGGCACCGAAAGACTGCCGGTTCCCGCTATTAATCATATCCTCAATGAAGTGTTTTCATTTCGGATATCAGATATGATAGAAACCCTTGAACTTCAACGCCCGCAGTTTTTTAGCACGGCTGCTTACGGGCATTTTGGACGTGAGAACATGGGATTTCGCTGGGAGTACCTGGATAAAGTAGAATTGATCAGAGAATTAAGCGCAGATTATATGAATAATCTGCTTAGCATCGAGGATATAGGGAGGAGCTGATATCATGGCTGTAACCGAGAAGCAGGTAATTGAAATGGTTACCAGAATAGTTCAGGAGCGTTTGAATGAAATAGAAAATTTGAAAATTCCGGTAGGGGTTTCCAACCGCCATGTCCATGTGAGCAAAGGGGATCTGGAAATCCTGTATGGAAAAGGGTATCCATTAACTAATTTTAAAGATTTATCCCAGCCGGGGCAATATGCGGCTAAGGAAACGGTGACCGTAAAAGGGCCAAAAGGACAATTCGAGAAGGTCAGGATCCTGGGACCGGTCAGGAAGGAGAGTCAGGTGGAAATATCCCTGACCGATTCCTTTCGCCTGGGAGTGAAAGCACCGATAAAGGAATCTGGCCAACTGGAGCAGACCCCGGG
>Ga0153944_1000069_pt1 | contig 41883 bp, 47 predicted proteins | sample TSNJ028MetaG_FD_104703 | JGI IMG/M metagenome (GOLD analysis project Ga0153944, IMG submission 104703) | Attine ant fungus gardens microbial communities from New Jersey, USA - TSNJ028 MetaG | ecosystem: Host-associated > Fungi > Mycelium > Unclassified | place: USA: New Jersey, Wharton State... | reverse complement strand
TATTGTTCTTGAAATAGAGATAACCTAACCATCTTAGGGCAGTCCTTTGTTCTATTCAAGGACAGATGATAATCTATGGGTAAAGATCAATATTATGTACAAATATTAAGGACCTTGTATCTCCATGGGATCTTATTGCCTTGGGTTCTATTTATAGCTAAAAGAAGTGCATTGAAGAGAGCTTCATGATGGTTATTGAAGCAAACAATTATGTTAAGTAGTTCCCGAGATATCAGTGATTTAGTGTCTAGTGACTTGGTGATCACCAACTGATCTGCTGATAACTCAGTGAATACTGATTGCTTTGAGATGTTTTTGGTACTACTCAAAAGGTCTTCTTAAGGGCTTTTGGTGGCCATTTAGATTGTTGAAATTGGTCAAGTATTCCTAGAGCTATGGTCCAAATAAAGTTTGTGACAAATTCAATGGAGAACTCTATTGAGTTCTTTCTGAACATCCACCTAGGGTAAACCTTGAGTCCTCATGACTTGGCATTAACATGGAACATGCTTTAGCATAAAATCAAATATTGGTAGGTACAGTACCCATCTTGCTTGTCTCCTATTCAATTTCTGTGCCTTCATGAAATATTCAAGATTCTTATGAAGTGTACCTCACACTCTTCTTACAAAAACTCTACTGTGCCCTCTCCTCTCATGAAACCTCTTGGCAGCAAGCTGTGCCTTTTTATGGCTATCTGTTTTCTGGTCAAATACCCACTTGAGTATACACCTTTTGTTTTGTATTTAGACACTTTGTAAACATTGTTTTATCAAAGAGAGCAGCCATTGCAGTAAATTCTATGTTATGTACTTTATTTCTTTACTCTCTTCTCATTACATCACCTTTGAACACACTACAATCCTCCCCTTCCACTGGCTAACTTCACCCACACCATACTCCTTTCTTGTGTAGATATGCCCCAGACATTGGGCTCTCCATAGCCCTCTGTGTCTTAGTACTAGCTGTGGAATAGAAATGCTGTATCCAAAAAAAAGGTGCGACATGTGACAGAGACAGATGATGCCATACCTGTAACTCACTTGACAGAATATTTCCCAGACCGACTTGGCAGTTAAATGTCTGCCGGGTTAGGCTTCAATTCTTTGGGTGAGGCTTTGGAGTGAGTTGATCAGGAGACTAATTACGGTCACCCTGTCACGGAACTTATTCGCCTTACCCGCCACATGCCAGATATGCATGTGTTCTTAACTGGTCCCTTAGCCACTTCTCACATCTTTTTCAGCTTCAATGCCGATTCCTCGCAAACAGCCTCGGGCAAATCCAACCCGGTAAGCAATTTCAACATGCAATGGCGCTGACATGTCATAAACCATCGTCCAGGCCCAAGTTGGTGGACCTCAGTAATATACCATTGGCGTCACTCAACGACATATTACCCTCAGACGAAGAGACTCGAAGAATCAAGGCTAGTCTCAAACATGCCGTCTTCGAGCTCGAACAACTTGAATCTAACATAGTTCGCACGCAACGTCGCCTCGATTCCTTGCATGCACGCCGCAATGTATTGTTCAATTGTACTGAACGATACCAAATTGCGATTGCACCATGCAAACGCTTGCCACATGATGTTCTGCGAGAAATCTTCTTTGCATGCCTTCCCCAAACTGTGCATCTGCCTCCTCGTCCGGATGATGCTCCCCTCCTCCTTACTTCTATATGCTCTTCATGGAGAACACTAGCACTCAATACACAGGAACTATGGTGTGACTTTCAAGTAGCATTGGGCTCACGCGCTCGAAAGAACAATCATGCCTTGGGCGCGCTGGGTGCATGGCTCAGTCGGTGTCCCGATCGTCCCTTGTCTTTCAAGATTCATGCAGCCCCCCGAGCCCCTTTCCCGTTGCCTGGCATTCAACATGATATCCTTCCTATCGATCTTATTATACCTCATATATCTCGAATTCGCATCCTTGATCTTCAAAACATATCGGGAGAACAAATGTACGCTTTGATCACCCTACCACCCTCATCCTTTCCTCTGTTGGAAGAGGTCGACATATTCTTGCGGGACAGCTGGATATTCCGCGCAGAACCATGGGAAGCGACAGCATTCCATGACGCGAAGCAACTGCGGAGTTTTACCATACGCGGATTTGATGGCACGTTGAGTCCTATAACATTAAATTTACCCTGGGGTCAGCTGAGATCCTTACACCTTGATACATTACCCAGTGATGCTATTGGGTGTCATGCGATGTTAAGGCTTTGCTCGGAACTTCGGGAGGCTAGCGTCCGAATTATGCGAATCGAAGACTCCACTTCGAGACTCCTCGGGTGTTTACCACCTACGCAGATACCAGAACTTCGGTCTTTGCTCGTCCGTTTTGAGTCAACAACTTTCCATGGAAATTTTATTGAACCTCTTGATTTACCCTCACTTCATACGTTTCAAACACGTTTTGACTGGAGAAATGATCCGGTTGGGTCAAATGACGCAACAACACAGTGTTATGCGGATCTTATTTGTCGTAGTGCGTGCCCTATTCAACGGTTATCAATCGGTCGAAATACGCTTGAGTTGGACTTGGAAAGGTTATTGGATGTAGCAAAGGAGTTAAGGGAACTGGGTTTGGCTGATCATGTACGTGTTCCACCAAGGGTCTGGGAGAGGATGGAGAGACAAGAGATCGGAATCAAGCTGGAGAGGATGGCAATAGATGTTGCCATCATTGATCCGTTGTTGCGTATGCTTGAGACGAAATTGGGTCTTCATACGAGCGACAATGACTGTACAAAAGGATTAGAGGCTTCATCTTGTAGTTGTTCGCATAGCACTCAGTCAAGAACGGTTGGTGGTGTAACCAAGTGTACACTCAAGGAAATGAAACTAGGTTGCCCGAGGCCTAGCTTTCAGCAAAGATGGAGGATGGAATGTTTGGAGAAGGCAGGCCTGAAAATCGTTCTTTGCCATTATGGTTTTCTTGAACATTGACGTCTGTTACCGCAATGTCTGTATTTTCTTTCTTTTTGGTTCATGATTTGGACAGTGTAGTATAGAATATGTTGTATATCATGATAGAGGTTGCGTCGTTGGACTTACATACGATTATACTCAGTGCCGGATTTTTTCCCGAATCGCACTGATACTTCATTCAACACGTGTTGTATGTTGAAAACGGAAGATCATGCTCCTGAGTCAAGATCCGTGAAACTCAGACAGAAATAGAATAGACTGGAGTGTATTTGGGTTCGATTTGTCACATGCTGGACAAAAATACATAGACACAAGGTAACTTGGAGGAACTAGAAGATCGTACTAAATTGGATAGGAGGTCTGCCTGTTCACAAAAGTTGGCCAGGTGATGAAATATGGTTTATAAAATCAGAAGGGTACAGTCGATGAGATCGTTGAAGGCTGTACTGAAGATTCCAATTCCAGTATACTTAGCAGTGCCAATTAGACTTTGCAGAAGATAGGTGAGCAACATCAACAACGAACAATTGAAAGGACTGACGTCAGGTTTTTGCGGTTCAGATACCTTCCGGTAAGTGTCCAGACCTCCCAAACATTCAGCGACCGTGACGAGTTTGTATCCAGCCTCCTGGAGAACGGAAATAGCGTAAGGAAGCACTTGATGACTTCCGCATGCATACATTAGTCATGAGGTGAAAGAAGTAGCTCTTGGCTTACGCAGTAGTACCTGAATCCAAATAAGTCAAACAAAAAGATCCAATTAGTCGAGAAAAGAGTCCCTCACTGTAGGTCTCGTGTTCAAGAGAGATGTAGTTGGGTTTATTACTTTGGACAGCTTTATCGTATGTGATCTTTGACTGAGCTACCGTAGAGCCCGTAGAATCACCAGAGCTGTGGAATTTTAGGAATCAGGGTTCCTAATGTGCGCAAAAGATATCTTACTCAAGGTCCCAGAGAACTGCTGTCCTCTCAAATTGACCACTGGCAATATCTAGTATCGTTTGATTGTATTCGCCATAGGCTGGAGAAAGATATCATAAGCAACATATCAAGCGCTGAACTATAGACGTACGTGGACGCCAGAATGCTGGTAAGACTCCAAGAATACGTCGAAGGGCGTCTAGTCATCATAAGACCCAGTCAAATTGGTATAACATCCCACGAAGTGGAGTTATTTGGCACTGACCATCAACCTTCTGGAATTCACTAATGACTGAAGTAGTGTTTCGTAAAAGAAATAATACCATATGCTCCATATTTACCTTGTTTTCTGTTGAGGGACAGAAGGTGGCTATGAGACCAAGTGTGGGAGCCGATCTGATGACCGTGCTCGTAGACATATTTGATGTTGTCAGTTTGACTGTAAATGCAATCCCCTTGTGTGGATTGAATCAGTCATACGATGGTTCAAAGGGCTTGTTCTAGACTGACAATTATTCCCATCTGATGAAAAATGTTAATAGTGAACGAAAGTACATGATGGATTCGGCTTACTGTAAAAGAATGTTCCTTTAGCACCGGCGTTATCAAGGGTATCAACGATGTATTTCCTGGATAATTGGGGAACGACATTTAAACGTCACGATGATCCTATCATAAATCTCATGAGAGACAAACGCATTAATATAAGGCCCATCGTCCTAGAGATCACCTCAGCAAAATTCATTCGGTCATATGCCAATCGTAATAGAATTAGAACTCACGAATGTCAAGGCAGCAGTTTTTGGTTGAGTGCAATGAGAAACGATTTGTGGAATGTTTTGTCTCAATGTTGGGACACTGAGGACCAGAGCGGAAAGGCCAATAGTCATTAAGAGCTGGAAAATCATGGTTTTTGGAAGAGAGAACACAAGGATAAAAAATGCTGGAGTCTGAAGTCATGCTCGTTGTCGTTGAAGGCTATTTATTGGGAAGAATTCTGGAATAGGCGATGGAGAATGGGGAAAACAATCTTATCTGCAGTAAAATTCTGCACTAGAACTTGGACGATTCAATAGTGGCGTAAAATGCGTCTTAGGCGCATGTACTATAAATTGAATGACAAGGTTGCAATACCGAAGAAGCCGAGGATAGTTCTTACATTTATGTTTTGTCTTACTGATCTCGTTTGTTGGAGGATAAAATTTCTCGCATGCAGTCCTTTCAACATTCAAAAGACCGAGCTGAGGACCGATTAACATCAACACCAGAAGAGGGATCATTGCTGTGATATTAGTCTACGTCTTGAACGAAGAAGGGCATGAACGTATCAGCGAATAGTAAGGATCATCAGGTCGAAACACTCTTTCGAGAACTTTCGGGTCCGTTGGTGGTAATATCAGGGCCGCCCAATATGACAATACATGTTGTAGTATTGATCCTCCCGTTAACCAAGAGCTGTCAAATAAGGTTTGCGACATGTCATCAAACGATGATAGCTGCCATGTGTTTGTTATCGTATGCGCTAATCGCCTAGTTCTCTGAAATAGGTTGGGGCCTTGGCCAAACGATCGAGTGTTAAGACAGATAGAACCCGACAAATAATAGGTGTTCATCAAGTCCTGGAAACGCGGAGTGATATCGAGTTGTTTTAACCAACAAAAGCCGAGAAACCTCCGCAAGCGATGGTTATCAGATCTACGGTCGAAGCTTCAGACGTCGGGGTATACTGAATTCACATGTCAACACAGGCTTGTAATCAATTGAACCGATTGAACCGATTTGAGTGTTTGTGTCCTCCGGTAACGTTTTATATCTGGAACATTTCATTAGACGGATTCCACGTGATCCTCAAGTTGTCATGTAATGTCATCTGGAAATGAGGTCACTGCAACTATTTCTGGTCTAGCAGCAAATATTGGATGCCAAGTTTGGAGGTATAAAAAACAAGCATCTGCTCTCGACTTTCCATTTTAACATCTATATCTATCTCCTACAGCCCACGGTCCTTACCACACTCTCTAGATAGGTCCAGTAATACTTTAAACCACAACCCTCTATCTCTATCATGCATTTATTTCTATTCGCTGTTACGCTTCCTGTTCTGACTGTCGCCACTCCAGCCAAAGTCATTCCCCGCTGGAACCATGGAGACTCTGACACAATGGTTCTCAACTTCCAGCTCGCTGTCTCTCAGCTAGAGAGTGCTTTCTATGAAAAAAGTCTTGGACAATTTGACAAGAACACATTCCGCCAAGCCGGATTCCCTGATTTTGCTCGTGGTCGCTTCACGCAGATTAAAGAACATGTGTGTGCACACACTGATTTCTTCTACGAGGCTATTCGGTTATCTGGCGCTGATATAGTCGATCCATGTCGTTACCAATTGTGAGTGGCTGACATCCATTCTCTTACCCTGTTGACGATACGCATTTAGTCCCCTTGAAGACCCAAAGACCTTTGCCCGGACTAGTTTAGATATCTCGACTGTTGCTGCCGCTGCTTACACAGGCACAATTCGCCTGTTGGAAAACAAAGAATACGGAATGGCAAATGGAATGATTCTCAGTGTCGAGTCTCGACAGGCTGGCTGGGTTAATTCTGCTCTCTTTGAAAAAAACTCTTGGAACATGGCTTTTGATACACCACTCACCCCCCGCCAGGCTTGGACTGCTCTCAGCTGTTATATCGAGGCTTGTCCACGCGAGAATGTTGAGTTGGTCCCTCCCCAATCTCTCGACTCTTTCCCTCGGCTCGAGATTATCGGACGGGGGCAAGTTCGGTTCCCTGGTGTCGAAGACTGCGAAAGCAGAGGTCTTTTCGTCGTTTTTAAAACCGGCTTGCAGGAGGTTAAAACGCGACTACAGAAGGATGGTACCTTCACTGTTCCCCGCGAGGTTGCAAGCACAGGCACCAACTTCATCTTCGTTACATTGAATGACAAGTCAGTATGCGACGAGAATATTGTTGCTGGACCGGCCATCTATCAGTTTGACTTTAGTAGCCGCCACAACGACAAGAAAGACGACAAGAACTGGAACTGATACTCGCTTGTATTCGATTACTTTTTATCATACATAATTTCATTTCCCTAACCTACATTGAACTGAATTTGGAATGCCCAAGCGTCCTGCACACCCTTGACTTGCTCGTCTGAAATCTGTACAATAGTTTTTCCGCCATCTGTGACGTTCCATTGAAGTTCTGTGTGCCTGATGGAAGGATCTGGGTGCATAAGGAATATCTTATCGCCAGGAAGAAGAGGGAGTCGCTTCTGTACGGTAAACTCGCCGCCCGTCGGCTGATCGAAGGTGATAACGCAGAAGGTCGTTGCGGTCCTGGTGAAGCGGGCTGGAGGTCGACTAGAACCTGCTAGAAGCAAATCTTGAGAAGTTTGGAACCAGAAATCCTGCCGAAATTGCATCAGCCCTACCCAACCCTGACAGATCCAATACTCACGGTGTCGAACACACATTCCCCTGAAAAGGCGATCCATTTCCCCGCATCAAGTAGATTATGAACCATTGGTGCAATAATCTCGCCTTCGGCATTTGGCCCAACGTCCAACAAGCTATGTTTCTAAGTGTTTCTCAAAACACTCAGAATGAAACAATGCGTACAAGTTCCCGTTCTTTGACACGATATCAACCAGAGTCTGAATGATCGTTGACCCATTCTTGTACTGGGTCGCACTTGTTGCTGAATTTAGTCCATAACTAAACGGGTCCATTCCCTCATTTGATTCCCAATCACGGGTCTGGATCGCACCGAACGTAGCATACTCTGGAGTATCAAAATCGGGAACGGCTCCGCAGCCTGGACACATCGTTCAGTTGGCCCATCAACCATGGATGGATGTATTCATATATACTAACGATTATTGAGCGTGACTTGGCGCCCTTGGCTTTCTGCATGATTGTAGAACTGGGCAGCGACTTCCAAGGTCTTGTTTGGTCCTCCAATATCGCACCACTAGGCAAGTTGCAGGGAAAAAAATCATGAATAGTATGAGATGCTCACCATGATTTCAGTGTCGTATATTGTGGCGAGATCTAACATTTGAGGAACTTGCAAATCATCGATATAATCGCTGATATTGAGCCTTCCTGTATAAGGCTCGATCTCACTACTGTTAAATGCATTATGTGCTAGACCACCCGGCCAGGAACCGAACCCATATTTGAACGAGTCTGGATTAAACCTGGAAGTAACATGACATCAGAATAGATTATAAAACACAAAAATATGATTTCTAACCACTCGGGTAATGAGTAGTATGTCCCCCGATGCAAATTCGGTTTTTCTTTTTTGGCAGTTTCCATAAGTTCTTGTAAGAAGTCGCGTCGAGGACCAAGGTGTACACTACTCCTGTGAGTCGTGTTTCCTGTATCAAAGAGGGCGAATCCATCATGATGTTTCTTGGTGAAATGTAAGTGCACGCATAGATGAAGAATAAAACGCATACAGTCACAATTACGAAGTACTTGGCTCCTGCTTTCTCAAATAAATCGAGCCAAGAACTCGCATTGAATTTGGATGCTGTAAAATTGGTAATGAAGTCGTCGTAAATGATATTCTAAGCTCGTATTCATGAGGGAATTTAATCAGTATCATAAACTGCAGAATTCACCGGTCCGAAGGTTTCAAGATGATGATTCCAGACTGGGCTACTCGCGTTTGGTGGATTATGAAGGTTCCAACTTTCGAGGTTGCAATGAACCAGATGACATCAATGGGGAGTGATGTTGACTCACTTGTACCATTCCGCATATGTGCCATTGGGAGCCTACTCATATATAGCATGTCAGTTCTCAACTTTCACATCCCTCTTGGTGACGAGATTTACCCAAGCAGGAAAACTGTATACACCCCAATGGATACTAATTTTATCGTGTCTGGCGTTTAATATCATTGTGTAGAGGGCGAAGTACGTACAATATGCCATATTTTGCCTTCTTCCACTGGAAACAAGTTGCGCTAGTACTCGATTTATCACTCATGGATTAAATAATTTACCCAAGTAGGTGCTTCGTGCCTTTCGAGAACTGTTCTTTCAGCCGTCCACGTCTCCACTAGGCTTTCTACAGGCCATCGAGCGCTACGCCCAACAAGCTTTCCATTACTATCCCTCAATTCCACTGATGCATTTCGTCCGGAGATAGCACCCATAATAAGGACATCAGCACGAACTTGATCACCAGGCACCAGTCGCACAATAGATCCAGGACGAACGGTGGTGATTCCAGAACCGGTAATTGTGATAGAGTAGTTTGAAATGATCGATGTGCTTTGAGATTGTGTCCTTGTAGGAAGAATGTTTGCAAGCGTAGCTTCAACAATCTGAGCTTTGTACGATGGACCAGATGATGAAGGCATGAGCTCCCACTTGGTCGTAAACCGTGCACGACGGACTGCAATGACGGCCTCAGATTCAGGCGTAGCCTTTTGTGCCACAATAGTAGATGATCGTACGGCGGACGGTGTATAAGCCATCGCGAATAGATGAAGCTGATGTGCTGGGTTGTTCAGTGGTAAAGTGATAGATCTGAGTTTTGCTTCTGATGTTATTGCGGTAGACCACTGGAAAATTTGAGTTGAATTGAAGTTCTTTGTTAAGCCGTTCGACTCAAAGTGGTAATGTCTAGTGACATAAATCATGATTTTCCTAGCAAAGGAGCAGGGCATACTAACGTCCGAATCTCTCCTTTATTCAAGTTGGGCCATCTCCACCAATTCTTCGCAACAACTTTTGCCCAGGTGAAATAAATGTCATGGTAAAGCTGCAATTCAATTTTCACTCACATTGAAGAACCTGCGTCGAATTGTCATCAAAGTTCAAAGTAAAACTTTTGCCGAATTCGCCACCCGAAGCATCACCAGCATATAAGAAGTGCAGCTCATGCACAAACATAGGGGTGATGCTGATAGTTTGACCATTAGCTATGACGTTGTCATTCCTTATGCCCCATGTAGACGGTGTCTCGTACTTAACATCTTGTCAATATTTAACACACAAAAGAGACTTAAGTACTCACAGTAACGCCATCATGGACAAAAGGCCCAGGAGGCAGAAGACTACTATCAAAACTTCCACCTCTGCCATCAAAATTTGCAGACCCATTGGAAGAAGCAGCCTGGTTGTCAAAAATGTCTTGAAGTGGGAAGGATACTGCCGTAAAGTGGCCAAGCGTGGCAGCGTAAGCTCCAGAGTTATTCAGAAGGAATCTTGGTACAATGAGAAATGGTATCAAAATTAGCATTCTTTGTTTCTCCAGGTGGGAAAAAGACTGATATGAGTTTTTATGGTGGTAGATGAATGGATTCTGCGACGTATGTTAGATATGGAGGATCAACGGGAGAGACAAGGGTCGGTTGATCATCTGGAGTCGAACAAAAATGTGAAGAGAATATTTGTGAGAGGGAGCTAGGGCGGTCCGAGTTGAATGAGAAGAGACGCGACTGCCCATGTGATGACATATTCTCAAGTTCTCGAGCATACCGTGTGATAAACTGCAAGAAGGAGAAGTCAGCGTGTGAGACACCTCGAGGCGAGAAACGGCCGAAGCTCCGTATTTTCTGATTGCAACATATAGGTTACCATAGTTTAGCCGCTCTGCTTGCATCTGTGCTGAAACACGACATCTTTGGGACTGTCAACTAAAGTGGTTATGACGTGTAGTGATTCAAACACCCCTGATAAGTTTCAAGAGTTGAGATGGATGGTGGAAACTATACCAAACCAATCGTGGAAGGTTGTTGCAACCTCCATGCCTTCCTTAATGCAGACAAAGTCAAAGTGGGGGATTATTTGAGGTGATCTAAAAAAGTTGTACGATATCTTGAAAACAATCTTCCAGGCACGGCAAACAGTGGCTACTCCATTCGACCTTATATGGTAAATATTGAGGTGTCAAATGTGAGGTACGGCCAGTGACAAGGACAGTGATCTGTTTTCAACGAATTGGAGTTCTCGTTACACGTGTCAAGAGAGAGAAAGTATTCTATATTTATAGATCGCAACAAGTAATAAAACGCAGTAGACGAGATACATAGTGCTACACTACTGACTACACCTGAGCTCCAGAGGTCATCTGTGGTCGTTCCAATTCAGGTGGGAGTGAAGTAGACGGGTCCTCGTTATGTAGGTTGGAGTTGGATGTACTTGCACATGTTGATAGTTAATAGGGAAGTTTGACGATGACCTGATTGTCATGACTCGCGTCGGCTGGGATTCGGTCTCTATGGAGTCTGTAAGGGGCCTGTCTGCGATGTGGGGCGTGAATCGCATCGGAGAGGAGTGGCCACTCTTTGTGAAGATTTCTCTAGGAAGGATGCCATGACTTTTATGCCATTCTTGGTGCCGAGAAGGTCAGGTAGGTATAGTATCTATGGTACCTTGCATAAGGCGATGTGCTGTCTTTCGTAGGGAGGGCAAGATCGTGTCTGTATTGGCTCGCCATATGGGCACGCTGGGTCTGCTGGGAGATAAGTAGTTGTGTCCTATTCAGATTGCAGGACTCGTCTGTATACCTCTCTCCTGTCTGCCAGGTCCAGGTCCAGGAAGTGGGGTAGAGGATTGAAATGTGTCAAGACAAACAGTCATGAAAAAGGCACGATACTCAAAGAACGCTTTGTTTATATTTCCTTGTTTGGCCCAATCTTTCCAATTTGCCAAAAAGCTGGGCCGTGGTTTAATAGTGCATGGTACTGTTTTTAGATGACTGTTATGAAAGTGTCCATGAACAGTTATCAACCGTAACTTATGAAATAGGCTTGGTAGCAGTAGAAGCTGAGGTAAATGCTTTATCATCTCATTATCTGTACTGATCTAAATATGTTTAATTCTGTGACTACAGTTTGACAGGTGTCGACATCGTAACCTGGACCTATTGCAGTCTAGGCTTCACACCTTACGGCGCTAGAAGTTTACCTCAGCCAAAGCTGTTGAGCCACCCAAACCCCAAATTAGGTCGGACGTTTTTGTATTGATTCTTACTGACAATGATTGTCGGAATGCTTTAGTACACTTGCAGTAAGTTGAAAGACACGCCAAATGGGCCAAGGGTATTAATGATCATAACTGGTCACACGATAGGGGATCGAACATTATACTAGGTGTCTCACAGCTTTTTCCAAAGCTTGTAATACATCTTGGACGAGATCATCTTCGTCCTCTATACCGACACTCAACCTAATAAGTCCATCACTAATTCCGAGCTTCTCCCGCTCGGCAGGTGGTATACTACCATGGGTCATCTTGGCAGGGTGCTCTGCCAAACTCTCTACACCACCCAAACTCTCGGCCAATGCAAATAAGCGAGTCGAAGTTAAGAACTTGTTTGCTGCCTCAAGTCCACCTTTGATGCGGAACGACACCATGCCAGAGTAGGGGAAATCTGTGGTACTGGAAAAATGTTCTGGTAGTCCCTCAATCCATTTTTTGGCATGAGGTGAAAGTGATTCCCAAGCAATGTGGTGTCGTGGATGACTAGCGAGACCAGGATAGATGATATCCTCAACAAGTGGGCTATCTTTGAGTGCACGTGCAACTGCAAGCGCATTAGTGCCATGTGCCTTCATTCGAAGAGCAAGTGTCTTGGCACCTCGTTGAACGAGCCACGAATCATAAGCGGAGGGGACCGCACCAATTGCATTTTGGAGGAAGCGAAGCTTAGTTACCAGTCCCATATGAAAAAGGGTATCCGGAAAAATGAGGGCACCCATTACAACATCAGAGTGCCCATTCATATACTTTGTGAGAGAATGTAGGACAGCGTCTGCTCCAAGTAAGAGAGGGGAAGAATAGAACGGGGAGAGGAAGGTGTTGTCTACAAGTATCAGAGGTGGGTCATCTAATTTGGATATGTGGGCGCGAATCGAGGGAATGGATATTAAGCGAAGAGTTGGATTGGTGGGCGTCTCGATCCAAATAAGCTTGTTCAACCGAATGGGGTTAAGAATTAAAATCTTCTGATGGCTGAACACTTACTTTTGTATTATGCCGAATTTCAGCCAAAAGCTCTCTACCATCGTCACTCAAATTCTCTAGATCCATGAATGTCGTTTGCAAGCCTTGGTTTTCCTGGGCGACACGAGACATATATCGAAATGTACCTCCATAAACGTCGTTGACGCTGATGATATGAGCATTTGGACCAAGAGATTGGAGGATAGTCGCTGTTGTGGAGGAGCCGGATGCAAAGGCCAGTGCATGTCCTCCGCCCAGTTCCAGCGAGGCAAGTGTGCGCTCTAGGGCATTGCGGTTAGGGTTTGAGGAACGAGAGTATTCGAAACCCTGTACAAGAGTCAGATTCTGGATAATGACTTTGAAACATGGAAGTACCTTGTGAATGCCGATAGAATCTTGTTTGTAAGTAGTTGCTAAAGAGATTGGTGGAACAACGGCGCCAGTTTCAGGATTGGGTTCTGAGCCAACATGAATAGCTCGCGTGCTGAAGCCTTCGGTGGAACGACAGTGCTTATTGGTAGCACCATTAACAATGCCGTTCGAAACAGCGCCCAAGACTACAGGGGGCGTCATGAGAAACCAAAACCAAAACGATAAGCAAGGAATTATATGGATCCTTCTATGATGCGAGAGCACATGACCGCTTCGTCAGCCATGCTTCGACTGACATCATTATCCCTCTAAGCTTGACTCGAGTTTGCTGATTACAGTACTCAGCTTCCATGGTTTCCATTGATGAAGGGCTTATACCATGCCCATGGCGGGGGTGTTTGGCACCTTGCTCAGTCCTCAAGTCTAGTGAGTCAAGTCCAGAGCCCAAAGTTGAGAAACAGTTTAACTAAGCTATGCAGGTAGCGATCGTAATCACGCCAATGAGAACCATGATTCTGCTCATAGGTAATTGTATGGCGCCATCGGTAGCAGTCCCAGAAGCTCCTTCTCCATCTGAGCTACTCGAGTTCGATGATCCGGTAGGAATGGAGCTCTGAGTTGGTATTATCAAGGTTGACGAAGTTGCGCCTAACCCAGTTGATGAGTCACCACCACTTGTATCGGACGCGCACGTAAAGTTGGGGACCGTGTGTCCAGCGGAATGACAGCCCTGAGCATAGACTATATAGATGTTACGACACTTGAAAAAAAAAATCATTAAAGTAATTATGATTAACTCACGGTCATACGTGTTTTGGCACGTGGAAACGGCAGTGGAGTTTCCAACAATGCTCAATAAGCATTGTAAACATGACATGAGTCCTGTGCTGATTTTGGTACTGCATTCACAGGTGACTGTTGTGCAAGACTAGATGAACTGAGTCACAAGCATGGATTGGTATTGGCTGAAAAAAGTCGCACCCCGTTGTTTGTACTATTGATAGCAAGACAGGAAGACTGACATTTGCTAGGGATGTCCAACCCACCGCTACGGGTCTGACGTGAGATCAATGCATTAAACTGCATAAAATTTGCTGATACACAAGATAAAGATCAACAAGGATTGGCAATTTGTGTAACTGTTTTTCACCTTCTATCGTTGTTGCAAAGACTACCGTAATGACGAGGATTAAGCGGCTAATCATCTTGCTTGACATGATGAAGGAAGTAAGCGTGTGCCTGACATGTTAGTCTCGTCACAGTCACGATCACAGTCATGGGTACATAAACAGTTTTTGTCATGGTAAACAGTTTTTTTGCATTCTACCATAGGTCACTCCAGGACTTCTATCTTGATCAAAATAAAATGCATAGTCATGCTAGGCTAAAGTAGTGATAGAAACATAATATTATTACTAGAAAAGTATTATAAATGTACTTTTGACTTTTGAAAATTTTCATAGTAATATGTTGCAGCTGCAGCCTTAAACAAGCCTTGAAAATTACCTAGGGAGATTTAGGTATAAAATTACTTCAACATTATGTAATTTATCTCATGAAAATTAATTTCGTTTACATGCTTTAACTGTTTCTATTCTCTGACAAATACGAGGATGAAGTCTTTTCTTGACTCACTGATACAGAAACTCACTCGTTATCGGCAGTGTAGGAAACGACACGCGCTCAAGAGGCACAAACGGCCGCGGGTAGTTCCGATGGATGTCATCAGTACTTGTATCGCAGGGGTATCTGTGAAGATATGCCTCATATGGAATCTACATCTGTAATCATATGAAGGTCGATTGTCTGTCGTGTGACTTTTCCGACAATTTTGCATACAATACGATCACATTACCTATCAGGCACCGAGTAGAGGATGTTACGATGGCAACAGGAGATGGCCAATGCGGGGCTAATCCGCCAAGGGGCAGGATGTTTTTGCGGAAATGACGGTGAGATTCGAGTTACTGAAGCAATTCTTCAAGCAGATTGGAATTTCTTAGTCCTTTTATCAGTAATCACTTGCTGACCGGTGAATGATGAACGTAACAGAGTGGCACATGTGAAATCAGGGTCGCATGGTCAGGCCCAATTACCCCTTTTCCCCACCTCCCCCACAGTGGAGACAATTACACTTCTCCACACTCCCCAGCTCTGATCCCAACTTGGCGCTTCTGCCGCTATCTGGATAATCGAGGTTGCCGTTCTCGTAGAATATTTCATTACGAGTGGGAGGGATAGACCTTATGTTTCCATTTGATTTTGGAATGTTCCCATGTCATGCGATCCATTCCCTCGTGACCCCACCCGTTGGGGATAGAGACCGTACAAACAAGTTTGGTGTCACGATTCTTTCTGTTCCGAAACTATAAATGCATCCCATCTTAACGATCAGTCAGTTCTGCGGTCTTGGTTCTGCCAACCATGAAGGTCCGATGATCTATTTCCTCCCCGTAATTTCAAGGCACTGACTCTCAACAGTACAGCGCAGCAATCGCGTCTAACCCAGTGTGTATGTTTCATAGCTCAATGACCCGCTCTCATCCTAGTCGTCGTAGTATGTGGTCGGCTCCTTCGCCTGCATTGGAGGAGGTCTCTTTGGTCTTGATATCTCCTCTATGTCCGGTGTATTGAACGTGAGCTCTTTGTCAATGCTACCATTTCCTTCCATCTCACACCCCGATTAGAACGAGGCCTACCTGAATACGTTTCATAATGTAAGGAGTTGTTGTTCAATCTCATCGTTTTCAGATGCTGAAGCCTTTTTGCAGCCCAGTAGTGGTGCCCAGGGAGCCATCGTTGCATCAATGCCAGCAGGATCATTCGTTGGAGCATTACTCGTGACACAATTAGCAGATCGCATGGGTCGCAAGGCCACCGTCATCCTCGCTGGTATGGTCTGGGTTATTGGGTCTATCTTGCAATGTGCCTCTGTTGTCCGTGTGATTGCATCTCCTTTCATCTTCTTGACCCTGAGTTTTCAATCAGAACCGCGGTATGCTTGTTGCTGGTCGCATTATTTCCGGTATTTCTGTCGGCTTGGCCAGTGCCGTTGTTCCCATCTATCAATCGGAGATCACCGCTCCTAGGATCCGTGGTCGTATAGTCTCCCTTCAGCAATGGTCAGTCACTCATCCTTGCTTGATTCATGTCTTGACTTCACGTTGCATGACAGGTCTATTACTTGGGGTATTCTGATCCAGTATTTCATTCAATTCGGTTGTTCGTACATCAATGGCGTCGCCTCATTCCGTATTCCCTGGGGTCTTCAAATGATTCCTGCTATCATCTTGTCTATTGGTATGGTTTTCTTCCCAGAAAGTCCCCGTTGGCTCTTCGATCACGGCCGGTACGGTCTTTCATTGAAATAAGCATATCAACACTATATCTTACATCTCGTGCAGAGAAGGCGAGGCCCTTCAGGTTCTAGCAGATCTTCACGGAGGAGGTAATAAGAATGACGAACTAGTCGTGCTTGAATATGAGGAAATTAAGCAACAAGTGTGTAACATTCATCTTATCGTTCCTTCTCCCGTCTTATAATATAAATCAGGTCCAATTCGAACGTACAGAAGGCTCTAGGTCTTATCTTGACCTGCTCAAGGGTGGCAACCCTCGTCGTGTCTTCCTTGGTTGTGCTCTTCAAATGTGGTCTCAACTTTCTGGAATGAATGTCATGATGTAAGAATTTGTTTTTTTCATCTGATTACAATCTTCATATTCCGTCATCTTTAGGTATTATATTGTTTATGTCTTCCAAGGTGCTGGCTTGACAGGCCGTCGCAGTAACCTTATCGCCGATGTATGTTCATATTCCTTATACATTGGTCATCGTGAAGTAAATGCTTCCCCCTCCCTCAGTCGGTCCAATATGTTCTCAACGTCGCTTTAACTGGTATGTTGCCATCAATTCAGTTAGATCAACACCTCGAATAAATTGGTCGATGACAGTTCCTGCCATTATCTACATTGACAAGTGGGGGCGAAGGCCCATGCTCCTCGCTGGTACCTTGCTTATGGGTTTCTGGCTTTATCTTGTCGGAGGTCTACAGGGACGGTTCGGGAACTGGGGTATAGTGGATGAAAATCGTACGTTTCTTGTGGTTTTATCTTGCACACCCTGACCCCCATGACAGAGATTTGGGTTGTTCAAAATAATGACCCTGCAACGAAAGCCATCATTGTTTGCTCTTACTTCTTCGTTTGCAGGTATGCTGGTATCAACCTGTGATCGAGTCACACAAATTGATGAATTTGACAGTTTCGCTATCACCATGGGTCCTGTCTCCTGGACATATCCCGCTGAGTTGGTAAGGACGATCCACTTTAGAATTGACCTCCATTGTACTGAGGCGGAGCCCTAGTATCCATTGAAGATCAGAGGGAAGGCAGTGTCTTTGGCAACGGTAAGCTTTCCTTGATCAAGCGATCCCAAATCAAATATAACGCATGTATCAGGCGACCAACTGGCTTTTCAACTTTGCTCTTGCATACGCCGTCCCTCCTGGGCTTAACAGTATTGCGTGGAAAACCTACTTCATTTTTGGAACCTTCAACTTTGCTGCTTTCATCCACGTTCTCTTCATGTATCCAGAAACAGTCGGACGATCGCTCGAAGAGGTTGAAGAAATCTTCCAACAAGGTCATGTGTTCTCTGCATGGGCCATCGACAGGAACATTGGTGTGAAGACACTAGATCAAGTTGTTTCAGACAAGGTGAGCATTCATTCATGTATTGAAGGAAATACATTGTTTATCATACTCCTTTCAGCCCAAAGACTCGCATTCAATCGAAGAAGAAGAAAAGGTGTAAAGAATATGTAGTCTTTAAATGTTTCTCACGTGTATGATGACGTTTATGTGGTCTGGTTGGAACGCTTAATGTCTATCTTACGAAAAAAAAATTAGGTGAAAGGAAAACGGCTCATCAAGTGGTGCTTGAATGAGGCACTGTTTGACGATGATTGCTGTGATTGAAAATTTTCAAATATTTGATATGTTTGATGTCCGCTGACACGGAAGTTGTTTGGCCAATGTCAGGGACATGTAGTCGAGTTACACTCGTGGCCGTTCAACTACCATTTGATTTACTCTATCTATTTGCAGCCCGTCCACCAAGTCCCTCAACAATTAAAATAATAACCATCTTGTAAAAATCCACTCAATTGTGCCTTCGCACAACTCAGAGCTCTGCCTTACGGGATATAAATTTCGGTAAACGGGATGGGTTTTCTGCAAACGAGAAGAATGAAAACAATCACCATATTTGACATATTTGGATGCACAATACAGGCCTTTCTGATTTCTTCTTAAATTTCTTTTTAAAATGCAATCTCACGGATTGTCATTCCTAGTGGCTGTAGTCATATCTTGCGCCCTTTGAAAATCTTTCTGGATATTTTTTCTAGTCCAACTACGGATGCCGTCCTGTTCAATAAGTATGTTTATGACATAAGATCAATCATAATAGGCTCAGGTGCAGAACGGAGAAAAATTCCAATGGTAGGACAATAGGCTCACAAGGAAGGCTGATGGGAAGAATTATAGCAAAGCAAAAACGTGACCAAACGATTGCTGCCGGTCGAATAGTCTTCTCTCATCTTTTGTGGGATACTATTTATAGAAAATTATGAAATCTGAAACATAACTGCTCCGATAGGCAGTAATACATGAAATTCACTACAAGCATAGATCAACTAGTGGAAGATGAAGCTATCTATCAATTTTCTCAGCAGTATGCTTTGGTGACGCCAGCAAAGGCTACTTGGACTTCCCCTTTAAGCTGGGCGGTTTGGTCCTTATATTGGTCCTGGAAAAGGGTAAGCTATGAGAAACGAGAGGAACCCAGCTGGTACACTCGTACAGGAGATTTGTTTATGAAAGCTTGTACAAGTGGGACTGTGGTGCTGTTGAGACTGGTCAAATCTTCGCAAATAATGGGGCGCGCCCAAAAAGGGTAATCAGGAGCCTTGTCCCCAAGTTCCTTGAAGGCTTCGATAAGAATGTTCACTATGTCTTCAATTAGGCCAACAATCGTTTTGGCATTAACATCATCAATGGGTTCTGCCGCATTCTACGTATATGGAGGTTGCAATCAGATTTCAGGCGGCGCAGGTCAAAATACAGAAAGAACTTCACCAGAACATCGGCAGTGGCTTTCTCGACCGAATCCTTCGCGGTATCAAATTCGCCCTGAAGTTTCTGAAATTTGCGTGAGATTTATAGTGGCGTTAAATGCAGTCAAATACGAACCAGGTCATCTGGTACGCTATTTGGATCTGCGTTTTCGATAGCAGTTTTAAGGTTGGTGCCTATGGTCTTGAGTCCTTCAAGGTCATCGGTGACCGTTTTTATATCTGTGTTCTGTGCAGCGACAAAGGCAGCAAGAGCAAAGAGGATGAGAAACTTGAGTTGCATAATGCGATAGGGATGTTGATCATTCGAGCGTCTTGAATCCACTCTTATACCTTTTCATGACACTCACATCAGAAATCAGGTGCCGGCACAGAAATTACCCTTTGATATTGTGCTCAAATTTACTGATCCGTTGCCTGTCTCACATGCTGCAACTATGGCTACCTAGGTCGTTTGATTTGCTATCGTATCATGTACTTGATCTTTTCTAGCGAATGTCTCATGACGAAAGATAGTGGCGAGCTATATTTACTCAAGCTGCCATCTTACTTACCATACAAGGCAATAAATGTTGGAATATCGAGCGTTACACTATAAATAAGTTGGTTTCATCTCTTGGTTATTGATTATTTCGTGTTTCATGTTGTGATAGTAGATAGGTATAAATACAGGTTGTCGAGACGAAACTTGTTGCGCATTTGAGATGAGACTCGTTGTGCGTTTGAGACGAGTTTCTCCTTCTGTCCTACTATACCTGACTTGACTCCCAAGACAATTGATGAACTGTGCTCAAGCAAGGTGATATCACATGTTCTCAAAACTTGGAAGTAAATTCACGTCTTATAATGTGACTAGTTGTTCATATGGGGAGTGGAGGCTCAAGATGATTGAGATGCAGCCATTGACCGAAGAGTCCTTATACTGTCATGTCCAATATTGGGTGACTTCATGACTTTATATAATTTGGCAGGCCAGTCTTTTCATCGTCGGTTCCTTGGGGTGATGTTATGGATGGTGTCGTGATTCCAGGCAATTTGTCGAAGTTCGATGGCCGATGCTGAGTGAGCAACATTATTTAAAACAGTAAAGTTTGAGTTGAAAGTGGCTGTCACATTGGTGGTATTGTTGAAAGGACATCTCTGTTTGTTTCTGAACGTAAGGATATCTCCTTCATTTATAGGCTCAGTCCCTGAGTTCTTTTGTATCTTTCTAATATCACTTTTGCATTTTTCATGTTTCATTCTGGAAGCCACTCATCGTCCTCATGGTCATACCCCTTCTATTTCATGAGGAATCGGACCCCTTTCCCACGTTTTAGTATGTCCTCTATCTCATATTCTTCTTTGTTATTAATGTTGGAAGGACTAGTGCTTAGGGTATGATGTAGAACTGTGTGATCATGATACATTTTTCTTTCTTTTTCTCATGGCTATATTCTTTCATAATTTGAGACATGGACTCTGTATAGATAGTGTAAAATAGCTCACCTTACTCTCGGTCGTTTACCACATTCGAAGTAAGTGTCCTCCTGTATTATTGCATCGTCATTCTCATTGTTTGTACTGTAGCCTACTTATTTTAGGTAACTCGTTTACCATGTCGGTCAACGTCTGAACCTACTTATTCTAGTAGAAGAGAGCTAAGTAAACTGACTACAACTCAAATAGAAGCATAGTTAATCCATAGTTAATCTCATTCAGAATTAGTAGAGGTTGAAAGCTGTGCCATAGGCACAGTGAGAGCCTCATGAGTCAGACCGTTGGTATATCATAAGCAAGAGTGATGTGTGACATGTTTATTGGCACTGTCATGCCATGTCTTTATTTACAACATTGATCATTTGACCCACAGGATTACAGATGGCTCTCAATTGGCCTATTATTTGTTCATCGAAGACAAATCAGTTGGTTACGTAGTTTTGATTGACTGATGGACTTATCGCTGGTTATCAAACCCAGTTCTTCCTCCCATCTTTCTCTTTTGGTCCTTCCTCTCTGGACGACTCAGAGGAGGATAGTCTTTCTCGGCATTCCTCTCATTTAATTGAAAATGGATCCTCCTTCTCCATTGCCTGAGTCAAATGTTCCTACAACTCGAGGATACCAGCAGGAGATGCTGGAACAGAGTATAAACCGAAACATCATCATCGCAATGGACACCGGTTCTGGAAAGACACATATCGCCATTCTCCGAGTCAAATACGAGGTTGAACGAGAATCAAGTAAAGTACTTATCTGGCTGGTACTATTGTCTAGCAATGCCACTCATTGGGAACTGCAGGTAGCCTGGTTTTTTGCACCAACCGTAGCATTATGTACTCAACAGAAGGCTGTTATCAAGATTTACCTCCCGTTTTCCGTTGGTCTGATTTCTGGTGCTCTAGAGCCAGACCAGTGGAAATCGGTCACAATATGGAAAAAAGTTCTCAGCACGCATAGGGTCATGGTTTCAACACCTCAAGTATTCTTAGATGCTCTTCGACATGGATATATAGATCTTGGAAGGGACATAAGCCTTTTGGTATTCGACGAGGCACATCATGCAACGGGTGACCACCCTTATAGTCGGATCATGACTGAGTTTTACCACCCTCTCCCAGTCCAGCCCACGATTCATCGTACCTATGGAGTGAGCCAAGTATCTCGGCCTTTCGTAATGGGACTCACCGCTAGTCCGATATATGGGGGAGATGTGGAAAAAGCCTTCCGGTGAGATTTCTTGTATCTTTTGAGGAATATTCAGGCTGATCCGCACTTCTTAGTATGCTTGAGAGGAATCTTGATTGCATTGTCCAATCCCCTCGTCTTCAGCGTGATGAACTTTTGAAGTTTGTTCACCGACCTGTTTTTCGCCATGTCATATACGAGTACTGGATATCTCCACCCTTTTCCACCAATCTCGCCACAATTTCAGGCATCATCCAAGGCCTCAAAATCGAGGATGATCCTTATATCATATCACTCCGAAGACAGCTCAATGCAACTCTATATGGAACTGTGGAATATTATAGAATCGACCAGCAGCTTTCAGCGACTTTAAGGAATCGAAAGACTTTCACGCTTAAGGGACTTCGTGATTTTGAGCGTGCAGCATCTGATATTCTCCTTGATATTGGTCCATGGGCTGCGGATTGGTATGTTTGGCGTATCATCGAGAAGGCTAAGGAAGCTATCAATCCCTACAACAACATGATGAGCGCTTGGAAACCGACAGAGAGAAGTCATCTCTTGGGAATACTCAATTCTGTCGTCCTAACCCCTATCTCATATCATGTCGACGACATCATGGAGGATTCTTCTGACAAAGTGCAGTCACTCGTCACCCTGCTTCTTAATGAGAAGCTTGAGACGGAGGAGAGGGGAGAGATGTACTCCTGTCTTATCTTCGTCCAGCGTCGCGATTCTGTAATTGCACTGGCAGAAGTTCTCAGGAATCACCCCTTCACCGCAAATATCTTCCGTGCTGGTATCCTCTTAGGCGCATCCGATAGTTCTTATCGTCAAAGCTTTCTCGATATCACCCGCAAAATTCCGCATGACAGTCAAGAAGATACCTTAGCCAGTTTCAGGTCTGGTGATCTCAACCTTATCGTTGCCACTGCCGTCGCTGAAGAAGGTCTTGATATACAAGCTTGCGGAAGTGTGATCCGATGGGACTTGCCTCAGAATATGGCGAGTTGGGCACAGAGTCGTGGACGTGCCAGGAAAAAGAAAAGCACTTTCACGCTGATGTTTGCTCGTGGTAGTGCGCATCAACAAGACGTAAAAAAATGGGAGGATTTGGAGAGAAGGATGGTCGAGATGTATAATGATCCCCCAAGGATGCCGGTTGTAGAGGAGATGAGGATAGACGATTATCAAGAGGAGGACGAGATATTCGTTGTTGAGTCTACAGGGTGCGTTTCCACCTATTTCACCGTAGCAAAGAACCTAATATCTTGTTTTAAAGCGCGAAGTGTAGTCTTCATTCCGCTATCTCTCATTTAACTCATTTTTGCTCCGTTCTTCCGAGAGCTTCTCACGTGGATTCCAGACCGATTTACGAAGTAGACCCACCAGAACTTCCCGTTGGATGGCATGAAAGTCCCGCTCCTCAACCAACATACAGCGGTCCTTATGGCTCAAAAGTAATCCTTTCGAGAAGACTTCCCCGTAGTTGCTGGGAGTTTTCCGTGCCAATTATGTATCGAACCAAGGTTTCCGCACATCGCCACGTTGCATTCAAGGCATATATCGCATTGTATGAAGCCGGGCTATTGAACAAACATTTATTACCTTTGATGAGCACGCTTGAACCTGAGAAAGAACAAGAAGTGCAGGAAATGCTGAAGGACGTTGAAAGAAGAGCTGGAATGGCAAGTGTCGACCTCCAGATGGACCCCTGGGCTCCGTCGGACGCCGGCGTCAATGAACAAGAAAATTTGAGATGCTGGTATACATCGAGACTATGTATAGGTGACCTACCAGCATTGGTGCTGTTCACACGCTCTGAACCCGCCGAACTGGATGCCTTTGAAGGACCAACGCTATACCGACCTGGATTCGATGGACCTATTCATGTTACTTTGAAGCCTATCGGAAAAGTGGCTGATTGTGCTGACATCACCAAGGCACAAGAATACACGAGGCGCGTGTTTTGGAGCTTGAGTTCTGGAAGGATGGATTGGGAAAATCTAGACTTTGCCTACCTTTTCTACCCCGAAATCCCTGTCGATAACACTGACATCTGGGTCCAGCGCCGAGCCTGGTTAGAGGAATCGAGAAGAGGGCAAAACATAACCAGTCGTTCCAAAGAGTACGTTGTACATGCTCGAGCTTTTGGCGATGCATTCCAGTATGCTGAAGACCCTACCCTCGTCCTTAAGGAATTCGGTCGACCACAGCAATTTGTTGGATGGAGGCAAGCAAGATTGACAGAAGAACAAGAAGAGGAAATCAAGAAATCGAGGCCTCGCTCAGATAATGATCCACCATTGGAGATTAGGTATCCCCTCCTCGTCGTTAAACCCTTTCATCCTCGGTGCAATTTCCTGCTACCAACTCCGACCCGCGATCCCGACAGTTCAACCTCTCAAGCTGCTTACACTCATCTCATGCCCGAATACAGTGGCATTGCACTCATCTCATCTGTTGAAGTTGATTATGCTTTCCTGCTACCCTCTGTCCTGCGTTCAGTTGGCAATACTCTAACTATGATCTCGCTTCGTTCAAATCTTTTCGCCTCTGCGCCGTCTCTGCGTAGCATTTCACTCACATTATTGGCGAATGCTATGACAGCGCCGAGTGCAGGGGAGAGATTTAATTATCAGCGGTTGGAGACGTTGGGAGACACAGTACTGAAATTCTTGGTAGCATTGCAAGTTCTGGTTGAGTATCCGTTTTGGCACGAGGGGTACCTCACTAAGAGAAAAGATCACACGGTTTCAAATGTGAGGTTGGCGAAGGAGAATGTGAAAAGAAAGTTATATCGGTGGCTAATTCGAGGTACGCTAGTTATACCAGGCCCCCTGATTTTATTTTAATTTCGTCTCCAAGATGTTATGCTCGGACGTAAGTGGAAGCCGAGATACATGACACCGTCTCAAGCAATACCTCCCGGGAACGCGGTCCGGCACGAACCAGAAGTAAAACCTGCCAACAAGCAGCTATCCTCGAAGGTCGGCGTGAGAAAGAAGAAACTCAAGGGCGAGACAAATGTTCTATCGACTAAGAGTGAGTAAATCGCTCATCCCCACCTCAAGAATAAGTCATGCCAATGACGTATTTTAGCACTCGCTGACGTTGTCGAGTCTCTGATCGGTGTCGCATATATAACTGGAGGTTTCGCTCTTGGCTACGAATGTGCCAAGCTATTCGACCTCGGACTTAGATGGTCACCCCCTTCTCAACGTCTTGAAAATTTTCTTTCTGGAGTTGAACCGGACAAAGACATTCCGCCCCAGCTCCATTATGTTGAACAAATGATTGGATACACATTCAAGCGTAAGATCTTGCTTCTCGAAGCACTCACGCATGGGAGTTACCAACAAAATGCTGGAACTACTTCCTACGAGCGAATGGAATTTCTTGGGGATTCTGTGCTTGAAATGGTTGTCACGGATTACCTCTATCATGCCGCGGGGAAACACTATAGTCCAGGGCATCTGCATCTTCGACGCTCTGCAGTTGTCAATACCCATTTCCTCGCTTTTGTCTGCTTAGATACTTCAGTCAAGTTTGACGCAGCAATGCCTCATTTCGTTGATGGGGACATGATCAACGAAGAAGATATCCAGGAGATTCCCCTCTGGAAATGTATCTTCCATTCAAATATACGAGTCATGGAAGATCAGGCCAACACCCACTCCCGCTTCCGAAAGCGACGAGACGAAATTTGGGATGCCTTAAGACACGACAAAATCTTTCCCTGGGCTGCACTGACTCAACTCCAAGCACCAAAATTCTTCAGCGATATCATCGAATCTGTTCTTGGCGCAATATTCCTTGACTCCCATGGTGATATTGACATTGCTCGTGAAACCATCATCCGTCTCAATATACTTCCCGTACTCGAGCGCATTGTCAAGGATGAGGTTGACGTTTGGCATCCAGTCTCACGCATAGCACAGTGGGCGGGAAAGCATGGGAAAGATCTAGATTTCCAATTTGAGAAAGAGAGGGGAGAGATTAAGTGTAACGTGTTGGTGGAAGGGAAGGTGGAAGCATCTGCTGTGGACCAGTTTAGAGGGACTGTAAGCCAAGACGAGGTTAAACTCGTCGCAGCAGAAGAAGCCTCCCGGGCCCTTCGGTTCAGAAATGCCCATATGAATCAGGAAGTCCATAGTAAAAAGGGGAAGAGGAATGCAAAGGATAATGCCATCGACACAGATGTTATGATGGCCACTACATCCACTGCTACCAGCATGCACTAGGACACTGACATGAATGTTTGACGAAAATAGATTAGTCAACTTATTGGTTCATGGCAATAAGACTAAGACCATGCATACAAGAGATAAACCATCTATCGGGACGAGACCCCAGCAATTTAATTCAAATGATGTGGGAGACCATGGATGTCCATGGATGCCATGTGTTCGTCATGTGTTCACAAATAAATGCAATTCAAAGACTATGAGTACAAGTTTTATTCCAGGACATGAGTCGGTTATTAGACAAGGTGCGCCGAATCTGTCTAAGCGTTATGTGCCAAATCGTTGATAGTGCCACTGGCTATACAAAAGGTCATCAACTCTGGTGTGTTCACGAGATACTCGTACTCACGGACGCCGGCCAGAACACCTTTCTGGCTGAGAGATTGAAGACGGCTAGTCATAGCAGCAGGAGACATATTTCCTTCGAGGCCAATCAGATAAGCAATGAGTCCAGCAATATGAGGAGTAGCCTAGAGTAGTTGTGAATCCCTGTCTCAAGCAGAATTTGACTACATATGAACGAACCATCGATGTTCCAGAAATGTTGTTAGTTGCACTAGTACTGCCAATCCATGCGCTAATAACATTTTGTCCAGGGGCAAAGATGTCGACGACCGAACCAAAGTTGGAGAAGGATGCCCGGGCGTCAGCGATCGTAGTTGCTCCGACAGTATTTGCACTTGGGGCCCGAGCGGGGGATGTATTTCCGGCATCGGTTCCATCATTTCCAGCGGCAACGGTAACATGAATACCTGCTCTGGTTAACTGAAGAAGGTTTATCAAACAATTGAAAGCTAGGCGAGAGATAACAGCACATACAGACGCAACAGCATTATCAAGAGCAGTAGATGCACCACCGCCGAGCGACATTGAGGCAATAGTAGGGCGGTCAGATCGTGAGCCCACAAAGTTTAGGCCAGAGACACTGAAAAGTTTGTCAGGTTCATATCGGATCTGAAGTTTTTCATGAATACCCACATGTCAGATACTGCACCCGAGCTTGAAAAAATTCAGGAAATGGTCATTTTCCAGGCAGTGAAAAGAATGCTCAGTACACACCCAGCATCACTGAGAACCTTGACTGCCACAAGGCTAGCAGCTTTAGCAACACCATATTGACTGCCGGCTGCTGTTCCACTATAATTTTCTCCTTGTGAGTATAATAACGGAAGGTAAAATCAAGCTATCTACACTCACGCGCAGTGAGTTCCATGGCCATTGCCATCTTGATCACTGGAATGCTATCATCTCACTGTTATCATTCCAGAACATCATATACTCACGCATATGGTCCAAAGGTCGCACCCCAAGTAGCGCGTCCGCCAAATTGAGTCTGGAAAAATGAGGTAATCAGAAAATTTTATTCCATGAATATATACAAGTTTCAACTCACATGTGCAGTGAAAATACCTTTAAAAATAAGCCAAGTCAACACATTAAGCCAATGGATTGTAGATGCCCTCACCAGTGTCTAAAATAGTGGTGAATTCTGATGTCAAATCATACGCCGCGTTGAAACTCACCAACTATGTAAATATCAACACCACGTCCGGCAGATGCATCGTAGGTGTAGTCGAAAGTGAGAACACTAGAACGCTTGTTACAAAGTTGATCTTTAGGCTGAAGTGGAAAGCTATTACTTGGGATTCTGATTGGTCAATCTTGTGCTTGAGCTCAATCGAGAGATGCCCCATGGAGCGTTGGTCCTAAACATACGTTTCAATGCCAAATAAATGAATGTGTATTGAGCTTACTGTGTAATCATGGTATGCATAATGCCGTCCTCGGAAATGGTCTCCACGTCTGGATTTGCTCGGAGATTATTCAACGTTTCCTCGTCAAAATTACCAGCGAAACCATTGATAATGTCGAACTTATGAGTCACAGTAGCATTTTGCTTGATCTGAGAGATCAAGCCGGCGCTCGAAACGCCTTGCTTTAGAGAGACAATGAATCTGCCAGTAGTTTCTCCATCAAAGGTCTCAATCGAATGCAGCGACGTAGGAGCACCGAGAGATGCAGCAACAAAAAGACAGAGTGTGGCAAAGGTCGAATAGAGATGCATGACCAGATAACTGAGGATGAGAGAAAACTAGTGTCGGATTCTGAGATTTATGCTGCTGTCCTAGAGCTTTTAAGTAAATTCCAAAGATTTTGAGCATATGGGACATGAACATTTTTGATCGAACTCATGATACAGAAGAACAATGTCGGCGCTGATGCACGTTGTTCTGTGAATTCGATGTCAAAAACGTAGATGTTTCGATCAACAGCTAGCCAAGAAGTCAAAGCCAGATTCGTTTTCTTTTTGGCAAATTCGGGCACTGATCAGTCAGATAGAGATCGAGTAGCTGGAACGAGTATCAGATGTGAGAACGGAGACACAAGATCTTTCTATCATCAGGCTAAACACTTGTTTTAAAGCTGCTTCCCTTGGACAAGGAGGCAGCCGATTGGCTATCTTTTGACGTATCGTGTGTCATTGTAGAACATCATGGTGTTATCCTTCTGACATCAGCCCAGAAATCCACTTCAGAATCGTATGATGCATCAAAAGCCAGAGAAGTTTGCAGACAAGTATACAAGGCGGATTAGATGCACAATGTATCTATAGCACATGGCACACAGAGATTAAGACACTCAGGAGCGTGGTGTGACATGAAAACATGTGACGAAAAAGTCACAATTTGTAATTTCAACATGAATTTTTTCAACTCATTAACATATTGTATGGCAACTCGAAGAGCACAAGTTTATCTACGCGATACAGGAACTCATCGTCAGATGGGAGTCAATTAATGCCTCAGAGAACTCAAGGTCCAGTTTCGCGTTCTATTTTCCTCGAAATTCTTCAGATCTATGTAAGCAGAAGCGCAAAGATATTTGATATCTGTGCAACGACCTCACTGATTTTGCCGTATTGCTATAGCATTTTTCAATCACCTCCACGCCACTCATATACTAGTAATCTTCCCCCACACCTCCCTCTGGCTATGTGCTTTCTGTTGCTACACCCTGATGCTGAGTCTCATAGTCTGCACTCCACGTCCTAACACTAAATTACTTGTGACGTGATAAAATTCTGAACCCAAAATACAAGACAGTCAAACGGACCGTGTACGAGCACCACTGTTGAAAGAAACCGAAAACAAGACCGTCTCATGTGGCGTGTACACTTTAGTAATCTTACACCATGTAGGAGTGCTTGATCTATTGTGATTCTTTGGCTTCGTTCTATTCTATTATCCGTGCTCTTTCTCAAGCACTGAGTCTTACGTTTCATGACAATGTGCAAGTAGATGATGAATGTAAAACATGCACATGCTACACCCCCCCAAAACCAGTAGCTTTTGTTAAACTGCCCAACATAAAATTTGCTTGCATAGAGTTGTTACTCGTGGTCACCGTGTACAAAACTCTTTGTTCCCAGGCTATTTATATATACTTAAAGTGTGTCTGGTCACATTACCCCCAGAACTTTATGATTTTTCTTCTGTCCAGAGGGTCCAGTGAGCTTTTGAATTTAAAAAATCAATTCAGATTGACCATAGATACTACCAGAACAAGACTAGATGTTTACAGCAGAAAGATCAGTTGGTCGGCCTTCTCGGCTATTTCTCTCTCAAAAGGAAGCTATAGCCAAGATTCCACTGGCGAAGACCCGAGTATCATCTGCAGCGTTTCACAGGTTCTGTTGATTGGAAGCAAAGCAGCTGCATGCTCTGGTTCTCAATTGCGACGATTCGGGTGCATGCGGCAAACAAGACCAAATCCATCAAAGTCGCCCAAGTCGGTCAGTCCAAGTAGTCAGCATGGACCACAAGCAGAACAATGACCAATTGCTTGTGGATGAACGGTCCGGACAAATATCCCAATCGCCGTCGAAATATTCTGTGGGCAACACTGAAGATACCCATTTCAACCCCCCTCCACCCTCACCATGGAAGCGTGTAGCTCTCATTGTTCTTATCTGCTTCCTCTTCTATCTCGGCTTCTCCATGCGTTCTACACTTCTCAGAGACAAGAAGCATGATATTGTTTATGCGTCTCGGTAATTCTCCGTCATCACACGGGAATATCCTCACCAAAACTGGCTTGTCTAGATATTCTAAGGAACATAAGTTCCGGCCAGCTGCTAGCCCTGTCATAACAGAAACATTGAAAGACGGTCGTACGCGATTGCGTGGTAGTTATCCTACTCCAACTACCACAGTCACACCCTCAAGTACCGCTAAATCGAAGAAAAGGGGACAGCGGGGCCGAACAAAGTCGAACAAGAAGACCCGTAGTACTGCCAGACAGTGATCATGTTATGTAACAACTACGATTATGTTTCAACCCGACATATGAAACGTGTTTCTTATACTCATAAAGCAGAAGCCTAACTTGTTTGGGTCTAGGTAGTGATGTCTGGTTTTCGACAGTTTCCTTAATTTGACTGTAATTCTCATCTGGAAGGCATTAGCTCTCAGAAATGACGCCCTATCTTGTCCAATTCTCGCATTGATCCCACTTGAATCGACTAATCAAAAGCTGATTATCAATGGGATATCAGGTTTGTTCCTCCTAAACTAGTTGCGAAGATGGGACTAGTCTCTCCCTGGATCATGGAAGAAACACAACAAGAGACAAACTTGGCCTTCGATCGTACTGCCTCTTGGTCCTTGTTTTTTCTTTATGAAGGAAATTGTGGATCTGAGAAATTGACTTCTGGATATCGGTAACAACGGACAAAGTCATCGCTCAAGCCTGAGTTTTCATATAGCGTGACATTTTACAAAAGCCTCTCTCCCTGTGACATCCAGAGGCTCGCATATTACTAATCCATGAACCCATCGCCTACCCATCGCCTATTGTATTCATGTTAGAATCAGGATCTTGTCTGCAATACTAGGCTGATTCATTTCTCAATTAATATACTCCCAAGACGAGAACCCAATTATACTACACAAGAACCAAGAGCTTGGAAACCCCGCCGATCTCAAAAGAAAAAGAAAAAAGTTAATTATCTAGTTCCAGTATAATATTTTTCTTTTCTAGTGATCTAGGTTTGATATCGCAAGTGAATGGTAAAGGTGATCTTGAGCGTATCACTAGTAAGCATGGATTCTTTCATGTCCAATAGAAAAAAAATCTTACGATGTAATATCTGATCCAAATTCCATCCTAGGCTCTTCTTCTTCCTCACTACCACCATCTTCCAGCCTCTTTTTCTTTTTCTTCTTGATATCAAACAAGGTCAAAACACAACAGATCGTATACTTCAAGATATCCAAAGCCATCGATTTTCCTACACACGTTCTTTCACGATGTGGTTAGGAAAATCAAAATCACGCGGTTTGTGCATCCGAACATACCTTTTGCCAAACCCAAAGACCCATTCCACCTTTCTCACTCGTTCTCTGTCAATTTCCACCTCGTCGACTTGAACGTTGGGTGATGATGATGATGACGATGCCGACAATAAAAACCTCTCTGGCCTGAATTCATCAGGATTTTCTTGAAATTCTTTTTCGTCCCTCATCATCGCCCTATTAAAAAAGGATTCAATCCAGAAGATTCAAAACAGAAAAGGCACATCATACCATATATTCGGAATCACGATCGATTCTTTTGGGATATGATACCCCAGATAAATATCTTCTTCAGTAGATAAATGTGGAATTCCAATTGGCCCAACAACATGCCACCTTGGTAATGATATCAAATCTAAATCTAGGTTGAATGTTTATATACGCACCTCAGAACCTCATAGATAATAGCCATACAGTATGGTAAATCCTTCAAATCATCATGCGTCGGTAATGATTTGGACCGATTGTGTAACAAAGTATCCAGTTCTCGTTGAGCCCGTTTTTGTACTTGAGGATAACATGTCATTGCAAGGAAGAAGACATTTAATGATGCTGATGTCGTTGAAGATGCACCTTGAAGAAAATCAAGATGATTGTCTCGAGTCATAGTCAGACACCACATACCAACAAATACGGTTCCCAAAACACCTTTCAACACCTCTTCGTCTCTCTCGCCCACTCCTGATTCCAGCTCCCTGGACAATATACAAGACATTCCATCGCTCATTTTCGTCCTATTAGCATTCGAAAACGGAAGATCCAAAAATTGATCCAAATCCTCTCTCCACTTCCTCGCTCTTCTTTCAATCCAATTATCAGGTACAAATCTTGCCACGTTTAGAGGTATCATATCAACCCAATATCGACCAGGTACCAAGGCATATTTGAGAACATCGCCTGCTTTCTTTGCAATTGAAATATGTCGATCTTGATCATCCAGTACATCAAGACCATAACTGGAAGAAACTGATATGGACGCTGCTAATCTATACATTAATCAGTAAATTGGCAAGATCAGAAAGAATAATCCCTCAACTTGAAAGTATGATCCATGAAAGAATCAGGTTGTTGAAGGAGATTGTTGACGAAATAGCGAGTATTTTTGATGACGTGAGGGCGTTGCCATTCCAGATTGACAACAGAGGATGAAGCAGAAGAAAGATGTCGTGCGAGGATTCGTCTTGATTTTCTCCACCTCTTATTGAAAGGCATACATGCCAGGATCCAATCACATTGAAGGAGATGAGATATCGAATAAGAACAAGGACTTGATGTGTTTGTTTTTACCCTCAATGAGGAAAATGATATCCATGGCTTACCGACCAGAATAAATCCGCGAACGCTTATGCAAGAGGTCCATGGCCGTTTTTTGCGTGTTTAGAACGACAACATGGGTTCCGAGAACGTTCATATATACTACATCTGAGCCTGAAGCAAGAATTCTCAGATGCGAGAGTCGACTGCTTCTCATTTGGAAAGTATACCATAGATTTTACCCCAATCGAAGTAAGTCTTCCAAGCAAAGTCCTGGGGTGCATTGAAAAGATTGCCAACCCAAGGTAAACGTGGAGGGCCCGGGGGAAGTGGACCTGGTTTTTTCAACCTTTGACGACAAACAAGGACAAAGGCGGCAACAAGGAGCAGAGAGCAAAGAAGATGCATTATTATTGAAATAGACTACTGTGAAGCATCGTTATATAGTTTGTTCTGACGTGATGGACAAGAGCCGATGTTGGCCTCGTCTGTTTCATCGAGGACATCTGTACCCATCTGGGGCGCCCTCCTAGTTGGGCTTGGGACGATAGCAACAGGACCTCGAGAGCGGGAGCGTGAGGCAATGTTGCCGATTCCACCACGGCCCGAGGAGAGCTGGAAACTGGATCAGTGACAACGACTCACGGGAGGCGTGGGAAACTTACGGGTTCCGTACTAGGGATGATGATCTCGTGCATAGGCTTAGACGTATCTCTCGAAGGCGAGCGGATGTTGCCTGCACCGCCCCTGCCAGTGGAGTAGTTTCTAGCAGAACTTAGCATGGCTTCTCTGCCGCGCGAGTCCGCCAATGTGTCGGGGCGGGCGCGAGACGGCTGGCGCAGGTTGCCAAGTTCGTCGGGGCGAGTGCGGGACGCCGACGCAGATGACTGCCGCAAGTTGCCGAGTCCACCGCGGCCCGTGGAAAAGGCTTCACGGCCGCGGGACTGGGAGCGTTCTTGAAGCCCAGGTCAGGGCTGATAAACACCAATAGATAATCAGTTTACCTTTCTCGGCCACCGTCGATTCTGTCTCTGTGCTCCCCGTCCGTACTAGCTTTACCCCCAGAGTCGCTATGCGCTGCGTCAATGACAGTCTCCGTGCAGACGAGCTTGATGACGGTGTTGGCGATGTGGCCCGACTGCTCGCTGCTGTCATCGTGATGATGGCGGAGTCCAAGTCACCTGCCATCAATCGAAGCTTTCGCGGCGTATTTGGAGTAACCATGTCTATTGGCAGCATATCTTTTTAACTATATAGCTCCTCTCTCTACCACCCTTCCTTCCTGACCTTACCACTATGCTCACGTTCAGCAAACTTGCTTATTTCTGTATTGCCAGTGTACTATCGACCCAAGCCGAGGGAAAGGTATCTCTAACGTGATGTTCTATATATATCCTCATCATCTACTTAGGATCTCACTGGTTTATACCGAATCATCAATCCTACATCTGGAGACTGGGCCCGTAATTTTCCAGGACCAGGTCATCAAGGCCCTTGGTTATCTGAAATCACAATGACAACCCAATTCTCAAGTATCTATCAAGTGGTCTGTGACTCGCTCCATATATATTTATACACCATCCCTCAACTTTTGAAAGTGGAATATCTCTCACTATGAAGAGGGATACAGAATTCGTAACTACGGTTCGGGGAATTCCGCTTTCTCCCTGGGTCATGAGGTTGGTTTTAATATCATTCGAATAAAAAAGAAAAGCTGACCTTTTTCTCTTGCAGGGAGATGCCATTCAAGGTTTCTCCGATGGTATAACAATGTGGTACATTGAACCAGCCGGGGAGGGACTACACCGCGTGCGTGAAAATATATATCCTTCTTTAAGAAACTACACTCACTAAATCAACTTTAGGTACATTATCCGAGCAAAGATTTAGTTTGGACGGTACAGTCCGAAGAGAAAACAGTACGTTGAGTACTATCACCGCCACCACATCACTTACCAAACAAAAATCTATAAAGCTCACTTTACAACCTGCACAAGGCCAAGATACTCAGGTTTTCCGCTTCGATGGTCCTTTCTAAATCTGTATCATAACAATACATGTGATCCAAGTAAATAGAACCAAGAATTTTAAAAAAATCACTAAACCTGAGCAGCAACCCACTCAGCCCATCTCTCACTCTCCTCTCTTATTCTGTTCTCCTCCTGTCCCACAATCTCACGCCAAATCTCCGCCCGCATCAAGAACGCAACAACAAACATCCCAACCACAAAAATCAAAAGCCCAATTCGTGCGTATATAGATGGTGTTGGTTCATGAAATCGTCGATCTAAATCATCGTCATACGTAGCAGTAGCTAAATGTCGTCCCCTCTCAGAGGTATCTAACGCATTTGTAGTCAGACATGACGTTGACGTTAAACGAGATTTGAGAGCGACAGAAGTATGCGAAGAATTCTCAGTAGGTATTCTTTGGTACCTTGCCGTCGACATTGGTGAGAGGGAGGGAACATAATTCTCACGATCATCCATGGCTAAATATGACTTCCCAGGCCTCAAGAGCTATCTCAGATGTTGTGATCCTCCAATTTTTCCTAGATGTTTTCTTACCCATAGATTCCCACTATGGAGACATGAAATCCTTTATTTTATGGGCATTGTCCCTGAGCACCATCATGCTTGAAGAGCAGCAGCATACTGCAAGCATCTCACCCTCATTGTACTTCAGAAGAGGCATGTGCCTGGTCAAAGAGTTACCAATACACTGGTGAAGAAGTGAATGATACTATGGAAACCACATTTCTTTCAACCGAGAATTCCCTATAAAGAGTGACCCAACAACTAATAATGATATTTATAAAGAACGAGAGCTCCAAGAAATGGAGGGCATATGTAGCCTTTACCTATAAATTATACTCAAACCAAGCACTCTTATCACCCAACCTCATATCTTCCTCTTCCCTCGCCATCTTTGTCTCCCTTAACCTGATCACACTCTTCTTCTTATTCTGGTCCCACAAATACCACCAATTTGTCGCCGCAAACACGACCATCAAAGCCGAAAATACCAACAATGTCACAGTTGCTTTCGTGTATCTCGGTGGAGCACTCAGTGACCCAAGGAGCCAAGTAGCGAGAATACCGCCCGAATTGGTAAGGATGAACCCGATTGCAATAGCCGTAGCTCTTCTCGTATGAGGCGTGGCATTGTTAGCGACCCATGTGGACATAGTCGGTGCTACGATGTAAGTTCCAGGAATCGAGAAAAAAAGAGAACCATATTGGACACTATGTCTCGTAGAACCTACAAAGAATATACGAATGATTCACACACAGGCGGATCAGAAATCGAACAAAGTGCAAAAGAGGAATAGATATGTACATACCAAGGAACATAGCGAAGCCAATGATACACATCAATGAAGATAAAACTGTGACAAGTCCTCGGCACCGATACCGGTCAGAAATCCATGCGAATATGGTTGCACCTGAATGTAGTAAAAGAACAGCAACCAAAGGGAGAGATACAAGGCACGATCTATATGGTAAGCTGAAGACTTATCAAACATTTGATAACCCACCAACAAAGGCAACAGCAAAGGGTGGAACTGTCATGAGCTGAGCCCGAGAAGCCGTATACCCGAGGCCTTGGACTATCGATGGCGCAAAGCTAAAGTAGTTATTAGTGATGCTACACAATTAAAGGTAAATGAATGATATTCACTAGGCGAGACCATAAAGTACCGTGCCTGAAAAAGCATCAAGTCATTCCCACTAGCACTCGAAAAAGATGCTGTCACATACCATCACAGAAAAGAGGAACCGCAAGCAACCAAACTTGTGGGAGTGTGAATGCCTGGCCCACCTCACGCCAGCTGAATACATTCATCGATGGATCCTCACCCTCAACTCCATCTTCCTTGAGCTTCGAGATAACGTAACCCTTCTCTTCTTTGCTGAAGAAATAAGCGTGCTCCGGACTTCGTGGAAGAAGAAAGAATGAAGCGACTCCAAAAAGGAATGTAAAGAGCCCTTCTAGGATGAAGATCCAGCTCCAGCCTGGCTTGCCACCGATACCATCCATATTGATGATACCAAACGCAAGTAAACCAGAGAATGCCCCCGATAAGGATGCAGCCGAGAAGAAAGCAGATATTCTGTAAGATCACGATCGAGTTTTAAACACCGGTTTCATTTCTCAGTGTCGCTATGCAACGCACCTCCACTGTAGTTTTTGCCGAGGATAGAAGAAGGAAAGGTATAAAACGAGGCCGGGGAAGACACCACCTAGGGCCAGTAAGAAGGGGGTGAGGTAAAAAAAACGTATCAGGACCAACCTTCAAGCAATCCGAGGAAGAAACGAGCGGCCAACAAACCTTGATAGCTTTTGACGACACCTAGTATTTGGCAAAAAATGAGCCTCTATCATATAACAAATCACCACCATACGTGCCTTGTAAGGTAGTCACGACACCCCAAAGTGCCAACATCGATGGCAGCATCAAATTCGGGCCGACAGCCTGCCGGGTGTTCAACGTCAATGCGTCACCACACAAAAAGCTTCAACACGTACCTTGAGCATCAAATTTGAAGGCAATTCTGCTACGATATATGGTACATAGGTGACCGTCAGAGAAATGCTATACTGTGTGTTCGTCATATTCAAGTCCTTTTGCAACCCTGCGACACGAGCATTTCCTAGATTGGTGCGATCCTGTAAGGAAAGTTTATCTGACCTCCACTTGACCAGAGATATCAACACTGCTTACCAGGAAAGACAGCAGGTAGAAAATGGCTACGACGGGTAGCACCCGAAGGTCCAACTTCCTCCAAACCCTTTTTTCAAGTGCGGAATTGTCCAGCATGTGAGTCCTGCAGCCTATCTGAACAGAATCCCCTGAGAGGGTGAGAGCGGAAACAAGTGGGTTTCTACCACACAGGCGACTATATATTTTATCAGGGTCGTGTGAAATGTAGAGAGAGCAAAAATAGATGGTTCGCTACATTTCTCGCCTCATGTCCTTCCAATGATGGAACCTGACAGCATCGTTGGTGTTGTGTTTTCCTGTAATCTAAACGACGTTGATATGGTAACCTGTCCTTGGACAGTAAAGAGTAATGGGGGTTCTTATCGACTGTGAACTTGACACGAACTGTTCCTCGTCCATTTCGGCAACACCGGCAGAACTTGCCGATACCAGACAATTTTCTTTAATAGGAAGTTTTTTACTGATCTTAAATTTTCTTGATCTCTTCCGGAATGGATGGATTAGTCTGATCCAGATCTGGTTGGACGGGTCAGAATGCGTGGAACGCGTGGAACATTGAGAATCGTGCAATCCAACCCAGAGGACAAATTTTCCAAAGTGACCCATACGGTACTGTCTTCTCATACGAATTCCGAGAACCGAGGATTTGATATCCAGCGCAACCTTCCTCAGGCGTGACTCTACCACACACAGGTGCCGTGCTGCAGTGTTGAAACATATCAGGAGGATAGCCTTCAGAAGCTCGTGATAAAAAATAATTGTCAACAGTTTGAGGCTAATTTCATCGCCAATCCGTGTCTGGTGTCATCAAGAAAAATGAATACCAGGCTTGTCAGATCATGACATCTGAGAAAGTCTGGGCTGAAATCCATGTTCGGTCTCATGACTGAGAAAATCTGGGTACCTAGATTGCTCGCACAAGGAATAGCATCAAATTGGGCTATGAAAGATCTGTCAGGTTATCATTAGTCCTGGGATGTTGACTTGGTTGCTTGGCATGTGTAATATTTCAGTTATGTGATGTAAGACAGCCACTTTACTTACTTGAGAGGAAAGTTTCAGATTGGTACATTCAAAGTGATGAGGTTTTCACCTGGGCCAGAGGCCCAACTTAAACCCTCTACTAATTCTGAATGGAGCTGACATTGTATTGTCTATCAGCTCACTGCACTCCCTTCCTACAATGGTCTGTGTAACAGCAGATAATATTGTCTGTCAGGTTGCTATGCTCCCTTCCTCCAACAGTTTGCATAACAGTGAGTAGTGTTGTGTATGCACTGTAGTGCACTATATTCCCTTCCTCCAATACTTTGCAGTAGTCCTGTCTGCAGTGTACACAGTCAGTAGTATTATCTGCAGTCTGTTATACTCTTTTCCTCCAGCAGTTTTCAGTTCACTATACTTTCTTTCTCCAATACTTTGTAGTAGTATTGTCTGTAATCTGCTATACTATTTTCCTCCAACAGTTTGCAATATGCTATACAATAATTTCCAGTAGTCTTATCTGCAGTGTACTATCCTCTCTAATTTTCTGCTGTTTTTTCTAATTTTTTATGAATTTTTCCTGAATTTTAATAAATTTATTGGATCTTTTGAGTGAAAGAGAGACTGGGGAAACAATTAGGTACATGATTTATCAGCCCTATCTTCCCACATGTGATGTAGCATACTTACTAGACAAGATTTTCATCTGGGCCTCTGGCCCAACCTAAACCCTCTACTAATTCTGAGTGGAACTGACATTGTGTTATGAACTATCTTGGTGTTATGAGTTGCCTCAACTATAGGAAGATCTATTTATAGAATGATGGACAAGGGAATGGAACCAGCAGCCTCTTGGCTGACTGTAGAATACCATCAATATAAATAAGGGCAAATAGTATACTTATATAAGTAGATAGCACAATTGATTGAGAACTCTATCAAGTTCTCTTTGTAACCCTCAAAAACTTAGCTGCTGAGTTAACTCAACTTGAGTCACACAACACTTGGCTATAATAACTTTTTATTTCTTTAATCCTTTATCTTTTACTTTTCTTTTCTTTTAATTAGATAATAGGAGAGTCACATGATCATGACCTGTCACAATTGTCACAATTATCATATCCTGTGATAAATTGGTTACAAAATCAGTCACATCATACAGGTCACATGTCAAGAAACATTCTAGTAGATTCTATTAGATCATTAATAGGTTAGGGTTAGTAGCATAGACCATGTGTAAAAGATATAAGTAATAGCCCAAATCTAAGGGAAACTCTGTTGAGTTCTCTTTGTTTACCCTGAATAAAAGACAACTCAGTCCTAGAGTTAGCTCAACCCAATGGTTGCACTATATATCATGTTGTCTGTTAGCTTGCTATGCTTCTGCTATGAGTTGCCTCCAAAGAAGAAAAAAATCTCCCATGTATTCATCAACTTAATGGGGAATCTTTAGAAATATAACACAGGGAAAATATAGTAATATTAGTAGTATGCAACCAATTTACAAAAATGGCTTATTTTATTGCTACTACAGAAAAAACATCAGCAGAAGGGTTAGTAAGGCTGTTCTGAGACCAAGTATAACAGCTTCATGGACTCCCAGAGAGTATTGTATTGGATAGAGAGCCTCTGTTATGGAATTGCATTGGGACTATGACTATTATCAGCCCTGGACTGATAATAAGTGGATAGTAGAAGAGATAATGGCAGTAAAAGATAAGAAAGACAAAGATGATATAATAAATGATGTGTCAGTACATCAAGATTAGGTTAGACTTTAGACTTGATTGGACTAATTATAGATATTGGACTAAAGGAGAAATGTTAGATAAACCTTGGGGTAATTATAAACAAATCTTATTATAGTTATAAACTTTAGGATAAATGGGGAAACCTTGGACTAACCCATTTATAGACTCTGACTCAACTAGTCACTCACTGTTAGTCACTAGTACTTAGGATAGTAGTTCTTGTGATGTTACTAGTTAGAATAAATACAATCTAGAAAGAGAAGAGAACAGCAAGTTCTCTCTTTCTATGGTTCATCTGAAAACCTACTTCTCTTGGAACCCTATATTCCCTCCAGTCTTAGGACTAACTTGTAGAGTGTAACTAAAAGTCTTGACATTCATCCTTTCAATATAACTCTTCTGAAAACCTTAACAAGACCTTTTGTAGAGGGGCAAAAAGATATCAAGTATTGATATTGGTTTAAGGTTGAAGTGCATATTCACTGTTGTAGTCTAGAGTTTTAACAGCCTCAGTTTACAGCAGGAGTAATGAAGGAGTTGAACAAAATGTTGGGAATTGAGACAAAATTGTCAATAGCCTATCATCTGCAAATAGATAGACAAATGGAAAGAGTAGACCAAGAATTGGAACAGTATCTCTGTATGTTTATCAATCATAGACAGGAGTAATGGCCAGAGTGGTTAGGGACAGTAAAATTTGCCTACAACAATAAAATCTACTCAGCAACAAAGGTCTTACCTTTTAGAGCAAACTGTGGGCAAGATCCAAGAATGGGATTTGAAGGAAGGAGAAAAGGAAAGTATGAAGCAGCAGGAGAGTTTGTGGAAAGAATGAAAAAGATTTAGGAGAAAGCAAGAGTAGCACTAAAAAAGGCACAGGAGAAAATGAAGCAGTATGTAGATAGAAAGAGAACTTAGTAATGCTAAGTACAAAGGATTTGAAGTGGCAAATGAAAGGGAGAAGGATAGAAAAACTGACAGAACAGTTTATGGGTCCTATCACAAATGGCCACTTACTGATTTGCAATTGGTTGATTTGATAATAAAAGTACTTAAAAAAGCAAAGTTAGACAAGTAGCAAAAGATGTTGTTAAGTCTAAGGTTTATCCTTAGACATACAGTCCTTAAATATATAATTGTAGTGGTCTGTGCACCAGGACAGCTGATCACATGATCACTACCTATTGTTCTACATATAGGAGTGCTATTGTTGTTGAAATAGAGATAACCTCACTATCTTAGGGCAGTCCTTTGTTCTATTCAAGGACAGATGATAATCTATAGGTAAAGATTAGTGTCATATACAACATTGAGGACCTTCTATCTCCATGGAATCTTATTGCCTCAGGGTCTATTTATAGCCAAAAGAAGCGCATTGAAAAGAGCTTTATGATGGTCATTGAAGCAAATGATTATGTTAAGCAGTTCCCGAGATATCAGCAATTTAGTATCTGGTAATTTGGTGATTACTGACTGATCTGCTGATAACTTGGTGAATACTGATCACTTTGAGATGTTTTTGGTACTGTTTGAAAGGTCTTCTTAAGGGCTTTTGGTAGCCATTTAGATT
>Ga0153944_1000066_pt1 | contig 42614 bp, 63 predicted proteins | sample TSNJ028MetaG_FD_104703 | JGI IMG/M metagenome (GOLD analysis project Ga0153944, IMG submission 104703) | Attine ant fungus gardens microbial communities from New Jersey, USA - TSNJ028 MetaG | ecosystem: Host-associated > Fungi > Mycelium > Unclassified | place: USA: New Jersey, Wharton State... | reverse complement strand
CTAAGGAGCGATGTTCCCAACAATGGAGACTGACTGTGGAGGAAGGCCTCCCGCTTCGAAGCTTGTTTTTCTTTTTTGGTCAGCGTTTCAGATGGTACCGGACCTGCGTTTTGAGCCGCTAAAATGTCATCTGCCTGTATACTGTGAGTATCATAGATGTAAGATAGTGTTGATACATACATACAGAAACTCCAGCAGCGCTGCCGATGTCTATGTGTTCCACAGCGTTGTCTTGCGCTGCGAAGGTACGCTTGGATAGCTTGACAGATGGTCCATGGGTAAATGTGCGCAACCTGCGAACTTTGGGCTGACTCGCTTGAGTTTGGCTTCAAAAACATGTCGGACGAAGAAAATCACCATTCTCAGAAAAATCACCATTCTCAGAGATAAAGAACAAGTTGTAAAGCTAGCAAGCTGAAGCCACCCGTATCGAAATGCTTAGTCAGCCCTCCATCAAGCTTTCGAGAATCCAAAAAAGTGGGGGCAAGCACAATTGTGCAGCATATTCCAATTGAACTGGAATATTACAAGCGTCCTTCAGAGGGTGGACGCCAGCTGGTTTGTTAATGCTCAGAAGGGCTGGCATTGCACCGAGGCACTACCTTGAGTACTCTTGCAAGTCTTTGATCCTACATCCCTTCCCCGTACAACTACGATGGGGCACGGCAGCAGCCACCAACTCTCGATACAGTCGCGTCCGACGCAGGCTGTGGAAAGACACTCGCCCGAGAGGGAATCCATTTATCAAGAATTCATCACCCAATCCCCTTCTAGATGCACACTCCAACTCCCCCGAATATCTCGCCAATGCCTTCATTGGTTTCCTCAAGTACTATGGTCGAACTACCGAAATGGCTCTTCACTATCTCAACTCTGGATCTCCTATCTTCTCTCCTATCCACAGAATCCTCAAGCGTCGCCAGACCCTTCGTTATGTTGCCCATATACTCGCTGCTTCCGACAACGCTGGCTCTTGCATTCGCTTGCTGAGCTTGTCGGTCGCGTATGGGCTTCGATTCAATGCTCCCACATACGAGAATATCTGCTGGACTTTGTCACAGCACAGACAATACCCACTCATATTAGAGGTCTGTCGCCTGGCCAAGAACCGCCTCGGTATGATGACCGGTCGCCTCCTCGATTGGCGACTGAAAGCCAACTACGAACTGGAAAATTTTGTAGCAGCGAACGTGAATGCAGTGCTAAAAGACTACGAAGACGCCGGTTTAAACCCATCCCGAAGAACTTGGCATGCAATTTTGACATCTCATTTACGGAACCGCGATCTCGACGGTGCACGCTGGTGTATGAAGTTGATGGAAGAAGCCGGTTACCCCATACATCATACTACCCATGCTGTGATCGCAGTCAATTACCAACGTCTAGGTTTCGACGAACAAGTACGAGATTTGGCAATACATGCACTGCCCTCATTGCCTCGAAAAGCAGGAACCATTGTCATGAATCGACTCCTACAAACACAGCTTCTTCTGAACGATGAGCCAGGCTTTCGACATGTCTTGTCCTTCTTCGAAGACAGCGCCCTTGGACCCCTCCGAAATCTCACCGCCACAGAGGGTGTTCAAGGTTCCACTAGTTCTTCACCAGACCCAGATCCTCCTATAGTCGTCTCTCCAGATTATTTTACTTTTCTCATCGGCGTTCGGTTCTGCATCGCGCAATCCAAGGTTGCCATAGCTGAAGAGATTTTTTCATTCATGGCCGAACAGGGTTTCAAGGCGTCACCTACTATCTTAACGGCATTTTTGCAATTACAATTCAGACTTGGTCACCATGAGTTTGCGGTTTCTCTCGCATGTCTGCTCCACACTTGGGGAACGTCTGAGAACCATCGCGATCGGATTCGGGAATATGAGCTCAAGCTTGGCGGGCGGTGGCCATTTGCTACTTCACATGTCAAACGTACTATTGGACCCTTCAATGTTCTAATGCGATGTCTGGTGACTGATCTGGGTTTGGGTGCTGCTCGAGCAGTCCTTGAACTCATGAAAACGTTCCAAGTTAGGCCTAATTCGCTCACCATCAAAATCCTCATAGATCATCTCATTCGCTCTGAGAAAGTAACCCCTTCTGTGGGTTATCGAGTGTTGCGACAACTTTCCCCATTATTACGCCCCTCCCTCTACCACCTATACTCCATCTTGGTTCGACTCCTCCGAGATGAAAAGGCTCGGCTTCTCCAAGACGAAAAAGCTCGTTCGAGTTCTTCGCCGCCAGAATCAATACATCCCGAGGAATCTCCACCATATCTCGGCCAGGAGTATCTGCCAGCAGATCCAGTTGCTGGATTGAGGTTCGGGCGCTGGCCGGGACGATCTAACCTATCGAACTCGCTTTTGCAGTCGTTGAGATCGCGAGGCATTTTAAGCGATGGATTTCTGTTAGGACTTCGTATGCGGTACGAGGGAGTTATCAAACGGGATGCATCTGCCACGGTTGACGTATTCAACGATATGCTTGCTCGAGGGTTGACGCCACGGGTTTATCATGTTGCGACGTTGATGGAGACTTTTGTATTTCAAGGTGAAACAAACAAAGCATTGGAAATCATGCATTCTGCCATTGTCAAACCCAATGTCGTTTTGTACACTATCCTCCTCCAAGGGTATGCAATTCAGGGCCAGACAAAGGCAGCGGCTGGGCTTTTCCAGTCCATGATTGCTAATGGAATCCATCCTGATGTCCGAGCAATATGTGCCCTCTGTAATGCTTTTGTTCTGAGTCGGCAGCTCGGCGTAGCGAGGAGGCTCCTTCTGACATTGTGGCCATACGTGGAACCTCTGCCCCCAGAGTATGCCGGATTGCCATTAGGCATGCTGCTCAGAATTTTTCGTTCTCTTGATTCCACAAGGCGGCCCGTCATCATCAAGAACCGTGATCGACGTCAATTCAGGAAGAACATCGCAGAGATTGTCGAGAAGTTTAAACATGTTGCAGGTTTGGCCCCCGAGCATTTGTCCAGTTCATCTACAATCAGAAAAGTAGCAAAGAATTCAACTCATGTTAGTTGGAGAACATGATAGAAAAATAATAACTATAGATTTCGTAATACCTGTATCATGAGTGTAACAGTATATTATTACAATGGGTGGTTCATGCACAAGCTGTCGAAGCATCAATCAAAGTATGGTAAAACCTAGGGGAACCTGACATCGAGTATTCGAAGAGCATCACGAACTGCAGAAGTTGGGACCTCGCGAATACGATGTTGGGCGCAGCGAACTAAGACGTCTTGATGCACCGATCGAGGAGAGATCGCTTCTTGTAACTGAGCCTTTTCCTTTTCTCGGTACCGAGCGTGAGGATCGGTCAATATTATTGTTTCATTGTCCACTGGAGGAGCAGGGAGTACAGGTGATGGGGTGGAAATGCGTTCAGGACGAGGAGATAGTACGACTCGCGGTCCTGTACACTTGGCGCGACTTGCGACCACATTGGCAAGCAGGGAGAGGTCAGCAAACGAGGCGTTCGGATGTTCTTTGATTCGACGCCAAGCGTTATTGGTGGGCATGGTATCCGAAATTTCAGAAGAACTATATGAAGAGATGGACAGTGAGCAGTGCTCACAGCCGCCACCTTGCCCCGAGTGGCATACGCAAGATCCTGATGAGCTGCCTCCCGACAAGTCAACGCAAGGAGGGCGAGTTGCAACGGTCTTCTCGATTGCAGAGCAGAAGGCCTTCCCGAATGCATCGTCTGCACATGCAAGGCAGTTAGATGGATCTCCTGAGCAATTTGGACGGGAGGGTAGGTCAGGTAGTCGGGTTTCTGCTAAGACCTGGACAGGGAAAATAGAGTTGACATTACTAGGTGTTGCACGGCGACGCAGGGGGACAGGAGGTTTATATGCAGGTAGATTATCGAGGATAGAAGATTGGGGAGGTTGGGGAGTTGGCCCCAGTTGGACAACACAATTGCTCGGTATGACCATCGAAGAGGGGAAATCCTCAGATTTGGAGGTCGCGGTAAGTGTCGAACGACCAGCAACTTGTTGAGCAGCGAGTTCGCGACATACACAAGGCGTGTCGTCACTACAAAAACCACAATCAAATGTTGGGAAGGAAGAAGTTGGACACAATGGAATTGATTTAGTGGGATGACTCAGATTGATGTCAGTTACAACTAGATGTGTCGCCTCCGAAGATTGCATGTCAAAAACGGGCGAGAACCTAGAATCAGAAGAACCAGAGGAATTGGGAGAATTGACCATGGAAGGAGGTGAAGGTAAATGGGAAGCCGATGTAGGCTTGTCAAGCGACTCAGAACTAAGACGAGGTTTTTTGCAGGCAGCTCGAGAGCTGACATTGGCAGGAGAAGTCTCTCTCCAGCGCTTGTTCTCCTGCTGGACCAGGTTATCTTGTTCGAATTTGGAGATCCTGTCATTAAGTAGTGTATTCTCTCGTCGCAGAGACTCGTTCTCTTCTTTCAAGCGTTTGGCAATGTTTTGCAGTGCAACATTCCGTTCAATTTCCCCCTGTTCATATTGTTGAATGCGCGCTTGCAGTTCTGCAAGCTGAGACTGCTTTCTCTCGCGAAATGCGCGCTGTGCAGCCCTGAAACCACGGTGTTCAGAAAGGGAGAACCGTGTGTTGAAAATCAGCACCCAACCTATTTTGAATTCGACGACCCTTAGCATCGGGCTATATAGTATTAGTAACAATCAAGATAATCATGAAGAAACAAGTCACACATCGTCTTCGTTCTTGACAGAAGGTGCGGGGTCCTTCTTGGGCTTACGGCCTGGCTTGGGCTTGGGTTGGATGACCCATTCCTTGGAGGCTTTTCCCGAGTGAGAATATGAAGCTTAGTGAAGAAGTGAAGCCCACCTGTCGCCCAAAGTAGGGTATTCGACGATGTGGAAGAGGCAGCAGACATTGGAAGAGCAGAAAGAAAGCCTGGGTCTTTTATTTGATCTGGTCAAACGTTGTCTTATCAGATATCGGAATCCAGAGTCCGGGCCGGTAAGCAGTTTCTCACGCTTGCTCCGAGTACATTCACACCACGGCGTGTGCTTTCCACGTTTGTATTTACCAGTTCCATTACGATCGCAACTTTCTGCATTCTCAGCTCGTCTCGATGGCCTGTTGACCTGAAATGTCTATTTCCTCGGGGGGAATGGGTTTTCGTGTAAGCTATCAAACCTTAAATGCAACCACGATTATCGGACCGAAACGCTATCCCAGGAATGTGGACAATAACAGCCCATTTCACATCTGGTTCCGCTTTGAAAACATGTGTACAGCATTTATTTTCTCATCAATGCGAAAACCATGCTACAAGACAGGGGATGCCTGGCAAACGAGCGGAACCGAATGCACACCAATCACAATTCTTCCTCAATTTGTTCGATCACTTCGTCTACCCACACTTCAATTTCTTCTTTATCTTCATTCGACGGACTGTGCCTATCGTTTTTGTGTCCATGTTCATTTGCTAAGTCTCGTCGGCGCCGAGTATTCCACTCATCCACAAGCCGCTTGCGCAAAGCGATAAGCTCTGCACTGATGTTGCTTTCTTCTGCAGCATCCTCTTCGTCAAAGATACGACTGAATTCGCGTAGATTTCTGCGAATTTTCTTTTGCTGTTCTTTTGTCAACAACGTTGAAGGTCTCGGCCGCCATATAAATTGTTTGAAGCGATCTAGGATTTGTTTCATGAGTTCTTGCCCTCGAAAATCCCAGATAGCGTAACCGTTTTCCAACTGCCAAACTATTGGTTCAATACAAAGTTAGACTACGTGTGGAGGTCCATACCGTGTGAGTCCATGCGCTTGCGCTGGTCGCCAAATAACGCCCACTTGGGTCCCACTCAACGTCAGTGACACCATAGTGATCTGCCGTGCCAAGCAGCTGGATGCCACTTGCCCAATCCTCTTTGGACGTTTGTGTATCTTTCCGGTTCACATCATCTGAGTTAAAATCCAGATCCCAGAACTCTAGTTCTGATTTGGTAGAAGACCCAACAGTAGCCAATACCACATGGCGTCCCCGTGGGGACCACCGAATGGCGTTGCTCGTGCGACCGGACAGACTCCCTGTCATTTGCTTTGGTAAAACTCTAAAATAAACATGTAATCACTCACGGAGAAGTCTAAAATCATTTTTGGAGTGATCCAGCTGATAGAAACTGACGTCCGTCTTAATAGTAGCACCTGGACCAGGATTCCCTAGATTAGGATCACTGCTGGAAACGATTGCAAATCGATCTCCCTTGGGCTCCCATGAGAAATCAATCACAGTGTCTGAGAATTGATTGTAAGTGTGAAATTGGTTTGAATTATGACTAAGACAAACCTTTTAGTTCAACGACTTCAACTGGGAAGTCTTTTTCGCGCATCCGAAAGATCTCTAAGTTGCAGAAAATAGACTTCTTTGTCTTTGTATGACGATCGACTTTCACACAGAGGAAATCACCCTGATTCTGCCAGTATATTTTACACTGAACGTTTGGTAAGCAACAGCAACACAAAAGTAGAAGAGAAACTTGCCTCTGTGACATTGAATAAGTTTTTCTGGCGCAAGATAGTCCGACTTGGAAAGCTAAGTAGAGTGACTCGCGCCGGTTGATTTGCTACTTCGGGCGTCCAGTACACAAGCATGTTTTCCCGGGCTTTTTTGGTTGTTTTGATACCTCCTTTAGCATCTCTCTCCGTTACCTCCTTGTCTCTTTCTCCAAGGGGACACCATTCAAAATCAACGACGCCCTCTATCTTCAGACTTTTTTTCCCATGCAGACCCATTGCGGGAAGTTCGTAGACACTGATCATTTGGCCATGGGTGGTGCGTGCGATGAACTTGTCGTCGGGACTCCATTTCAGGATTGGCCACTGCATTTGCTTTTTCTGCCCAAGAGTATCACCTTCATTGGTTGTGGAGAATGTGCGAAGAAGATGACCCGATTTGATATCCCAAATAGCAACATTGTTACCTTCGTCATCTGGTGAGAAATATTGGGGACCTTGTGTTGCATTATCAGGAACAACAATGGGCTCGTTGGACCATGTGACGAGGTAACTCTCGCACGGAGAGAAGTCGATGAGCTTGACAAGTGGGTGAGCAAATCGTTGCTGTTGACTCCAAGATGAGCCACCCCAGATGCGGACACCCTGCCGATGCAAAGTCGCACTATATGTTCCTAGTGGCGACCATGCCACGTAAAGGAAGTTAGTCCAACTCTTGGAGTAAGAAAGTCAATGATCGCACGCCAGAACTCAAACCAGAGGAAAACGCACTGGTTTGTGTGCAATCTCATATTGCGAAGGTTTCCCATGCCAGTGAATCAGGACCTCCTCACCCCGATATGTCACATACTGATCCCGGCCCTGAGGATCGGCGAGCCAAGCTCGTAAATGTTCCTAGCCTAACGTCACCTTGGCAGGGCATTGTTTTAGAACAGAATCATACCTTGGGAACGAACTCTTCAACTTCTGGCTCCACATATGCCTCATCAAGATTTGCATATTTTTCAATGTCAGAGAATCGATTAAGTTTGAAGGTGTGTTTGGCATCAAATGGATGATTATGGAGTGCTGCTAAGGCAAGATTGGTCTCATCAATATTGCGGAATTCCATAAAGAGAAAGCTGTCAACGTGCAGGTGAGAATTGCACCCTAAGTAGAGAGATTTGTGCATGTACCCTTTGCTTCTGCCAGCCGATTCATCCCATGGGATATGGATATCATTTGGTTTGATAGTGACTCCTTTCCTGGAAAATTCTTTGCAGACCTTTGTCAGGAGTTTGTCGAGTTTGTCTTTGCCGATGATGGGAACGCCGTCTACTACTAGTATATTGTCAAAGCCTTCATCTTGCTTTACTTCGTACCTGAAAATATTCAGAATGAGGGATGAATGGAGAAATATTGTGCATACTTGTTCTCAATATCTGAAAAGTCGATGTTTTCTGGATCCTGTAAGAGAATAGCAGGCATGATGGAGACTGACAAGATTTTTCCCAGTAGTGCTGATTCCTGTATGTAGTTATTTGCTTGATATGGTTATTGCAACGCGGTATTCAAACCTGGAGCATTAAATGGAATTTCTGGTGTTGTCCACAAAGGTTACAATCTAAGACTGGCCAGCCAGTGTTTCTAGTCAAGTAGAATCAATTTCAAGCATATAGTTAATGCTTTCAGAGTGAAAAGTGGACATTACATAATCAAATAGCTTCCATTTTTTGCGAACAGTGTACTTTTGAGCAAGGACATGGTGTTGCGGTGTACTCATCTTGAGCGCATATTCGCCTGTCATATTTCCTCCTCCAGCTTTGTTTGCAGGCGACATGTATCTCTCTCTACTGATTCACCCCAGCCCCATCTTGTTCATGATGAACAATTGTCCCACTCACTGGATGATACTGTTCGTCCTCCCCCTAGGCCAAAGGTAGCAGAGTATCTTCGGTATGTAGCTCAGAACTCGGAAGTGACTCTCAAGGATCTGGAGAGCCTCCGTCCTTCGTCTCACAGTCCAGTCGGTTCCGCCCAATATGAGGCAGAATACGAGGCATTAATGGCAAAGCTGAATCGATCTTTCACTGTGATCCAGCTTCGAAAGTTTCTTGATATCTATGGCGTACCCATTTCGAAAAGTTTGCCCAAACGCAAAGCCGCATCAGCAATCATTGAGAAGAAATGGGACTGGCCTTCGCTCGCCCAGAGTCAGAAGCTGGCAAGATCCAAGAAGGAAATATCAACTTCTGGTAAGTTGTTGATCATATTCGCTGTCTATCTGCTCTTCAAGGTACTCTTAGCCATTCCGTTGGATCCTCATCAAGCATTCCTGCTCCTCGGGAAAGGTTCGGCAGTGAACTACTAAACGTTGAGTCATGAACTTATACATTTCCTGTGTAGATGGCAATGAAATATTGTCGCTTTCGAGAGCCTACAATGTTCACCTACGATTCTCCCATAAACCTTTGTCTTTGACAATTATCGGCACCACAGCTTCGGTAGAACAACTAGAACAACATGTAGAAGCTATCAAACAGGTGCAATATTCATTGTTTTTTTGCGTTGATTGCCCTTTGAACGTATTGGTCAGGAAATTGGACGGCAAGACTTCATCCCTCCGCTTCCAGTTGACCTACCCGCATCTTTGCAAAAACTTTCCCGCTCCTCAGGCTGTTTCCTAGAAAATTTACCAGACGGGAAAGTGAGTTCACGGACAGTTCGTTGATTTGAATTTAACTCTGTTCCAGGTTCGAATTTGGTATCGTAAAAGTTCTCAAACCTCTGTCTCTTTGGCCAAAAAGCTTATCATGCAACATGCTATTAAAGTCAGTTTCAAGTGATTCACCGAATCCATACCTCATGAAACCTACAGGACGTTAAAGTACCGCTCGCCGCTGGCGTCTTGGAAGCCGAGCAAAAGCAATCGGCTGCTTATGCAAATTTGCAACCCCTCTATGCTCTCTATCCATTCTTTTGTGGTCATACCTCTGCGTTGATGGAGACAAGTGGTTTCCGCTTTCGGCGTGTTGGAAAATGGTTTGGACAAGAGAGAGTAGTCGCTCATATCAATGGGAATGTTTCACACCACTTCGTCCCATCGACCGGGTAAGTATCTTAAGGGTGCTATGTTCAAATTATCGGTAGTCCTCACTTGTGTTCTAGTGATCATATCAATGCTCGCGAGCAACTCCTCGCTCAGATGGGTGAGTTAGACGGGGATCGACCTCCTTCCATATCTGCAACGTAAGTACTATCGTCCTCTTATGGAGCGTTTATTAATCATGTCATTAGACCTGGTCACCTCGTCCTCCGTTCTCAGGGAGTTACAGCTGCCTCACTGTCTCCTCCATTTGAAGGTAACAGGAACTTCAACGAAGTTATGGATTGGGTGCGGGGAGAAAATGCGAGCACAGAGTTCATACATAGGTGAGTCCTGTGATTTCGTGTGTCAGCCTTGAACTTATTGCTCAGCCCTCCTGTTTCCTTCTGGCAAGCACCCGATTTCGGTCAACCGTGGAGGCGCCGCCTTGTGTATGAGACAACAGGCCAAACACATATTTTAGTTTTTGAATATACCTCTCAAAAAGGTACTCAGGCTGAAGATGACCGTATAGATTGTGGTGTTATTCCTGGGCCTACTCTCCGAGGTGGAGCCGTGGTAAGGCTAGACATGTTTATGCCGGATGAGTTTGTATCATTTCCCTTTTTTCCTGTTCACTATTGATTAGCAATCAGGACAAGAGATTTCCGGTTAACACTTACTTGTAATCGCGATTTCCTAGAAGTGTCATGGCCAAATGAGCTTTCAAAGCTAGTGATGAACGACACTCCGTAAGTAAATCGGTCATTGGCAACCCCTTGACTTATATGATATATTCAGGTCTCGGACGTCTGATGCACCCTTAGTGCTTACACATGAAACAAGAGAATACGTTCTGAGGGAAGACTCCTTTGTCCAATCAACCATTACTCCCATCGGGCCTGAGAATCACCCAGTGAACACCACTAGTGAACGCCGATTCGATCACCAGAGTTCAGTGTCTTATCTATCCTATGAAGTAAGTTCGAATTTTTGGGGTCCGTAACATCCAGTCCTGATTTATCACAGGTACATTGTTCCGATCCTTCCTCGGACGCGGCGTGGCAAGCATTTTGGGACAAATGTGAGAAAGTCGTTCAGGATGGATCGGTACCGCGAGATGCACAGTCATGACAAGTTTCATCTTTCATCACACAATGTTTACCCACGAGGTCAAGTCGGGTTCAGCCAATCAGTGGACTAGCCTACAGTAACAATTAGTATCATAGTGATTCTAATGGGGTTAAGCGCGTCTACGCTTCTTTTGATGCTTTTCTCTGAGTCTCTTGGCGCGAACCTATGGGTAGATCAAGTCAGAACTTTCCTAAAGATAAGACATACATCAGACGCACTTCTTTCTTCATCCGGGAATCAACCATCGTATACCGTCCTTTGACCCCTTTTGGCCGACCTTTGATACCCTTGTGGACACCTTTGGCAACAACCAACTTGACCTCCTTCTTTTTGTTGCCACCAGAGAGGCCTTTTTGCATCAACTTCTCAATCTGCTTGGCCTTCTCTCGTTCTGTCATGTCAGTAGTCTCGTTTACACCTTCAGCCTTCTTCATTGCTTTCTCGAGTCGCTGGGCTGCTTTGAGCTTTTTGCGGGCTTTGGCTTCTGCAACCTTCTTGATGGGCCGGGCGTCCAAAGAACGCAACTTATTCCGCAGTGCTGTGATAGCTTCCTTTGTGACGGGTATATTGGTTTTGTAGTGTTTTGATTCGTCGTCTAGGAACCAAGTAGGAAGACCTTCCTTTGAGTTGAGCGAGTAACGATTGAATCCATCGTTGATCAGATCCGTCTTGGACTTTTGACGGTTTACCAACATCTGAGCAAGCGTTACTGCCTCGGCAGCTTTGAGACTGAACTCTGCTCAATGTTAGAAGATTAACCTACTTCACGAGGAAGAATGCTTACGGGGAGTCTCGTGCTTGATTGTATCTTCATCCCCATTCCATGTGTCAATGTTATCGCTCTGAGTCTGGGGAACAATCTCAAATTCGTCCTCGTCTTCGGAAACCTATGTTTGAATTTCAAGGGATTTCATGTGAATGATCGCAGAAATTACGACGGAGGTGACATACCTCGTCTTTTCGATCATTCTCTTGGGCAGACATATCATCTTCATTTTTGTAGTCGTCATCCTCTCTGAGGTTATTTATGTCATCCACACCAGAGAATACACCTTGGCTGAACCACAGTCGAGTTGCAGCGCTTGAAGACACCGAAGGCAGCTCCAAGGTTTGAACAAGACGCTGTCGTTTTGGAGGTGGAGCAGCAGAATTTTTCAATAAACGGGATCGTTTTCCATTGGATGTGGTCTCAACACCTCCCTCGTCCTCCGACGACTCATCAGACGAAATATCACTAGTCTGCAACTTATTTTTCTGGGCCATGTCCCATCCTCCTTCTGATTCGGTGCTTTCCTCGTCACTACCATGTTCAGTTTGAATACCAGCCCACTCTTCTTCCCGTTCCTTGTTCTTCGATCGCTGTTCCTTCACCTTGGATTTTGCATCTCGTTCCCATAGCCTTTGTTTGTAGGCATTATAAAGACCATCCAGCTCAGCCTCGAGTCTTCTGTGTCTCATATTTTGGTCCTCCTCCTGAGGAAAAACATCTTCGCTGGACTCTACTGCATTACTAGCTCCGTCACGCTCGTCATCCTCGTCAACGTATTCAAGTACATCGTCATTCAACCATTGCACTTGTGCTTTTTCACCCATGCGCTTCTCCGTCTCGCCGAGGTCAAAGACATCGTCTTGACCGACCCCAAGAATGGCGTCGCTCTGTTCAAGACCAATATCCAAAGGGGCAGCCATTTGCAACTGCATGCGCTGGATTGTCTTCGTCCTAATTTCGTTGGCTCGACGACGCTCACGTTTTGTACGGGCAGCAACTTCAGCGTTCAAGCGTTCTAACTGATGAATGTTAGCCATCAGGCACCACTAATTTCATTGTCGGGTACCTCTTCAGAAATTTGCTGCTCATCATCCATTTCATCTCTAACCTCGATTGTCTCTGTTATATCTTCAGCATCCTTGATTCTTCCATCTAGACCCAGCTAAGAAATATTGAGGCCCAAGGCCAGGTAGCAAGGCTCTTGAATACGAACCTCTTCGCGAAGTCTAATCCGCCATTTGATCAATGCTTTGAAATCACCCTTTCCAAGGACCTTCAAATCTTGGCAATTTTCCTTTACGTCGAGCGTTGTGATATCCATGGAAAGCCATCTAAAAAGTGTTAGTAGGAGGAATGAGATCGGTTGGAGACATACTCTTTCTCTTCGTCGGTAGTAAATATAATCTGGTTGAATGTTCCGAGAATAGCAATAGGATCGTTTCCGCAAACATATTTTGTGGCTGAGACGGCTTTGAAGAGGGTATAATCGCCTTCAGCATATCCATCTCTCTGCCGTCGTTTCTTTTCAGGGTGGAAGACGCTGATCTGCGCGTCATTAGTCGTCTCGGTAAGCGACGATGCGAGCTCCTTGAAAACATGTCTAGGGTCGAAGAACTTGGGATCGATGTGTCTAGGTGCCAGAAACTCACGACAAACTACGAAAATTTCGGCGGAAACATTACTGACACCGTCTGACATGAGATAGGTAGCACCAGTAAACGATAATGCTCACCGTGATGAGGGCGGCTTCGTGGCCTCAACCCTTCCAAAAAGCTGACTGAAGACCCAGATTAGATTGTTATAGTCTACACTTCGAAACACTTTCGTCACAAAGGTGCCGCCCTTGACCAGGAAGTCGGCAGCCAATTTGAGACTCATCAGCGCCAGTTCTGATTGCAGATATGCATCCTGGACCCAGGCTGTGCCTACATTTGGTGCACCGTCATGAAGCACAACATCCGCCTTCCAGTCTTTGAGCTCGCCACGGATGAGATTCCGACAATGGGGAGTAGTGATATCGGCAGCAAATGTTACTACTCGAGGAATCGGTTTGATTGGCACCAAGTCAACGCCTATTCGGTACTTAACTACAAGTTTCAAGAGGGAGAATTTCACGCACCAACAATGACACTGTTGACAGGCATATATTTACTAGCTACCTGCAGCCAGCCACCAGGAGCAGCGCAAAGGTCAATGCAGCATCGTGCATTCTCGAGAAAATTGTATTTCTTGTTGAGTTGGATCAATTTGAACGCCGAGCGTGCTCGATAGCCTTGCTCCCTTCCATGAAAGTCAGCGACAACGTGCAGCAACGATAAAGATGTAAAATTACTTTGCAAGCTTATAATATTTGTCCAGACGGCCTTTCCCTGTCTTCTTTTGTGCCTTGCCCATTGAAAATTAGGTAATGTGCTGTAGATTCGTAAGTGGAATGTCGAGGTATTGTTATTAGTGGTGAAATTACAAAAGCTTGAATTTGGCGCTGGTTAAATTTCAAGGTTTGAGATGAGTGACAAATGTCATTGGTATTCATAATATATCCTCAAAAATGCAGACTTCAGAAAAAGTTGCCCATACAGCATTCCATGACTGGAATTTTGAACTTGGATGTAAGTTAGAGGAACTTGATGTGCTAAATGCACAAGGGATATACATATAAACTCAATAGGAGAGACTTTTTGAATACCGATGATGCGACAACAAAAGACTAAACAAATATCACGAGAGACTGACTATTCAACGAAGACGGCTACAAGCACATTAAATAAAATTAATCATATATCCTCGGATGACATACCGGGCCTCACGCTCACTCTCGTTGAGAGTAAGGATATCATTCTGACGCACAGGACCCTTGACGTTACGGAGGAGGGTTCGATCGCTATCCATGAGTTGTACACGGACTTGAGTGATACCACCACGGGAACCGGTTCGACCAATGACCTATGAACGTTAGATAGGAAGAGATCGGTTAAGTGCCCTCTACCTTGTCCACGCGTGCTAGTGATGGCTTCTCCTGATATAACGTCAATCACAAGGAAATGAAAGTAACGAGAACGATAGCTGTACTCACCATTTCTGATAACAAACGATGTTCTGTTGATTTGCCAACAAAGAAAGTTCAAGTCTAAACCTTCTTCAAACTCCGTTTGTATCCTTCGGGAACTGCCGGATTTTTTTGGTCAAATTGGTGATCACGTTCTACCATTTTTCTTTTTTTAGCATTTCTATTCCGCAAGATACACAAGGCATCATGTGGCTGAAGTTTGCTAGTAGACAGGTAGGGTAGTGGTGTTGTATATACAAACTACAGTACATTCCTCCTTCCAGTCTGCCTCTGAGAATTGGGGCTGTAACAAAATTTTCCTATTGTTCTCTTTTCATGTTTATACTTTGAGACTATGTATCCTCAGTTCTCGGGCATCTTTAAGTAACTGAAGTTAGTATATTTTCATGCCATTCTATGTATCTAATCACTTATTACTACTTCAGTACACTGTATTCTTTCAGGTAAATGAATAATACACTAGTTCTCGCACATCTTCAAATAACTGAGTACGCTATACTTTTTTCAGTTCTTTCTTTCAAGTGGTATGTTCGAAGGAGCATAACATTGTCACAAATGGCAGAGTGATTGGCAAAAATGAAAGGAAAGAGGGATGCTTCAGCGCCTAGGTCTTCCATAATCAAATAAATCTATCCCCCTTGCTGGCGAGCCACAGGAACTCAGTACAGCCAGCAAGTGCTGTAACGATAATTTAGATGAAAGAAGTTGTCTCGGTACTATAATAAGAAAGCATATGATCCGATGCACCAAGAGTGCGTTAGTCCGTGCGCTAGTTCAGCACCCCACAAAGTTTCTCACTCTACCCAAGCCTACGAGTGCCCTAAGCTCGAGGATTGGTACATTGAGTGGATTTTGCTGTCGGTGCATCACGGTTCTATGGTCGGTGGAGGTTGGATGTTGATAGGTAGAAGTTGACACCGAAGGCAGGCAATTATAAAATGATTGGATGTTGCTGGAGGCAGAACAACATGGTTCGGAGCTGCAGATCAGTCGGCAGGGTAGACAGCAGGTAGGGTGCTAGCATGTACGCTGACAGCTTTGATGATACAGAACTAGGCAGAAACTAGTCCAGTCGATTGGAGATGCGACTTGTTCAAGGGAAGCAGGGCTCTGTACGGTACAGAGCCGTGGGAAAACATAGACCTGGTGCCTTACTGTATTGGTGGTGATCAGTAATTTCACATTTCCTTCGCATAATGGCAAGCATCATATCTCAGGCTGTCCTTCATCCTGTGATATCTCAGAGTCTAAAGTACGGGGGCACTACCTTGGGCCGCGATAAGGTGTGGACTCAATCCTTGAGGTATCCAATGAAGCTATCCTCACATGCGTCAGACCTATCGTGCGGTTCAATACTTCGCTCGCTTTTATGCCTGGTATCTTTTGAGAAAAGGCAACAAAGACGAAGTTGCTCGATGGGTGGCTCTCAAGTCTCATCTTGGTCTTGCCAGAAAGTGTGCGTATCCTGTCGTTGCTTTTGAACTGAGTTTTGATTTTCTTCGTACAGTGATGCGCCTCGGAAAGCCAATGGAATGCCTCCAAGCTGCGTTGAAAGCTACCTTTTCACAAGGTCCAGCTGCGGAGATCATTACGATGGTTGCAAGACAAATCGGCTACTTCATTTATCTCAGTTATGATGCCCTCATTTGGGTATGCAGCTCTCCACTTACAGGAGTATATATGTGAACTTATACCAGATGTAGGCTAATACTATCAAGTTCATCAAGCTAAGTCCAGAAACTACCCGACGAGTGACCAAGAGATCTTTCCAATTCTGGTTCGCGGGAATTGTATTCAGTCTAATCAATGGTGCTCTCAAGGTCTGTCATGAAATTTCCATCCTCAACTTTGAATCATGGCTAGGCATAGACTGCAAGATTTCATAAGGAGGAAAAGGTATTACAAGGCTTGGTTTTCAGGGGTGAGAAGGATCTTGGTGAAGAAGCAGTTCGAGAGACTAGGCTAAATGCCATTCTGTCGTGAGTTATGATTAATGCACATTACCTATATCTAGAGGCTTATCTACTAAGCAGTGCCCGTGCTGCTACCCGACAACAACTGATCATTGACATGTATGATGTTTCGATACCTGCTACGGGTGCTGGTATCTTTACTATCAATGAGGGAACTTTGGGTATTCTAGGGTACGTGTACACACTTATCCGATCCGAAAATAACCTTATACCCTCGAGTAGTCTGATTTCTTCCATTTTGGGAGCTAAAGCTCAATGGATCGCTGTGAATGGTAAGAGATAACGAGTATACCTTATCTTTTAGTTCACAAATTTGTAACGCGGTACCCGAACGCAGTCCACGGTAGTATACAAAATACACTCCGAGGTTCTATATAAGCAGACGGAAGAGAAAGTCGGATTACTCGCAACTGATCCAGAAGAAGAAAAGAAAAGAGGAAGTTGTTAGTAGGCGAGTCATCGCTTACTAAGTTATGTTGTTAGTCCAAGCAAAGGCTGAAGGGCTGTCAGACAGCAATCGGTCTTCAGGACTATACATGAAACGGCTGCAGCTGTTCGTGATGTGGGTTCTGGTTTCGATGTTGGGGTGACCACAAGGGCACGAGTGGTCTGAATGATGGGAAAGAATATTATTCACCTATGGGTGCGTGATTCAGAATGGCCCTTGACACTCTAGCACAAAGGGACAGAGGTGCCGATGTGTTTGAGCCACCCTCCTCCTCTCAGGTACGGTGGTTGGATTATTTCCTTTCGGTTGAGCCCAAGGTTCAGGAATTGCCGCCCATGCTAGTGCCATGATTGAACGATGTGCTTCACTGGTCAAGGCACGACTTATTCCTTAGCGCATCAAGAGATGTAAAAGGGTTTCGGCTTGAAGAACAGGAATATTTTTTGCCGCTTTGTCAACTTTAGCATGTAGGTGCCAATTCACTTTGCTAAGGCGGTCCCAGGTTTCTATAGAATTGTTGGTGTCTCTATCAAAGAACTATCTGAGATGTGATGCGAATGCGATGATGTACTAGTGGTTCGCCTCGGCCAGAGTGGTGAAATGGGTTAATTGTTCCTATGCGGATAGCCACAAGTTATTGGGGCCAGTGATGAGGCCTTGGATGATAGAACCCGAAAGTGGAAGGAAATTCTATTTGCAAATCATCAATGATTTGATAGCCGGGCTGGGATTCAATGTTGAGGGGTCAAACTGTTCACCTAGATGATTGAGGGATTTGTCATTCGGACCTTGAGGAGTGTTTTTGATCATATAATCCCTCTATGGTATCAGTGTCAAGGAAGGAAAAGAAATCAGCACACATCCGGTACAGAGAACATGAGTACGAGAAATGGCGGAATCTAGCGATATAAGGGCACCAGGGAGAGAGTATCCGGCAGCAATAGAGAAGAGAAAGTCCAAGCTGAACAGAGACGTGCGGGTGATTGCTACCCTCATTTGGATGCTCCGTTCTTGTAAGTAGTACTATGTTGTCTGTCTTCGGAGAAAAATGGATTGCGTTTCTCCTTATCTTGTAATTTACAATTAACTATCTGGTCACTCACACACATTGGGGATCATTTTTCTGTAAAGACGAATGATTTGACATCTACAGCATGATGTCTTTGTAAAAATCACGTTAGAGTCCAACCCCCTCTCGCTTGAACATTCTTTTTGACCATTATGAGTTTCTAACTACGAATACTATATCCAGAAATGTAGATCCACATATTACGTGGCAGTTATTCATCACACTGCACAACGCTCGTCTTGTAAAGATAGCGAAAGAGAGCATCAACATCAAAACTACACGAAACCCCATAAATGTCACCATCGCATCTTTCAAGCCGAGCACAACACAATCAACATGAGCATCAACAACCATCCCACCACCACACCATCACACTCAACACCCAACTATACACGACCAAAACCGTCATCGCCATCACATCACCCATCTCCATCGTCTCCATACTCAAGTTCACTAGACCCGTCATCCCATTGGCCTGAACCATAAGCCGAATTCTCGAACAAAAAAAGGACATACCAAGAGAAAAACGACAAGACCATGTCGGTTGATAGCTGCCAGCAAAGGAGGTACATTGTCTGTGGCAAGAAGGAGATAAATAAGGAAGAAAGAGACATTGAAGGCAGCGACCCATAAAATGTAAGATAAATTAACCTATAGGAAGAATGAGATGAAGTTGGTGGAGAAGCAAGATCAAGTACCATTCGTCTAGACACGCCGTTTGATTGTATGAAACGAGAGAAACCGAAGAGGGACCACCAAAGGAGAGCGTAACTGAGAAGATGGAGAGCTGTTTTGAGGGGATGTCTATTGCGCGTGGGTGGGAGTTGAGGATTAGAGGGGGACTGGCGGAGGGCAAGCTGAAGTTTAGGAAAGAAGTTGGGGGAATGAGGAAGGACAGTGGTACCGAGGGAAAGACCGAGGATGTGGATGGAGAGGTAACCAAGGAGAGAAGACACGCCTTCCTTGTTCTGGTAAAAGAGAGAGAGCATGAGGGAAGAGGAGTGAGTACGTGTGGCGGAGAGGACGAGGGGTTGGAGAGTGGTAGAGAGGAGGAATTGTTGAACTAGAGGGGATCAGAGAGTGTGCAGATGAGGAAAGAGGAGGGCGTACGGAGCGCGAGCGCGATACCGATGAGGGACGGCGGGTAGGAGACAAGGAGGGGATGGAGGGGGAGCTGGAGAAGAGGGATGGAGGCGAGGGTGAAAAAAAAGTTCCAGTGGATGCCGTATTCTGTGACATGTTCCTATCTGGAGGTGAGGACGGTGGTTAATGAGGAAGGGGTACGTACGGGGTAATTGGTGGCCTTGAGGAGGGCGAGACGAATAAAAGCGAGGCAGAAGAGTGGTAGGGACTTGCGGAGGGATGAGTGAAGCTTTGAAGAGAAAGGGCGAAGGAGATGATGAGGATGAGAGATGAGGGGGATGGCGGAGACGATGCCCTGGGAAAAGACGAAGGAGCCTACGCCGAGGTCCATCTGGGAGTGGTGAAGTAAATGAGGAATGGAGGAAGAGGGGCACGGACGAGGGAAAGACCAAAGGACTCTGACTTTGCGAGGAAGCGGGGGAAGAGGGGAAAGTCGACGGCGAGGATGGAGAGGACTGTGATGAGGACCAAGTGAGCTCTGTAGAGGGAGAGGGCAGGGAGATGAAGAGTGGGATGGCTGGTGTAGGAGGGCAACTGGATGGATTGGGAGGGCAACAAGCAAGCAGGGACAGCAAGGAGAGCAGCAAGAAGGAGAGGAGCAGCAGCAAAGAACGTGAGAGCCAGGAGGAGAGGAAGAACAAGCATCATCCACTGGACGAGGAGGCGAGGAGACTGACGACACTTGAAAAGCAGTAGAGAGGCTGGCGCGACGAGCGCAACAGCGTTGACGTGCAGCACGGACGAGCCAGTTCTATGAGACACAAATTCAATTTTACGCTGATGATAGTCGTCCATGTTGATGTTGAGTAAAGGATCAATGGATCAATGATGGACGCTCCGCTATTCGTATGAAGCAAATTTTATTCTGAATAAATCATGAATTTACATTTGACTGTTCTATCTGACGACTTTGACGTCCTAATTCAATCAATTAAGCTGCTGGAGAATTGTGATTTATATAAAAACATAGAAAGAGAAATGTACGAAGATCTAATCAATCAATTATTATCGTCCCGAAAATCCATGATTGCTCTCCGGCTTAATACAGCACTTCCATGTCTTTTTTTTTATTTTTATCTTTGGATCATCAATTTATTACACGGTGCCCAGTCGCAGTCCGTAATGCTCTCATGTCTTGCAAAAGAATGAAAGACATCAATGCAAATGGATATGTGACAGATTATTTCTTTCGTCAAATTAATTTCGATGTTTGATAGATTGGCACAGCCCGGTGCCCATCAATTTCTTTGTCTCCCTTCACACCGAGATTTCATTGCCCGTGCTGGATGCCTAGAAACAGTTGAAGCTGGTTTATTATTATTATTATCTCGTCATACGTTATCCTGCAAACACAGACAGTGCAATCTCAACAATCATAACAATCATCTATGAACTCGCGAGGCAAACAGATAGTGAATGAAATACAAACCAAAGATATCACATCACCATCATTGCACAGGCCTGTGTACTGGTCAAATTCCAACAACTGCCACATTAGAAGCGCTACATGTATCCTTGTCAATTCATCTTTCGTGACATCATTTGTCGGTTACGCTTCCCGGTTCTCCCCGGGTGGGTGCATTTTGGCGCATTAAACAACTATGAACGGTCAATAAGATCCCATGATGCTACGTATATTCTGTTCCTGGACAATTGTCCAATAATGGATCGCTGATCGCAGTTTGTCATCCTTGTGTCTTTGCGTACACGGCATTGGAAGCAAGATTGAAACCTCTGAGTATGAACGGTGGTATGAAGAGGTTTAACTCGTCGTTGCTGCATCTCGGACATAAGATTCAGAGTGTGCCTTTTCATAGTTTAGCTTAAGAACATAGGGGCACATACAGGGGTGGGATCTGCGCCGAGTGACTTTGTTAAAATGTCAATGTTACTGATTTTGTCAATGTGACCAACTGCTACTCTTAAGTTTTCACTAATGTTATTCCCTCACCACGCCTCCTTCACCGCCAACATCACCATCCACCAGCTCGACGCTGTCCCCTTTCTCTCTGGCCACTTTGCAGTCTCCTGCAAGCTCAAACACTCGCGCAGCTCGACCCTCTTCCATCCCCTCAAGGACCACTCTGTCTGCTGGAACCACCACCTCTCCACTCCCATCCGCCTCGACCTTGACAGGCTCACCGGCCATGTCTCTCCCTCACCCCTCAAGCTCTCCGTCATCCACCGCCCCTCCGACCCACACCACCATGTCCATCCCCTAGGTGCCCTTCATCTCAATCTCAGTGCCTACGTTGGTCAGGGTCCTGTCCAGCGTCGCTATCTCCTGCGAGACAGCAAGACAAATGCTACCCTCAAGGTCCTTTCCTTTTTCTTCTTACCCCTCCCTCGCTCATCCCTCTCCAGCTCACCATCCAACTTGACTTTGTCTCAGGCCAGACCTCTTACATTCCTCCACCTCTTCCAAAGGCAGAAATTCTTAACGGTCTCTCAGCCTACCTCCAAGTCTCCCGCACCCCTTCCTCCTCCTCAACTCCACCTACAGACGACCCCATCCCACCCCCACCACCTTCCATAGCTTATCCCACAACAGAATCTCTCATCGAAGCCATTTTCAATCCCGTTCAAATCGATGACCACTCCACTCATAGTCCCTTTACTCTTTACGTTCCTCCCCCACTCAACCTCTCTAGCTCTTCTACGAGTTCTACTTCCATTTCATCCTCTTCCATCTCCGACAGCAGCAAACTATAGTCATGAGTACTTACTTGACCAGAAAGGGCAATTTGGCAGCTCATGACCTGTCGCTCATCTGTTTCGAAGTCTCAAATTAATCTCTAAGTGTACCAAGTGATATAATTAATCTACATTAGGTATTATCATGACCGCTCTATACCGTATTTATCCTCAAAATACTTTTGTACTCGGCTTGCTACTTGTCTAGGTGTCCTCCCTCCATAGCGCGAGAAAATCTCTGCCAACTAACGCGTCAGGAAACTGCCAGTCCCAAAACTCACCGATACTTTTTCACCCTCCGGAATTTGCTCTGACAATTGCTCGGGTAGATGCTGTTCGAAAACGGACCATGCCTGCTTGTATGCCTCCGGTTTGGTTATCCATACTCCTTCACATACTTTGGAGAAGGTTCTGTCATCAGCTCTTGTTCCAGTAGTTCATGATTAGGAGGGCACCATAAGCTCTCTTTGTACAACTTTTCACACTCATCGGTCCTTGATATGCTTGACCAAAAATCCTTTCTGTGCCGCAGTGCGTGACTGAAAAGAGTTGGACTCAACCTTGGAAGGCTTACAGAGAAAGAGCACGAGTGCACGATCATATACGAGCTGATCCAACCAAGCTTTCGGGCCCCCATATTGCGCTGGTAGCCAAGTCCTCACAAGACCGACATGCTCATTACATATCATGAAGTGCTCCTTGAACCAGTTCAACCCTGGATGAGGAATAAGTGACATGTCACCATTGGAAGGAAAGACCGAGAATAGGTCAATTCACCATAAAATCCTTCAGTCCCCACCAGGATACTTCATCAACATATGCTTTTGTTCTATCGAAGGCATTTGAAGAGTTACAGCCGCACTATTCTTCGAGATCACCTCTTAGACATGTTGATTCCTTTTTGCGAGAATGACATGAGGAGCATGTATACAGCTTTGGATCCTTTAGATCTCATAATCATAGAGCGCAACCATATTGTGACTCCAAGATCATGATTCGAACACGTCTAGGTTGATCACCGCCAGCATCTATTCAATAGTCTGTAGGATGATTTAGAAGATACTAGTAGTATGATCAACGTCTCTTCGTACCACTCCCAAGTACCTTAACCAAAGCATTCTTAATCACCCCCACTGCCTTTTCCGTTTCCTTCCTTGTTAACCCACTCGTCATCGCTAATCTGATACTTGGCCTACTTTTAACCACCTCCTGACCTGCAAGTCGTTTTGCTTTTGTGATCATAACCCCTTGAACAAGAACTTCATCCACCACATCTTGCAACAACCTTTCTTCTTCTTCTTCTTCGCCATCGTCTTGTTGATTGTCTTTGTTCTTGGTCCCTTTATCAGCTGTTTTCGGCAATGGTTTGCGTTTGATGTAGATATGAATGATCGGTGAAGCAGGATGAGAAGGGATAGTGATACACTCCAATCGATCCAAAATCGCACGAGCCGCTTGAACATTTTCCTGAAGTGTTACAAGAATTGAAGGCGTGTTACGAAGAATATTGATTCCTTCCGAGGCAGCAACGGACAAAAGTGCCGGCATCGAGGCCGAAAAAACAAAAGCAAGACCGTTGATGCGCTTTATACCGTTTCAAGAAAAAAGAAAAAGTTCATGTTAAGAAGATTAGAGATTATTAACATGAAAACCCATACCTGATGTTTCACAACGATTTGTGAACCAGCACAAAACCCTCCACATGAATAAAGTCCATTGGCAACAGAGCCAATCAGCATATCTACTTTCGATGCCTTGATTTGACATTTAAATTTCTTTCCCGCAAAAAAAGGGTGTTACTTACGGGAACATTGTAAAGTTCGGTCAACCCACGACCAGTTCTTCCAACGGTACCAAAAGAGACACTTTCGTCCAGAACAAGACGATATTTATGTCTGAATTTAATATCAATCTATTTTTGTAAGAAAGATGAGTAGGTAAAAAAATTAAGCATCTTACGAGTTTGGGTAAATCCACCATTGCACCATCTTTTTCAAAAATACCCTCGGTCACGATGAACCGACGAGTCAAAGGACCACGTCGTTTTTTTCTCTCTTTTTCGACGCTTTCCAACACGTCTTCAAGACTCTTTAAATCGTTATGATCGAACCACCGGACAGTTGAACGTGATATTTGGATGCCTTTTTGGATTGCGAAGTTGACACCACGGTCAGCGACAATGATGTCACCACGTTTACAGAATGCGGGAATGACGGAGGAGACGGTTGAAAATCCTTGAGAGTACAGGATGGCCGCTTCTGTGCCCAAGAAATCGGCAATGTCACGCTCCAATTGTATATGCACGTCTGGAAAAAATGTAAAGCTTAAAAAGTGCATGTGCGTGCGTGCTGAGAGACATGCATACCCAGTGTACCATAGAAACCAGGCGGCCCACAGCTCCCCAAACCGTATTTCCTCAGGACCTCCACTGCCCGGTCTTTGACTTCCTCATTTCCAGACAAGCCTGCAAAATCGAAGCTAGCCAGGTTGACGACCGGCTTGCCTGTGGACATTAGCTTGGGTTTGGGACCATTGGGACCGAGAATAATAGGGACTGAAGCCAAATCCCGCTCTTGTTGAGCTGTGAGGGGTTGTACCAAGGGCTCTGGCGTCCATTCGTCCACTAATTCATCAATTTCCTAAACATAAATTGTATTTTTTTTGTCCAAAAACAAACGAATAAGGCCGACCTTGTCGGAAAAGCGGATAAAGTGCTTGTCTGCACGGGTCTTGGACTGAAAGAGGGTGCGGATGGCGAATATGAGCAAGATAAGTTCAAGAATGGTCCTGCCAGGGTCATTCTGGTGAGAACTCTTGACGTAGCGTTGGATGACAGCTGAGCCAGGGATATTTTGAAAGGCATATTCTGCACTGGTATAGATACGAGCCAAGACTTGAAGAGTAGTGGATGTAGAATTCATGTCAGCAGATTTGCTGGCTAAGTTGAAGGTACTTTAAATTCCCACGGATTATTACACACATGGACTCCTCTTACCACCATCCCCGATGACCCTGGGGGTTGAATTTTGCCTAACACCTCTTACTAATATCGTTGTAAAGTCACCCATCCACATTTATTTTTGATTGTCCTTTAAAACAGCACATTTATATTTACTTATGCATCAGGGACCACCATGGTATGTTCCCTTTGCATCTGCTCTTTGCATCTGCTAGAAGAGGATGCCATCTGGGAACTGAACTAATTGCTGGAAGGAACATACTCTTATAAAAAATCCTACAAACACTCTGTCACTGAGTAACACCCATACAGAAGAGCTCCCTATAGCTGCATCTCAAAGGCCCAGTTGAACAGATCTGTTCCACTGCTAAGATTGGGCTGATATTTTTGAACCATACACTCCCTAAAGACTTTTGATCTTCCTTTTCAGGTAAGATAATGAGTGCAGAGACACTGAACAAATTTTTGTGTCAGGCAGAACTAACAATAGGATCACAATAGGATCACAGTAATTTCTGTCTTCATCTTCAATATAATCTCCCCTTCACAGTGAGATGCAACATTCATAGAATGACTCCTAGCAGTTGAAACAAACAGGGATGGATGGCAAAACAGGGCAGTGACTTATTTGGCTGTGTTGTCTAAGTGGCGGAAACTGTATCTAGTCAATCCAGTCACCCGGATGTCAGTTGCATTGCGTAGCACTCGAAGGGTTGTAGCATATTGCACTCGTTCTCTTGCAACTGCAGCGACATCTTCGGATTCTTCTGCATCTGCTTCTGCCTCACGCTCGAAATTTAGCCAGAAGCTTGAGACTGGACCTACTTTAAACGACTTCATAGCTGGTGACGGACCTGACAGTTCTGACCGAATTATCCTGGGGAATACAAAAGCGTCTGTTTTCCAAACTTGAGATAATGTTTTCTAACCATGTAAAAATTCATCAGGCCCCGACTGCCTTCATTCCTCAAAACTTCCATTCCTGCTGGTGGCTCCTACGCAAGGATTAAGAAGGACCTACGAGGCCTCAATCTACACACTGTTTGTGAAGAGGCGCGATGTCCCAATATTGGCGACTGCTGGGGTGGAGGATCAGCTGCGGGCGATGCGGAAGCTCGAAGCAAAGCTACGGCTACTATCATGGTATATCCGCTCACATCGTTGCATTTTTGGTCATTCACTTAGATTAGTTGATGGGTGATACATGTACTCGAGGCTGTCGTTTTTGCGCTGTCAAGACTTCCCGAGCTCCCCCTCCATTGGATCCTCATGAGCCAGAGAACACCGCTGAAGCCATTAGTAGATGGGGCCTTGGTTATATCGTCCTTACAAGCGTCGATAGAGACGGTACGAGCATTCTATATGCTGTGTCTCAAGTCTTGCTCATGTTTCTCACCCAGATCTTGCTGACGGTGGTGCACGGCATTTCGCCGAAACGATCAGTAAAATCAAACAGAAGTTTGCCTCCGCTTTCCGTTTTCCAATTATCCATGCTCACATTACGTAGGGCCCCCCACATATTAGTCGAAGCATTGACAGGTGACTTTGCGGGCAACCTTGAACATGTTTCGCTCGTTGCAAAGTCAGGTCTCGATGTCTATGCTCACAACATTGAAACTGTCGAAGAGATGACCCCCTACGTTCGTGATCGCCGTGCGACCTTTCGCCAGAGCCTGCGCGTTCTAGAGCACTCCAAGAAGGAAGGTGTCCTTGTCACAAAGACAAGCATAATGCTTGGTGTGGGTGAAACTGAAGAACAGGTTATGGCAGCTTTAAAAGGTGTGCCTCATATCTTTTTATCTTCTCATATCTGATCTCCTTCAGAGTTACGCAAGGTTCATGTTGACGTTGTAACATTCGGGCAGTATATGCGGCCGACAAAGCGGCATATGAAAGTCGAACGCTACGTGGAACCGGCAGAGTTTGATAGATGGCGAAGGGTTGCAGAAGATATGGGTTTCCTCTATGTTGCAAGTGGCCCGCTCGTGAGAAGCAGCTACAAGGTTAGTCCATCGTACTTGCCATCTAGCCTTCGTATTAATCTGTTACAGGCTGGTGAATATTTTATTGAGAACGTCCTTAGAAAGAGAGTCCACAACCAACAGACGGAACGCCCGGTGGCATCTGACAGTATATATACATCAGCATTATGAGAACGCAAGTTTGATCACATAGATTACTTCTGTACTTCAGCCCGACTAATTAATCTCACAAATATCTATGACTGGATCATGTGACCTGTTCCATGTCGGTAGAACCTCGGGGATCCACATAAGCCGTCTTGAAAAGGGCTTACTCTGTTCATGTATACCACTGCAGCTTTCCGGCAGGTGTGAATCATGTACTGCTTCCATCCACGTGACACTGATCAGCCTCTTAGATATCCCGCTCCTTGAGAGCACCTAGGTTGAGCTATTTCTCAACTGCAACCCGCATGGTGCGCTGGAATATCTTTTGGCATTCCCCAGAAATTAAAACATTCACTAGAATTCGCAAAAGTATCGTGTAGAATGTGACACCTTTGGTGACCTTGAAGTTCCTGCCGATCGCTATTGGGGTGCTCAGACTCAGAGGTGAGGCGAGGTATAGGGGACGAGGTGAGATGCAGCCGACTTAAATGATTTATGGGCAGGTCTCTCCAAAATTTTGATATTGGTGGTTCGACTGAGCGCTTGCCTCCTCCTCTCATCAAAGCTTTCGGCATCATCAAGAAGGCTGCAGCTAGAGTCAATACCGAGTATGGTTTGGATCCTAGAATTGCGGAAGCTATACAGCAGGCCGCCGATGAGGTGAGGACTTGCGAATCGCTTGTGAGGTCTGAACATCGTGAACGGTTTTGTTTACAGGTCATTTCTGGGAAACTGCTTGGCCATTTCCCGTTAGTCGTTTTTCAGACTGGAAGTGGTACCCAGAGTAACATGAACGCGAACGAGGTGGGTTCATGTCAGGGATTCTGGATGTCTTGGAGAGCTAAATATCGATTGGAAGGTGATTTCTAACCGCGCCATTGAAATTCTCGGAGGACAACTTGGCTCCAAGACGCCCGTACATCCAAATGATCATGTCAACCGAAGTCAAAGCAGTAATGACACGTACGCATGTGTCTATCAACTTAGTCGTCAGCTAATTCGTATTCAGGTTCCCCACTGCAATGCACATTGCTACCGTTGACGAAATCAACAATCGCCTCATCCCTGCTCTCACAGAACTTCGCAATGCCCTTGACGCAAAGGCAAAGGGCTTTGATAACATAATCAAGATTGGGCGAACTCACTTGCAGGTACATCTGATATACCACTTCTCTCAGTAGCGGGGGTGATACAAATGGGCACAGGATGCTACGCCATTGACTCTTGGGCAAGAGTTTAGCGGATATGTGCAGCAACTCTCAAATGGAATTGAGCGTGCTCAAAGTGTTCTACCTCGACTCAGTTTCTTGGCTCAAGGCGGCACCGCTGTTGGGACAGTTCGTATCATCTTCATAACCAATGTTTCCAATTTCTGATACGGTTGCGCCACAGGGTCTAAATACTAGAAAAGGATTCGACGTCAAGCTTGCTTCAGAGGTTTCCAAGCTGACTGGACTCGAGTTCAAGACGGCTCCCAACAAAGCAAGTGACATGTAAAGCTGATTTGACGCCAATGATAAGAATGATATTCTAGTTCGAGGCTTTGGCTGCTCATGATGCGCTCGTAGAGGCACATGGCGCACTGAACGTGATTGCGTGTTCGTTGATGAAGATTGCAAATGACATTCGATACTTGGCGTCTGGACCTCGATGTGGTCTAGGAGAACTGAACTTGCCTGAAAACGAACCTGGGAGTAGTATCATGCCTGGAAAGGTGAATCCCACGCAATGCGAGGCATTGACAATGGTTGCCGCACAGGTGATGGGGAACCAAACTACGGTTAGCGTTGCAGGGGCTAGTGGACAGTTCGAGGTTGGGATATTAATTGATCATGGTGGAAGAGCCAGAAGACTCATTTATTTTCGTCTCAGCTGAATGTGTTCAAGCCTGTGATCATTAAGAATGTGCTGCAAAGCATCCGTCTCATCAGCGATGGTAGGTGACAGCTGGAGGCTGTGTGGACGAATACTGATCGATGGTTCATGGCTAGGGGCGCGATCGTTCACGAAGAACTGTGTTGTGGGGATTAAGGCCAACGAGAAGCGTATCAATTCGTTGTTGAATGAATCTCTGATGCTTGCGACGATTCTGAACAGTCATCTCGGCTACGATAGTAAGTAATGCGAGATGCTGCGATAGCAGCCCTGACATGGTTTTTCTGTGCAGATGTTGCGAAATGTGCAAAGAAAGCACACAAGGAGGGCACGACGCTGAAAGAGGCGACGGTGGCACTGGGACTGTTGACGGCTGATGAGTTTGACGAGAAAGTGCGCCCTGAACTGATGTTGTACCCTGATGAGGCGTAGCGAAGAGTAGTATTAGTAGCCAGAATATGAAAAAGTTGATGGGTGACGGCCACAGAGTCGACGCCTGGTGACTTACCAAATTGGTCGTCGCAGAGATATTTGAGGTGAAGTCCCGCTGTCGTGGCTGCCCCGCATCCCACGAGGCTATCGCTCTTCTCTCTCACACATGTCCCTCTCCCGCATTCTCAACGACGATCCCCTTTCCTTTCCGCTCCCCCGCCATCACTCCGAGCCCGACACCGACCACATTCAGCTCTCTGCCGTCCTCCACACTTCACCCCACCCAGTCCTCCCTGAATGGCCTCGCGAAACAGTTCCCCTTGCTCATGACGTCTATCCAGACCTCCAACACCCCAGATACATGTCTCCAGACAACCCAGACTCCCTTACCCGCAAGCGCAGGAAGAATACCAACGATGATTCTTCCCACTCCTCCACTAACTCACGACGCGTAAGCCGTCTCGTAGCGCTCTTCCCTGCTTTTCTCACTCTGACGTATCCCTAGGCTCCCCTCCGCAAAAGCTCCAAACGTGCAAAGCAGACTGAGGACGCTGATCCCAATTTCAACCTCTTTGACGTAGAGCTTACGGACGACCGTCAACTCATTTCCTCGGACCTCGATGACTGTGGAGACATCTGGAACGATGATCTCGAGGTGTACAAGCGGTACACCATGAAGCACCAACAACAGCTTGATAAATGGTTTGAAACGAGCATCATAGTGCGTGCTTTCTCTTTCTCTCGTCTTTTTTGTCTTTTTTTGATTCTAACAAACATATCTTGCAGGACCAGAATACTTTGACTGCCCAGCGGTTGTCTCATCACTACGCGGGACGTATAGCTAATATCCCCCTTCCTCCACCCTCTCCGCCCCCTGACATTCTTATCGACCCCAGTGTAAACGCTCGCCGTGAGTTTTCACCCTCAGAGAATGGTTACAATGAAGAACAAGGTCGCATCAGAGAAGAACACCGTCGCCGCCTCGATGCTGAAGATGCAGCTCTCGAGTTGGAGCGTTTTGTTTATGAGGACAGTGATCTTGTCTTTGACGATGTCCCATCCAAGGGAAAGGGCAAGGCCAAGGTTGCATCCAAACGTGCTGTCTTGTCTGCAGATTCTGATTCTGGAAGTGACCTCGAAGTGCCTAGAAAAGGCGTGTTACGTGGACCTGCCCACAAGAAACGCAAGATCGACAAAGATGCTGCGGGTGTTGCTGATGACTTTGAAAAGTCGGTGGTCGATGCTCCTCTCGTGCTCAAAGTCCCTGGGTTCAGGCCCAAAGGCAATGATAGACAAATTAGAGAGCCTACACCCGACAGTTTATCTGCCACTCCTAAAGGTGGGAGGAAGAAAGCTAGCTCGAAGAAGAAACTCGGTCTTGTGCCTGAACTTGAAGCAGAGTTTACTTCGCATGCTCCTTCTGTGGCTGGAGATGTTACTCCAGCCTGTTCCCGCCCTGCATCACCTGCTCCTACCGTATCTTCTATTTACGAACTCGATGAGCCCATCCCTCCTTTGAAGAAGGCAGAAAAGATGGATGAGGCTTCAATGTTAGATTGTGTGAAGACGCTGGAGGAGACGCAGCGCAAGGTCTGGACCAGCATCGCGAAGCGTGACGTTTCCAAGGTCATTAAAGTCATTTTCTCAATATCAGTCCGAGATTTCACGCTTTTGTAGGTTTATCGTTTAATGCTTTCGGGATACCAAGCTCGGCAGGCGCAACTTGAGCGCACGGCTCGGACGGCTTCCATACAAGCCCGCAAGCCCTACAGTAAGCAGAGGAAGGTACAGAGGGATACTCAGACCAAGGGCAGACGTCTTGCGCGTGAAATGCAAGCGTTTTGGAAAAAGAATGAGAAAGAGGAACGTGATGTTCGGAAACGCGAGCAGAAAGAAGCAATGGACCGCCTGAAGATTGAAGAGGAGAAGCGGGAAGCCGCTAGACAAGCTCGTAAACTGGAATTTTTGATCAGCCAAACGGAACTATATAGTCACTTTGTGGGTAACAAATTAAAGAGTGAGTTTACGATTCGATCGACAAATAGGTATTGAAGTACGTTTCTAGCCATGGAGCTAGAAGGAGATGGAGAGCAGTTGCCGCTTCCCGCTGGCGCAAACGTACCTGATGATGGTGATATTCTGCCTGAAATAAATTTCGATGATGGTGAGCGAACTTCGATCTCTTGTCTCGTCTCTATATCCATACTCTTCTCAGAGGACCAAACCAATCTCCACCGCCATGCTAGGGCCAATGCTCAGGAGGCTATTGCTCTTGCTAGGGCCCGAGCCCAAGAGTTTGACAATCAGGTTGCGACAGTCAGAAAGGCTAAAGAACCATTGAAACTTGCCCAGAGCCGATCGCAACAAATGCAAGAAGAGGAGGAAACCGTACAAGTTGCATCTGGGTCGTCATCTGTTCCTTTGGACCGTAAGCTCTTCAATTCTATATACCGTCTTCTAGTCATCTCACTTGTCTGCTAGTTGACTCTGACGAGCTGAATTTCCAAAACCCAACTTCACTGAGCACCACACTAACGATTGGACAGCCCAAGATGCTGATGGCTCAGCTCAAAGAATACCAACTCAAAGGTCTGAATTGGCTGGCAACCTTGTATGAACAGGGCATAAATGGTATTCTTGCCGATGAAATGGGACTCGGAAAAGTATGTATCCTGTAATTTATGTACTTGAGGCTGATACTTATCTCACTATCTCAGACAGTACAATCTATCTCATTGCTTGCATATCTGGCTGAGACCCATGACATATGGGGCCCTTTTCTTGTTGTTGCGCCGGCCTCGACACTGCATAATTGGCAACAGGAGATTACCCGTTTTGTGCCCAAGTTGAAAGCTCTTCCGTATTGGGGAAATGCCAAGGATCGGACGACACTCAGAAAAATCTGGAGCAAGAAGGAGATTAGCTATGATCAGGATACACCTTTCCATGTCTTGATCACAAGCTACCAGCTGGTGCGCAAGGAGATTGCGCATCTATCTGAGACGTCACTGATTTTTTCCCAAGGTCACTCAGGATCAATTGTATTTCCAGAGAGTCAAGTGGCAGTACATGATTCTTGATGAGGCTCAGAACATCAAAAACTCTTCAAGTGTCCGCTGGAAAACGCTTCTTGGATTCCAATGTAGAAATCGTCTGCTTTTGACCGGTACTCCCATCCAAAATTCAATGCAAGGTAAAATCAATTGTCTGAACGGCTTGATTTATCCCTACTCACTGACTCTCAGAGCTGTGGGCGTTACTGCACTTCATTATGCCAAGTCTCTTTGATTCTCATGATGAATTCAACGAGTGGTTCTCCAAGGATATTGAGAATGCGGCCGAGAACAAAGGAAGTAAGCTCAATGAACATCAGCTGCGGAGGCTGCACATGATCCTGAAGCCGTTCATGCTTCGGCGTGTTAAACGACATGTTCAGAATGAGCTCAGCGAAAAGGTTCATTGTCTGAACAAAAATATACTACTCAAACTGATAACGCTTCTGTAGATCGAAAAAGATGTATTCGTCGATCTCAGTGCCCGCCAGCGAGCCCTCTATTCCGCTTTGCTAGCAAATGTTTCTATCACAGACCTTCTTGAGAAGGCGAAAAATATTGGTGACGCGGATTCTGCTCGTTCACTCATGAACCTTGTTATGCAGTTCCGCAAAGTCTGCAATCATCCCGAACTGTTTGAGCGTGCAGATGTCGTTGCTCCCTTTTCATTTTCCAATTTTGGTCGCTCTAGAAACCTTGCCCGAGAAGGGGATTTTCTAGACCTCCCTTACTCGGTCCGAAATCCCATCCAGATATCCATCCCAACACTTTTCTATCGGGAAGGTGGTTTGGTCGATGTTCCTTCTCCAAGTGATGATCTCAAGAATACTAGTGTCATCAATAAATTGTGTAACATCTGGTCGACAGATTGGATCCATCGTTCTATCTATGACTCAGGCAAGCTTTTTCCACTCCCTTTTTTGAGTTATCCGTGCTGATGCTGGCTTCTTTGCCATAGATACCCCATCGTTCTCATTTTTGCGTTTTCTTGACATTTCCCCATCAGAGGCCCATTCCTTGCATACGTCGCCACTCATCATGAGGAGTTTGCATGTTATAGAAGAGGAGGCACATCTACGCGAGGTGTCTTCGTATGCCCTGGATACCGGATTCGCTATTCACAGTGGCCGAGACCTCCGTATTTTGAGTCGACCGCCCATGGCTTGCCTTGATACAGCTGAAGGACTACCTCAGTTGAGCAACATCACTCTTACGAAGTGGAACGAGACATGTCTATCTAGAGCTACGATGCAGTGGTTCATTCCGCTCGTTGTCGCACCACCCATAAGCATGTACTGTTCAGACCGTTCCTGTTTAGAACGGCAAGATCGTCTTTCGGAAGGCCCTCTTGAAACATTTGCTTTTTATGGCTTACCTCCCCTTCATCGTGACTCGAGGGAGGTATGTGCAAGATACCAGTATCTTATCCCTGCCCTCCCCCCCATTGGATTGATTGGCACCTCCCCCCAAAACCAGATCCCTGGACCAAAGATGCAAGTACCAGAGGCCAAACGGCTGATCTATGATTCTGCGAAGCTTGCTCGCCTTGACTCTTTGCTTCATGAGCTCAAGGAAGGCGGTCATCGAGTCTTGGTGTATTTCCAGATGACTAAGATGATGGATTTAATGGAGGAATATCTCATCTACCGCCAGTATAAATATCTGCGCTTAGATGGTTCGTCTAAAATTGAAGATCGTCGAGATATGGTAATTGACTGGCAAACGAGGTGAGCCTTGCGAAGGTGCTTTCTTGTTTACCTTGTAACTGACATGCCGCCAGACCAGATATATTTGTATTCCTTCTAAGCACACGGGCAGGAGGTCTGGGTATTAATCTAACTGCTGCCGATACCGTCATTTTCTATGACCATGACTGGAACCCATCTAACGATGCTCAAGCAATGGACCGCGCTCACCGCCTCGGTCAAACACGTCAAGTCACAGTGTATCGTTTGGTCACCAAAGGCACCATTGATGAACGTATCGTTCAGTTGGCACGCGTCAAGAAAGATGTGAGCACCATAAGAACTTCAGCAGATTCTTTGATGACATTTTTTGAACAGGTGCAAGACATCGTGGTTGGCACCAAGACCTTCCAAGATATGGCAAAACCTAGCGAAATTGTCCAACTCTTGCTCAATGACGAACAACTTGCCAACCTTGATACCAAAAATCTTCCCTCAAATCATATGAGTGCCAAGGCTGTAGAAGGCACCGTACGAGATCTGTGGAATGAGGAGGGAGATGATTTCTTTGGGCACTCTGGTCTCCCTGTCAGTGCTGAACAGAATGATGAGGATTCTGGAACTGCAGTAGCCCAGACCACGAAGGGAAAGAAGCGAAAGACAACATCTGTTCCCAGTCGTAGCCGAAAAGCCGGCAGTAGAAAGAAAGAATCAGTAGCCTCCACGGCAGTCATTGATGAGGTGGCATTTGACTCATGAACATGATATGATGGGCTTTGTGTTGTTTAGTGCTTTTGTAGATCTATCGCTTCTTATTGTAAAACTGTATAATACATCCCTATGTCTCCGTGATATTTATATGGATTGTCGACAAATGTTTTCACCATACTTAAAAGACATAATGCTATCTTGTTGATTTCATTGGAATAGGCCAGTAGATGTGTTTTCGCAAGTGTGTGGGAATATCGACTCCTCTGACGGAGATTAAATTTGGGCCGATTCAAAAGCCCTTGCGCAGACTTTATCTCTTTCGCAGATCTCATGCTAAACATCGTCATTACCCTTATCCACTCCATTCATCACCCGACCGAATATTTTGATTATCCGACGTTTTGAACACTGCGATACTGTTACTCCGTTCACACTAGCATATCCAGCCAGCGTACCCGTCCTCCCCTTCCTTGACATCCATAAGAGATCTGGTTAAACATCTTTCTCTCATCGAAGCGGATGGCGAAGAAGAAAAAGACGCAGCTCAAGTCTGTAGCTCGAGGCTTTGCTACTGTGTCCGTACCCAAAAAAGCTGTATCAACAGAGCATGAGGAGGAAGTTCCGAACCCGACAACAGATGGGATTGAAACGATTGAAGAGAGCATACTCGGACAGGACAAATCTGTTGGCGAGACTACCACAGCTACAGAAAATTCCAATACTATGAAGGTAGAGGAACAATCACTGCAGGCGTTGATGGACCGACTTCAGGACAAGACAGAGAAAGAGATTGCCAGGTAAATAAGAAGAGTATCTTAACGACAAAAAATGATCAGTTGGCTCATTCATCGCTTTATTACTAGGACCATCAAGGTTTGTTCGTGTCAGGCCCGAGAAAACAGGTCAACTGACCATATATAATTAGAGCATTGAGATGGATCGGAGTTTTTCGAAGAACCTTTCTCGACTGGAATTGGACACTGACCTCAGAGATCAAACGCTTGATTTGGTCAAGGAAGCACTTCAAGAAGGCATATCAGATATCTTCTGTCATTGATTTTCAACTCTGACTTTCCATCACAGCACGGAAGACCTTGGATGAGTCGGAAGACAAGGCTATCGCTCGTCTAGGAGTAACTTACGGTGTTTTGAGAAGGACAGGTTTTTCTGAAGAACGTGTAGAAGAATGCTTGCGTGCTATCAGTGGTGTTGACCTTGAAGAGGCCTGTGATTGGGTTTGTGATCATCTTTTCAATTTCTACAGTAATCTTTGACCCTTGTATCCAGCTCTACACAGTATGCGACGAGCGGGAGATACCTGTCAACGGCAAGACTGATTATTGATATCTTCTGATTTATCCTCACATCGAGATCCAGATGGTTCTGATACACGGGAATGTAGGGTGCCTCGGACTCCACTTAGAAAGACATCGCAACCACCAGACACACCGCGCACGCCAGCGCGATTTCTGGCAAGCAACACAACAACTGCGACAGTCCCTGAACTTGATGCAAGAAACTCTGCTTCCCAGCTCTTTCCTAGCAAAAGCCCCCTTAATCCATCAAATTCTGGAACTCGTGACAATGATACTATTCCAAATATCTGTGATTCGTCAGATGAGGAGGATCCAACTATAGGATACGTCCGTCTGAAAGTCCAACTAGATCATATGTTGGCTAATCGTGACAATTTTCCTCAGGTTCGGATTGAGGAAATGCGCACACAAATTAACAAGTGCAGAAGTGATTTCCTGTTCAATGAACATGAAGCAGAGTCCATGTATCAGAAGGAACAAAAGAAGGCCCTGCTTGAACGATTACGTGGGTCTGGATCACCTTACCCGTCACCTGTTCTTGGATCGAGAGGGCTCGATAAAACCACTGCAAAAATCCAGAAACCCCAACCATTGATCCTTTCTAGCTCTTCTGGCCCAGATGTTTTCGACGATGTCCATAGTGATGAATCTGGAAGCGGATTACTTAATCTACTCGAAGAACTACCGGCGACAGAGATGGCTGATGATAGTACCGTCATAACTCTAAAGGAAATGACGCTGCCAAAGCACTGGCCGGGACCAACACCAAAGATTTTGCTTCAAGAAACTGTCTTAAGACTGGATCGATATGCTGTAATCACTTATAGTCTCATTTCTGGATCCAGTCGTGTCAAGCGGGTATCCCTCACGATTCGTTGGGATGGCACGAAGTCGGACAATTGGTCGATGAACGATGTAGCCTGCCCTGACCAGGTCCAGGCGGAGCATTACATCGCTTTAATTGTCTTGTATGCCCTGACATTCCCTCAGTCAGAGGGATTTGCAAGTAGCTTCAGTGGTTCGAATGGTCCAACGTTCTTCAGGCTTCTTCCACCTTCGTTCCGTGATCTATGGGATGAATTGGAAGACGCCAGAAAACTGCGGGAGCATTCGACGAACCGCCAGGTCTGGGCAAAATTGCGTTCGATTATTGAGCCTAAGATTGATCTGAACAAAAAGGTTTGCGAATCATTTGTTAGGTTATGTTCACATAATGACAGACTTCATCCGTAGGTTTGGAAACAATCAAAGAGCACGCTTGATAAGGAAGAGCTTTCCGCATCACCCAGCCAATCGCGAAACACAGAAGCTACATCCCAGCAGCTTATTGCTCTTTACAGGGCATTGCGAGATAGTGCTAGTTACCAGGAAATGCTTGTCAGTCGCAAAAATATGATTGCCAGGATCGAGACTCATGTTTGAATCACTTCAGCCTCAACGCCAGAGTCTGCCCATTAGTCAATATCGTGAACAAATCTTGGAGACACTGGACCGCCACCAGGTTCTAGTTTTGAGTGGAGAAACTGGATGGTAAATATTTATAGACTAACTCTCGATTCTAATTGACCGTACCTTATAGTGGAAAATCGACTCAAGTACCAAGTTTCATTCTAGAGGACCAGCTGTTGAAGGGGAAGCCGTGCAAAATTTATTGTACCGAACCGAGGCGCATCTCGGCAATTTCTCTTGCTCAACGTGAGCCTGAAATGTGATAAAGGGAACTAATGACTCAAAATCTCTCAGGCGTTTCTCGTGAACTTGGAGAGCCGGTAAACGCCGTTGGAACAATCAGCTCGTTGGTGGGTTATGCAATCAGGCTGGAGAGCAATGTCACTCGAAACACTCACCTGGCATATGTCACAAATGGCATTGCTCTTCGCATGCTTGAAGGTAGTACAGGGCAAGGGGATGCCAAGGCATTTGACGAACTCACTGTATGTCAATTCTCTATCCGTCGATTTCCTCGAGTACTAACAGAGACCCAGCACATCATAATAGACGAGGTGATGCTTGATGTTCGTCCGGACAGGCATGTTGCTGACTCTTCAACTCTCATAACAGGTCCACGAGCGGACGATAGAGTCGGATTTCCTTCTCATCGTGCTGAAAAGGCTACTGGAACAACGTTCAGATCTCAAGTTAGTTCCTCTGTTGTTACCTCGAAATGTTCTTCTGACTATGCTTCAGGGTCATACTTATGTCCGCCACTGTTGATGCAGAAAAACTTTCTGTTTACTTTGGAAATTGCCCTATGTTGCATGTACCAGGACGTACATTCCCTGTTGATATACGATATCTGGAGGATGCAGTGGAATACACGAATTGGTTTATCACAGAAAACTCGCCTTATGCTCGACGTCGTGAGTCCTTTGTCTCTAGCTGTCGTTGACAATCTCTCATTTGACTCGCTCAGAACATGACAAATTCTATCGTGGGAAGAAGCAATCTGAATGGATAGAAGAAACTGTTGTAGCAGAGGATGAAGAGGAAGACGAGGTGGATACGAAAGATATCAAGCTGGAGAGGCGCTATTCTCCGGAGACTGTCGCCACACTTAATATTTTTGATGAGAGATTCATACCCTATGAGCTCATTCTTCGTATATTGGAGAAACTTTGCTTCGAGGATCCCAAGTATCATGCTTACTCGGCGGCAATCCTCATCTTCGTCCCTGGTATCGGGGAGATCCGCCGAATTAATGATATGTTGAACGAACATCGCGAATTTGGGTCAGAAGAGATGTTCCACATCTACCCCCTACATTCTACTCTGTCCAGTGAAAACCAAAATTCCATGTTCGAGATACCTCCCCTGGGTGTGAGAAAGATTATAATTGGTCCGTTCTTAGCTTCTCTTTTGTGGGTACGGTCTGATCGATCGGATTAGCAACTAATATTGCAGAAACTGGGGTCACCATACCCGACATAACCTGTGTGATTGATACCGGCAAGCACCGGGAAATGAGGTCAGTCAAGGGTCTATTGAGTTCTACGATCTACTGACTGTGGTCTCAGGTTTGATGAGAAACGCCAAATCAGCCGTCTGGTAGAAACATTCGTTGCAAAGAGCAATGCCACTCAGCGCAGAGGTCGTGCTGGTCGTGTGCAACAGGGACTGTGCTTCCATCTCTTCACGAAAATCCGGCACGATAATCAGGTAAGACCTAGAACAAGCTCGGCTGTGGAAAACTAACATTGATTAGATGGCTGAAAATCCTTTACCTGAAATGATGCGTCTGAGTCTTTCAGACCTGGCACTCAGGATTAAGATCATGCGAGTCAATCTGGGGACATCTATTGAGGATGTCCTTTCTCGAGCTTTGGATCCACCGATTGCAATCAATGTTCAGCGGGCTATCGCAATGCTTGTGGAGGTATGTTACTGTCACATTATGCATCTCAAAACGTTCAGCTAATGCTCTACCAGGTTCGCGCACTTACGCCTGCAGAGGATATCACACCAATGGGTAGACTTCTCAGTAAACTGCCTACTGACGTCCACCTAGGGAAGTTCCTCCTTATTGCAGCACTCTTCCGTTGCCTAGATCCTGCTCTCACTATTGCTGCGGCACTCAATTCTAAATCACCTTTCTTATCCCCTCTGGGTTTAGAGGCAGAGGCTGAACGTGCTAAAGCCACCTTCAGATCAGGTATCTCTTCACATCCTACCGTTCCCTCTACATATGCTGAATGCTGCAATAGGTGATTCTGACTTCTTAACAATCCACAACGCTTTCAGTAGCTGGCGCAAGGCTTCCGTGAATGGGAGCTTCGTTCGTAAATTCTGTCGTGTAAATTACATCAGTCACCAAGTAAGTTCAAATTCTACCGGAATGAAAGTTGCTAATGCAACATGAATAGAATATGCAACAGATAGAAGAATTACGGCAGCAATTTCTTGGATACTTGATTGATTCTGCTTTCATTCGAGTTAGCAAGTCTATGATACGAGAACTAAACCGGTACTGCCACAAACTAATTCAATGCGATTACAATTCCAGACTGAATCACGTCATACAGAGCTCGGTGGAACCGGGGTAAATCCAGATGTGTCGTCATACCAGATGAATACGATCTCAACTCATCCAATCCGGCCATCATCAACGCCTCTCTAGTGGCAGGCTTATATCCCAAAGTCCTTGCCCTTAATGCCGTTAGGAACGAATTGAGGACGATCACGAACAACCAAAACGTCTGGATGCATCCCTCATCGATCAATTTCAACCGAAAGCTCTCAGATATAGGCTACAACCACTTTGGCTATTTCACCCTCATGTATGAAAGGGTTCCCCTGTTCGTGCCTTGTAACATCCCTAAACATAAGTCTGTAGGCAATCCAAGAAATTGTATGCTTGGGAGATCGGCCCTGTTGACGACCTTGCAATGCTTCTTCTTTGTGGTGACAGTGAATTCAAGGTACTTTCTACACTCTGGAATTGATGAAAATACACTCAATTGATACATAGTCAATTGCCAACATCGCCACAATTGATCGCAACAAAATTAGATTCAACATTGCACCGAAATCAAATGTCGCCCTGAAGTACCTTCGTATGAATTTGGGAAACATTCTGGCATTACACTTCCGTGGCCGACCACTGAACCAAACTCAATCTCGTTGGAAGGATGTTTGTATGACAGTTTTAGCTAAGCTCAAAGTCCAGGAAGATGATGCGAGCAAGATCGACTTGCAGATGTCATGATATAATATATAATTACGATGTTTTAACTCTGTCACAGTAATTACTGAAATCTACCAATGCCTGATTGCTTACTCCTCTTCTTCCTCGCTACTGGAAAATTAGCTTAGAGGGGTAAGAGATGATGATTGTGAAATCCTTACGCTATATTGTAGAAACGAAGTTCATAACCACCTTTTGAAGAGGCAATAACCCTGATACCAGATAAACGCTGGATGAAAACTGGAAAGGAAGTTGATTCCATACCGAATCCAATCGCGAAGTCCATTCTTGCTTAGACACCTTTTGATCAAATATTTGATGTAGCGTTTAGAGAGAGAAATTTGAGATTGGATAGTGATTGTCGTGCCTAGCAGAAGATCAGACATACTCAATTAATACAACTAGAGACTTACCATCACGAATGACCTTGATGTTGTCTCCAAGTTGTCCAGTCTTTCCTTCAACTTTGATGTTCTCTTGAAGGAACTTTTCAAGAGTGCCAGAGTCGAGAATTCGATCCTTGGCAGGCTTGGAGATATCGATGGAGTACTTTACAACAGGACCTTTGGAAGCGGGGACCTTGGGCTGAAGAAGACCCAGTGTAAGCCTACTGAGAAGAGAGCTCAGCAAAGCGATACCGAGTACGACTGACCATGGCGAGAGTTTTAGAAGTTTTAGAGGTCTTGAAGATCGCTGTAGATATTGATGCAAGTATCGACAAGTTTGTGAACTGTACAGGTAATGATAAGGTTTAATCACGGGGAATGCCGAAAACTAGATCTGAGTACTACCAAAACAGGATGGAACTAATATTGAAAACTGAGCCCAGCACGTGCAACGCCCGCTACAATTTGCTGCAATGGCTCCAACCCTGTCGAAGGAGCAAGTAGTCTCCGCTCAGGTCTTGGGAGATTATGCAATCAAGTCTGAGAACACTGTTCCGACACTCGACACCTCGCAGTGGCCTCTGTTGCTCAAAAACTATGATAAACTCCTTGTTAGATCATCCCATTTTACACCCATACCTTCCGGCTGCAGTCCACTCAAACGCGACATCGCCAACTACATCAAGTGTGTCCTATGTCTTGGAACTAGCCAGTATCTCCCAAACTGATTGCGCTCAGGTCAGGTGTTATTAATCTCGACAAGCCTTCCAATCCCTCCTCTCATGAGGTCGTCGCCTGGCTAAGACGCATTTTACGTGTTGAAAAGACTGGACACAGTGGTACACTCGATCCTAAAGTCACTGGCTGTTTAATTGTATGCATTGACCGGGCGACCCGTCTGGTAAAGTCGCAGCAGGGCGCTGGTGCGGAACATCGTTTATTTGTATTATCAATTTTCTGAAGGCTCTTTAGGAAAAGAGTATGTCTGCGTGCTGCGTCTACACGCTCCTCTTCCCAGTCCAGCTACTCTTCCTCGTGCTTTACAAACTCTCACTGGTGCACTCTTTCAGCGACCTCCTCTAATATCTGCTGTGAAACGCCAGCTTCGTATACGGACAATCCATGAGACGCGACTCTTTGAGTACGATGAAAAACGTAATCTTGCTGTTTTCTGGGTATCCTGTGAAGCTGGCACCTATATCCGAACCCTTTGTGTGCACCTTGGACTTCTGACCGGAGTTGGCGGTCATATGCAAGAGCTGCGTCGAGTAAGGAGTGGTGCTATGTCAGAGAACGATGACATTGTCACTATGCATGACGTTCTTGATGCACAGTGGATGTACGACAACACTCGTGATGGTGAGCCCACCCGCCGTGATCTACTCACTGTCTGATTACGCCATAGAATCGTACCTTCGAAGAACCATCAGACCCTTGGAGAGTCTCCTTGTGAGTTATAAGCGTATCGTCGTCAAGGATAGTGCAGTCAATGCAGTGTGTTATGGCGCGAAACTTATGATTCCCGGCCTGCTGCGCTATGAAGCT